>Ga0315268_10001954_pt1 | contig 23624 bp, 18 predicted proteins | sample C1_top_MG_FD_204535 | JGI IMG/M metagenome (GOLD analysis project Ga0315268, IMG submission 204535) | Sediment microbial communities from Yellowstone Lake, YNP, Wyoming, USA - C1_top | ecosystem: Environmental > Aquatic > Freshwater > Lake > Sediment | place: USA: Wyoming | collected 2017-08-01 | reverse complement strand
CGGAAGCGGCGCTGTTCCAGTTGCCGCGGACTCCCGAAAGGTCGCATCATGCCCTCCGGGAAGACAGTATAGGACATTACTTAAGCAGGAATCAATAGGTTGGACGGGAAGACGATTGACGTGCCGAAACACGGGCGAGCTCATGAAGATCTCTCGCCGCTTGGCGGAATCTCCAGAAGATAGCCGGTGCCACGGGAAGATTTGAGCAGGGCAGGATTCTGAGGGTTGCGTTCCAGTTTGCGGCGCAAGCGCCAGAAATAGGTGTCCACACTGCGGACTGTCACGTTTCGGGCTTTGCCCCATACGGCTTCGAGCAGTTCTTCCCGTGAAAACACTTGGTTAGGATGCGTCGCCAAGAAGTAAAGCAGGCGAAACTCAATTGCGGACGTGGGGATATGACGACCGTCCAGAGTCACGCGGCGCAAGCTTGGGTCAATTTGCAGGCTCCCAACTTGTATGGCTTTCGGGGGAACGGCTCCGTTGCGGGCCCTTCTGAGGAGTGCACGAATTCGTGCCACCAATTCGCGCGGACTGAATGGCTTGGGCACGTAGTCGTCCGCGCCAAGCTCCAAGCCCACTACGCGGTCTGCCTCCTCCGCCGTCCCACTCAGAATCAAGACCATGACGTCGCCCAGCTTCGGGTCTTGCTTCACTGCTTTGAGAACATCGAGCCCCGACAGCTTCGGGAGTCCAAGATCCAGGACGAGGACATCCGGCGGCGACTTGCGAAGCTGTTTGAGTCCCGAGGCGCCGTCAAACCTCGCAGTGACCTTGAACCCAGCCTTTGTCAAGCTCTCGCGAAGCAGTTCGACAACGCCTTTTTCGTCTTCAACGATAAGAACTCGTTCCATCCGATCCTTGGTCCCAACCCCTATTAACGGACTCGGACTGGGTAACGAATAACACGCCGTGTCACCTGGCGCGCACAATTCCCCGCACACCTGACCTTATGCGGTCGGCCCCGTGGGGAGCGATCTTCTTAATCGGAACTCAGCAACCGCCGCACCTTGTCGACTAGGTGCTGCGCGTCGTAGACGGGCTTTTCCAGGTAGTCGTCGGCGCCGGAAGCGGCCAGCAGGCGTTCGCGGTCGCCGGCCATGGCATGCGCAGTGGCTAGGAGGATGGGCAGGCGGCGGGGCGAGCGCTTTTTGAGGAGTTGCGAGAGTTCCACCCCGTCGATCGGGCGCCCTTGCCATTCGGTGCCGGTCAGCGACACGTCGAGGATGGCCGCATCCACTTTGCTGGCTTCAACCTGCTCGAGGATTTCGGAAATGTTCTCGGTGACCAGGCAGGTGAAGCCTCCGGCGCGTTCTAAGGCCATGCGGTAGAACTTGGCCACCAACGCATGGTCTTCAACGATCAGAACGAGGTGAGTTGAGCTCATCGCGAGGCTGTGGTCTCGGCGGGTTTGGCACGCACATCGTCAGTGGCGCTGCCAGCTGCAAGGGGAAGCGTGAACCAGACCAGCGTGCCGCGATCTCCTGCGCCGTTGTCCAAGCCGATTTCGCCACCCATCAACTGTACCAGCTTGCGCGTGATCGCCAGGCCGAGGCCGCTTCCTCCCTGGCGCCGCACCTGCGCGACGTTCACCTGCACAAATTTCTGGAATACAGCTTCGCGTTTTTCCTCGGGGATACCGATGCCGGTGTCCTCGACTTCGATGCGCAGAAATCCGGGGTGACTGGCAAGGTCCGAGCGGAGGGTGACGCTGCCCTGCGGCGTGAATTTCACCGAGTTCGACAGCAGGTTCAGCAAGATCTGGCGGAAGCGCACCTCGTCGGCGCGGACGAGTGGGAGTTTCTGGCGGCGGGTATCGTCCACCAGATTGAGCGCCTTCTCGGTGGCCTGCACCGAGACCAGCGGAATCGTGGAATCCAGCACGTCGCGCGGGTTGAGACTTTCGATGTGCAGGCTCATTTTGCCGGCTTCGATCCGCCCCAGGTCCAGGATGTCGTTGACGATGCCGAGTAGGTGCTGCGCGCTGGCGTAGACGTCGCGCAGGAGTTCCTGCTCTTCGTCGCGGTCTTTGCACAGCCCGTCGAGGATCAGTTTGGTGAATCCGAGGATGGAATTGAGCGGCGTGCGCAGCTCGTGCGAAGTATGTGCGAGGAATTCGTCCTTCGTCTTGCTCGCCTGATCCAGTTCGCGGTTGGCAAATTCCAGTTGCGCGTTGAGCGAGCGCAGGTTTTGCAGGGTCGCGTGCATATAGGACTCGCACATCAGGTTCAGGTCGAGGTCCAGGATTTTGCTGAGCGAGCGGGCGCAGCGCAGGCGCTCGTCGCTGGCTGGGTACTCGAGCAGCAAGCATTCGGAAAGGTAGGTTCGCACGTTGCCCATGGCGCTGATGACATATTTTTGGTCGAGCCCGGCGCGCACGTGGCGGTAGCCGACGTGGTAGCGCTGTTCGGCGTAGGCTTCGTCGTAGACGCCGCTGAACAGGCCCCGGGCCCACTCGCGCAACGTCTGTTTCAGCCGCTCGATCTGCGCGGGGCCGCCGGTCAGGACGCGCGCGGCGTTGGGGTGCAGGGGGATTTGTGCGTAAAACCGGTCCGCCATTCCCGGCAGGTACTTGTCCATTCGGGGGCCCATTTGCCGGAGCAGCTCGGCGTCCTCCTCGTTCAGGCCGAGGTAGCGCTTCATCTCTTGGACAAAGCTCTCCACGCGCAAAACCCCTTGTGACCCTGCGGGTGCGGGAAGATAATGAAGGGCCATAGTAACACGAAAGGGTAGGCCCTCCACACCGCTGGCGGGCGAGCGCTCAAGGTTCGGGGGATTCGCGTGCATTGGCAATTCAAGGCGGCGTTCCCTGTCGCTACGATTCTGCTCCTCGGCGTGCTCGTCTTCGCTTGGGTGACGTTGTCTTACGCGGAATCCACGCGCCATGCCGTGATTCTGGTCGCCGCCGGCGGCGCGGTGGTCATTTGCACGGTGATGTTGGCTGTGCTGGCGCTGCTGATCCAGCGGCCGCTCGTCGAGCTGCAGGAAAAAATCGCGCGCTTGCAACGCGGCGACCTGGACGTGCGCGTCAGCTTTGCCGGCCGCAACGACGAAATCGGCGACCTGGGGCGGCGCTTCAACGACATGGTGGCGCAGCTCCGCTCCACCCGCGAAGAAATCCAGCAGTTGCACCGCACGCAGATGACCCGCGCCGAACACCTGGCCACGCTCGGCGAACTCGCCGCGGGCCTGGCCCACGAGATTCGCAACCCGCTCGCGGGCATCGCCGGGGTGATGGAAATTGTCGGGCGCGAACTCCCCGAGTCCAGCCCCAGCCGCGAAGTCTTGAAGGAAGTCCAGCAGGAAGTCCTACAAATCAAGCGAATCCTCTCCGACCTGCTCGACTACGCCCGCCCGCGCGAGCCCGAATTCCGCGCCGGCGATTTGAACGAGATCGCCGAGCGCGCCATCGGCCTCGCCAGGCAACAGACCCTGACCCGCCCGATCGAGTTCGAGTTCGCGCGCGCCGAGGGACTCGCCCCGGTCGAGCACGACGCCACGCAGATCCAGCAGGTGCTGCTCAACCTGCTGCTCAACTCCATCCAAGCCATCAAGGATTCCGGCAAAATCCGCGTCCAGGTCGGTTCAGACGACAACATGGCCACCGTCACCATCTCCGACACGGGCTACGGCATCTCTCCGGAAAACCTCTCCAAGGTTTTCCGCCCCTTCTTCACCACCAAAGGCCAGGGGACAGGATTAGGGCTTTCCCTTGCCCGCGGCATCGTCGAGGCTCACGGCGGGCACATCGAAGTTACCAGCGAGCTCGGTAAGGGGAGCTGCTTCAAAGTCTGGCTCCCCTTCGGCAAGCCCCGCTTGAATCCACCGCCTCCCAAGCAATCCTAGAGAGGAATTCGCTGCAAAATCTGGTGCGGCGATTCAAGTTCTGTGTCTGAAATTGTGGGGAAGTCTCCGCACGCGGAAACTCACTCAGGGAAATTTTCCTCTATTGCCCCTGACTGACTCCTGTTGCGTCATTTCCCTCACTTCCCTCTTGCTTTGTAGTAAAATACGGGTGATGGCCAAGGACAAAATCCTGATCGTGGACGACGAGAAGCTGGTCCGCTGGTCGCTCCGCCAGAAATGCGAGGAGTGGGGCTACCAGCCGATCGAGGCGGATAGCGGGATTGCCGCTCTGCGCGTGGCTCGCGAGGAAACCCCCGACCTGGTGCTGCTCGATGTCCGCCTGCCCGACCAGAGCGGTTTGGAAATCCTGGAAAAGATCAAGCAGACCGGCGACGCCCGCGCTGTCATCATGATGACGGCAGACCCGCAGCTCGACGACGTCAAGGCCGCCATCAAGCTGGGGGCTTACGACTTCGTCGGCAAACCACTCGATTTCGACGAACTCGGCGTCACCATCCAGAACGCGCTCGAGACCACCCGGCTGCGCACCGAGGTCGAATCCCTCCGCGGAGAAGTCCGCCGCCGCGCCGGCTACCACGACGTTATCGGCGTCTCCCGCAAGATTACCGAGCTGATGAATTTCGTCCGCAAGGTGGCCAGCAGCGAAGCCAGTACCATCCTCATCCAGGGCGAAAGCGGAACCGGCAAGGATCTGCTGGCAAAAACGATTCACTACCTGAGCACCCGCCAGGACAAGCCCTTCGTCGCCATCAACTGCTCGGCCATCCCCGAGACCCTGATGGAAACCGAACTGTTCGGCCACGAAAAGGGCTCGTTTACCGACGCCAAGACGATGAAGAAGGGCCTGTTCGAAGTCGCCGATGGCGGCTCGCTTTTCCTGGACGAAATCGGCGAGCTTTCACCCTTTCTCCAGGCCAAGCTGCTGCGCGTGCTGGAAGACCAGGTGATCCGCCGCGTGGGCGGCGTGCGGGATATCCAGGTGGACGTACGCGTCGTGGCCGCGTCGAACCGCGACCTGGAACGCGCCGTCCGCGAAGGCCACTTCCGCCAGGACCTCTACTATCGCCTCGCCATCATTTCCATTTTCATCCCCCCGCTCCGGGAACGGAAAGAAGACATCCTCCCGCTGGTCGAGTTCTTCATCGATCATTACAACCGCAAATTCCGCAAGGCCATTCGCGGCCTGAATGATGACACCCGGCGGCTGCTGGTGAACTACGACTGGCCGGGAAACGTTCGCGAGCTGAAAAACGCCATCGAACGCGCGATGATCCTCGAAGAGGATGCCCTGCTGCGCCCCGTCTATCTGCCCTTCGCGGTGTCGCAGCCCCACGCCGGCGTCACCGCTTTCGAGCACACCTCGTCGCCGCCTTCGGGCGGCCAGCCGCTCGCCAACGGCCGCTGGCTGCCTCCGCTGAACATCCCCGACGGCGGCACTTCGCTCGAAGAAGTCGAGCGCGCGCTGGTCGAATTGGCCCTACGACAGGCCAACGGCAACCAGACCCACGCCGCGCGTTTGCTCGACATCAGCCGCGACGCCCTCCGCTACAAAATGAAAAAATTCGGCCTGATGCACACCGACGAAACCGCCGAAGCCGAGACCCCTGCCGACACTCTTCACCCCGCCTCCTGATTTCTTCCTCTGCGCTCTCTGGGTCTCTGCGCCCTCTGTGATGACGTCTTGTTTGCCCTGTGGTTCGTAAGGTCGACGCAGCTATCCGCCAGGAGTTGCGCGTTGTAGAGAGACACGAATGTAAGGAAGTGTGAGTGGGAATCCGAAACGAGCGGTGTCCCGCTAGTTTCCGGCGGCGACGTCGGATTCGAGCTTCGCGATGGTATTGCGGATCCAGCCGAGCAGCGCGGCTTCCACTTTTTCGCCCTGGCCGGAGGCTTCGAGCGAATCAATCGTATCGCCGCGATCGTTGAGCGGAATGTAGCGGCAGGGATCTGTAGTGTTCTGGAATTTGGGTGGGACGAACTCCATCAGCCAGCAGTGCGCGCAGGGGACCACCTTTTCTTCCACGCCGAGGTTAGGGCAGCTCACCGAGTCGCGGAAGTTGCGCAGCTCTTTGCGCGGCTCCCGCACGGAAGGATGATAGCCACCGCTTTCGATCACCCGTGCTTCCAGTTTGAGCTGTTCGATAAGTTCCAGTTTGTCGAAGATCACCGGCGTTCCCCCTTCCCAGCACCGCCGTTGAGAACCATTCTAAACTCACCGCGGAGCTGCGCGGGAGAAAAAATCTCCGCGCCAGCGCCGTTCCAACGATTTCGGCCTGAGTTCCCGGCTCCGGGCTGTCATTTGGGCGCGGCAAGCAACGCCCCCACGAGAGGTTTCCCCTTGACGCAACAACTTGGAACGGCGCTAGCCGGCGTCGATGGCCTTCATCAGTTCCAGCAGGCTCGCGTCGCGCTCGGCGGAGAAAAACCGCGCGACCATGGGAAACAGGACGCGGTTTTCCTTGTAGAGATGGTCGTGGATCAGCCGCAACAGCGCGTGCCCCGCGTTGAGGAATTGCAGTTGGGCATGGGAATCCGCGGCGCCTTCCGCCAGCACATCGGCGGCTTCGCGCAATCGTTCGTAAGCAGCGGCGATGTCGCGGTGCTCGCCGCGCAGCACCGCCAGGGGGCCGACGTCGCGCGGCAGGTAATCTTCCAGTGCCGGGTAGAAAATCTCTTCTTCCTTGCGGATGTGCTTGAACACAACGCCCTGGAAGAAACTGCCAACCTCGCGGTAGAGCTGCGCATCGCGCTCAGCCCAGCGGCGCGCCGGCTGCTGCAACTCGAGCAGCGTCGTGAGCTTCTGCATCACCCCTTCGCAGGTGTGGTGGTCCCGCTGCAAATGCTGCACGCAAAGGTCATTCACGCGAACTTGACTCCGGCCACACTAGGGTTTCTGCTGCTTGGCTTGCGCGATCAGCGCGAGGACGCGATCTTTTTCCGGGTAACCGGGATTCGTCGCCAGCAGCTTTTGCCACACGGCAATCGCTCCCGCCGGATCCTTCAGCCCATCCATCCGGACAATGCCCAGGTTGAACATCGTCTGCGCGTGCGTGGGATCCACTTTCAGGGATTTTTCGTATTCAGCCACCGCCTTGTCGGCGAATCCCGAATACCAGTAGGAAGTGCCCAGGTCGGTGCGAACGTTGACGTCGTTGGGATTCAACTCCAGCGCCTTCGTGTAATACTCAATCGCCTGCGGATAAATGCGGTGGTCGTAGTAGAGGTTGCCGAGGTCCACCAGCGCCTTCACGTTTTTCGGATCGGCCTTGATGGCCATCAGCAACGGCGCCGCCAGGGGCTGCAGGGATTCGGCCGGAGCGCCAGGTTGGGCAGCCGGAGCCGCAGGGGTCGCCAGGGTTTGTCCCACGGGAGCGACCGGCGCCGACGAACCGTGGAACAAATACCCGATCAGGATGCCGACCATCAGGCAGACCAGCGCGAGCAGATAGGCTTCGCGGCTGGTCCAGGTGGCGGCTCCGCCAGCAGGCGCGGGGTTTTCTGTCTGGGGCACGGCTTAGTGGCTCCTTGCAGTGATTTGTTGCGCCAGACCGGCGACAACGCGCTCGGTCTTCACCGACCGCGGCAGGCGGAAAAGCTTGCGGATGGCGGCAGCCAATTGGTCCTGCTCGGGGCGTTCGGGCACCTGTCTCAATTCGCGTGCAAGCTGCCCGGCGATGCGGTGGACCAGCCGCGCAGTGACCGTTTCCAGGTGCTGTTCCTGCTCCGGCGTGAGCGGGCCGGCCTCGCTGCGATAGCTTTCGAGTTCCTGCTGGAGGATTTCCTCCAGCCGGCCGCGCAGCGCGACGATGGTTGGCACCACGCGTTCGCCGTCCAGTTTGCGCAGGAAGCTGTGCGCCTCTTCGGTCACCAGGCGTTCCGCATGCACCGCCGCCACAAGTCGCTCGCTGCGGTTGCGCTCCACTACCTGCTCAAGGTCGTCAATATCGTAAAGGAAGACGCCGGGGACGTCACGCACGGCGGAATCGATGTCGCGAGGGACGGCGATATCGATCATGAAGATCGGCCGGCCCTGCCGCGCCTGGTGGATGCGTACTGCATCTTCGCGAGAGAGGATAATGTGCGGGCAGCCCGTGGAGCTGATGACGATGTCCGCCTTGGCCAGATGCTGCCAGCGGTCCTCAAAGGGAACCGCTTCCCCGCCCAGTTCTTGGGCCAGCGCTTGCGCGTGTTCAATCGTGCGGTTGGCCACCCAGACGGTGCTGGCGCCCTGGTTCATCAGGTACCGCGCCGACATCTCGCCCATCTTCCCCGCGCCAAGCACCATCACACTGCGCTTCGCGAGCGACCCGAAGATTTGCCGCGCCAGTTCAACCGCGGCGTACGGCACGGAAACCGCCGCGACGCCGATCGCTGTTTCGTTCCGCACGCGCTTGGAAACGGTGAGCGCCTTCTGGAACAGCGCGTCGAGGAACCGGCCCGTGGTGCCTGCCTGCTGGGCTTTGGCCCACGCCGCTTTCACCTGGCCTGTGATTTCCGGCTCGCCAACCACCATCGAGTCCAGGCTCGCGGTCACCCGGAAAACATGGGCCAGCGCCTCTTCTCCGCTGTAATGGTAAAACTCAGTCCACTCGCTCGGCTGGAGCCCGTGCTCGCGTACCAGGAATTCCTGCACAGAGTTCGTCGCTTCTCCCGGATCGTCGGCCCAAAGGATGAACTCTGTTCGGTTGCACGTGGACAGGATGATAGCTTCCTCGATTCCGCGCGCCCCGGCGAGTTTGTGCAGGGCCGGATAGAGCCGACTCTCCCCAATCCAGAAACGCTCGCGGACTTCCACCTGGGAGGCGTGATGATTAATGCCGACAACGACCAGACCGGGCTCGGACTGCATTCCCTTTTCTACCATAGACACCGTCTAGAGGCACTCAGGATGCCAAAGCTGGCTGGCAAGAACGCTCCGTTGTCCCTGTGTTTTCAAGTAGTTACGGTACGCTGACAGGAAGCATTCGTGGTTGGTTGAGGAATATGCCCCGCGCCAAGCGATATTTTCCACCCCGTCCAGATTCTCGCCGAAAACACCCCGGAACGTCGGGATTTCAAGAGAAAAACCTCAGTTGCTGGGGAAAAAAGCTCAGTCACCGAAAACGGGGCAGAAGTACCACCGAAGGATGGACTTGGGAAGTGAAGAAGGAGCAAGCACTTAGAACTATGGCATTTTCAATCACTTTTGGCAATTCGTGTGCGCGGAGATCTTCGCATATCCGTTATACATAGGGTCGGACAACTGTGAGACTTGACGACAGACAAGCCGGTCGGGGCCAAATCACAGAGCGCGTCCCGCGCAACATTGACACCCGGCCCGAAGGCCGCCAACCCCTAACCCACCGGGTATGGCCTTCGGCAGTTGTCCGACCCTTCAGAACAAGTTTCGCCGCCGCTTGGGGGCCTTCAGTAAGCCTTTCCCCACAAAAGCCCAAAATCCTGAGCGCGATCAAAAATGGCCGCAGAATCAACTCACCAAGTCTGATCCCGTGCGGCGGCGAGTCCGTTTTCTCGAGCTTGCGTGGTGCGGAGACAATACCCCCTCAACTGGGAAACCAGCCTTCGTTCCGCATTACGCGCTTGGCGTCCCCAGGGATGATCGGCGTGGATTCAAAGACGGGCGCGGCGATCCAACGACCGGTTGTCCCTGGGGAGCCATTTCCTCGCTAGTCGGCAATCCCCTAAATTTTGTTAAAGTGTACTGATGTCTCTGCGCTTGCCCGCGGAACACGGCGCTTGGGGAATGCTTGCAGTTCCCTTTTTCTCCGCTGCGGCGGTTGCCAATCGCTGGAACTGGCCGCTGCTGCTGTGCGGAGCCTGCGCGCTGGCGCTGTACCTGCTCCGCGGCTCCATCGAAGCACAGGGCGGGAACTGGAAGCTCCTTCTCGTTCCGACGCACCTCGCCTTTGCTGCTGTGGCCGCGCTGAGTGCCGCGGCGCTGCTGGTGGTCTATCAGCGGTACGGACTCATCGTGGTCGGCGCGCTCGGGACTTTCCTCTACGGGTTGCAGCATTGGCACGTGGCGCAGCACAACGAGCAGCATACTGAGAAGCGCAGCCTGGCGGCTGAGCTTGTGGGTGTGGGACTGCTCTCACTGACCGCGCCCGCTGCCTGGATCGCGTCACGCGGCCGGATGGACGCGATTGGCACGCAAGTCTGGCTCCTCAACCTGGCCTTCTTCGTCGGGGGCGTGCTCTACGTGAAGTACCGCGTCCGCGGGTTGCAAACGCACCGCGAGTTTACAGGTGGCCGCGAGCGACTGGTGTTCGCCTGGCCGGTGATCGTCTACCACCTGCTGCTGGTTGTCTTCCTGGTGGCGTGGGTCTGGGTGGAGCCGCGTTCGGTGGCCATGCTGGTGGCCTTCACTCCGGGGGTCCTACGCGCCGGCGGGCTGTTGTTCCAACTCGGCCACCGCTTTCCAATCAAGCGGCTCGGATGGACAGAGGTCGCGCACGCCGTCGTCTTCGCTGCGCTGCTGGTGCTGGCGTTTCATGTGAAGGGTTGATCGCGAGAAGGTGGCCGACATAAAGTCGGCCGCTACAGGAAGAGCTACAGAAGGAGGCAAAATTCCTGCGGGTCCTCGCCGGGGACGAAACCGAGCGAGCGCGCCAAGCGCAACATAGGAACGTTTTCCAACTCGGTCATTCCCCAAACGCGCTTGAGCCCGAGGCGTCGCGCTTCCGCCACCAATTCCGAGAGCAGCAGTTTTCCCAACCCACAGCCGCGGTAATCCTGGTGGACGAACACGACCACTTCGCCGGATCCGTTTTCGTTGCAGAGCGCGCCATGCGCCACGAGTTTGCCTTCCAGTTCCACCAGAAAATTGGAGAAGGGCGCCAGACGCAACAACCACGGATTCGGATCTTCGCGCGGGGGAAGGCCGAGGCAGGCGCCTTTTGGCTCGAACGTCTCGTAAAACGCGAACAACGCGCCACGATCTTCGGGGCGCGCACGGCGAATCACCGGAGCAGGAAGTGATTCCGGCGAGGGCCGTACAGCGGCGTGCAGTCGTCCGGTCTGTTCTTTTTCACTCATAGGAAACCACTGAGTTCGCACTCTTCTGTGGCAATGTGCCGCCGAAATTCCTCAGCCAGTTTGCAGCCTTCTTCTTTCAGTTTGAAAATTGCGTCATCCCGGTTCTCGAAAGATTCCAAGTGCCCAAGGGAAAGGATGAAGGAATCGAGCCGCAGGAGCAATTCGCGGTGCTGGCGCTTCATCTCCGCCCCGAACTGCGCGAGCTGGGGACTGATGTCGGCGACCGTGTCGAACACCAGCGCTTCTTCGCGCGCGCAGTGCGCGGGCAGATAAGTGGCCAGGCGACGCCCGCATTGCAAGACTTTCTCGGCCGTCACGATATCGCCGCGCATCTTCGAGCGGGTCACCAGATGGTCGAGCGCCGCCTCCAGCTCGATCAGATCCTGGTCAATCGTCTCGTGCTCTTGATGAATCTTTCTCGACTCCACTCGGAATGCCGGAGACAAACTGGCCATCAGTCACCTCGCAGTTCGAATGACACGTCGGGGAGAGCACTTTACCTGCCAGGCAAGCTGGCAGAGGCAAGCAGTCCTCAAATGTCGGTGAAAACGTGACTTATCGGGTGCCCCTGCGGCAGTGGAGCACGAACGAGCCGTCCGAGTGAGGCGACTAGCGCAGGATTATGCGCTATGTCGCGCAAGGCGAGGCGAAGCACTGCCCGAAGCTAACCCTAAGTCTCGCAAACGGAATGGATTACGAGGGGGGCGTGTGGCACGGCGTGTGCTCTTTTGAGTTGTTGACCCATTTGTTTTTCGAAGGAGGCCCCGTGGCCATTGCGACTCCGCAAGCGAAGAATTCTGAGAAACCCGCCGGAGCAAGCACCTCCCCTTATCCTGGAATCCGCTCCACCGTAGACGGCTCCGGAGCCGTTGTCTGGGTGGAGTCGAGCATCTGTCAGGGTGCGTGCGCGTACCCGATTACACCATCAACGCCAATGGGTGACGGATTCGCCGTGGAATTTTCAAACGGCAAGCGAAACCTGTGGGGCGAGCCGATTCGGTTCCTCGAGCCGGAGTCAGAGCACAGTTCCGCTTCGGCCTGCGAAGGATTCGCGCTGGCCGGCGGACGGGTGACGAACTTCACGTCGGGCCAGGGCCTGATCCTGATGAAAGAAGTGCTGTACGTGATCTCCGGCAAACGATTGCCGATCGTTTTCCACATCGGGGCGCGCGCGCTGACGTCGCATTCGCTGAACGTGCACTGCGGGCACGACGACGTGATGGGCGTGGCCGACTGCGGCTGGGGCACGCTGTTCGCGCGCAATGCGCAAGAGTGCGCCGACCTGGCGCTGGTCGCCCGGCGAGTGGCCGAACTTTCCGAGACGCCGTTCTTCGTGGTGCAGGACGGATTTCTGACCACGCACACGTTGGAAACGATTCAGCTACCCGAACCTGAGTTGATGAAAACGTTTGTCGGAGCGCCGCAGGGACGCGTGCGCAACCTGTTTGATCCCACAAAGCCGCTGCTGAGCGGCCCGGTACAAAACCAGGACAGTTACATGAAGGGCAAGGTAGCGCAGCGGTATTTTTACGAACGCGTGGCGCCGGCGCTGCAAACCACATTCAAGGAATACGAAAAACTAACGGGACGCAACTACGGGATGATCCGAACGCACCGGATGGAAGGAGCCGAGTACGCGATCGTGGGCATGGGCTCGATGATGGAAACCGCAGAAGCCACCGTGGACTACCTGCGCGGACGCGGGATGCCCATCGGCTCCATCGCTCTCCACAGCTTCCGACCGTTCCCCGCGGCTGAACTTGCCGAAGCGCTGAAAGACTGCCGCGCGATGAGTGTGATCGAGCGGGCGGACATCCCGCTGGCGGAATCGAACCCGCTGACCATGGAATTGAAAGCATCTCTGGCCCAAACGCTGATGGGTCCGAACCGCCTGCGAATCCAGACGATTCCGGAAATGTATTCGGGCGTGGCGGGACTAGGCGGGCGCGACGTCCGACCGGGACACTTTGTGGCCGCTGCGGAAAACATGACCCGGGAAGACGGCAAACGGTTTTTTGTGCTCGGCGTGAAGCACCCCGACGCACTCGAAATGACGGAGGATCCCGACGTGCGGCCGGAGGGCGCGTTCAGCCTGCGCGGTCATTCGGTGGGCGGCTTCGGTTCCGTGACCACAAACAAAGTGATTGCTTCGGTGGCTTCTGACCTGTTCGGCCTGTACGCGCAAGCGTTCCCGAAGTACGGGTCGGAAAAGAAGGGGCTGCCGACAAACTATTACCTCACGCTGGCCAAAGAACCTGTGCGGCTGCACGCGGAACTCAGCGTGGTGGAATTCGTGGCCATCCAGGACGCCAACGCCTTCCTCATCGGCGATCCGCTGGAAGGGCTGGCGGCAGGCGGGGCGATTTACTTCCAGTCGCAACTGCCGATTGATCAGGTGTGGAATTCTCTGCCTGCGGCGGCGCGCCAGAAAATCCGCGAGCGCAAATTGCGGCTGTTTGTGCTGGACGCGGCGCGCATCGCGCGTGAATCGTCCAGCCGCGCCGACCTGCAAGTGCGCATGCAGGGGATTGTGCTGCTGGGCGCGTTCCTGCGGCTGACGCCGTTTGCCGAGCGTGCAGGGCTGAACGAGGAAAAGCTGTTCGCGGCGCTGGAAGAAACGCTGGAGAAGTATTTCGGCAAGAGAGGCGCGCAGGTGGTGGCGGACAATATGGACGCAGCTCGCCGCGGATACCGCGAAGTGGTCGAGGTGAAGCCGTCAGGCGATGAGAAGGGAGTCGAGGCGAAGAAGGATCATGCCTGGAAGCCGCTGGCCCCGGCGGGGCCGGAACTCGTCCACCCCGATTTCTGCGGCACGATCATCGGCAACTACGCGCGGGGACACGAAACCGACCTGGAAGCGGACGAGTTTGTCGCCCGGAGCTTCATGCCGGCTGCGAGCGGGATGATGCGCAGCTTCCGCAATCTGGCGCCGGAAATTCCTCAATTCATCGCGGAGAACTGCGTGGGCTGCATGGAATGTGTGAATGAGTGCCCGGACACGGCCATCCTGGCGAAGGTCGTCGAGCCGCAAGAACTCGACACCATGCTGGCCAAGCTGGATGGCACGCCCGTGCGCGAGGCGCTGCGCAAGGACTTCGTGAGCACGAACAAGTACCACGACATCTTCACGAAGAAGGGTGAGGTGGGCGGACTGTTCGGCATCTTCGTGGATCCGGACAAATGCAAGGGTTGCGGCGAGTGCGTGACCGCGTGCGGCTCGCACAACGCGCTGAAGATGGCGTCGAAGAACGACATCGACATGCGCCACTACGACCTGGGGATGGATCTCTATCACCACCTGCCAGAAACACCCGCGCGTTTCTTGAACGAGAAGTCGCTGGGCGACATGATGCTGGCAGGGCGCTCGTTGCTGTTCGTGGGCGGCGCGGGATCGTGCATGGGCTGCGGCGAAGCCACGGTAGTGCGGCAGATGCTGGCGGCCACGGGCTTTGTTTACGGAGCCGACCAGATCGGCATTGTGGCGGCCACGGGGTGCAACACGGTATTCGGCTCGACGTATCCGTTCAATCCGTTTGCGGTGCCGTGGACCAATTCGCTCTTTGAGAATGCGCCGGCTGACGCGATGGGCATCCGGCTGCGCTGGGACCAGGAAGGCCACCACAAGCGCCGGCTGTGGGTGCTGGGCGGCGACGGCGCGCTCTTTGACATCGGCTTCCAATCGCTGTCGCGCATGCTGATGTCGGGAATGGACATTAAGGTTCTGGTGCTCGATACCCAAGTGTATTCGAACACCGGGGGGCAGACATCGACCTCCACGTTCATGGGCCAAGATGCGAAGATGGCCGCGTTCGGCCGCAGCGAGCCCGGCAAGCGCGAGCAACGCAAAGAGTTGGCGCAGATAGCGATGATGCACCCGAACGTGTTCGTGGCCCAGACAACGGCCGCGCACCTGAACCACTTCTACAAGACGATCATGGCCGCCAACGAATTTCCGGGGCCCGCGGTCGTGGTCGCGTACTGCGCCTGCATGCCGGAACATGGAGTGGCCGACAACATGGCGATGGTGCAGGCGAAGCTGGCGGTGGAATCGCGGACATTCCCGTTGATGGTGTACGACCCGCGCAAGGGTGAAAAAATCCGCGAGCGACTGAGCCTGGCGGGCAATCCGGCTGCGAAACAGGATTGGTACATCGATCCGAAGACCAACCAGCCTCTGGATTTGGTTGTGTTCGCGCGGACCGAGGGACGCTTCGCTCGACACTTCGACGCCGACGGGAATCCGGACGAGTCTTTGCAGCGCGCCCAGATGGACCGCCTGGAGAATTGGCGGAGATTGCAGGAATTGGCGGGTCTGCGGTAGTAAACGACGGGCCGAAAGGCGTAAGGCAGTAGGGGAGAGCCCCATGGACGTGCTGGACGGCCAAGCGAGGCTGGCGCTGCACAATATTCTATTCGCGACGGACTTTTCTGCCTCCTCAGATACTGCGCTTCGCTATGCCGTAGCCATCGCGCGGCGCTACGACTCCCACCTGCACGTCAGCCACGTGATCCGCCCGGACACCTACCAGCTGGTGCCGCCGGAGGCGACGACGCTGGTGCTCACCCAGGCGCGTCGTTATGCCGAACAGGAGATGGGGAATTTGCTCATCTCCGGGCGGCTGCGGGACATCCCCCATCAGGTTCTGCTCGGCGAAGGAGAGCTGTGGCCGGTTCTCTCGGGAATATTGAGCGATCACGAAATTGACCTGATTGTGGTGGGTACGCACGGACGCACGGGCGTGCGCAAGCTGCTGCTCGGGTCAGTGGCCGAGGAAATCTTCCGGCTGTCGAGATGTCCCGTGCTGACCGTGGGACCTCACGTGGCAGGCCAGGTGCCGGAGGAGGCCGAGCTGAGACACGTCCTCTATGCCACAGACTTCACAGCCGCTTCCGAACGCGCCGCTGCCTTTGCCTTCTCGCTCGCCCAGGAACATCAAGCGCACCTGACATTGATGCACGCGGTCGGCGACACCACGAGTGTCTCGCCTCACAACGCGGCACTGATGAAGGAGTTTTTCGTCAAGCGGCTGCAAGAGTTGGTACCGCGGGGTGCAGAGTTGTGGTGCGAACCCGAGTTTGCTGTGCAGTTCGACAAGGCTTCCCACGGCATCCTAGCGGTGGCTGCCGAAAAATCGGTTGACTTGATCGTGCTCGGCGTGCGGCGCACGGCGAACTTCCCCGGCCACTTGCCGCCTGCGACAGCCTATGAAGTAGTGTGCCAGTCACTCTGTCCCGTGCTGACGGTGCGCGGGTGAGATTGCGAGCGGGCTGGAGGGCGTAAAATCCGCCGCTGCACCTTAGGAGTGCGAAATTTGACGCTTTGCCAAGGCCTGCTCCTTGTCGGGTTACTTTCTCAACCTACCTAAATTCTGCGATTTCAACTGTAAGCAGGAAGCGAGCACGCCATCCGGCGTGGCGAGGGAAATGCGCTACCCATGAGGGAGAGGGTGTTTCTTGAGTACGCTCTCATTGTTTTAGACGGGACCCGCAGGACCTCCGTGGCCCGTTCGCTGCCCCCCGCTTACGCCGCGAGCTCGGGGCCAAAGAGGAGAATTTCAAATGGCAATCGGAAAGCAGGAAGCACTTGATTATCACTTTGGCGCAAAACCCGGCAAAATCGAAGTCATTTCCACCAAACCCTGCCGGACACAGAGAGACTTGAGTCTGGCCTATACCCCCGGTGTGGCCATACCCTGCCTGGAGATCGAGAAGAACCCGAAGGATGCCTTCAAATACACGGCGCGGGGCAACTTGGTGGCGGTGGTGTCGAACGGCACCGCGGTCCTCGGGCTGGGACATATCGGGGCGCTGGCTGGCAAGCCGGTGATGGAAGGCAAGGGAGTGCTGTTCAAGAGATTCGCCGACGTGGACGTCTTCGATCTCGAGGTGGACACGACCGACCCTGACGAAGTGGTCCGTGTCTGCCAACTGCTCGAGCCGACCTTCGGCGGCATCAATCTGGAAGACATCAAGGCACCGGAGTGCTTCTACATCGAGGAAGTGCTCAAGAAGACGATGAAGATCCCTGTCTTCCACGACGATCAACACGGGACCGCCATCATTTCCGGCGCCGCGTTGCTGAACGCGCTGGAACTGGTGGGTAAGGACATCGCGAAGGTTAAGGTGGTGTTCAACGGCGCGGGGGCATCGGGAATCGCCTGCGCGGAGCACTACGTAAACCTCGGGGTGCGGCACGAGAACATCACCCTGGTGGACACGAAGGGTGTGATCTACGCAGGGCGCACCGAAGGGATGAACCCTTACAAAGCGCGGTTCGCAATCGAGACCAAGATGCGGACCCTGGCTGAAGCGGTGCGCGGATGCGACGTGCTGGTGGGGCTCTCGGTGAAGGGCGCCTTCACGCAGGACATGATCCGCTCGATGGCGCCGAAGCCCATCGTGTTTGCGATGGCGAACCCCGACCCGGAGATCACCTACGACGACGCGCGGGCCGCGCGGAACGACGTGATCATGGCCACGGGCCGTTCCGATTATCCGAACCAGGTGAACAATGTGCTCGGTTTCCCGTTCATCTTCCGCGGGGCGCTGGATGTGAAAGCCACCTGCATCAACGAGGAGATGAAGCAGGCAGCGACGCGGGCACTGGCAGGGCTGACCAAGGAAGACGTGCCCGATGCGGTGTGCCGGGTCTACGGCGTGGACCGGCTGCGCTTCGGGCCCGACTACATCATTCCGAAGCCGTTTGACCCTCGCGTGCTGGTCTGGGAAGCGTCGGCAGTCGCCAAAGCGGCGATGGAGACCGGCGTGGCCCAGGAGCCGGTAAACCTGGACGAATACCGCGAAGCGCTCGAGCGCCGGCTGGGCAAAGCGCATGAGGTGATGCGCATGGTGATTCACAAGGCGCAGTTGAAACCCATGCGTGTTGTCTTCCCCGAAGGCGACCACGAAAAAATCCTGCGGGCCTGTCACATCCTGGTGGACGAGAAAATCGCCAAGCCCATCCTCCTCGGCAACCCGGACAAAATCCGCACCAAGGCGCTGGAAGCCGGAGTCGAGTTGGACGGAATGGAAATCGTGGACCCGGCGACTTCCCCGCATCGGGGGAAATACGCAGAGGAACTGTACCAGCTGCGGCAGCGCCGCGGGGTGACGCGCTCCGAGGCGCCGGAGTTGATCTCCAGCCACAACCTGTTCGGCTCGATCATGGTGCACATGGGGGACGCCGACGCACTGGTCTCCGGCGTAACGCAGCACTATCCGGACGTCATCCGGCCGGCGCTGCAAGTGATCAAAGTGCGCGAGGACATGCACAAGGTGTCCGGCCTCTACGCGCTGATCACCCGGCACGGCGACATCTACTTCCTGGCCGATACCTCGGTCAACATCGAACCCACCGCCGAGGACTTGGCGGAGATCGCGCTGTGCGCGGCGCAGACAGCTCGGCAGTTTGACGTCGAGCCGCGTGTGGCAATGCTTTCCTTCTCCAGCTTCGGCAGCACCAAGCACCCCCTGTCCGAGAAGGTGCGGTGTGCAGTCGAGTTGGTGAAGAAAGTCGACCCCGCGCTGATAGTGGACGGCGAGATGCAAGCGGACACGGCCGTGGTGCCGGAAATCCTGGAGGAGACGTACCCGTTTTCGTCGCTGCACGGCGGCGCCAACGTGCTCATCTTCCCCGACCTGACCTCCGGAAACATCGCTTACAAGCTGCTGATGCGCATCGGAGGCGCCGAAGCCATCGGACCTATCCTGATGGGGATGTCCAAGCCCGTGCATGTGCTCCAGCGCGGTTGCGAGGTGGAAGACATCGTGAAGATGGCGGCGATTGCAGTGGTGGACGCGCAGAAGGTATCGGACCGCGTGTCATCTCGCGCCAAACATGAGGAGCTTGTCCCAGCCGGGGCAAGCTGATCTTAGGCTCTGCCTTAGGAAAACCCGGGGGTGGCCCTCCTTCAAGCGCAGGCGCCGCCCCCAAGACCTTCATCCCCTAAGTTTTCGCGGTTTCTGGCGGATTGAGCGAGATTCCGCGCACTGTGTGCCAATTTTCACTCTCGGGCTGCCCAGCGGTGTTCAGAAACGCTCGGTCAAAGCTATAAATACTGTATAACCAACATATTGAATAGACTCCCAGCACGCGGCCAGTGGCCCGTTAAGTGCCCTCTTGCCTTGCTGCGCCCAATGAGTCGGAGGGTGTTTTCCACTCCGGGGGTGGTCATGCGAGTAGCTCTGAACAACAAGCGCAATGGCAAGCTGGCCAACGGAACGATCAAAATCGGGGCGGTGGCCAGGCATTTCGGAATATCCGTTGACCTGCTGCGCCTTTACGAACGCGAGGGGCTGATTATCCCTTTGAAATCGCCGCGCGGGACGCGCTACTTCACCGAGCATGACTACCCGTGGATCGGGACTGTCCTGCGCCTAGTTCGAGAGGCGCGGCTGAACTTCGCCGGAATCCGCCGCTTGCTGGCGCTGATCCCCTGCTGGAAAATCCGCAGTTGCGGCTTCGAGAGGAAGAAGGAATGTCCGGTGTTTCAGGATGCGTCCAAGCCGTGCTGGGCCAACCGTGCTTGCTGCCCGGCCGTGGGCGTCCAAGATTGCTACTTCTGCCCTGTATACCGCTCTGCTCCCTCCTGCGAGAACCTGAAGGCCCTGCTTGCTCCGGCAAGCGAAGAAGAGCAAACGGTCCCAGTAGCCAACGCTTGACCCCTATTAACCCCCGAGAGAGGCGAATAATCGGCGGGCAGGTCTGCCTGCTGCCGGGAATGCGCGCAGTGCTTGAGGAATCCCGCCCATCAATTGGCCCCTGCCGTTTCGGCCTGCTTATCTAATGCATTGAAATGAGGGTGTTTGCGCGAGGAGAAGGGGTGCGGTATTGGCAACTGAGTTGCAACTAGAAAGATCAGATGATGAGTCTGTCAAAGCGCCCGGAGAGTCGCAGGCCGCGCACCCAGCCGTCCACTGCCAAGGAGCGCTCAGCAGATGCCTGCCCGCTTGACCGTGCACCTAGGGACTGCGAATTGGAAGTGGTGGAGATAGACGGAGGGTTAGGTGCTTTGCGGCAGCTCGCAAATCTGGGGATCCTGACGGGAGCTATTCTTCAGGTCAGACGCACTGCCCCACTGGGCGGGCCGGTGCTGGTGGAGATTCGAGGGAGCACGGTGGCGGTCGGTCGAGGTGTCGCCCGCAAGGTGCTGGTCAGGATGGTGCAATGAGACTCGCGCTGATCGGCCAGCCGAACTGCGGCAAGAGCACGCTGTTCAACGCGGTCGCGGGCTACCAGTCGGCAACCGGAAATTTCCCGGGCACCACCGTACATCTAGCATGGAGCAAGGTGCGGCTGAACGGCTCGACGGTGGAGTTGGTGGACGTCCCCGGAATTTACTCGCTCACTGCGCTGAGCCCCACAGAATGCGCCGCGAAACAGTTTCTGCTCGACACCGACCTGGACCTGATCGTCAACGTGGTGGACGCATCGCTGCTGGAACGCGGCTTGGAACTGACGCTGGAGCTGCGCGATCTGGGCGTGCCGATGGTGGTCTGCCTGAACATGATGGACGAGGCACGACGCCGGGGCCTGGCCATTTCGACAGAGAAACTTGCCGAAAACCTTGGAGTGCCGGTGGTGGAAACCGTCGCCTCGCGCGGCGAAGGCGTGCAGGAGCTCTTCTCCTGCGTGAAACACAGCATCCATCCCGCCCCCCTGACGAACGGAAAAAACGGCCAGTTCGCGTGGCATCGCGAGATTGAAGAAGTCATCGAGAAATTGCAGTGCAACATGTGCAGCAGCAATTGCTACGCGTCGCTGCCCTCCCGCTTCCTCGCCGTGAAGATGCTGGAGGGTGACCAGGACATCCTGCCGCGGACAAACCCGCAGCTCTGCCATATCGCCACGCAACTTCGCGAAGACTTGGCGCGAGTGCACGGCCGGGCGGCAGACACCCTGTTCTTGACGGCGCGGCGCGAGCAGTCCAGGCAGTTGTTCGAGCAGGTGGCCACGGTCGGCAAGGCGCAAACCGACTTCCGCGACCGGCTCGATGCGTTCCTGACGCATCCGGTGTGGGGCTATGTGGCGCTGGTGGCGGTGTTGCTTGGATTCTTCTGGGCGGTGTTCGGCGCCGGATCCTTCGTCGAGCAGAGACTGCTGGCCACGCTGACGGGCGTGTTCGACAAGTTCAGTGCGCAGATGACGCCAGGGTCGCTCGCGTATACGGTGGCGAAAGGAACGTGGGACGGGTTCGCGGGCGGCGCATCCATTCTGCTGCCGTACCTGGTACCGTTCTTGGTGGGGCTGGCGTTTCTGGAAGACGTCGGCTACCTGCCGCGCGTGGCATATCTGATGGACGGGCTGCTGCACCGCATCGGCCTGCACGGCACTTCGACGGTGCCGCTGATTCTTGGTTACGGGTGCAGCGTGCCGGCGTGCCTGGCGACGCGCGTGCTACCGTCGCAACGCGATCGCTTCCTCGCGACGGTGCTGGCGACGCTGGTGCCCTGCTCGGCGCGTTCGACGGTGATTTTCGCGCTGGTGGCCTTCTACCTGGGGCCGATGTGGGCGCTGGGAATATTTGTCTTCAACGCGCTGATCGTTTTCCTCTCAGGCCTGCTGCTGACGAAGCTGTGGCCGGAAGTGAGCGCGGGAATGGTGCTCGAAGTGCCGCGCTACCAATGGCCGTCGCTGAAAGTGATTTCGAAGAAAGTGTGGCTGCGGCTGCGCGAGTTCATCGTGGTGAGCTGGCCGCTGCTGGTGGCGGGCAGCTTCATCCTGAGCCTGGCGGATTATTTTGGCTGGCAGCGGCTCATCAACGCGGGGCTGTCGCCGTTGACTTCGCTGCTGGGACTGCCGCAGGCGGTGGGCGTGACGCTCATCTTCGGCGTGCTGCGCAAAGAACTTTCGATGCTGATGCTGGTGCAGGCGCTCGGCACAACGAAGGTGAGCACAGTCCTCACCGCGTCACAGATTCTGGTCTTCACCGTGTTCATTACCTTCTACATCCCCTGCCTGGCGACTCTCGCTTCGATGGTCAAGGAGATCGGTCGCAAACTGACGCTGCTGGCGGCGGCGTACGCGTTTGTGCTGGCGACCGCGCTGGGAGTGGCGGCAAGATTCCTGCTAGGCGCGCTGAAAATCTGAAGCATCCCAAACCAAGCCGAGAGCAGTGGGGCGGGCGTGGGGCCCCCTATGACAAACCGAAGGCAAAAGCGGCCGCGGCGTCAGGGCAACAGCGGAAGATGGCGTGGTCGTTGCCGGATTTGGCGTCGCGAGGATATGCTATCCAGTCCTGAGCGGGAGGAAATGAGATGCGTGAACAGGTTGAACAGCTCTGGCCGGAACTCAAATGGATCCAAGACACCGAACTCAGAGAGAAAGTGACGCGGACGTGGACCCGGGCGTTTGAAGCGAGCCCGCTGAAACCAGAAGACCTGAACGAAATCCCCTTCACTCTGCTGGTGCCCGACTGCCCGGTGACCTTCATGGAACACAAGCGCTGCGTGGTGCACATCGCGCGGAAGTCTGCCGAGGCCATGCGCGAGTTCCTGGGCCGCTCGCTGCGCATTGATATGGACACCGTCATCGCCGGAGCAATCTTGGCCGATGTCGGGAAACTCCTGGAGTACGAGAAGGTGAACGGGAAAGCCCGGCAGAGCGAAAGGGGCAAACTGCTTCGTCATCCCTTTACGGGCGTCGCCCTGGCCATGGAATGCGGTGTGCCGGACCGCGTCTGCCATATCATTGCCGCGCACGCGGCCGAGGGGGACCAAGTCAAGCGGAGCGTGGAAGCAACGATCGTGCACCACGCCGATTTCATGAGCTACCTGCCGTTTCAGAACCTCGCTCGATAAACTTCAGGGAGAAGCACACATGCCGGGAACGCAAGGCACAGTCACCGCGAAAATCGCGCGATGGGCCGCGCGTCTGCGATTTGAAGAGCTGTCTGCGGACGCTGTTCACCAGGGCAAGCGCTTTCTGCTCGACTCGCTGGCCTGCGCGCTGGGCGGCTACCGCCAGCATGATGTACACATCGCCTTGCAGGTACTGGACGAAATCGCAGGGACAGGGCCCGCCACAGTGATCGGGACAGGCAAGAAAGTGGACCCGGTCTCGGCGTCGCTGGCCAATGCGCTGATGGTCCGCGTGATGGACTACAACGACATCTATTGGAAGCAGGACCCTTCGCATCCTTCGGACCTGATCCCCGCCGCTCTGGCCTGCTGCGAGAGGGCAGGCAGCGACGGCAGAGAATTGATCGTTGGCATCGTGCTGGGACACGAGTTCGAGATGCGCTTCTGCGAGGCAGCGTTTCCGGGCATACGGGAACGCGGGTGGCATCACGCCACACTGACGGCCTTCGTCTCACCAATCGTGGCGGGCCGGACGCTGCATTTGAGCTGGGAGCAGATCCAGCACGCCATCGGCATCTCCGCCAGCCGCCAGGCGACGCTCGGCGCGGTCACTGCGGGCAAGCTGACCATGATGAAGAACACGGTGGACCCGATGGCGACGCAAAGCGGGGTGCTGGCCGCGCTGCTGGCGGAAAAAGGCTACACGGGGCCGGAGCACGTGGCGGACGGAAAGGAAGGCCTGGCGCAGTGTTTCGGGCCGGAATGGAAGCTCAGCGTCCTCACCGATGGCTTGGGCGAAACCTGGCGGATTACGCAGTGCGGAATGAAAGCGTTTCCGACGGAGGCTCTGACGCATACGCCGATCTCCGCTGTGCTCGATCTGGTGAAAGAGAACGACCTGAAGCCGGAGCAGGTGGCGAAAATTC
>Ga0315268_10001953_pt1 | contig 23626 bp, 25 predicted proteins | sample C1_top_MG_FD_204535 | JGI IMG/M metagenome (GOLD analysis project Ga0315268, IMG submission 204535) | Sediment microbial communities from Yellowstone Lake, YNP, Wyoming, USA - C1_top | ecosystem: Environmental > Aquatic > Freshwater > Lake > Sediment | place: USA: Wyoming | collected 2017-08-01 | reverse complement strand
CAAGCCGAACGGATGGCGATCAATATGCCCATCCAGGGCCTCGCGGCCGATATCATCAAGTTGGCAATGATTGAAGCGGATAAATTGATTTCCAGAAAATATTTCAAAGCGCGAATGATTCTTCAAATTCACGACGAACTCCTTTTCGAAGTTCCGGAAAAAGAGGCGGAAAAGTTTGCGGAAGATGTCAAGGCTGTTATGGAAAATATTTATAAGCTTTCGGTTCCACTCGTGGTGGATGTGAAAGTGGGAGATAATTGGGGAGAGTTGTAACGCTAATTTTAGTGTAAAATATAAATTTGAACATTTTACAGTTATCTAGTATACTGTAAACAGTCTTAATTGGTTAAATTTATAACCTTAAATCTGTAATAATATTAAATTTATTATGAAATCATGGAAATACCCAAGGAAAAAGAAAGGGATGAGAATTTAGGAGATAAGATTCTGGCTGGTGCCAAATTTGTCGTGGATAATTCTGAACAGGTCAAAATTAACGAGAATATGATATTTGCAGCTGCCAAAAGACTCGGTTATCATTTCAAACGTCAGATCCTAAAACACTGGCTTGATGATGTTCCCCTTGAATTTTCCACTCTTGATGACAAAGAAAAATTGAACTTTTTATTTCTGCTTAACTCATTGAGTTTTTCATACTGGGGTGGGCCAAAATGGTCTGTTGAATATAAAGGACAAAAGTATGACGGAGTACGAGGTATGATTGCGGCACTTGGAAAAGCGAAAGATGCGGGTATAATAAATCTTGATTCAGCGGACTATTCTAGCATTGGTGAGGATGAACTAAAAGAAATTTTTGCGGGAAATGTCGAAATACCAATGTTTCAGGAGAGATTGAAGATTCTGCGGGAAAATTCCAATATACTGAAAGAAAAATTCGGCGGAAGAGTTGAAAATGTTATTGAAAAAGCGAACGGCGATGCGCTAAAATTACTAGAGATAATTACGGATAATTTTCCTTCTTTTAGGGATACTTCGAAATATAAAGGGCGAGAAATACTATTTTACAAGCGAGCGCAACTGCTTGTGCACGATATTTACCAAGTTTTTGGTGGAAAAAGTTTTGGGAAATTGGAGAATATAGGAAAACTTACGGCTTGCGCTGATTATAAAGTTCCTCAGATTTTGAGAAAGGTTGGTGTTTTATTTTTCGGAAAAGATCTTCAGAAGAAAATTGATGACGGGATTGAAATTTCTCACGATTCTGCGGAGGAAGTTGAAATAAGAGCCAGCACGATTTGGGCGGTTGAGCTGATAAAAAAAGAGATTAATAAGGACAGCAAACAACCCGCAACTTCCATGCAAATAAATGATATGCTTTGGCTTTCTACCCAAGAAAAATTTTCTTTTGACAGACCATACCACTTGACCAGAACTACTGACTATTAGATCTCTCCTTCAATTATAGTTCTCATATAGATAGACTTGAAGCATTTACAGTTATCTAGTATACTGTAAACAGTCTTAATTGGTTAAAAATAAAAATATGGCGGGGAAAGTGAAATATAATCAACTTTCGGAATTTGAAAAGAAAAAATATTTAGGGGAATTTTATTCAATGGTGTCACTTCTGAAGAGCAGAGAAGAAGTGAAGAATTTCTTCAAAGACCTTTTAACTTTAAGCGAAGTAGTGATGATTTCGCGCCGAATTCAAATTGCTCAAATGCTTCTTGAAGGACTTGGCTATGAAGAAATAAGGAAGAAATTAAAAGTTGGATTTAATACTATCAATCAGGTGGAGCGCTGGCTTAACAATGGATTTGGAGGATATAGAAAAACAATAATGGAATACAAAAGAAAAAAGAAGAGAAAGGAGAATGAAGATTATCTGCAAGAAGTGCCCTATTCCAAAAAATGGGTTCAGAAAAAATATCCACTTCATTTTCTCTTGGCAAATTTAATGGAAAAAAATAAATAAGAAAGTGTTTACAGTTATCTAGTATACTGTAAACGAGTTTCTTTTGCTTTTTATGGACCGAAATAAAGGTTTTTATGCAAAATTTTTCATTTTCCTTGCTCTCCTTCTCTGGCTGGGGATTTTTTTGGCGCGAAAAATTGATCTCACGAGCGCGGATTTAGGGCGGCATCTTCAGAATGGAAAATGGGTGATTGAAAACCATTTCAATCTACTTGAAAAAAACTCCCCGCTTTTTGAAAATTATTATTCCTACACAAACTCTGATTTTCCGGTTGTAAACCATCACTGGGGGTCAGGAGTTGTTTTTTATTACATCTGGAAATTTTTCGGGTTCAACGGCCTCTCGCTTTTCTATATCCTCTTGAGTTTAGCCGCTTTCGCGGTTTTCTTTTGGATTGCCTGGCAGGGATCAAATTTCACATGGGCGGCGCTTCCTGCTTTTCTCCTCGCGCCGCTTATGGCCGAGAGGACGGAAATCCGGCCGGAAATTTTCAGCGTTTTGTTTGCAGCGATATTTTTTTATGTTTTGTGGCAGTATTCACGAGGCAGGATGAGCTGGAAACGGCTCGTGCCTCTTATTCCTCTTCAGGTAATTTGGGTCAATTTCCATGTCTATTTTTTTGTTGGTCCATTTTTGGTTGGCGTATTTCTTTCTGGCGAGTTGCTTCAAAAAAAATGGAAGGAAACAAAAATACTGCTGGCGACTCTCGCTTTTTTTGTGTTAGCCTCTCTAGTCAATCCTTTTGGCTTCGAAGGGCTTCTTTACCCGCTCAAAATTTTCAAAAATTACGGCTATACGATTGTCGAAAACAAATCAGTGTCTTTCGTTGAAAATTACGGAGTAGTGAATCCGAATTTCACTCTCATAAAAGCGGTTTTAATTTTGATGATTTCGAGCTTTGTTTTGCTCTTCGTTGTTAATCGCAAAAAAATTTCTATCTTCTATCTTCTATTTTCTATCTTCTTTGGCGCTATGGGTTGGATAGCTATTCGAAATTTCACGCTTCTCGGATATTTCGCGCTTCCGGTTCTGGCTTATAATTTTCACAACATTTTCAAGCAAAAAGAAGGGGAAACAAATCTTGTGAAAGAAAACGGGATTGCCGCATTGTATATAATATTGGCTGCGATTGGCCTCTGGTGCAATTATCAGTATGCCAGCATGCATTGGAAAAGAGCAGGAATTGGCCTTGCCCCGGGAGTGGCTGAAGCGGCCGAATTTTTCCAAAAAGAAAATATCCAGGGACCAATTTTTAATAATTACGACATTGGCGGATATCTCATTTTTTACCTTCCCAAGAACGAGAAAGTTTTTGTGGATAACCGTCCGGAAGCCTATCCCGATGCTTTTTTCAGCGAAGTATACAAGCCGATGCAGGAGAGCACGGATGTTTTCGAAAAATTTGATCGGGAGTATAATTTCAATGCGGTGTTTTTCTATTCGCATGATATCACTCCTTGGGGGATGAATTTTTTGAAAATTATAAAAGAAAATCCAAACTGGACACCGGTTTTCGGGGATGATTACGCGGTGATATATCTCAAGAAAAACGAAACAAATCATTCAATCATTGAAAAATACCAAATACCAGATACCAAATACTAGATACAAACTTATGCCTGAACTTCCTGAAGTTCAAACAATTATTGATGATTTGAATCGAAAAATAAAGGGCGATACCATCGTTGGTTTTTGGAGTGACTGGAAAAAATCGGTTAAAATGCCAATTGAAAAATTTACGCGAGAGATAAAAGGCAAAAAAATTTTAAGCGCCAGCCGAATTGGGAAAAATATATTTATTAATTTGTCTGGCGGAAAAACAATTTACATTCACCTCAAGATGACTGGACACCTTCTTGTAAAACCGCAAAGACACAAGGTGACAAAATACCAAACAGAAGGAAGGGATTATTTTAGTGAAAAAGTTAATCAGTATATTCACCACATTTTTTATTTAAAAAGTGAAAGAACTTTGGAATTTTCCGATCTTCGAAAATTTGGTAAGATAATGCTTGTTGATTCTGATAAAGTTGAAGATATTAAGGAAATTCAGAGCTTGGGAGTTGATGCGGCGGATAAAGAGTTTACAGCTAAAAAATTGGATGAAATTATCGGCAACCGGAAAACGAAGATTAAATTATTGCTGATGGATCAAAGTAAGATTGCCGGGATTGGCAACATTTATGTCAGTGAAATATTATACAAGGCGGGAATTTTGCCCAGTCGGTCGGCTCATGAAATTAGCAGTCAAGAAAGAAGGAAGTTGCATTTTGCTATAAAAAAGGTTCTCGAGAAGGCAATTATGCTGCGGGGCACATCGGACAGCGACTACCGAGACACGGCTGGCGTACCCGGCAGATTTCAGGAAGTTATGAAAGTTTATCGCCGGGCTGGAAAAAAATGCCCGCGCTGTGGTACAATGGTTCAAAGGGAAAAGATGGGACAAAGGGGGACTTTCTTTTGCCCCAAGTGTCAAAAATAATAATTTGTGTAGAAAGTATATGCTACAAAAAATTAGAATGATGGAGACAAAAACAAAAGTAATAGTAGGCACTGTCATAATTCTTATAATTGCTCTCGGGTTGGGATTTTATTTTGGATGGTTCGGAAAAAGAAAAGCGGGGCCACTCGATCTAAATTCAATGAAAGGAGAAGTTGACATGGGTGCGCCTCTGAACACCGGTGAGGTAAGTCCTTTCACGAATCTTCCCTGTGCCAATTGGAACCGCCGGCCGATTGCGGTAATGGAGGCAGCTGATCTTTCCGTTCGTCCCGACAGCGGTTTTTCAGACGCGGATCTGGTTTTGGAAATGCCGGCGATTACGGCCAGCATTACTCGGCTGATGGCTGTTTACGTCTGTGGTAATCCTTCCGAAGTGGGATCAATTCGCTCTTCCCGCCATGACTACATTGCTCTGGCGGCCGGTTGGGACGCCGTTTTCGCCCACTGGGGAGGATCTCATTTTGCCGGAGACATTCTTAATAAAAAAGTGATTGACAATCTTGATCTCAACGGCAGTTTTGGAAACAAAGCTTCCGAGTGCGGTTTTCGAAAAGCGGGAATACCGGCGCCGGACAACGGCTTTGCCAGATTCGACAAGCTTTTGGAGTGCGCCCAGGCGAGAAACTATCGGATGGAAAACAAGTTTTCTGGGTATCCTCACCAAGCTGAAGCTCCCGTGGATCAGCGGCCAAGCGGAGGACATCTGCGAGTTGGTTTTGCCGGACCATACGCGGCCGATTATGATTATGACAAAGCGACCAATACCTATTTAAGATCCTGGAACAAGGTGGCTGACATTGACGCGAACAATGGGAAGAGACTGGCGCCAAAAAATGTAGCGGTGGTGATTGCAAGCTCCGAACAGATCGAAGGGCAGTATAACAACGTCCAGATCGGCGATCCGCAGTTTGACAGCGTGAGCGAAGGAGACGCATTCTATTATTTCAACGGGAAAGAAATGAAAGGCCGCTGGGAAAAGGACAAGTCTAAATGGGCTTCGAAGCTTTTCATGTATGACGAATCCGGACAGGAAGTGAAATTCATACCGGGGCAAATCTGGGTTGAGGTTCTCGAGCCGGGACAGGCGCTGAAGTGGGTACCCGCGTCATGAAACACATAGCACGCAACACATAACAAAAAAAGCAAATAAACGTGTTACGTGTTCCATGATATGTGTTATGTGAATTATGATTATTTTTCTATACGGTGAAGACGAATTCAGATCACAGAGAAAACTTGCCGAGATAAAAAACAAATTTCTTGAAAAAGATAAAGAGGGCGGTACCCTTTTTGTTTTTGACTTTACTCAAAATGAAACGAAAATCGATGATTTGCTTCTAAAGCTTTCTTCGGGAGGATTGTTTTCAAACAAAAAGCTGGCAATTGTGAAAAATGTTCTCCAAAACAAAACGGTATTGGAAAATAAGGAATTTTTGGATTTCTTGAAAAAGAAGGATAAGGGGGAAGCTAGAGACCTCACTCTTATTTTCTGGGAAAAAGAAAAATTCGATAAAAAATTGAAACTGGCGAAATTTCTTTTTGAAAAATCAAAAAAACAAGAATTCAAGTTTCTCGAAGGTGCGAAGTTATCAAATTGGATAATCGAAGAATTTCGGGGGATTAGCGAGGGCACAGTTTCAATCGGTCTAAAAGCGACTGAAAAACTCTCGATTTATGTCGGGAATAATCTTTTTCTGCTCTCGAAAGAAATTGAAAAGCTGATAAACTACAAAAACAGCGGAGAAATTGCAAGCGAGGATGTCGAGCTTCTTGTGAAATCGAAAATTGGCACGGATATTTTCCGGACTCTCGACGCTCTTTCTCAAGGCGATAAAAAAACAGCCGTGAAACTTCTGCACGAGCACATTGAGTCAGGCGACCATCCGCTCTATATGCTTGACAGGTATTTTTACCAGTTTCGCAATTTGCTGAAAGTGAAATCTTTGGCGGAAAAGGATATGCCCCAGCTGGAAATCGCAAGCAAGCTCAAATTGCATCCGTATGTCGTCAAAAAAAGCCTCGAACAGGGGCGGGGATTTTCCATAGATAAGCTCAAGGACTTATACAAAAAACTTTGCGAGATTGATTTTCAAGCGAAGACCGGGAAAATAGAGATTGAATTGGCACTGGATAAGTTCATTGCCTCGGTTTGAATTATGGTTGATATTTTTTGAAATTATATGAAAAAGCGAAAAAAAGAAAGAATTTATCTTCTGAAAAAGGGAGAAAAGATAAATGAAGATATTTTGCGAGCCATAAATGAACTAGTTGAAGTTTTATCTCCTGGAAAAGGAACCTTTGACCATTCAAGATTCGAAGAGCTTCTTAATAATCCAATGCTGGACATGTATCTTTTGGAGGTCGAAGATAAAATAGTGGGTATGGGAGGCCTTCATTACGTAAAAACGTTAGTTAAGGAATCAGCCTGGGTGGAGGCCGTTGCCATACATCCCGACCATCAGAGAAAGGGCTTGGGAAAGAAAATTATGGATCACATTATAAATGAAGCAAAGAAAAAGAATGTTAACTATATTGAACTTACCACTCGGCCGGCCCGTGTTGCGGCAAACAGTTTTTACAGGAAACTTAAATTCGAACTGCGAGAGACGAATGTTTATCGGTTGAAGCTTTGAAAATAGATCATATTTTCCATAGAAGACAAGCGCACCAGTAAACTAGATTACTGGTGTGTATTTTTTACTACAACTAATTGTAGTAGTTTTATTTATTGCGTTTTGCCAGGCGAGGTCGAAAAGGATTTTGTAAGATTTGGCGATGTCCTGGCTTTCGATGATGGTCGCGAAAAGTTTGTTTTGGGTAGAGAAGATAGCCAGCTTGTTGCCGAAGACGATATTGTCGTTTCCAGAAAAGACATTGTCTTCCGCGAGAAACCGAATCTTGTGATTCGGGTTTTTGTTTTTGCGGATTGATTTGACGTATTCTTTGTTTTTTTCGCTCGCGTTCAGAATTTCCCGAACCTTATATCTTTTAGTTTTTGTTTCCCTGAATAATTTTTCGGTTATATCCTCGAGATAATCGAAAACATGGCTGATGTCTCCCCAGCACTGAATTTCTTTTCCCTTCGCGAGGTATTCAACAATCTCCGCATAAATTTGCCGCACGTCCTCTTGCCCTTCAAAAACTTGAATGTTCGGCCGGTCTTCGTCGAAATTATAAATACTTTGAAGCAAAGGAAAAATTTCGTTTAATGTTTCTTCTTTTCGTTTGATTTGCGTAAAAAGTTTTTTGGGATTGGCGGCGCGCCATAGCGTCGCTTTTTTTGTTTTCCAAATGGAAACCAACCCGCGCTCGACGAGGAGATTGAGTGTGAAATATACCGTCGCTCGCTTCAAACCGCATTTCTCGGCGATATGATAGGCCGTATCCTGCCCGAGCTGAAGACAGGCGAGATACACTTTCGCCTCTTTTTCGTGAAATCCGAGTTGTTTGAGCTGTTTTTCGAGAGTCATAACCCTTGCCTTTATCTGCTACAATGCTCTAGAGCATTGTAGCAGTAGGTAATAATAGAGATTAAATAAACAGGAGATGCAGACAGTATAGCATAAGTCGATTTTAGTGTCAATAATATTGTCAACACTGATAATTTAAAACCGCATTATTGCTGTTATAAAAGCTATTATTTCACTATAATTAGACAAAATATTTGACACTAAAGTGAGAAATATCTATAAAGGGCTGTTGTTTAACAATTGAATAATAATTGAATAATAAGGAGGATTTGTAATGAGACCGTTCACAAAATGGTGGCTAAGAAAGGTGATGGAAAAGAAATGGGCGAACAGTTATATCTTCCTTTTATCGCTTGTTTTTGTTCCTGCGACTTTAATAACACTTTCACTTTTGTATGGGGCGCCGCTTATTTGGGACTCTCTGAGACAGCCTGCTTCTCAGTTATTTCCAAGACACCTTGAATTGTTAGGCGTAATTTCTGCTTTTGCAATCGCCATACTAATATACATGCCGTTTGGCTGGGCTTTCTCAACCCTCGTGAGTAGATGTTATCTGCCGGAAGTCGCTGCCCGGCAAGCCGCAAATTTTGCGGTAGAATATCCCGGCGTAAAAGAGCGCTTGGACATTCTTGTTCAAGATGCTTGGCGCGTTGACGACGCTGCTCAATTGCAAGAATTTCTTGAAAAACTTCGCAGTCTGGGTAGGCTGAAAAATGAATTCAGAGAAGCGGATGAAAAATTGTCCGCTCTTCAAGAAAAAATCGCCGCTCTGGAAAAAGAGCTGGAGATGAAATAAGGAGGGCAAAGCAAATGGTTAACTTAACCTACATCATGACAGAATTTTGGGCAAAGCCGGGGCTGACAGAATACTTAAGCTCTCTGATGCATGAAAAAAAGAATTTTTGGAACAACAGGAAAAAAGGACCTGTCAGTGTCGGTAGACATGCAGAAGGCTGGGCGGAATCCTTCGCTCCTCTTAATTATCCTGCAATTCAAAAAGTGGTTACGCATGTTCACTTGCTTGGATCGGATAAATCATTTGGTTTCGGGGGATGGCTAGATGCGAGAGCTTTTGGGGAAGTTATCTCAAAATCATATCTCAGGGGCAGGCTAAGAATTCATATTCGTGGATTTCCCACGCATAGCAAGAAAAGATCTGGCTGTGTTAAATACCAACTCACCTTTTCATGAAAGGTAATTCCTAATCTCCGAGATTAGGAAACCAAAAACCGCTCCGGCATTGTTTCGGAGCGGTCTTTTTTATAAAAAGATATTGAAATCTAGTGGGTTTTTTGCTTGATTCCAATTTTGGTTTCGATTTTTTGGAATCTTCTTTCGTATTTCGAATCCATTTTGGCAAGATCATAATTACTTGCAACTCCGTCAAGCTTTTTCTGAATTTCGTATTGGCCGTATTCAACAGAAGCCATTCTTGTTTTCAGATTGCTCACTTCTCCTTTTACTCCGGATAATCCATTCTTTACTTTCACTAGCTCTCCTTTTACTTCCGTTAACTCTCCTTTTACTTCCGTTAACTCTCCTTTTACTTCCGTTAACTCTCCTTTTACTTCATCGAAACCATTTACCACCAGAATGGCTAAACCTTCAATTGTTGTTTTTTTCTTTTTCATAAAATTGGCGCAAAGCGTTCAGGTTCCCTAATTTTAGCTTGAATGCAAAATCAGGTCAAGCGTCTTTATTTCCCCACTTTTTTATCATCTTTGCAAGCCGTGATTTTTTTCGGGCGGCGGTGTTTTTGGCGATGACGCCGACTTTGGCGGCTTTGTCGAGTGCTTTTTGGACAGCCGGAAACATTTTTTTGGCATCTTCAATTTTTCCGGCTTTCGCTAAGTCGCTGATTTTTTTCACCGCTTCCTTGAAAGTTTTCTTAATATTCGCGTTCTGCGACGCTCTCTTTTTTGACGCGCGCAAATATTTTTTGGCGCTCTTCTTTATCGGCATAGAATTAATTTAAACTAATGATTACCTCATATTTTTAGCATGGCTGGCTATTTTTGTAAATAATTTGTCAGAATAATAAAAATACTAGATACTAAATACTAGATACAATATGCGAAAGTAATGATTGCCAAAATCAAAGGAAAAATTGCCTATTTGAGAGATAAATACGTAGTAGTGGATGTAAACGGCGTTGGCTACAAGATACATGTTTCGGAGTTCACTTTTGGAAAGATTGCTGGAAAACCTGCCCGCGATGCTTCCCGCCTTGGGCGGGATGCAGGCGGGGAAGAAATCGAACTTTACACTCACACTTATGTTCGGGAAGACTCTTTAGATCTCTATGGCTTTTTAAAGCTGGAGGAGCTGGAAATGTTTGAACTTCTCATTTCCATTTCCGGAATCGGGCCGAAGGCGGGGATTGGAATTCTTTCCATTGCCGAACCAAAAACAATTCGGGCGGCGGTGATTTCTGGAGACTCATCAATTCTCACGCGAGTTTCAGGAGTCGGAAAGAAGACGGCGGAAAGAGTGATACTTGAGCTCAAAAATCGCATTACGGAACTGCCAGGCGAAGATCAAAGGGCGGCGAGAGCCGATTCAGAAGCCATTGAGGCGCTCACTTCTTTGGGATATACACTTGCTCAAGCCCGCGAGGCGCTGAAAAGCGTGCCGAAAAACATCAAGAATGTTTCAGAGAGAGTGAGGATGGCGCTCAAAAATCTAGGGAAAAAGTAGAAAGTATAAAGTAGCAAGTATAATGTATGGAAAGCAGACTTCTAGATTTTATTCAACGTAATTCCCCAGACGGGGGTTTTTTGCAGTCGGGATATTGGCGAAAGTTTCAGGAAGCTTATGGCCGGAAGACTTTTACGCTGGAAGAAAAAGATGAAGAAGAAAATATTATAGCATATGCAAACATGATAACGCATACACTTCCAATTGTCGGGAATTATTTTTATTTGCCGAGAGGACCGATAATTAGAATTTCCAATTTCCAGTTTTCAGTTTCCAATAAAATCCCAAATCCTAAATCTCAAATCATAAACTTTTTAGAAGATTTAATCAGTTTAGCTAAAAAAGAAAGTATTGGTTGGATTCGGATTGAACCGAATAGTGAAGAAAATTTAAAATTAATTGAAGAAAATTTGCCGGTAGGATTGAAAATCAAAAAATCAGCAGTTGATGTTCAGCCGATGGAGATATTGATTCTTGATATTACAAAGAGCGAAGAAGAATTGTTGGCGCAGACGAAACAAAAAACGAGATATAATATTCGGCTGGCGGAGAAGCGGGGAGTTCGTGTGTCACATAATATGCCCGCCCGCTTCGAGTCGCGAAGCGAGTCGGGCGGGGAACATGGAACACGGAACAAAAATCATACAGAGGAATTTTTGAGATTAGTTAAGATTACAGCGAAACGGGATAGGATTACTTCACATCCAAAAGAATATTATCGAAAAATGTTTGAAATTATTCCGGCTGATATTCTTAAATTATATGTTGCTGAATACAAAGGGAAAATAATTTGTGCAAATATCGTTTCTTTTTTTGGAAAAATTGCCACATATATGCATGGGGCGTCAGATAATTTTCACCGGGAAATAATGGCGCCTTATCTTCTCCAGTGGCAAGCAATTCTCGATGCGAAAAAAATGGGCTGTACAAAATATGACCTCGGAGGAATAAATACTAAATACAAAAACTGGGAGGGAATTACGAGATTCAAAACCGGCTTCGCGCCGAATGTCAAACCGATTCAATTTCCCGGATGTTGGGATATCGTTCTTGATTCGAAGAGGTATTTGCTTTATAGGGTTTTACAAAGGATCAAGAGAATGTTCCAATTTAGATAATTTTGTTTGTTACACATAGCTGCGATCGCGGACAAGTGCAACGGGTAATTTGTGATAAAATTTAGTATCCGAGATTTAATTTCGACTGATTCAAGCAAGATGAAAAACCTTATCCCCCAATCCATCAAAAATGTTTATCACCTTTTCCAAGCCATCCTGGCCACTGTTTGGTTTGGGTTTCCATCGAGGAAGCTGAAAGTTATCGGGGTGACAGGAACAAACGGGAAAACGACGACAGTGCAAATGATCGCCAAAATTTTGGAAGAAGCGGGTTTCAGGGTTGCAGCGGTATCAACGATAAATTTCAAGATTGGCGAAAAAGAATGGGTGAATGACACAAAATTTACGACCTTTTCCAGTTTCCGATTGCAGGAATTTTTGAAAAAGGCGGTTAGAGCCGACTGCGAGTATGCGGTGATTGAAGTAACCTCGCACGCACTGGACCAGAATCGCGTTTGGGGGGTTGATTTTGATGTGGCAGTTATTACGAATATTACCCGGGAACATCTGGACTATCACAAGACAATGGAAGAATACCGAAAAGCTAAAGAGATATTACTTGAAATGGTCTCAAAAAACAAAGAAGGAGTGGCAGTGGTGAATTTGAATAGCGAATTTGTGGAAGATTTCTTAAAATATCCGTTGAAAGAAAAATACGGATATAGAATAAAAGTTCAAAGTTCAAAGTTCAAAGTTCAAAATGACAATTCAAAGTTAAAGATTATTGAGGCGGAGAATATTGAGCTCGGAATACAAAATACCAGATACCAAATACAAAATACTAAATACGAATTGAATTTTCCCGGCGAATTCAACATCGAAAATGCTCTCGCCGCGACTTGCGTGGGGCTTTCGCAGGGAATCAGTTTGGAAAAAATATCTCAAGCGCTGGCGAAAATAAAAGGCGTGCCGGGACGGATGGAACGCATCGAGAATGATCGCAGACTGGAAATAATTGTGGATTATGCGGTGACGCCGGATTCTCTCCGAAAATTATATGATTACGTGAGCAAGTTGAAAAAAGAAAATAGCAGAATAATTGCCGTATTCGGTGCCTGTGGTGAACGCGATCGGGGCAAAAGGCCGATTATGGGAAAAATTGTGGCGAAAATCGCTAACTTTTGCATTGTTACCAACGAAGATCCCTATAAAGAAGATCCACAGCAGATTATTAATGAAGTCTTTGAAGGAGTATCAAAATACCGGAGAGAAAATATGAGCGCCTGGCGGATCCTTGATCGGCGTGAGGCTATTAAAAAAGCTTTGCAAATCGCAAAGCCAGGAGATATCGTGGTTGTGACCGGAAAAGGGGCGGAAGAAACAATGGCGGTCGGCAATGAACGCATTCCTTGGAATGATCCTAGAGCAATTCGAAAAGTTTTATCAGGACTAGAGAAAGAAGAAAACCGATAGCGCCGCCGATAATTACTTCGGAGAGCCTGTGGCCGATTCTCTCCTTAAGTCTGGGGAATTTTCTTTTGTCAATCGAAAGTTCATTGATGAGCATATTGAGATATCTTCCTTGGTCGCCCAGATACATTCGCAGCCGAAGGGCGTCGTCAATTATAAGAACGGCAAAAATGATAGCCAGAGCAAAAACCGGTGAAGAAGTTCCGGCATAATATCCGATCGAAGTTATTGCCGAAATCACAAAGGCGGTGTGAGAGCTGGGCATATGGCCATGAGTGAGAAAATATTCCCACTTGAAACCGTGCTTAATGGAGAAAATAAAGAACTTCAGAGCTTGAGTGAACAATCCCACGACAATTGGAACGAAAACTATACTATATTCTTGCCAGTTCATGCTAATATTTTACCGCGGTTGCTTGTTTTGAGCAAATTTTTGGTATTTGTTGTGGAATGATATTTCACTTTGTGCTAACATATAATTATGCCCGGTAGTGATCCGCTTAGACATGCATTACCGGGATTAGAAATGCACTTGTTCTAAAAATTTATGTCACCTCAAGCTTTTGTGAGGTGATCGGACTACTACCGGGATGCAGGAGGACTTCAGGAAAAATTTTGTCTTGCTTTCCAGAGTTGCCAGAGAAAAAAAATACGCCCAGGAATATTTGGGTCTTTTGGCGCGCCGTGGTGATATCGGTTCGATTCGAGTTGGAAAGCGCTGGTACACAACGCTGGGATGGTTTGATGAATTTTTGAAGGATACGGAAATAAGAAGAGCGGAAACAAGGGACGCAGAAGTAAAAATTGAACTGGCTGGAAACCTGGTTATAAAAAAAGAAGAAAAAAAAATTGATGAGAGAAAACTCGAGATTGAGAAGGAGGAGACGATTCCCTTGAGGATTGCGACAAGGCAGCCATTTCCTAGAGAGAAAGAATTTAGAACCATTGACCTTCGAGGGGTTGGAGCAAAAAGGTTTTTGGCGAATGGAAAAGTGCCCTTGAAGAAAGTTTTTAACAGGGAAAAAGTAGAAAAGCTCGAGGCGTTGCAATATTTGGAAAAGATGAATAGTAGAATTCAAGAGAGGGGGGTCCGTTCCGGGAATTCGTCGCCAAACTTTGCCGATTTTGTTCCCAGAATTCCATTGTTTCAAAAACTTGCTTTTTCAGCGGCAGTGATGCTACTATTGATTTTACTTTTTCAAATCAGTTGGGTCTATAAGGATGAGTTGAAAAGAATAGCTCGCCTAGACTCTCGCCTCGATTCGGCGAAGCGGGCGGCGAGGCTGGCTGGTATTGAAGCAGGGGTTGTGGCCGGCGCGGAAAACAACAAGGTCGGCCTAGAGGCTATCAGAAACTCGTCAATCGATTATTTGGGAAGTCGGGGAGACAGGGTAAGAGAAAATATTTCAATCTCGCGCGTAGCAGTAAGAGCGGCAATGGAGAGAAACGGTAACCAGTAATTCGTAATTGGCAATTGGAATTTTTTAATTATTAGTTTTTACCTCTATGATCACGTGGGTAATATTGGGAATAATTGCCGTTCTCGTTGTTTGGGCGATTGCAATTTATAACGGGCTTATCCGGCTCAAAAACCGGGTGGACGAGGCCTGGAGCGATATTGATGTCCAGCTCAAGCGGCGATATGACCTTATTCCAAATCTTGTGACTACCGTGAAAGGATACGCTTCGCATGAAAAAGAGGTTTTTCAAAAAGTGACGGAAGCCCGCACTCGGGCGATGGCGGCCCAATCAGCGGGCGACAAGGCCCAAGCTGAAAATATGCTTAGCCAAACTTTAAAAAGCCTTTTCGCGGTGGCGGAAGCCTATCCCGATCTCAAAGCCAACCAGAACTTTCTTGAGCTTCAGAGAGAGCTTACTGACACGGAAGACAAAATTCAGGCTTCACGCCGGTTTTATAACGGGAACGTTCGAGACTTTAATATCAAGATTCAGGTTTTTCCAAACAACATCTTTGCGGGAATACTCGGATTTTCTGCGCGGGAGTTTTTTGAAGCGGGAGAAGGAGAGAAAGAAGCGGTGAAAGTTGAGTTTTAGTGCAAATCCTAAATCCTAAGCACTAAATCCCTGCCTGCTGGCAGGCAGGCTAAATAAATTCTAAATCCAAAATCCCAATATCCGAATTTTCAACTTTGGAAATTTGAATTTTGATATTATTTAGAGTTTAGGATTTTATTTTTATGGCCACAATTTATACTCAAGCTGACAGGAACATCAGACTAACCTGGATTTATATCACGGGTTTTTTAATATTTGTGATTGGGGTTGGTTATGTTTTCGCCGGAGCAATGCATAATTCTATCATACTTGTTATTGCAGTCATCTTCAGTACCCTTATGAGTCTTGCTTCCTATTGGTGGAGTGACAAGATTGTGCTAGCCATGAGCGGAGCCAAAGAAGTGAAACACGATAACGCGAAAGAAATTTATCATCTTGTTGAAAATCTTTGCATCACGGCTGGACTCCCGGTTCCAAAAATTTATATAATTCAAGACTCCTCGCCTAACGCCTTTGCAACCGGCCGCAATCCGGAACATGCAGTGATTGCGCTCACGACGGGAATAATCGAAAAATTAGAAAAGTCAGAATTGGAGGGTGTGATCGCGCATGAGCTTTCGCACATCGGCAATCGGGACATGCTTCTTTCAACGGTTATTGTGGTCCTGGTTGGCTTTATCGCTCTTATAGCTGATTGGTTTCGCCGCTGGGCATGGTTTGGAGGAAAAAGCGATGACCGGGAAGAGGGACAGCTGGGGCTGATACTAATGATTGCGGCGATAATTCTTTCAATTTTAGCGCCGATTGCGGCTATACTTATTCAGCTGGCTATTTCCAGAAAACGGGAATTTCTAGCGGATGCGGATGGAGCGCTTCTCACGCGCTATCCAGAAGGTTTGGCACGGGCGCTGAAAAGAATTTCGGCCGACCCGACGCCGATGCGCCACGCCAATCGCGCGATGGCTCATCTTTTCATTGCCAACCCTTTCAGGGGAAAAAAAATATCGAATCTCTTCCAAACTCATCCTCCGATTGCTGAAAGAATCAAAAGATTGCGGGGGATGGATGTGTAATTATTTTCTAAGGTTACGCTTTAGGAAATTTTTTATATGCAATTTAAGATTCCCAAAAATACGGAAAAATATGAATGGACGCAGCACGCCGTTGGGAAAATGAGGCATTATGGATTAACGGCTCAAAGAGTTTTGCGTGTCGTGAATAACCCGCAAAGAGTGGAAGAGGGAGTGGCAGCAAATACCATCGCGGTTATGCAACCCGCCTCGACTCATACCAAAAATGGAAAAAGAACATGGTCGAGTGAAATTTGGACGATGTACCAGATTAAAGGAAAAACTCCCGCCTTCGCCAAGGCTTCGGCGGGTAAGCAAAACGCAAAACTCAAAACTATTTCAAAACAAAAAATACGGATAATCAGCGCATGGCGGTATCCGGGAATAAGCCCGAAAAGAGACCCAATTCCGGAAGATATTTTACGGGAATTGGATTTATAGGTTGAAATATTTGCTTTATACAAAGCAAATTTGTCCAAAATACTGGACAAGTTTTTATTTTGGGTGTATACTTCTAGGTTAGTTCGTTTATATGCACTTGAGAGTGGTCGTAGCCAAAAGATGCCGAAAATTCAGCATTTCCTGGCTATGACCACAACGGTCTGGCATCCATCTCTAATAGAGACGGATAAACTTCAACTAGCAGTTGAAAGGAGAGACCAATGAAATACGCAGAATTGAACTTGGGAACGGTTGAAGCGATTGTAAACAAACTCGGCGGAATGGACGGAGTACGCCGGTTTCTCCGCGGCGAACCGACGGTTTCTGAATCGGCTCGCCGCTGGCGGGAGCAGGACGGCGTCATCTATTTCTCGGTGACGAGCACGACTGGTCCCGAATGGATCGAGCGCCTCGAAAAGAACGGATTCCGGATCAGTGACTATGCCAAGAGCGTTCTCCGTTCTCCGGATTTTAAGCCCACGAGCGGCGTGACAACCGAAATCGCTGTCCTCAAAGGCATGCTCTTCGAGAATAACAATCGCATCACGGAGAAGATCCGTGCCGAGGCCAACAAGAGAAAGCTCACCCCGCCCAACGCCGAAGTCGCCTGTCTCATCCGCGAGATGTTCACGGACGAGGAGATCGAGGCCATGGGTCTCTGGTGGATCGTTGCTATGCACGAACCCATCAAAGATTCTGATGGCGTTCCGGCTCTCCTCCGCGCGAGCCGAGGCGGTGTTGGTCGCTGGTTGAATGCGGACTATGGCAGGCCCGGCAGCAGGTGGAGTCGCGATTACGGGTTTGCGTTCGTCGTCTCGCAAGTCAGCACTTAGAACTTTGGCTCATCGGATCTTTTGATCCTTTGAGCTTAGCCCTTGGATTCGAAAATCTGGACCTCGTGTTCGCCACCGGCGAATGCGAGGTCTTTCTTTTTCTGATACAATAAAATTGGTAGTAGGAAAGTATGCGGGCGATTACGGTTTCCCGTTTCCGAATCCAGTATCCATACATCGGGATTATTCACGATCAAGATTTTGGATAGAGCGGTGTATGCAGACCTGCCTGCCGTCAGGCAGGAACTTCAAAAAAATGAAGATACTTGGTGCGGAATGCCAGGGCATTTGAGATGCCGAATAAGATGCAATCCCGAGAGTATTCAAGGGATGGTGGCGCGGGAGGCATTTCGCGCAATTCTGATGGCGATCCGAATCTCCTCAACGCGAACCGAAGCGATGATGGTCGCTGGTTGAATGCGAACTATGACAGGCCCGACAACAGGTGGAATCGCGATAACGGGTTTGCGTTCGTCGTCTCGCAACTCTCTTCATTTCTCCTCTCATCTTTTCTGGGAGGAGTTTTGTTTATCCGTTGTAGCCTTGGCGAAGGCGGATTTTGAAAGCTGTCCGTTCCAGCCGCCAAGCATCCGGCCGATCTCGCTCACTTTCTCGGAAAGAGCGATATATTTCTTGTTGTCCAGCGATTTTGTTTCCCAGAGGATCATCAGAAATATTTTCAAAGTGTCGGTTTTTTGGATAGCGAGTTGCACATATGGCTGTTTTTCTTCGCGCGGCAAAAAACCGGCAATCGCAATAGCCTCGATTATTTCCACCAGAAATTTATCCACTTTTTGTCCGAGAGAATATCGATGCGCCTTGGGCAAAAGCTGATAATAGCTGTACCATAACAGGTAGAGAGCCTTTGCCTTTTGCAAGAGAGGCAGAAGTGCCGGGGGGGGGTTAAAGGGCATAAGTTAAAAGTAAAAAGTTAAAAGTGAAAAATCAATTTTTGGAAACATTTGAAAAAATAATTTCGGTTGAAAATTTATTGGAGGCGTGGAAGAATTTGAACGGGGGAAGAAAAACCGAAAAGATGTGCAGGAATTTTCTCTCAATTTGATGGACAATATCTTTTCGCTCCACCATGACCTTCTCAATCATACCTACAAGCACGGGCCTTATCAAGCATTTAAAATAAACGACCCCAAGCCGAGGGACATTCACAAAGCGTCGGTTCGCGACCGATTATTGCATCACGCCATTCATCGGATTCTTTACCCGTTCTTTGATAAGACATTTATCGCCGATTCTTATTCATGCAGGATTAGCAAAGGAACGCACAGGGCGGTTGATAGATTTCGCAAATTTTCACATAAGGTTGGCAAGAACAACACAAAAACATGCTGGACTTTGAAATGCGATATCAAAAAGTTTTTTGCTAATATTGATCACAAAATTCTTCTTTCGATTCTGCGTGAGTATATTCCTGATAAAAATACTATTTGGCTTCTTGAAAATGTGATTGGAAGCTTTTCTTCAATCAAAGGAAAAAATGTCGGGCTTCCTCTGGGAAATTTGACTTCACAGCTATTCGTGAATATTTATATGAACGAATTCGACCAGTTTGCGAAGCACAAACTGAAAGCGAAATATTATATCCGTTATTGCGACGATTTCGTTCTTCTTTTGGAAGATAAAAAATGGCTGGAAAATATCATTTTTCCAATAAAAGTATTCCTGAAAGAAAAATTAAGATTGGAACTTCATCCTGACAAAATTTCCATAAAAACACTGGCTTCGGGCATGGCTTTTCTTGGAACGGTAAATTTTCCCGAACACCGCATTTTACGAACGAAAACCAAAAGGAGAATGTTAAGAAATATTGGGAAGAAGAGCTTTTTGTTGCGAGAAGAGTTGATTTCCGAGGGCTCGTTCAATCAAAGTCTGCAATCATATTTGGGAATATTGAAACATTGCCGGGGATATAAAATTGCGAGAAAAATAGAAGAAATAGAGCATGGTTGTTGCTTAGGGGAAAATCATTTATAATAAAACCAGCAGATAAAACACTAAAAATTAAAACAGAAAGCGAGGTGAAAATATGGAAGAGCAAAAAGAAACAAAAGCCGATCCGGCCGACGCGGAAAAAAACAAAGCCATAGCAATTGTTGGCTATATTCTCCCAATCCTCTTTTTTATTCCGCTAGTGACGGATGCCAAAAACAGTCCCTTTGCCAAATTTCACGCCAACCAGCAGCTCAATTTCCTGCTATTTTTGGTAATTGGCTATATCGTTTCTGGAATATTGATGTTTGTTGTCATTGGTTTTCTTCTCTATTTCCTTGTCCTGATAGGCAACGTGGTTTTTCTCATTATGGGAATTATCAACGCGGCCAAGGGTGAGATGAAAGAGCTTCCGATCATTGGCGGGTTCAAGCTGTTGAGCTAAAGTTTTCGAAAATTTCTTGACGCAAACGAGTGAACTTTTAAGTTTGCTCGTTTTGGTTTAGAATAAGATCATGAAGAGAACCAAAATTATTGCCACTATTGGCCCGGCTTCGGAGAAGAAGTCGACGCTTCGAGAGATGGCAAAGGAGGGAATGGATGTCGCCCGTCTCAATTTTTCTCACAGAGACTTTTTTTGGCACAAAAAAGCGATCAGAAATATCCGCGAAGTGGGCCGAAAAATCAAAAGGCCGATTGGAATAATGGCTGACCTCCAGGGGCCGAGAATTCGAACAATCGGAAGCCGGGAAATCAAAGTCAAAAAGGGCGAAAATATTGTAGTGACGGATAAAGCCAGTAGATTGGCGGGAAAAACTAGCAAGCAAAAAATTGTTTTTCTTGATCTTCCCGGGATTATAAAGTTGGCCAAGGCAGGAAATGATATTTTGATTGAAGACGGCCTGATCAAGCTTTCAGTTTTGAAGAAAAATAAAGAAGACTTGCATTGCCGTGTTGAAAATAACGGGCTGATAAAAATGAGGAAGGGAGTGAATATCCCCGGGATCTCTTCAGGGCTTGAAGCGCTGACAGCTCACGACAAAGAAGTTTTGAATTTCGCGCTTTCTCAAGATGTTGATTTTGTGGCGATGTCTTTTGTGCGGAACGCGGAAGAAATAAGCGAGCTTCAAAAGCTGATAAAGAAAAAAATATCCGACGAAAGAGAGCTTCCCCAGGTAGTCGCAAAAATTGAAAGAAGAGAGGCAGTAAAAAATTTTGAAGAAATTCTCCGGGCGGCTGGCGCGATTATGGTGGCACGGGGAGACCTTGGCATTGAAATGCCGCAGGAGGATCTTCCAATTTTTCAAAAAGAAATGGTTGCCAAGGCGCTGCGGGCCGGCAAGCCGGCGATTGTAGCGACCCAAATGCTTGATTCGATGATCAGAAATCCCCGCCCGACGCGAGCGGAAGTGACCGATGTCTCGAACGCTGTCATTGATCACGCAGACGCCCTGATGCTTTCGGGAGAAACGGCCAGCGGAAAATATCCCGTGGAAGCAATACAGGTGATGCGAAAAATCATTGAAAAAACAGAGGAATCACCCTTTGATGATCTCGAGCATGGCTTTTTGGGCGATGAGAAGATGTCATTATCCGCTGCGGTTGCCCAATCGGCTCATGAGCTTGTGAAGGATAGCGGCGCGAGAGCCATTGCTGTAGCAAGCATATCGGGCTTCACCGCTCGGATGATTGCCCGGCACCGACCGGAGCAAAGATTATTTGTGATGACCAACAGCGAAAAAACTCATAATCAGCTGACTTTGGTGTGGGGGGCGGAAAGTTTTGTTCTTCCTGACTGCAAGGATCTGGATGAACTGATTGATAAATCTATTGCCACCCTCGTGAAAAATAAAATGCTTCGCAGGAAAGATAAAGTTGTGATTGTCACCGGCCGTCCGCACATGAAACGGGAACGCATGAGCTTGGTGAAAGTGGAGGAAATAAGATAATTCAAAAATAAAAATAAATGATAAGTCGTAAAGAGATGCCAGCCAAAGGCTGGTCCGCCTCTGGCGGAAAAAACAAATACATTCTTTGGTTTCGCGAAACTGGAATCGGAGATGTGCCGATAGTCGGCGGGAAAAACGCATCGCTGGGAGAAATGTATCGCAACCTCCGCAAGAAGGGGATAAAAATCCCTAATGGTTTTTCCATAACATCCGAGGCCTACCGCTATTTTCTGCGCCAAAATGATTTGGACGGGGAAATAAAAAAGATTCTCAAAGGCCTTGATACGGGAAATATGCGAAATCTTGCTGAACGGGGCTATCGCATCCGCCAAGCTATTCTTTCGGCTGAATTTCCAATTGACCTTCGGAACGCGGTCATCGAAGCCTATTCTAAGCTTTCTCAAGAGTATAATCCAGAAAAAAGCTTTCGTCTTATTTGGGACAAGAAAGATCATACCAATCATTTTGCCGGCGGGGTGGACGTGGCGGTGCGCTCCAGCGCCACCGCCGAAGACCTGACTGAAGCTTCTTTTGCCGGACAGCAGGAATCCTATCTCAATGTGAGTGGCGAATATCAGCTTCTTGAGTCAATCAAAAAGTGCCTTGCTTCTCTTTTTACCGATCGGGCAATATCCTACCGCGAAGACAAAGGCTTTGGTCACTTCAAAATCGCCCTTTCAGTTGGAATTCAAAAAATGGTACGTTCGGATGAATCTTCGAGTGGGGTGATGTTCACGATAGATACGGAATCAGGATTTCCGGACGTGATTGTTATAAACAGCTCTTGGGGCCTTGGAGAAAATATCGTCAAAGGAAAAGTGAATCCTGATGAATTTTTTGTCCATAAGCCAACACTTAAGGAAGGATTTAAGTCGATTATTGGCAAAAGATTGGGAAGCAAGGAAGTCAAATTGGTCTATTCGGTCGGCGGAAGCGCTTCGACTCAAAATGTGGCAGTTTCGCAGGAAGATCAAAAACGTTTTTGTATTTCAGACATGGAAGTTTTGAAACTGGCAAACTGGGGGATGCTCATTGAGGAATATTATAAGAAACCGATGGATATTGAATGGGCGAAAGATGGAAGGAGTGAGGAATTATTCATTGTCCAGGCCCGGCCGGAAACAGTGCAGTCGCAAAAGAATCGAAATATCCTCGAGGAATATATTTTGAAGAGTAAGGGGAAAGTTTTGTGTTCCGGCGCGGCGGTAGGCGGAAAAATCGGGCAGGGGCGTGCCAATGTAATTAAAAATGTGGCTAAAATTTCCGAATTCAAAAAAGGCGAAGTGTTGGTTACTGAAATGACCGATCCGGATTGGGAGCCGATTATGAAAATCGCAGCGGCCATTGTAACAAATAGCGGCGGCCGCACCTCGCACGCGGCGATCGTTTCACGCGAGCTGGGGATACCATGTATTGTAGGAACGGGGAACGCCACCTCGGTGATCAAGGATCAAAAACCGATAACCATCAGTTGTTCCGAAGGAGAAGAAGGACATGTATACGAAGGGCTTCTGAAGTTCGAAATCAAAAAAACCAATCTCAAAGAAATAAAAAGGACAAAAACGAAGATCATGATGAATGTTGGCAATCCCGAGCAGGCGTTTGATCTTTCGTTTATTCCCAATGACGGAGTGGGACTGGCGCGTGAGGAATTCATCATCACCGAATATATCAAAATTCATCCGATGGCGCTCATCTATTTCGACCGGGTGAAAGACAAAGAAGAAAAAAAGAAAATTAACAATCTCACGCAAGGCTACAAAAACAAAGAAGAATTTTTTGTGGATAAACTGGCTGAAGGAATTGGAAGAATTTGCGCGGCATTTTATCCAAAGGATGTGATTGTAAGGATGAGTGATTTTAAAACGAATGAATACGCAACGCTTGTTGGCGGCGCCGATTTCGAACCGGCTGAAGATAACCCGATGATTGGCTGGAGGGGGGCATCAAGATATTACGATGATGATTACAAAGAAGGATTTCGGCTGGAGTGCTTGGCTTTCAAAAAAGTTCGGGATGTGATGGGGCTCACGAATATGAAAGCCATGATTCCTTTTTGCCGCACACTTCTCGAAGGAAAAAGAGTTTTGGCGGAAATGGAAAAATATGGCTTGAAACGGGGAGAGAACGGCTTGCAGGTTTATGTGATGTGCGAAATTCCATCGAATGTGATTCTGGCTAGCGAATTTTCCAAAATTTTCGATGGATTTTCTATTGGGTCAAACGATTTAACTC
>Ga0315268_10001952_pt1 | contig 23627 bp, 18 predicted proteins | sample C1_top_MG_FD_204535 | JGI IMG/M metagenome (GOLD analysis project Ga0315268, IMG submission 204535) | Sediment microbial communities from Yellowstone Lake, YNP, Wyoming, USA - C1_top | ecosystem: Environmental > Aquatic > Freshwater > Lake > Sediment | place: USA: Wyoming | collected 2017-08-01 | reverse complement strand
CTTAGTGATTTTAACTATTCGGCCCAGATTGCGTTGACGGTACAAGTGGTCGCAACCGATCGCGCGGGCTACACTGTAACCGCAAAGGTCACGATCTCGACGTGGCCGAGGTGGCTCGATGAATCGCAGGCGCTGGTCCGGCACCGCTCGCCGACTGTTCGTCGCCTTTGCCGTGCTGATCCTCATCTTCGCCTCGGCATCGCTGTTTGCGCTGCTCGGCTTTGACGAGATTCACACCGGTCTGGCGCGCACCCAGGTACGGGTCGAGGGGCTGCGGGTGGCGCTGGATCTGGCCAGCGCGGTGCGCGACCAGTACGCGCACCAGGCCCACACGATCATCCTCGGCAACACCAGCCACTTGCTTTTTCACGAGCAGGCCAAGGGGCGCGTGTTGGCGTTGCTGCAAGAACTGCGTCGCCACGTCGAGCGACCCGACGAACGCGCCTGGGTGGACGACATCGAGACAGCCACCGGCGAGCTCGATCGGTTGTTCAACGATCGCATCGTGCCGGCCGTCGTCGCGGGCCAGGCGGCGACGATCCAGCAGGCGCACGGCGAGGCGCTGGCTATCGTTGGCCGCATCCAGGAGCGCACCGATCGCCTGACCAAGAGCTTCGAGCAATCGATCGTCGAGCTGCGCTCCTTTGCCCTGGCAGTCGAACGACGCGCTTTTCGCTGGACCGTGCTGTTCTTGATCATGGCGCCGCTGCTCGCGATCGGGATCGGTATCTCGGTCGGTCGTTCGGTCACCGCGCCGGTGGCCCGGTTGCAGGCCGGCGCCGAGCGCATCGCCAGCGGCGATCGCGACACCCAGATCGACATCGCTGGCGACGACGAATTTGGCGCCCTGGCCCGTCAGTTCAATGCGATGACAAACGCGCTCAAGGAACACGAGCGGCAGCTGGTGCAGAGCGAGAAGCTGGCTGGTATCGGTCGACTCGCGGCCGGCGTCGCGCACGAGATCAACAATCCGCTCGGCGTCATTCTCGGTTACGTGCGCGTACTCGCCAAGAAGGCCGACGCCGCGCTGGCCGTGGACCTGGCCGTGATCGAGGAGGAGACGCTGCGCTGCAAGGAAATCGTCGAGGGGCTGCTCGACCTGTCGCGGCCGCTCAAGGCCGAATTCCAGCCGGTCGATGCGCGCGAGCTGTGCGACGAGGTGGCGGCGCGCGTGCGCGATTCGCAACCGAACGGTGCGCTGGTCGAGGTACAGGGGCAGGGCACGCTGCGCGGCGATCCGCTCAAGCTCAGGCAGGTGGTGTTCAACCTGATCAAGAACGCGGTCGAGGCGGCCGGCGACGGCGGTCGAGTCGAGGTTTCGATCAGCGAGCGCGAGCGTCAGTTCGAGCTGCGCGTCAGCGACAGCGGACCAGGTATCGATCCAGCGGTGCGCGATCGGTTGTTCGAACCCTTCGTCAGCACCAAGCAGCGCGGCACCGGCCTTGGGCTGGCCGTGTCGCAAGCCATCGCGCGCGCTCACGGCGGCGAGATCGCGATCGCGAGCGCGACCAGTGGCGGCGCCTGCTTCATGCTGCGGCTGCCGCGGCCAGCGGGAGAAGCGACATGAGAGCACGGGTGCTGGTCGTCGACGACAAGGAGAACATGCTCAAGCTCTTTGCCAAGATCCTGGGCGAAGGCTGCCAGGTGACGACGGCGGCAGACGGCGGCCGGGCCCTGTCGCTGATCGCCGAGCAGGAATTCGATGTCGTCGTCACCGACGTCAAGATGCCGGGCGCCGACGGGTTTGCAGTGCTGCAAGCAGTCAAGCAACGTTCCCCCGATACCGAGGTGGTGATGATGACCGGATACGCGACAGTGAAAGATGCGGTCGCGGCCATCAAGGGGGGCGCCTACGATTATCTGCAAAAACCCTTCGATCCCGACGCTGCGGCACTGGTGGTCGACCGCGCCTGCGAGCGCAAACGGCTCAAGGAGCAGGCGGCCAGCTTGCGCAAGGAGCTGCAGGGCGTTTATTCGTTTCACAGCCTGGTCGGCAAGAGCGCGGCCATGCGCGAGGTGTTTCGGTTGCTCGAACAGGCGGCCCGGCTCGACATCACCGTCCTGCTCGCCGGTGCCACCGGTACCGGCAAGGAGCTGGCGGCGCGCGCTATCCACTATCAGAGCGCCCGCGCGGCGCAGCGCTTTGTCGCCGTCAACTGCGGTGCACTGCCGGGCGAGCTGGTCGAGAGCGAGCTGTTCGGCCACGTCCGCGGTGCCTTCACCGGCGCCCAACAGGCCAAGGCGGGGCTGTTCGAGGAGGCCAGCGGCGGCACCCTGTTGCTCGACGAGATTGGCGAATTGCCGGCCACCGTGCAGGTCAAACTCAACCGAGCACTGCAGGAAAAAGAAGTACGTCGCGTCGGCGACAACGAGCCGATCAGGGTCGATGTGCGCATCATCGCGGCGACCCATCGCGACCTTAAGGCCGAGGTACTGGCGGGCCGTTTTCGCGAGGATCTGTTCTATCGGCTCAATGTCTTTCCGGTGCGATTGCCGACGCTGGTCGAGCGGCGCGAGGACATCCCGCTGCTGGCCGCGCACTTCCTCGACAAGCACGCCAAGGGCATGGGACGTGCGGTGACGCGCCTGGCGCCGGATGCGCTGCGGGTGCTCACCGGCTACTCGTGGCCAGGCAACGTGCGTGAGCTGGAGAACGCGATCGAGCGCGCGGTCGCGGTCGCGACCGAGCCCGAGGTCAGCGCTCGCGACCTGCCAGCCGAAGTGATTTCCGCGCCGGCTGGCGCGCCGCCTGCCGAGACGCTGGCCAAAATGCGGTACCGCGACGTCGTCGAGCAGGCGCGCGAGCGCGTCTCGCGGGCCTATCTGATCGCGCTGCTGCGCGAGTTCGAGGGCAACGTGACCCGGGCCGCCGAGCGCGCCGGTGTCGAACGCGAGAGCCTGCACCGCCTGCTCAAGCGCTACGCGGTGCGGGCCGACGATTTCAAAGCGGAGCGATAACGCGTACAATGAGGAATATGAGTCGCTGCGCGTCGACCAAGGCACTATCGATCGTTTTTTCCGTGACGCTCGTGGTCCTGCTCAATTCCAGTTGCGGCTTGCTTGCCGCATGGACTTCAACGCCAGACGACGGCGCGATCTGGCAGGTCGATGCCGGACCGAGCGACAGCACCAGCAACGACTTCGGCTCGCCGCCCGATCACCACGTCGCCGACCGCGTGGCACTGTCCGATGCGGCCCCGGACGCGGGCCCGTCGCGCGACAGTGCGACGAGAGACGCGGCCGGGACCGACGCCACCACTATCGAGGCCGGTGGTGGGGTGGACGGTTGCAGCGTGGGCAGCGTCGTTGCGCCTGGCGGGCTCGCGCCGACGGGCCGGATCGCTGTCGCTGCCGACGACCAGGGCGCTGCCATCGCGTGGGCCGCCGTCTCCGGCGGAGCCACGCACGTCTACGCCTTCCACGTCGACAACAACCGGGTCGCGAGCGGTCCGCAATCCATCTCGGACCCGGGCTTTGCGCCTGGTCAGCTCACTCTGGCAGCCAGCGGCGGGCTCTTTCGTGCAGTCTGGGTCGACGCCAATCGGATGTACTCCAATGGATTGACCGCGCCTTCGACCCGGGTCAACAACCCCGACGTCATGCTGCCCGGTGCTGCGGCGGCGAGCCCTGCGATCGCGCCCCGGGGTCTCGCTTTCGGTCTAGTCTGGATCGATTCCGGGACCGGCGCTCCGGTTCTCCAGTACTCATCGTTGTCGACCGCTGGCGGGCTGCAGCCTCCGAGCTTCACCCTCATCGCGGGCAACAGCCCGACGACCACGGCGCTGGCTGGTTCGGGCAGCGATCTCGGGCTGGTGTGGTCGGCCCTGGACGTGAACCTCGGCGTCGATACGTTCATCTTGTTCGAATCGCTGAGCAGAGACGGCACCGTCAGCGAGTCGCCTACAACGGTCTACCAGGGACCGCAGACCGCGCATTGCCCGGCCATCGCCGCGGCCGGAGCCGGTGATTTCGGGATCGTGTGGCGGCAGGCCAACGGGATGATCGACGACACGGTGTTGTTCTCGCTCGTGGTCGGGGGCGACGCTGCCACCTCTCCGGTCCCGATCGGGAACGCACCGCAGGCGTCCTGCGACAACGGTCCAAACATTGCCTGGAACGGCAGCGAGTTTGGCGTGGTCTACGTTGAGGCCACGACCTTCACTCTGCAGCTGATCCGGCTGGACAGCCGGGGCGCAGCGATCGGGGATCCGATACCCGTCCCAGGTATCGACTCCAACTCGAGCACGGCGCTGACCGCGCAGGGTGACGACTTCCTGGTCGCCGGCACCAGCTGGGCATACATCATCGTCGTTCAGCTGCCGGCAACCCCGGTGCTGGTTCGCGTGCACTGTCCCCAGTAGGGTGCAGCGAGCACTGGCGATCCGTCGTCACTGCCAGCGAAACCAGCGCAACGCCACGGCAAAGGTCAGCACCGCCCAGGCGCCCAGCACGACCATTTGCGGCAACGTCGATGCCACGCTGGCGCCGTCGTTGATGATGGCGCGCAGCGCGTCGTTGGCCGCGGTCAATGGCAGCAACTGGATGAACGGGTGGGTCAGCTCGGGAAAGCGCGTATAGGCGAAGAAGCTGCCGGACAGCACGTACATCGGCATCATCGCGAAGTTCATCCAGCCGCTGGCCGCCTCGATGCTCTGCGCGCGCGCCGCCACCAGCAACGACAGTCCGGCAAAAGAAAACGCGGCCAGCAGCGACACCAGCGCGACGCCGACGATCGAGCCGTGCAGGGTGACGCCAAATACCAGAAATCCAAACCCCGCCAGCGCCGCCACCTCGACCACCATGAACAGCAGGCGCGACAGCAGGTACGACAGCAGGTAGTGCGAGCGCCGCATCGGCGTCGCGATGTAGCGCTTGAGCAGCTTGCGCTTGCGGTCCCAGACCACGGCGTAGCCAATGCCCCACATGCTGCTGCCCATCAGGTTGAGCCCGATCAGCCCTGGCATCAGGAAGTCGATGTAGCGGGCGCCGGACTCGGTCACCGGCTGCTCGCGGCCGATCACGACGTCACTGCGGCCGAGACTTTTTTGCAGCGCGGTGTCAAAGGTCAGCCGGGCGGCGCGGCTGGCCTCGCGCGTCGGGTCCAGCCGGTATATCACCGCGTGCTCGACACCGGGCTCGGCCCGCACCACCACATCGACGGCGCCGATGCGCAACTGGTTGGCCGCCTCGACCTCGGGCAACGCCTCGGCCACCACCGTGTCATCGGTGGCGATGGCCTGAGCGATCCAGGCGCTGCTCTGCTCGTCGACGATGGCGACGCGCGGTTTCTCGACTGGCCGCGCGCGGAAGGCGATGCCGAGGCCGATCGCCAGCAACACCGGAAAGCCAAAGGTCCAGAACACCGCGCCCGGTTCGCGGTAAAACTCGCGCAGCCGCGCGATCGTCAACTCCCACAGCGGTGAGCCCTGCCGGTTCATCGTCCGCTACTCGTCCCGCAGCGCCTTGCCGGTCAGATGGACGAACACATCGTCCAGCGTCGCCCGGTGCACGGTGATGTTGCGCGCCTCGATCGACCGCTGCTGCAGCGCGGCCAGAAGCGCCGGCAACGCGGTCGGCACCTGGTCGACCTGCAGCACCTGCCGGTGCATCCGTCGCTGCGTCGACTTGACGCCCGGCAATGTCGCCAGCCAGTCGCCGGAAAATCCGTTGTCCGTCTCGAACTCGATGATCTGGTCGACGCCCAGCTGGTCGATCAACGCATTGGGCGAATCCAGCGCGATCAGCTTGCCCAGGTCCATGATGCCGACCCGGTCGCACAGGTGCGCTGCCTCCTCCATGTAGTGCGTCGTCAGCACCACCGTGCCGCCGCGCCCGAGAAAGCCTTCGATCACCTGCCAGACGCGCTGCCGCGCCTGCGGGTCGAGTCCGGTGGTCGGCTCGTCGAGAAACAGGATGTCGGGGTCGCTGATCAGCGCGCAGGCCAGGGCCAGTCGTTGCCTCTGGCCACCCGACAGTTTCTGCACGGCGGCGCGGCGCTTGCTATCCAGCTCGACCAGTCCGATCACTTCGTCGATGTCGCGGCCGCGCTGGTAGAAGCTGCGAAACAGCCGCAATACCTCCTCGACGGTCAGGCGGTCGGCCAGCTGCGTCTCCTGCAGCTGGATGCCGATGCGCTCGCGCATCTCCTGGTCGTGGCCGCTGCCCCAGTTGCGGCCGAGCAACTCGACCTCGCCGCTGTTGCCGAAGTTGAGCCCCTCGAGAATCTCGATGGTGGTGGTTTTACCGGCGCCATTGGGACCGAGCAGGCCAAAACACTCGCCGCGCATCACCTCGAGGTCGAGACCGTTGACGGCGACGATGTCCTCGTAGCGCTTGATCAGGCCGCGGCAGCGCAGCGCAACCTCGCCAGCGTGGTCCGCTGGACCGATTGTCGGTTGTTCGATCCGGCCAGCCATCTGCTCCATCCGTGGCTACGATGTAGCCCGCGGCGTCGATGGATACAACCGGTGCGACATGACCACCAAACACGGTGGCTCACGAATAGAGATGGCATGAGCAGGGCGCTGCAGAGGCGAACGCGTTTCTGGCTGGCCCCGATTGTGGCCTGCGCCGTGGCCACGGCGTGCCCGGAGCAAGCGGGCTCGGTCGACGCCGGCAGCAGCGATGGCCCGGCGCTCGATGCTGGTCTCGACGCGGGCGCCCCGCGCGCCGCGCTGTTCAACGGCGCCGGCATCTGGGCCGAGGGGCTGACCGGGTTGCGCGATGCGCTGTCTGCAGCCGGTTTTGCGACCACCGAGGTAAGCGCGCGCGGGATCCAGGGTGGCGTGCTGGCCGACCACGATCTGCTGGTGATGGGCGGTGGCTATGCCTACGACCAGTGGCAGGACTTGGGCGACGCTGGAATCACCGCGATCCGCGACTTCGTGCTCGGCGGCGGTGGTTATCTTGGCATCTGCGCCGGCACCTATCTGGCCGCCGACGACGTCGTCTGGCTGGGCGAGCCCTACCCGTACCCGCTCAATTTGTTCGACGGTGTGGCCGATGGTCCAGTTGACGGTCTACCCGCCTGGCCTGGCAACGGCTGGATCAAGGTCAACCGCAACGCCGGCGACCACCCGCTGCAGGGCGCGGGCGACGTCGACGTGCTCTACTTCGGTGGCCCCAAGTTCCTGCCGCGCGATATCACTGCAGTGGCGCCCCTGCTCAGCTACCAGGGTGGCGCGATCGCGGCCCTGGCCCAGGAGGCGGGCGCCGGTCGCGTCGTGCTCAGCGCGGTCCACCCGGAGATCACCACCGCCCAGATCGGCGAGGACGGCGGCAGTGGAGAGGTACACGACAATCGCCCACTGCTGGCGAGCTGGGCGCGCTGGGCAGTTCGCCGACAGTAAGGTTATCGTCCGCGCAACGACCGATGAATGTGGGTGCGGGGTCGCGCGATGCTGCTGCTGTCGCCTGCGCTGGGTGCCCTGATCGTGGCTGCTGCGCCAGGCGCAGTGCTTCCGGCCGAATGCGCCGCGCTGACCCAACCGTTCAATCTGGTGCTCGACCCGGGCCACGACCCGGCACAACCGGGCGCGCTGTCCGCGCGCAACCGGCCCGAGGTTGACTTCAATGACCGGCTGGCCGCAGCCATCGCACGTCAGCTGGCCGGACAGCCGCTGGTCGTGACCCGGTTCACCCGGCAACCCGAAGAGAATCTTCTGCTCGACAATCGAGCGGCGCGCATCGAGCAGCTGAAGCCCGACCTGGCGCTGTCGATTCACCACGACTCGGTGCAACCGCGGCTGCTGCGGTCATGGTCGGCGCCGGGTGGCATCGCGCGCTACTGCGACGACTACATCGGCTATTCGCTGTTCGCGCCGCGTGCGACGCCGGGGTCGGCGCTGGCGCTGGCAGCAGCACAGACCATCGGCCGCCAGCTGTTGGCCACCGGCTACCGCTTCAGCAGCTACCACGCGCTGCCGATCGCGGGCGAAGGCCGCGCCTGGCTCGACGTGGCGACCGGCGTCTACGACGGCAACTACCTCTTTCTGCTGCGCACCAGCCAGGTACCGATCGTATTGCTCGAGGCCGGCTTCATCATCAACCGCGAGTCCGAGCAACGGCTGGCCGACCCGCTGGTGGTCGAGGCGCTGGCGCGCACGATCGCGGCCGGTGTCTGCCGCCACGCCGTGCAACACGAGCGTGGGGCAGGGCGGCAGCCGTGAGAATGTGGACGCTGCTTGTTTGCACAGCGATCGCCGGATGCCGCGCTGCTACGGCGACCGACACTTCGAGCTCGACGCCGGTGGCCGCCGCGTCGACCGCTGCTGCAGCGACCAGCCAACCGCAGAGCTTTGCCCAGCGGCCGCTGCGCGACCCGCTGCAGCAGCTGCTCGCGGACAACATCGAGTCGCTGCTGGCTGACCCGACCGCCACCGATCGGGTGCTGGACCACTTGACCAGGGCGCTACCCGAGGTGGTCGCGCGCACGGCGCACGCGGGTGGCGCCGAGCGCGGTCGCGTCGAGCAACTGGCCATCGATCTGATCGCGGCCAACCTGGCCGACAAGCGCGAGTTGCGCGACATCTCGGGCACCCGCTTCTGGTTGAGCGAGACCGAGCTGCGGCGCACCGTCATCGACTACGAGTTGTTCAAGCTCGAGAGCTTTGTCGGTGCGGGTGTCTTTCCCAAGCGCTATTTCGGCTACCTCGACGGCAAGTGGGACAGCGCACCGTACGAGGCGCAACTGCGCGCGACCGTGCAGCGCGGAGTGGCGATCGTCAACCAGCAGCTGGTCGCCGGCAGATCGCCGCTCCGCATCACCGATGCCGAGGTGGTGGTGACCTTTTTGGCTGAGGGCGGTGCGCTGCTGCTGCGCGAGCACCAGGACCGCATCGACAGCGTGCACCCGGTGTTCGATATTGGTCTCGACGACATCGCGACCGGTTTTCGCAGTCATGCGGCACTGGTCAAGCAACTGGACTCGGCGTTCGGTACGCAGCTCGGCAGCGTCGTGGTCTGGCGCGACGGGCAACCGTTGCTCGTGCGCAACTTCACCTTTGTCGAGGCCGTGCTTGGCACAGTCGTGATGTGGCTGTGGGAGAAGGAGCGGGCCGTCGGCAAGCTGCAGCGCGCGCGGCGAACGCCACTGGCCAGCCGCCCGCTCGACGAGCAGTTCATCATCGGTTCGCTGGTCTACAACTCGGGGCTCGCCTTCGATGACCGGCGCGTCGACCAGATCCGACGCTTCGACACCGCCAGTTACCTGGCCGAGATCTCGCGCGCCAACCGCGAGCGGCGCTCGGAGTTGCCGGTGCAGCCGCCGCAACCGGCGCTGGCCGCGCTGCTGGCGGACGGCGGGTATCCTGACCAGCCGACCAGCTGGAGCGCGGTCTACCACATCCTGCAGCGCTACGGCGGCTACGTCGCGCTGCAGCGCTGTACCGATCTGTTCGACGCGAACGGGATGTTTGCGCTGCGTGAGTGAGGGCCGCTGGCGATGGTTGACCCGGCTGAGATCCCGGACCGCGATTTTGCCGCCTACCTGCGGCGGCGCCAGCTGTGGTGGACCGGCGGCACGGTGCTGCTGCTGCTCGCGGTGGCTGCTTTCGTCTGCCGCGACCAGATCCGGCTGCTGGCGCGGGGCGAGCGCGACCTGTTGGGGCAGTACCGGTACGTTCCGGCGTATCCGGTCGACCCGGCCGTCGCCGACCAGATCGATTTCGAGCGCCTGTATGCCGAGCTGATCCCGGCATGGATGATCGCGGTCGGTCACCCGACCGATCCCGATGCGGCGGCGAAGATCACCGACCGCGCGCAGGCCGTGCGGCAAGCGGTGGCCGCGGACCCCAACCTCAGCTCGCTCTTTGACGAGCTGGAACGGCTGGCGCTCGCTCCGCGCGAAAACGGCGAGCGTCTGGTCTATCTGGCCTGGGCCTGGAACCGCCAGGTCGACCTGCTGGGAGTGCCCTGGCGACTTGGTGCCAACGTGCTGATAGGCGCCGACCAGGCCTACTTCTACACCGAGAGCTACCGCGTTGTCGGCGACGCGCGCGTGCTGGTCGGCAGCGAGTCGGTGCGTACCCGCATCCTGTCGCGCGTCGACAGCACCAACATCGTGGAATCGTTTCTGGGGCGGGTGGCCGATCATCGCGACGGCGCGTTCGTGGTGCTCGAGCGGCTGGAGGAATTTGTCCTCGACGAAATCTGGCCGCTGCTCGACGCCGACGCGCTCGTTGGCCGCGAGCTCGTCGGCGGACCGCTGATCCAGCGCGAGCTGTTCTACGAGTTGCGACTGCCGGACCTGGTCGCGCTGATCCACTCCGCGCCCTGGCGTCGCCAGCTGCTGGCCGCGCTGGACATCGATGCCGACTGCCCGCCGGTGACGCCTGTCGAGGTGCGCGCGATCGCCGAGGCGGCGCGCCACCTGCGCGCGACCAAGGGGCTGGAGGATGCGCTCGCGGCATTGCTCGCGCACGCGGCGCGCGGGTTCGCGGTGCACGAGGCCCGCCACGCGGCGGACGAGGGGCGTCTCTTCGCGTATCAGAAGATGCGGCTGCGCTGCGGCCAGCTCTGCCGGGGCTGGGACAGGGTCGGGCTGGCCGAGCTGTCGGCGATCCTGGCCAGCCTGGCGCACTCGCCGGCGCGCTACCTCGCGCTCTACCAGATGTGCGGCATGGAGATCGACAACTGGCCACGGCGCGCTGGTGTCCTGATCGCGGACGCACTGCCCGGTGGCTGCGACGATCCGGACGAGAACCTGGCGCTGGACGCGGCCGGGCTCGAGGAGCTGTGGCTCGGGCGCAGCGAACCGATCGCCGTGCCCGAAGAGTTTCCGCGCGTGTTGCCAGTGACCACGCGCGAGCACTAGGACTGGAGCTGGCGCGCCACCACCTCGGCCAGGTCCAGCACCTTGACCTCGTCCTCCAGATTGAGCGCCTTGGTGCCGTCGGTCAACATGGTCATGCAGAACGGGCAGGCCACGCAGATTGTCTTGGACCCGGTCGCCAGCGCCTGCTTGGTGCGCTCGTTGTTGACGCGCTCGCCGATATGCTCCTCCATCCACATGCGGCCGCCGCCAGCGCCGCAGCAAAAGCTCTTCTGGCTGTGGCGCTCCATCTCGCGGAGTTCGATGCCAGCGATGCGGCCGAGGGCGGCGCGCGGGGGCTGGTAGATCTCGTTGTAACGCCCAAGGTAACAAGGGTCGTGGTAGGTCATGGGCCAGCGTCCGTCGACGTCGCGCAAGGCGATGCGCTTGTGATCGATCAGCTGCCAGATCAGCTCGCTGTGGTGAATGACGTCGAGATCCATGCCAAACTGACGATAATCGTGCTTGAACGCGTTGTAGCAGTGCGGGCACGCGGTCACGATCTTCTTGAACTTGTACTTGGCAAAGAGCTCGCGCACCGTCTCGACCATCTGCACGTAGAGGTACTCGTTGCCCATGCGGCGGGCCGGGTCGCCGTTGCACTTTTCCTCTTTGCCGAGGATCGCGAAATCGACCTTGGCTGCCTTGAGGATCTTGACGAACGCCTGCTGGATCTTCTTGGCCCGGTCGTCGGTGGCGCCAGCGCAGCCGACCCAGAACAGATAGTCGACCTCGCGCTCAGCCTGGTCGCGCATGAGCGGAACGTCCAGGCCGGCACACCACTCCTCGCGTTTGTCGCCACCGATAGCCCACGGATTGCACTGCACCTCCATGCCCTTGAAGCACTGGGTCAGCTCGGACGGGAAATCGGACTCCATCATCACCAGGTGGCGGCGCTGGTCGATCAGCGACACCGGCACCGACTCGATCAGCACCGGGCAGGCCTCGACGCAGGCGGCGCAGGTGGTGCAAGCCCAGATCTCGTCGACGTGCACCTGGCCATCGGTCGGATATGTGCCCATGAAGCCGACCCGTTCCTTGGCGATCTCTTGCTTGGTGATCAGCTCGGCCGGCCGTTGCTCGGGCGGCGGCGGCGCCTCGCCACCTGTGAGCTGCGCACTGCGCACGGCAGCCTTCCACGGCAGCAGCGTGTGCTCGTTGCGGTACAGGTTGGTCTTGAGGTCGTGCACCACCTTCTTCGGCTTGAGCGGCTTGTGGGTCTGGTTGGCCGGGCAGACGTCGTCGCAGCGCGCGCACTCGGTGCAGGCAAAGCTGTCGAGCAGGGTTTTAAAAGAATACTGCTCGACCCGGCTGATGCCGAAGACTTCGGTCTTTTCGAAATCGATCGGCTGTGGCTGTGCCCGCGGCCTGAAGCGGCGCAGATAGATGTTGGGGAACGCCGCGATCAGGTGCAAGTGCTTGGAGTAGGGCAGGTAGTTGAGAAAAGAGAAAAAGACGATCAGGTGGCTCCACATTCCGATCTCGCGCCAGAGCTGCACGGTGTCGCGGCCGACCGCACCGAAGATCGGCGACGCGACCACGCCGCCCCACTGGTCGACGACGCCGAACAGCAGATAGCCGGACCAGTACGACCACGGCCGGTACCAGCCGTAGTCGTCGCCCAGCGCCACCTCGGCGCCGTTGAGCACAAAGAAGGTCGCGTACAGCACGACGATGAACCAGAGGATGTTCTCGGCGTCCTGGCTGCGCGGCGACAACCGGCGCGGCCGGTGCACCCAGCGCCGCACCAGCGCGATGACCGACACCGGCACGATCAGGATCGCGGCGTAGTCCTGTGACAGCAGGAACAGCTGGTAAACCAGCGCGCCGAAGCCGCCGGTGGTCTTGAGCAGATGGAAGCCGATGCCGCCGTGCACCCAGCCCGCGGTCAGCTCGCGCAGCACCAGCTCGAAGTGGCCGACCGACAGCGCGATGAAGCCGTACAGGAAGAACAGGTGCATGGCGCCAGCCCAGAAATCCTCGAACAGCTTCTTCTCACCGAACACGTAGCTGACGACGGCCTCGATACGGTCGTACATCAGGTCGAGCAGCGACTCGTTCTCGCCCACCGCGACCAGTCGCACCAGCCGGGCGAAGTTCCAGATCGCGATGCCAAACGCAGCCGCGAACAGGATGGCGACCGCGGCCGGCCGGCCGAGCGTGAAGGTTGCTACGGCGGTGAACACGAGCGCGACGAGCGAGGCGAGGGCGAGCTTGCGCAATGGCATGGTCGACTCCGGAGATCCGCTGCTGGCGGCCGTGCGCAGCAGCGGCCGTTACCTGGTCCAGGTGCGCAGCGATGCGTCGTCTTGCATACCACGTTGCCGGCGACGATACCAAGCGTGAGCCTGGTGCCGACGACGGGTACTGGTCGTCGCGGTCAGGGGAAGAAGGATTCGGCCGTGTCGCTGGCGCCGATCGGCGGTCGTTCGGCCAGCCACTGGAGATAGAGATCAGCGCGCACGCCGCGCCGCAGGTAGAGCCGGGCCGTGGCATCTGAATGGAGTTCCACCCAGCCTGCATCCCCCGCCATCACGTCCGCGATGCCGGGGAGATCGGGCACCAGCACCAGGTCGGTCGGGTAGTCGTCGAACAGCTGGCGCCACTGCGCAAAGGCGACCGCCCCGTTGTAGTAGCGATCGAGAAACGGCTGCGGGTAGACGGTCTCGAACCGACCGTCGACCGAGACCCGGCCCTGCGGCGCCAGGTGCCAGATGACGTACTCGCCCCAGTCGAATGGCAACGCGATGTTTCCGTAGATTCCACCGGACCGCATGAGTTGCACCGCCGCGACCGGAAATCGTCTGGCGTCGACCGTGATCCGCAGGCCAGCCGCCGCATACGGGCGTACCCCGAAGCCGATCTGAATCACGGCCAGGACCACGAACACGGCGGCCAGCGCGCGCTGGGCGCGGTCGCCGAGCCGCCAGGCCGTAAAGCGCCTGGCGATCGCCTGCGCCAGATCGGTGCCCCGCTGCGCCAGGTACGGAGCGGCGGCGAGCGCGAAGAACGGGGCGTGGCGCTGGTGCAGCAGCGCCGCGGCGCCGGTCATGACGACGACGGCGAGTTGCCAGCCATCGGCGCGGCGCGGCCGGGCGCCGAACACGACCACGACCGCCAGCAGCATCAGGTTGAAGCGCGGATAGTGCCAGCCGGCGAGCGGCAGCGCTGCCCACTCGACGATGGCACCGTGGCGACCGAGGGTCTGCGCGAAGAAGGCCGGCAACTGCCAGCCGTACGGATTGACCAGCAGCGCCAGTGCGGCCAGCGCGACGGTCAGCCACCAGCCGCGCCAGTGCGACGGCCGCTCCCAGCCGATGGTTGCGGCCAATGTCTGCCACGCAGCGACGACGCCGATCAGCGCGCACCCCATCAGCACGCCGCCGTGCAGGTTGACCCACAGCACCACGAGCAGCGGCAGCCACAGCAGGTGGCGGTGGCGCTGCGTTCGCACGAATCGTTCGATCATCGTCCAGCAGACCGCGAACAGCAGGTACGAGGCGAGCTGCGGCCGCAGCGTGAAGCCGGGCGCCATCGCCGACAGGCACAGGGCAACGACCGCAGCCGCGATCAGCGGGTGGCTGCCGCGGCGCAGGCACGTCGACAGCAGCAGCAGCGCGATGCCGATGGCGACGAACGCCTTGGCCGCCAGCAGACCGGCGTCGCCGGCTACCCGATAGCAGAGGGCGGCGATCAGCTCGGCCAGCCATTCGTGGTTGATCCAGGGCTGGCCGTTCGCGGTGTAAGAATAGGTGTCGGTGCGCGGCAGGCTTCCCGAGTCGAGAATGGCCGAGCCAAAGGCGAGGTGGCCCCAGAGGTCGGAGTCGGCAGCGACGATGGCCGAAAAGGCGATTGCCGTGGCGACCGCAAAGAGCCAGGCGGCCACTGTGATCAACCAGCCCGATCGCATGGCTGCCACCCTTACCATGGCAGCCATTGCCGTGACAGCGACCAAGCGCGTTCGCGATCGGCGAGCTAGGTGCCGGCGCGTGCTGCCGATTGTCTCGGTCCGCGGTCTGTGCGAGAGGTTTGTCGTGCGAGAAGCCGCGGAGGGTCGCCATGGGACAGAATCGCGTCGAGAAGATCACCGAGCGTTTCAGCGTCGACCTGCAACCGGGCCAGCGGGTGCGCGCCGGTGACATCGTCAAGCTGCGGCCGCGCCACGTGCTGACCCACGACAACACCGGCGCCGTCATCCCCAAGTTCGAGCAGCTGGGCGCCACCCGCATCTTCGACCCGAGCCAGCCGGTGCTGGCGCTCGACCACGACGTGCAGAACAAGACCGAGAAGAACCTGGCCAAGTACCAGGCGATCGAGGCGTTCGCGCGCAAGCATGGGCTCGCTTTTTTTCCAGCGGGCTACGGCATTGGCCACCAGATCATGGTGGAGGAGGGCTTTGTCCTGCCCGGCACTTTCGTCGTGGCGTCGGACTCGCACTCCAACACCTATGGCGCGCTTGGCGCCCTCGGCACCCCGGTGGTGCGCACCGACGCGGCGTCGATCTGGGCGACCGGTGAGACCTGGTGGCAGGTGCCCGAGGTGATCCGGGTCCGGCTGGCGGGCCGGCTGGCCGACGGCGTCACCGGCAAGGACGTGATCATCGCGTTGTGTGGCCACTTCCACGACGATCAGGTGCTCAACGCGGCGCTCGAGTTCGACGGGCCGGGCGTGGCCGCGCTGTCGGTCGACGACCGCCTCGCCATCTCCAACATGACCACCGAATGGGGCGCGCTGACCGGCGTCTTTCCGTACGACGCGGTGACCGAGTCCTATCTGCGCACTCGCGCTGCCGTCATGCGCGAGCGGCACGATCCCAGCCCGCGCCTGACCGAGGAGCTGATCGCGCGCTTCGGCCGCGACAATCCGCTGGCCGATGCCGACGCTCGCTACGCCAAGGAGATCGCGTTCGATCTGGCGTCGGTGACGCCGCACGTTTCTGGCCCCGACGATGTCAAGCGCTTTGCCTCGCTCGCCGAGATCGAGCCGCGCCAGGTCAAGGTCGACCGCGCCTATCTGCTGTCGTGCGTCAACGGCCGGCTCTCCGACATCGCCGCTGCGGCAGCGGTGGCGCGCGGAAAAAAGTTTTTACCGCAGGTCAAGGTTTACCTGGCGGCGGCGTCGGCCTTCATCGAGCAGCAAGCGCGGCAGAGCGGCGACTGGCAGGCGCTGGTCGACGCGGGCGCGATCGCGTTGCCGCCGGGATGCGGTGCCTGCATCGGCTTGGGGGCGGGGTTGCTCGAGGCGGGCGAGGTCGGCATCTCGGCCACCAACCGCAATTTCAAGGGACGCATGGGCGCGGCCGAGGCCAAGGTCTACCTGGCGTCGCCCGCGGTGGTCGCGGCCTCGGCGCTGCGCGGTTACATCGCGGCACCGGGGCCGGTCGTGACGCGGCTGCTCAGCGGCAGCCTCCGCGTCAATCCGGCGCTGGTCGAGGCACGGCCTCCGGCCACGCTGCGCCCGGGTTTTCCACAACAGGCCGCGGGGCGCCTGCTCTGGCTGCCCAAGGACAACCTCAACACCGACGGCATCTACGGCAAAGAGTTCACTTACCAGGACAACCTGCCGCCGGCCGAGATGGCGGCCGCAGCGTTCAAGAACTACGACCCCAACTTCCAGACGTTGGCGCGCAGCGGTGACATCGTGGTCGGCGGCCAGAACTTTGGCTGTGGCTCGTCGCGCGAGCAGGCCGCGACTGCGCTCAAACACCGCGGCATCGCGCTGGTCATCGCCGCCAGTTTCTCGCAGACCTACTCGCGCAACGCGTTCAACAATGGCTTCATCGTCATCGAGTGTCCGGCGCTGGCGGCGCAGCTGCGCTCGCAGTTCGCGCAGCGCGGCGAGCCGACGATCGAGACCGGGCTGGTTGCCAGGGTCGACTTCGCGGCCGGTGTGATCGAAACAGGCGGCCAGCGCCACCAGTTCCCGCCGCTGGGCATCGCAGCGCAAGAGCTGGTGACCGCTGGTGGTCTCGAGGAGATGCTACGGCAGCGCATCGCGGCGCTCGGCCGCGCCTGATCAACGCACTGCTTCGACCTCGAGCGTGAAGGTGCCGCCGGCAGTGTCGCGCCCGTCGACGAAGATGAAATAGGCGCCGGCCGGCGCCGGCGTCACATCCAACGCGATCTCGGCGCCGAGGTCGCCGCTCTGGCAACCGACCTCGACCGCGCTTTCGCTGCAGTCGCCCTGCCGCACGTAGACAGTGGGCGCAAAGTCGCGGCCGACGGCGCGCAGGTGCAACGCGGTGGCCGATGGGTCGAGCAGCCGAAACAGCACCAGCTGTTCGGCCGCAGTGTCGCCGCCGCAACTCCCGCTGGTCCGATTGGCAGCGCGCGCGCTGTTGCCGGTGGCAAAACCGCGTTCGGTGGCGTCGATCACGCCGGTTGCGCCGGCACAGGCGAGCGGCCGGTGCACTTGGTAGAGCAGGGCGCTGCCACGCGCCACCTGCACCTGACCTGGCGTCAGCACCAGGTCGTCGCGCAGCTGCGTGAGGACGAACATCAGGTTGCCAAAGTCCGGGCACTGGTCGGCCGCCGTGCCGCTCGCGCACTCCGGCGTGTCGCTGATCGGGTCGTGGCGACCGCCGCTGGCCTCGGTGGTGTGGCGCAGCCCGAGGTAGTGGCCAAGCTCGTGTGCCAGCATGATGCCGGTCTCGTTGCCGCTGCCGCGTAGTGCGACCGCGGTGCCATTGGCCCAGGTATCAAACCAGCCGGGCGGCCCCGGGATGCCGCCGGTCAGGCCCCCGGCAAAGAGATCGACCAGAAAGATGTTGACCGAGACTCCGTGCGGTCCCGGTTCAGCGAACTGCGCGAACATGGCGCGCGCCTCGTCGCCGGTCTCGACCGCAGCGTGTTCGGGCGGCAGCTCGCTGTATGCGATGTCGGCCACCCGCACCGCGGCCTGACCCTCCCAGTAGGCGCGCACCCGGTTGAGCACCTCGTTCAGATAGGCATTGCCCGGCGCGTCGGCCAGGTGCAGTCCGCTGGCCGTCGCGAAGTGCACATGCAGATCGATCAGGCCGCCGTCGTCGTCTTCCGGTTTGATCACGACACCGATGTGCTCGATGGTTCCGGTCACTGGCGCCAGGTGGTCCCAGCTGGACGAATCGAAGGTGCCAACGCGCAGCCGGTACTCGCCGGCCTGCGGTCGCGCGCCGGCCGCATCGGTGTCGGGCACGACGACCGCGACCGCGCCCGGCCAGTTGAAGCCAGGATTGAGATCGAGGTCGCCATCGTACTCGTCGAGCAGGCGGCTGCCGTCGGGTGCCACCAGCGAGGTCGCGGCCACGCGCAGGCCGTCGTCGTCGACCAGCACCAGCGTGAATGATCGAGTGCCGGCCGGAATGTCGAACGCGATCTCGTTCGATCCGGCCGCCGGTGTCTCGGCCGACCCGAGGTCGAGGGGCGTTCGCGCCAGCGTCCACTGGCAGATGTCGGTCGTGACGTCGCCGCTAGCGCGATGCAGCGTCGCCGCCGCGCATTGCTGGTCGGTCGGGCAGCGACCGCACAGGTCGACGCACAGGTATTCGTGGCACAGACCGGACCGGCAGTCGCTGTCGGTCGCGCAGACCGCGCCGGCCACCCGTCCCGCCGTCGCTGGCGGCTGGCACATCTTGACCGCACCGGCTGCCGACCCGGCCGCGGGCGCGACCAGGCTGCACACCAGCCCGCCCTGGCAACCCGCCGTGTCGTCGCAGCCGCGGCTGCACAGACTGTTGGTCGGCAGCGCCAGGCAGTGGCTCGACTGGCACTGCACGTCCTGGTTGCAGGTTGCGCCGTCGTCGAGCAACGGCGGTGGTGGTTCGATGGGCGGGCAGGCCGCGCTGGCAATGGCGAGCCCGCACAGACATCCGGCCACGACCCCACTTTTCCAGAACCGCGCACGCATCGTTGTCATCGTCGCCATCGTAGGCTAGCCGCCGCTGCCCGAACAAGCCCGTCGCCGCGGCTTGACCCTGTCAGCGCCGCTCTCTATCTTGGCGCCCGATGACCGGCCGCTTGCCAGCGCGATTCGTCGTACCGGGCGTATGTTTCGTCGTGGCCATGCAGTGCGCTCAGGTCGTCCACGCGCAGCAGAGTGCGCCGGCCCAGGACGCGCCAGCCCAATCGACGCCGGCCGCGACGCCAGCCGCGACGCCAGCCGAAGCGGTGGCGGCGCTCGACGGGACACAGCTCTACCTGGCACAGGTGCTCGGGCAACTGGGCGCCGAGGCACTGGTCGGCTCGCTGGCACTCTGCCCGGCGGTATCCTGGGCGGCGCTGGTGGCGGCGCCGCTGGCCGGCGTTCTTGCCGCCGACTGGGTCGGACGCGAGATGGGGCTGCGCACCGGCTCGCAGATCGCCGCGATCGCCGGCAACTATGTGATCGGCTGCACCGGAATTACCGCGATCGCGGGCGGCGCCCTGTTCACCTACCTGGTCGTCGTTTTCGGCATCCTTCCGCTCGCGCTTGTCCCGGGTACGGCCACCGTCGTCGTCGTGGCGGTCCTGGCCGCGGCCGGCGTTCTCATGATGGTCGCCGGAACAATCGCTTCGCTAGCTCGGCCATTCTTGACCCCGCTTCTGTGGTCGGCGTTTACGGCGCGCGAGCAGGTTCATGCTGACGACGTGCCCGACGCCCGCGACCGGGCCGGGCGCGGCCAGAGCGAGGGGCAGCCATGATCGGTGCGGTCGCCATCGTCTGCGTCCTGGCAGCGGCCGACCCGGCAGTCGGCGCGGCGATCGATGGCGCCACGGCGCCGGCCGCAACCGCGCGTCCGGTCGGACCGGCTGGCGTGCCGCTCGACATGTTGCCGATCTCGCCGCTCACCGGCTCGCTCGGTTACCTGGTAGAGGCGGGTGCTGCCGCGGGGGTGGCGCATCTGCTCGGCAACGCCTGCCTGCTGCCGGTGGTCGGTCCGGTGCTCTATTTCGTGATGGCACCGCGCTCCATCGCCGACGCCATCGAGTACGTCGCCACCCGCTACACCACGACCGGACCCGGCGATCGGCGAGCCGCACTGCTGGCGGCCTCCATTGTCGAGGGCATCGCCGCGGTGTACATGCTGGCCGGCCAGGCACTGGCGATCGGAGCGGTCGCTGGCGTTGCGCTGCTGGTGGTCGGCGGCAGTCGCGGCGACGTCGGGCTGGTGCAGCTGGGCACTGCGATCATGGTCGGCGATGGGCTCGGGGCGTTGCTGTTGCTGGCGACCAGCCCGCTGGCGATCGCCGCCGGCCTGGGTGGCCCGCACATCGAGGCGCTGGCCTACCGCTCGTTCGACCTGTCGGGCGTGCTGGCGGACCCCAACCTCAACGAGCCGGGCGAACGTGCCCCGCGGAGACGACCATGACGAGCGCAGTGTTCGAGCAGATCGCCACCCTCGGCCAGAGCATCTGGTACGACAACATCAGCCGCGACGTGCTCGCCTCGGGCGAGCTGGCGCGCATGATCGATGCCGGCGAGGTGCGCGGAGTCACCTCGAATCCGACCATCTTCGAAAAGGCGATCACCAGCGGCTCGCGCTACGACACCGCAGTGACGCAGCTGCTGGCCGCCGAGCCGGCGCTCGGCACCGAGCAACTTTACGAACGGCTGGCGATCGAGGACATCCGTGCCGGCGCCGATCTGCTGCGGCCGGTCTACCAGGCCAGCCAGGGCGGGGATGGCTTCATCAGCATCGAGGTGTCGCCGCGGCTGGCACACGACACCACGGCCACCGTCGACGAGGCGCACCGGCTGCAGCGCGCCATCGACCGGCCCAATGTCATGATCAAGGTGCCCGCGACCGCAGCCGGTCTGCCTGCCATCAGTCAGCTCATCGGTGCCGGGATCAGCGTCAACGTCACGCTGCTGTTCTCGCACCAGGACTGGCGCGGTGCCCTGGCCGCCTACAGCAGCGGCCTGGAAACCCTGCGCGACCGCGGCGGCGACCTGCGCGCGGTGGCGTCGGTGGCATCGTTCTTCGTCAGCCGCATCGACAGCGCGGTCGACGCGCTGTTACCCGCGGGTTCGCCGTTGCGCGGCACCATTGCGGTCGCCTATTCGCAGCTTGCCTACGACGAGTTCGTGCAGGCATTGAAAGCGCCGCGCTTTGCCGCTCTTGCCGCAGCGGGTGGCCGCGTGCAGCGGCTGCTGTGGGCGAGCACTGGCACCAAGAATCCGGCCTACTCGGACCTGCTCTACGTCGAGCGACTGTTCGGTCCCGACACGGTCAACACGGTGCCGCCGGCGACGCTGGCCGCGCTGCGCGACCACGGCCGGGCGACGCCAACGGTTGCCGTCGACGTCGATCGGGCAGCAGCGGCGCTGGCGCAGCTTCCCGCGCACGGCATCGATATCGAGGCGGTGACCGCTCAGCTCAAGCGCGAGGGCGTCGCTGCATTTGCCAAGTCGTTCGACGGCCTGCTGGCCGCGCTCGACGCCAAGCGGGCGCGGGCGACCGGCCGCAGTTGAGCGCGTTCACTCGCCGATCAGGCAACTTGGTCGGATCGTGATGCGGCCCTCGACCACCGGCGCCACCTTGCCCTGCTGTTTGAGATAGTCCTCGACCATCTGCGCGTCGTTGAGATTGGCGCCGTTGTCGGTGACGAAGGCGAGGTGCTTGCAGACGAAGTCGCTGATGCAGTTGTCGACCGGTCCCGGCACCGCAGTCTCGCCGCCGGCGCTGCTGGTACGCGCCACCAGCGCCAGAAATCCGTCGTTTCCCGAGCCGATGAAGTTGTTGGTCACGACACGGTAGCTGTGGGCAGTGTCGACCACGACCGCTTCCCAGACCGCCGGATCGCTGGCGCCGCCGCTGTCGGTGCGGATCATCAGCGAGCCGGTGACGATGCGCGCACCGGGCGCTTCGATGGTGGTGCGGCTGAGGTCGCGCGCCTGGGGTGATTGCGCACAGTCGACTTCGAATTTCAGCCGCGACACCTGCAAGAAGAAGCCTCCCTGCTCGCTGTTGCGGCCGCGGCCCAGCAACTCGACGCTGTGCTCGAGCGCCAGCTTGAGGTCGAGGCCGGTGATGTCGTAGATCGCCATCTTGTCCGCGGCAAATGGCAGCAGCTGCGAGATGTCGCCCTGGTAGATACGACCGGCCGGGATCAGATCGCGCGGCCCGCATTTGGTCTCGTAGCGGATGGCGCCTGCGTTCTCGAACGCCGCGTCCGGGCAAGGGCGGTCGGCGCCGTTGCACAGCCGGCGCGCGGTCGCGTAGAAGGCATCGGCCACCAGGTTGCCGACCGGCATCTCGCGCGTCCAGACCGCGCTCTGCCGCAGGTCCATCTCGACCCGGGTCTCGCCCAGCAAGTCGCCGCGTTCGATCGAGCACTGGTTGAACACCGAGAAGCACAGGTCGGGCGAGCTGGCGTCGCACAGGATGCAGCCGGCGCCGCCGATCAGCAGCAGCAGCGACAGCAGCGCAGCGCACGCACGTGGGCCAGCGGCTCCCATACGGCCATTGATAACGCGTTTGGCGATGGCGCGAAAGCGCGGTGGACGGCTAGATCCCGGCGCCCGAGTTGTAGATCTCGGGCCGCGCCTGCGGCTGCGCGACGTGGCTCTCGGGTGGCACGCTGCGGGTGAGCCAGACGTTGCCGCCGACGATCGAACCGCGCCCGATGGTGATGCGGCCGAGGATGGTGGCGCCCGAGTAGACGATGACGTCGTCCTCGACGATCGGATGGCGCGCGATGCCCTTGATCGGCTTGCCGTGCTCGTCGAGCGGAAAGCTCTTGGCGCCAAGCGTCACGCCCTGGTACAGCCGCACGCGGTTGCCGATGACGCTGGTCTCGCCGATGACGACACCGGTGCCGTGGTCGATGAAGAACTTCTCGCCGATCTCGGCACCCGGGTGGATGTCGATGCCGGTGATGCTGTGGGCGTGCTCGGTGATCATGCGCGGCAGCAGCGGCACCTCGAGCTTGAACAGCTCGTGCGCGATGCGCTGGCTGGTGATGGCCAGCACGCCCGGGTAGCAGAAGATCGCCTCGTCCGGCGTGTGCAGCGCCGGGTCGCCTTCGTAGGCCGCCTGCACGTCGCTGGCGGCCAGTCGCTCCAGCGCCGGCAGGCGCGCCAGCAGCGCGTCGACGATGCCGTGGGCCCGCGCCTCGCACTCGTGTTCGTTCAGTGTCCCCTCGCAGCGAAAACACAAGCCGCGCCGTACCTGCTCGACCAGCGTTCGCGCTGCGCGGTCGAGCGTGCTGCCCAGGTAAAAGCGCATCGTCTCGCCGCCCAGTTCGGACTCGCCGAAGTAGCCGGGGAACAGCACCGCGCGCAGCTGTTCGACCGCCTCGATCACCGCCGGGCGCGCTGGCAGCGGCTGGGTGCATGGCTGGCGCGTGGTCGAGCGGGCAACGCTGGCATTGACGCGGCACAGTTCGTCGACGACGGAGGACAGCCGCCTGGCATACCCGTTTTCAGCCATTGGGTTTGCCCTCGTCCAGATCGGCAAATAGCCAGGTGCTCAGGTAGCGCTCGCCGCACGATGGCATGATGGCGACGATCTGCTTGCCCGCGCTGTCCGGTCGCTGCGCGATCTGCAGTGCGGCCCACAGCGCCGCACCCGACGAGATACCGATCAGCAACCCCTCCTCGCGGGCAGCGCGCCGCGCCATGGTGCCGGCGTCCTCGTGCTTGACCTGGATGATCTCGTCGATCAGATCGCGCTGCAACACGCCGGGCACGAACCCGGCGCCAATGCCCTGGATCTTGTGCGGTCCGGCCTTGCCACCCGACAGCACCGGCGAGTCGGTCGGCTCGATCGCCACCACTCGCAGCGTTGGCTTGCGCTGCTTGAGCACGCTGGCCACGCCGGTGAGCGTGCCGCCGGTGCCGACGCCAGCGACGAAGATGT
>Ga0315268_10001951_pt1 | contig 23632 bp, 15 predicted proteins | sample C1_top_MG_FD_204535 | JGI IMG/M metagenome (GOLD analysis project Ga0315268, IMG submission 204535) | Sediment microbial communities from Yellowstone Lake, YNP, Wyoming, USA - C1_top | ecosystem: Environmental > Aquatic > Freshwater > Lake > Sediment | place: USA: Wyoming | collected 2017-08-01 | reverse complement strand
AAACAGTCAGCACGGCCAAGGCCATTTCAGTATTAGAAAGAATTTTCGCAAAAATCATCACGAAAAAGAAAGGAAAGGGTGCGTACCACAAGAAAAAGGGCATCCCCGCTCCCCACTCATGATTCCAGTTGATATGCGGCCAGAAATCGAGCATGAAACGAGTCCGCGAAGCATTGGCCAAAAAATCATTCATTTCCATGGGGTAATAACCGGTTTGGGTGGTCACGTAAGACATCAAAAAAGTAAAAGCGATAATCACCAAAAGCGCGGCCAGGGTCGCCACCGCCCCCCATTTTTTCACGTTTGTATTTTCTTTATTCTTCTTCATCATCTTTAGCCCACCATTTTTTTAGATTATGGGTAGAATTTTGGTAAATCTTTTTGCTTGTCCGACTTAAGATCGGTTTAAATAACTTACCTTCCAATAAATAGACGATCAAAATAACTAAACTTATCAGAGAAACCGCGATCCCAATTTTGTCCGTCAGGCTCTTTTGATATTTCAGGGTAATTGTTAAAGAAGAATTACCTTCTTCCGACAGAGGAACATACATTAGGCCAGGACCGGCATACCAAACGGATAACTTCTGGCCGTCACTGGTTTGCGCTTGCCAATTTGGATAAAAACTTTCCCGAAAAAGCACGCCTTTTGCCGAACTATCAATTGTAATCTCTCTCTTATTGGGATTAACGAACTTTGCCTCATATGTCGGGGCCGGCTCAGTATTACTGGTCAAACTCTTAATAATATTTATTAAAAGATTTGCTTCCTCAAAATTCTTGGTGTCGGTGATATGATAGTTGAAATTAAAACCGGTCCACAAAATATGGCCCTGGCCGTATTGCCCGGCCACAATCAGAGGATAGCCTTGACCCGTTAAAATAACCTTGGCCCAGTCCCTGATCGCCGATTGATCGACTGGGGCTACCACTTTCCAAGGAGTATCTCTGTATTTTGGCGGGCTGAATTTGTTAAAATCAATTTGGTCAAATATTTTATCTTCTCCGATTTTAAAATTCCATCCGCCTTCAATCTCTTTTGGGGTCAACTCGCTAACCGGCGAGGGTTCAGGCAGCTGGAGATTATCGCCTTCGGCTCCCGTTTTCTGCAAAGCAAGAACATCTTTAGAATTCCATGCTTCCCAGATTATGTTTCCCCCAGCCTCAACATAACTTTTCAACAACGAGTAGGCTTTTTCCTTGTTTTTATACTGGTAGCTATAAAGAAAAATGGTATCGAATAGCTGCAAATCGGAGAGTTTGTATGAATCTATGTATTTTTCTCCTTTGACCGGGATGATTTTTTGGCTGTTAAAGTTATGCAAGGTCAGATTGAAGAAAAAAGGATTATATCCCTCCTCTTCTCCGATATATAAAATATTGGGCGTATTTTTTGCCTCAAGGATATTGGAAGGATTTTTTATTTCCATTTCCAGCCGAAGCTCATCGCCATTTATATCATTACCTTCCGCTTTGACCAAACTAAAACCACTGTCTTTTAAATAGCGGTAATTTAAAGATTTTACCCGATTTTCTGTGGTATTACCTACCTCTTCCACCAACTTTGCCAAGACTTGCTTGTCTACAAGAGCACGGTCGGCGAACCAGCGGATAGCAAACCAGTCAAATGCCGATTTTGCTTCGTCCATCGTAAACTCTTCCGGTTTCCAGACCACTTGCTCAAACCAATAACGCCAATCCGGATAAAGAATACCTTGGCCGTAGTAATCCCGTTCTTGCGGAATCTTGTATTGGTAATTGAACCAGACCGCATCAAAGGGGTCATAGGCGGCAAAACGATTCTGATAATTATCACCAGCGGGAAAGGTGAGGAATTGCTGCGATATCACTTCAGGAGACGGACCGACAAACTTATTATCGGTGGTGGAAGAATCGGGGATGTACTGGGAACTTTTATAGTGGATAAAGGTGTCTTCTGAACGCCAAACCATGAAACCGGCATAAACAATCAACAGTCCAAAAATTAACCCGACTGATATTTTCGGCCAAAGGCCTTTTTTGTCAGCAATTCTGCCTAGAGATAATCCGACAATCAGGCTGCCGAAAATAACCAGGAAAATGTTGGCGGAAAGAGGAATAAAACCGTTTATGTAATAATATTTGGGGGAAAGACCGGTATGCCCAATCAAAGCGTAGGTCAGAAAAAATAGAAACATAATAAACGCCGGAATCAAGAAACGCCGACCGGGCTGATAGGCTGTCTGCTCTTTTGATTTCCTTAAAAAAAGATTGATAATCAGTAAGAAAAAAACTAAAGGCAAGAGCATAAAACCGATGCCTTCCGGATGGGTGAAAATATAAGCGATCTGCATCGGTACCGTCTCCGAGATCACTCCAATGAATTTCGCGCCAGTGGAGCCGAAGGAAAAAAGAAGAGGCAGTAAAAAATAGGCGGCCAAGAAAAAGGCGGAAAATATCACGCCAAAACCGATCTTATATTTTGTGCTTCTCTTGAGATCGTATAATAAGACTATCAAAAATAAAGTCATGCAGGTAAATAACGCCAATAAAACATGGGCAATCATCGTCAGAAAAAGAGAAATGATCGTGAGGCTTAACCAAAGTTTTCTTCTTTTCAACTCACTTTGAGAGTAGAACGACAAAGTCTTAAGAAAAAGAAAGACGGTAAGAAACATCAGAGCCAGACCCAGAAAACGGGGGTAGTTTCCGCCGAAGACCATCCAGTCCCAGGAAGCGAAGGTGGAAAAGATCAACACGTTGGCTAAAAAAGCGAGCCAGGCTTTTTTCGTTAAGGTATAAACAATGCCAAAGATACCAATCAATAAAATAAGGTAAGATACTAAGCCGAAAATAATCAATGATTTGGCGACCGAAACATGAGTTAACCAGACAAGCAGAGCTCCGAGATAGCTGTGCAAAGGAGCATATGACTTAAAAAGAGGCATGCCGTTAGCCCAGTGATACTGCCAGTCAATATTCGGAAAAAAATCTAGGAGATATTTTATCCGGGTCATGTGAGCATAGGCATCGTGTCCTTTTGGAAAACCGGTCCAGGCACCCCAAAGATAACCACAAAAAATCATAATTGCCAAAGATGCTACAAAAGCAATAACTAAAATTAGACTGCTCGATAATTTACTTTTTCTTTTTTGAATATTTAACTTTGGCATTGATCTTTTTTTCTTCAATAAAATAGATAGTTAAAACAATAATAGTCGTTAAAGTAATAAAATAACCCAACCATATATCATATGTTTTTCTGTACTCCCCTTTTATACTCAGCTTACCAAAGTTTTTGGGAAAAATCACCATATTTCCGATTACATCTTTTCGGGTTTTCAATTTTTTCCCATCGGCTTTTATCTGCCAACCTTTATCATAAGTCATCTGGACCGAAATAAGTTCCCCCCCAGAAACATCGGCCCCAATTTCAAATTCATCATTATTTATCCAATTAAAAGTCGCTTTGGGCTTGGTTCCATCTTCAACCCAATCAGCATAAGCCTTTACCCCAGCATAATCAACAGCATTTTGTGGTGTCTGAAGCTGGTAGTAGACACTTTCGTCAACCACTTGGGCTAAGCTGGGATTTTCCAAAGGAACGGCGTAAATTATATCACCATTAAAATTGTAAATTTCTTCAAATAGCCCCTCAAATTTTTCAGGATCTTTATAATCATGATATGGGTCTTGAGAATAATCTGAGTTAACTACAATGTAATTAGCATTGATTGCCTTAAGCCAAAGATAAGCCATTTCGCCGGCTTCTCCAAGAGGTGCATTTTCACCGCTGGTAATCTGATACAAAGCATGCCCCCACCAAGGATGGGTGGCCGCAGGATCAGCGGCTCCTTTAACCTGCTGGATATCGTCAAAATAATCCATCCAGAAAGACACATTGGCCGTCGCCAAAACTCTCTCGTTTTTATCAATATTTTCTGATAAAAACTCTGTAATCTGATATGGATAGGTTGTTTTAATATCCGAAAGAGGCTTTAATAGATCATATGGTTCTTTTAAATAATTCCGAGAGAAAAAAAACATTGTCAATATTACTATCAATATAAAAATTCCGCCAATTATAAGCCTTAACCGGTTTGGTTTTTTTTCTTCCCCTTTCTGATTGGTAATTTTTCTCAAAATGAAATCCAAGACGATACCAAGAATGATAATCGCCCCCATGTCTAACTCAGGCAAATAGCGAGGTGGCTGAGGCAGATAGGCGACGCCCCACGAATACCAACCGGTAATAATAAAAAGGAAGATTAAAAACCATAGTATGGAAAAATCCAGTCCCTGAATTTTTTTAACTTTTTTTGAAACCAACCAGCTGATAGCAACCAGAAGTGGTATAAGAACAGGGAGCAAGGGCAATATCTTTAAATAGTTTTTCAAAATATCGCCCTCCCCCCGACCGCCGCTTCCAAAGCTTAAACTTGACTTTATAAAACTGACCGTAAACCAAAAAGCAATCAGTCCGTAGGCGATCAAAAGTACAGTCATTACATTTTTTGTCTTCTTACCGAACTCTCCTCTGGTTATTTCAGAAAGCCAAAGTACGAAAAGGATGATAATCAAAGAAACAAAGCCAATCCAATTGACTAAAGCCACTGAGGCAATGCCTAAGGCCGCGAGGGTTTTGCTTTTTAAACTAGGGTTTCTTAAACTATATAAAAACAACAAACAGGCCAAGGGGATAAGACTCAAAGCAACAATATGCGGCCCTTCGCCAAAAGTCTGAAGAACTACTAATCTCAAAGGACCCCCATTTATCAGTTTTGCATAGCCAGAAGGACCCTCAATCAAATAGGAAAATGAAGGAAGAATTGTATAACCGAAAGCAGCAAATAAAGCGGCAAAGTTCCTTTTAGTTAAATAACGGACAAAAAAGTATAAAGTGACGGGAATTAAAGCATAAAAAATACCCACTAAAATCCGGTAAAAATGAGCAAAAGAAACGCTACCAAAAATTTTATGCAAAAAAGCAATAGTAAACGGCAAAACTGGCGGATAAACTAATCTGAAAGGGAAGCCTAAATACCAATCTGGATTCCAGCCAAGATGAGGAAAGTGATCAAAGATAAATTTTGCATCAGTAAAAAAAGCCACCTCAATTGAAGAAATATTTTGATTGAAATCGCCTCGAAAAATTGGGTAAATTAGATAAATATTAAAGAGAATGATAAAAAGAGGGAGAATAATGATAAAAATAACTTTTCTGTAATCTTTTATAATCTCCATAAAAACTAGATTTCTCTGACGACGAAAAAAGCTTTTATCTTATTAAAAAGCTCTCTTGGTCCTCTTACTTTGAATAATTGTTTTAATAAATACTTTGGTCTGATATAAAATTCGTGATAAGCCTTTTTTTGATATTTTCTAATTATCTCTTCCGTTAAACCCGTGGGTAAATAAAATAATTTATGGGGCAGGTTAACTAAAAATTGGTCATACATAAATTGATCGTGTTCTGAAATTAAAAGCTCATTGGTTTTTTTAGCTGTCTCCGTCAATTCTGTTCCGGGAAAAGGAATAGTCACATAAAACCCAGCCACGTCCAAGGGCAGGCTCTTGGCAAAATCAATGGTCTTTTGCATGGTTTCTTCTGTGTCTCCGGGTAAGCCAATAATAAAAAAGCCGCGCGTGCCCATTTTGTGTTTTTGGCAAATGGTTAAGGCCTTTTTAACCATCTCTGTAGTTTGAGATTTCTTAATTTTTTTCAGAATCTCATCATCACCTGATTCAATGCCAAAGGAAATCTGCCAGCAACCCGCCTTTTTCATCCAGTCAATCAATTCATCAGTGACAAAATTGACCCGGCCCAAACAAGTCCAGCTGACCTTTATGCCTCGTCTTATTATTTCTTTACAGATCTCGATTACTCTCTCTGGCCGGGCATTAAAAGTATCATCCCAAAGCCTTAGCTCCCTCGCTTCGAATTTATTAACTAATAGCTCAATCTCATCAACCACATTTTTTGGACTGCGAAAACGATACATATTGCCAAAAATCGCCCGGTCGCAGTAAACGCATTTAAAGGGACATCCTCGTGAAGTCATTAATGTTCCAACTGGCAAGTTTTTATAAGAGGCCGGCGTAGGATGATATTGGTCAAATGAGGGCATTAGATGCCTGGCGGGAAAAGGAATTTCATCTAAATTTTTAATAAACGGTCTAGGAGGAGTACGGATTATTTTTCCATTTTTTTTATAAATAATGCCCATTATATCTGAGGGGTCTTCAAAATCATTTTTCTGAATTCTTTCTATCAGCTCTAAAATCGTTTCCTCCCCTTCTCCGATTACTCCGAAATCAAAACAATCATATTTCATTGTTTCTTCTGGATCAGCCGTTACATGCGGGCCACCGATTATAATGGGAATTCGTTTTTCTTTTTTTATTTCAGAAGCCAAATCAATGCTTTTATGAAAATCGGGGGTCAAACAGGTTATTCCGACGACTTCAGGTTGAAATTCTTTGAATTCTTTCAATATATCTTTAAGCGAATAGCCAAGGGTCGGGGCGTCAATTATTTTTACTATGTGTCCAGATTTTTCTAATACGGCGCCAATATAACCAATACCCAAAGGCGGCGAAGTGTTGCCAATCGCCTCCAACTTATCATATAGCTCGTGTAGAGAATAAGGCGGATAAATAATTAAAATTTTCATCAAGAAAATCTCAATTTTGATAATATAAAAAGGTATTTAAATTATACCTTACTATAACACAAAATCAATGATTTGAAAAGTCGGGAATTGAAGAGAAATCGTAGTAATTTTTACCTCTTTAGTAAAACTTATTTATTGACAATTCAAAAGTATTCTTATACAATTAACCTGAAAAAGGTATCTTAAACAATGAAAGAAAAAGTTAATCTCTTAATAAAAAAAGAACAAATCAAAAAGCCAAAAAGCTCCTTTCCTTTTTGGATTAAAGTTTTTGTCAGCCTGACAGCAGCGATTTTAGTATTTATTATTTCTTTTTCCATTAAAATAGTCTCTTCAGTCAGCACCGAGGATTTAAATAAAGAATCGGGAAAAGTCTCTTTGTTTCAACAGCTTACTCACCTAATCACCAAAAAGGATAAAATGATAAATGGAGAACAGGAAGACCGAATAAATATCCTTCTTTTGGGCATTGGCGGAGCTGGCCATGAAGGAGCTTATCTGACTGACACAATTATCCTGGCTAGTCTAAAACCATCAACCAATCAAGTGGCCCTTATCTCCATCCCCAGAGATCTAGCCGTAGAAATTCCTGGTTATGACTGGCGAAAAATTAATAATGCCCTAGCTTTTGGTCGGGAGATGAATTATCCAGGCGGCGGTGAAAATTTAACAGCCAAAATGGTTGAGGATGTAACCGGTTTGCCGATTCATTATTATGGCCTGGTTGATTTTTCAGGCTTTGAACAGGTGATTAATGCTTTAGGCGGCGTTAACATTAATGTCGATCGAAGTTTTACTGACTATGAATATCCAACCTTAAATTATGGCTATCAAACAATCTCTTTTAAACAGGGTGAGCAAAAAATGAATGGCGATCAGGCACTAAAATATGTCCGCTCGAGACACGGAAATAATGGCGAGGGTTCTGATTTTGCCCGGGCCCAAAGACAACAAAAAGTCCTCTTGTCCCTAAAGGATAAAATATTCTCTTTTAGTTCCCTAATTAATCCCACCAAAATAACACAATCGATTTCAGCCCTTGGCAACCATGTCAAAACAAACATGGAAATCTGGGAAATGTTAAGACTAACTAAATTAGCCCAAGGAGTAAATGGCGATCAGATAATAACCAAGGTGTTTGATAACAGTCCAGATGGGCCTTTAAAATCAGAGGTTGGTTTAAACGGAGCTTATATTTTAGTGCCAAAGGCTGGCGATTTTAGTGAAGTTCAATATCTGGCTAAAAATATCTTTGAAGAAAAACAACAAAAAGAAGAGAATGCAAAAATTATTGTCCAAAATGGCACCACTCAAGCCGGCTTGGCGGAAGAAGTCGCTAATCAACTAAAATTATCTGATTTTAATGTGGTTAAATACGGCAATGCCTCAAATAAAAATTATAATCAGACAATTATTTATGATTTAACCGGCGGCGAAAAACCCCAGACTTTAAATTCACTTAAGAATCTTCTGGATGCAGTGGTTATATCCAATCTGCCAGTTTTGCTTGATAATTTTAATCAGAATAATCAAATAGATTATGATGCCCTGGCAATCAGCCTTGATAACAATTTAAGCAATCTTAATACCAACGGTTTAAAAACTCAGGTTGATTTTTTGATTGTGATCGGCAGTGATAATATAAAAAACAAAACTTTAAGCAAATTATAAGTGTTTTTTTTAAAATTAAGGGTTCAAAACCTTTTTATTTTATGAAATTAATCGTCGGCCTGGGCAATCCTGGCAAAAAATATGAAAATAACCGGCACAATGTCGGTTTTATGGTTATTGATTTTATCGCTAAAAATCTAGGAATTTCTCTGAAAAATGAAAATAAATTTCAAGCTCAAACCGCCAAAGGACTTTTCGCCGATCAAAAACTAATTATAACCAAACCCCAGACTTTTATGAATTTATCAGGCCAGACTGTTTCTGGATTTGCCCATTTTTATAAAATAAATCCTCAAGATATTTTTGTCATTTACGATGATATTGACTTGCCGGTTGGCAAAATAAGAATCAGAAAAACGGGCTCATCCGGCGGACACAAAGGCCTGAAATCAATTATTCAAGCATTAAAAACAGAAAATATCCCGCGTTTTAGAATTGGCATTGCCACAGAGAGAATTATTGGCCAAAAAAACAGAAATGCGGCCAAATTTGTTTTGGATAAATTCAACAAAAACGAAAAAACGCCAATTAATAAATCTGTTAAAAAAATCGCTGAAGCGGTTAAATTAGCTTTAAAGCAAAATATTGAAAGTGCGATGAATAAATATAATTAAAATAATTATCCGGCTAGTCAAGGCTTTTATGCCTTGATTCGTTTTTTAATAAACAAAAAGAGCGCCCGGTACCATCGTTCACATTTTCTCTAGGGCGCTCCGTTAATCTCTGGAAGAGATTTTCTCGCTTTTGAAAAAAGATTGAAAATCACTCCGCAGAAGAGTCGATCAAAGAACCAACTTACTTCGGTTCCCCACCACATCATCTCTCTTTCCACCTCCCTTTTGGAAGAAATGGGAGGGGGCGAGCTTACCACTCCAAGGTTTCCTCAACGGCTGCTGGTTCCAGCGCTGAAAAAAGCTAACCGAACCAGTTGAGCGGCCGAGGACCTTTGTGGTAGAGTCCCGCCCCCGTGTATAACAGTGTCCGCCACCAAGGTAAGCAAAAGCGCTTCTCGAGGGCCTCATACAATCAAGTAGGGTGGGCCCAGAATGCACTTCGCAAAACCTCGGCGGCAGACACTTGTTGTCGATCAAAAAGAGCTTACATCCAAGATACTACTTACAAGCGTAAGATATTACTCCAGACGGAGTAAAACCTTATCTTGAGCTACTTACTAGACATTAGGAGGGGTTTGCCATCGCTTTCGCGCTTGTAAGTAGAACTCTGAACATAAGCTTTTAAACGACAAAATATATAATAGAACATCTTAGCATAACTTTTTATCTTTGTCAATACCTTTGCTATTTTAAAGCAAAAACTGCGAAAAATCAAGAAAATTTGACAATTTTTTACAATGCTCTAAAATAAAAGTGTGGAAAAAGTGAATACTGGCTCATGCCCTGAGAAGTCAGAGATTTCTGGCATTATCAATGAGACAGCTAAAACTTACCTCTTTTTTACTTCCCGCCTAACTGATAAAGAGGCAGTGATTTTTTGGTTTTGTAAGGATTACCGGGAGAAAGAAAGGGTTTATCAGAATATTATTTTCTGGCAAGGCTATTTCAAATTGGATTGGCCGGTTTTTCAATTCCCCGGAGGTGATTTTCGGCTTTTAGAAAAAATTATCAACCGCAAAAAATCATTGATTATTCTGTCTTTGGATGACCTGGATTTCTCTCTCCCTAAAAAAGAAGAGGTCACTTCAAATATTGAAACCCTGGAATTAAAACAAACAATCTCTCCGGCTCAAATCAGCACAGACTTGATTAAAATAGGTTACAGCTTTGATTCTCATTGCGCGGAAAAAGGAGTTTTTGCCCGGCATGGCGGGATTATTGATATTTTCCCCGTGAACTTAGAACAGCCGGTAAAAATCGAGTTTTTAGGGAATCAAATAGAAAGCCTGAAGTCTTTTGATTTAATTAGTAAAAAACCAGCTGCCTCTTTGGAAAAAATAAAAATTTTCCCTGCAAAACTTAATAATAATCATGCCACCATTACTGATTATTTTGAAGCAGGAGCCACCTTTATTTTTTCTGACCCCGACCAGTTTATCGAATACTGGCCATCCTGGCAGGAAATTAAGAATAAAATTGAAAAAAATAAACAGCTTATTTTTCAGACCTTTCCTACGGACAAAACGCATAATTTTGACTTTGCTAGTTCAACTTTTTATCATCATCGCTTAAATATTTTAATCAATGACCTAAAAAAATATTTTCATGACAACTTCCAGATTATTCTCTCAACCCAGAAAATAAAAGAACTGGAAGAATTAATTAAAACAAAAGCTAAATCAATTTTAAAAAACGTAAAAATCACTGAATTCACCAGTTTCCTTTTAGATGGATTCGTTTCCTCAAAAAATAAAATACTATACCTGACTGACAAGGAAATTTTTGGTCTGGAAAAAATCAAAGAGAAAATTCCCTTGCGAAAAAGGATTGACCTGGCTTTTATAACCGAGCTTTCACCCAATGATTTCATTGTCCATCTTGACCACGGCATTGGCCGGTTTAAAGGAATGGTCAGGCAAAAAATAGATGGCATTGAAAAAGAATATTTTTTGCTCGAATATGCGGAAAAAGATAAATTATATCTGCCGATTGAAAACGCTGACCGGATCAGTAAATACTTAGGCTCCCTTCATCCGGCTCTTTCCAGGCTTTCCCGAAGCAACTGGCAGTCAGTCACTCATAAAATAAAAGAGGACGCCTTAAAAATCGCTCAGGAGCTTCTTAAACTCCAAGCCTACAGACAAATCTCGAAAACCGAAGCTTTTCAAAAAGAAACTGAACAAGATAAACAGCTTGAGCATTCTTTTTTATACCAAGAAACGCCTGACCAAAAAAGGGCGATTTTTGAAGTTAAACGGGATCTGGAAAAAGAACAACCAATGGACCGGTTAATCTGCGGCGATGTCGGTTTTGGCAAAACTGAAGTGGCAATTAGAGCTGCTTTTAAGGCAGTGGTCAATAATCGGCAGGTAGCCATTCTATCGCCGACTACCATTTTGACTCAGCAGCACTATGATACTTTTGCTGAAAGATTAAAAGGCTTTCCGGTAAGAATAGAGGTGTTAAGCCGCTTTAAAACTAAGTCGGAACAAAAAAAGATAATAGAAGACTTGAAAAATGGTTTAATTGATATAATAATCGGTACTCACCGCCTTTTATCCAGGGACATTAAGTTTAAGGATTTGGGTTTAATTATTATTGATGAAGAGCAAAGATTTGGTGTCGGTGCCAAAGAAAAATTAAAAGCCTTGCGTTCGCAAACCCATCTTTTAACTTTAACCGCCACTCCCATTCCCAGAACCTTGAATCTTTCGCTTTCGGGTTTGAAAGATGTCAGTCTAATTGAAACTCCGCCAGTAGACCGTTTGCCAATTGAAACAATCATAAAACCATATAATGAAAATCAGGTCAAAGAAGCAATTGAAAGGGAAATAAAAAGGAAAGGACAGGTTTATTACCTTTATAACAAAGTGGAAACCATCAACTTAAAAGCTAATCAGGTGCAAAAAATCGCGCCGACGGCAAAAATAGGGGTGGCTCATGGACAACTTAATGAAAACGATTTAGCTAAAACCATGAAGGATTTTGATAACCAAAAAATTAATGTCTTAGTCTGTTCAACTATCATCGAAAATGGTTTGGATTTGCCCAATGTCAATACTTTGATCGTAGAGAATGCGCCTCAATTCGGGCTTTCAGAACTTTACCAACTAAGGGGCAGGATTGGCCGCTCAGGCAAACAAGCTTTTTCTTATTTCCTTTATCATTCTGAAAAACTTAATGAGGGGGCAAAAAAAAGATTACAGGCCTTGTTAGAAGCAAAAGAACTAGGCTCTGGCTTTCAACTAGCGATGCGCGATTTAGAAATCAGGGGCATTGGTAACATTTTAGGGAAAGAACAACATGGCCATATCAAAGCCGTTGGCTTGAATCTTTATACCAGACTTTTAAACCAGGCGATTTATGAATTAAAAACTGGTGTGCCACAAAAACCCCTGCGGGAAGTTTCCCTTGATTTACCTTTTGAAGTTGGCATTCCCAAAGATTTTATCGAATCAGAGGCTAGGCGCCTTAAAATATACCAGCAATTAGCCAATCTAACTGAAACTGAAGACCTAATTGAATACAAAAAAAAGACTTTTAAAGCAAAAACTTTGCCTAAAACTTTGGAAAATCTTTTCAAGCTTTTAGAATTGAAAATAATTGCCCAAAAAACTGATATCACCGAGATTAAACTGGTTAAAATGAGCCTTGAAGGAATTACCAACGAAAAAATTCTGATTAAATTTTTAAAACCCCTGACTCCAAAACTAATTGAAAGTCTAGTAAAAATTAATCTAGCCTGGGATCTTTTAGAAAACCAGATTAAAATTGACAAAGATAAATTAAACAAAGACTGGTTTACAGATTTAAAAAAATGTGTTAGACTGTTTTTAGGTAGATGAATCTATAATTTGGTGGCTTAAAAAGCCGCTTTTTTATATAGAAAAAGAGTGGTTTCTCGTTAATATGAGATTCCACTCTCTTCAAAGATCCAGCTTGAGCTGAGCGGTATTTTTTTTCTTCTTCCGAAGAAACCTCCTTAAATCTGGGGAAAGCTTTATGCCCTTGGGATTAGCAACCAGGTCAGTCATTCCATACTTTCTTCCGGCTTGGAAAACTGCCTGTTTGGCTGTGTACGCCCATTCGACTCCGATAGTTACGCCACCCCCGCCTGTCAAGACTATCTCATACCATTGCCTCTCTTTTTTCACTCTCTCTCACCTCCTAAAAAGTCTGATAGGCGCAACGAAAAAGAACCAAATTAATACTAACCTCAAATGATAGCATATTTAAAAGAAAATGTCAATACTTAATCTCGACAACCCAAAATACCCAAAAATCCTTAAGGAAATTTATAATCCGCCTAAAGTTTTGTATTACCTCGGCAACCCAGACATTCTAGAAGGAATCAATCTGGCCGTGGTCGGCACCAGAAAACCAACGGCTTACGGAAGGCAGACTACCTATGACTTAGTCAACGGTTTAGTCCAAAATGGAATCACAATTGTTTCTGGCTTGGCCCTGGGCATTGATGCCTTGGCTCACCAGGCTTGTCTGGAAGCAGGCGGCAAAACTATTGCGGTTTTGGGTTCTGGCCTGGACACCATCTACCCCAGAGCCAATTATTTTCTGGCTCAAAAAATATTGAAAAATAATGGCTGCCTTATTTCAGAATACCCTGAAGGCACCGAGCCTCAAAAATACCATTTTCCCCAAAGAAATAGGATTATTTCCGGTTTATCTCTAGGAACGCTGATTATTGAAGCGCCGCTTGATTCCGGGGCTTTAATCACGGGTAAATACGCTTTAGACCAAAATAGAGAGGTTTTTAGCCTGCCTGGCTCAATTTATAGTGAAAACTCGGCTGGCACCAATAATCTGATAAAAATGGGGGCTAAGGCTGTAACCGAAGCCAAAGATATTTTGGAAACATTAAATATCCAGATGGTGGAAAATTTTATGGCTAATCAGAAAATAATTGCTGATTCCCATGAAGAAGAAATTTTATTGAAATTTTTATCTAAAGAACCCCTGCATATTGACAAAATAATTGAAGGGAGTAAACTAAAATCTAGTATCGTAAATTCAACCTTGACATTAATGGAAATGAAAGGTAAAGTAAAAAATCTAGGTGGCATGAATTATGTCCTGGGAAGATGAATTAAAAACATTTTATAATGGCCAAAAACAAAAATTTAGTCATCGTTGAATCGCCAACTAAAGCCAAGACTATCTCCCGATTTTTAGGGAGCGATTTTAATATTGTTTCTTCTTATGGACATTTGCGCGACCTGCCCAAGTCTAACAAAAAAGCCATTGATATTAAAGGAGGTTTTATCCCTCACTACGAAATTTCGCCCGATAAAAAGGAAATTGTCGCTTCTTTACAAAAACTGGCGGAAAAATCAGGCGAAATCCTGCTGGCAACCGATCCTGACCGCGAAGGCGAAGCCATTTCCTGGCATATCGCCGAGATATTGGGCCTTGACGCGGAAAAAATCAAAAGAGTCGTCTTCCATGAAATCACCAAATCAGCCATTGAGGAAGCAATTAATCATCCTCGTAAAATTGACCAAAACTTAAGAATCGCTCAGGAAGCCCGAAGAGTCCTAGATCGAATAGTCGGTTATGATTTAAGCGGATTAATCTGGAAAAAAGTACGCTATGGCCTTTCCGCCGGACGAGTCCAGTCTCCGGCTTTGAGGATAATAATGGAAAGAGAAAGAGAAATTCAAAAATTCAAACCGGAAACCTTCTGGGTAATCACCGCCTCTCTAAAAACAAAAAAAGGCGACTTTTTGAACCTGACTTGCGTTGAAGAACCGCGGGATAAAAAAACGGTTGATGATATTTTAAAAAAAGGCAAGGCGGGGAATTGGCTGATTACTGACGTTAAAGAAGCCACCATTAAAAGAGCCCCGCGCGTACCCTTTATCACCTCTACTCTGCAGCAAACCGCCAGCTCCCGCTTCGGCTTTACTCCCTCGCGCACCATGAGAATCGCCCAAAAGCTCTACGAGGCCGGTCTCATCACCTATATGCGCACCGATAGTCTGAACTTAAGCCAGGAAGCGATTAACCATATGAAAGAAGTAATCGCTTCCGATTTTGGACCGGAATTTTTCCAAGAAAGACATTATAAATCCAGGAGTAAAAACGCCCAGGAAGCTCATGAGGCCATCCGACCGACGAATTTTTCCCTTAAATCGGCCTCAGGAAAAGGAGATCAGGAAAAACTCTATAACCTTATCAGACAAAGAACCCTAGCCTCTCAGATGATAGAAGCGGAACTCTTAAAAACCAAGCTAACCGCCAATATTGAAAACAAGGAAATTCCGGATTTTGTTGTCAACGGCACCCACATCTTAAATCCCGGCTGGTTGTTAGCCGACCCGGCCGCCAGAAATAACGAAATTGATCTGCCGAAAGTAAACACCGGCGATTTATTAAATTTAGAAAAAATCGACTCTTTGGAAAAACAAACCCAGCCTCCACCACGTTACACCGAAGCGGGTTTGGTTAAAGAACTGGAAAAACGCGACATTGGCCGGCCGAGTACTTATGCCACCATCATTAACACCATCCTGGCCCGCGGCTACGTAAAAATCGAAAATAAGGCCCTGCGCCCGACTGATACCGGCGAAGTGGTGAGCGAATTTTTGGAAAATAATTTTGCCAAATACATCAGCGACTCTTTTACCGCGGAAATGGAAGACGAATTAGATGAGATCGCCAATGGGAAAAGAAATTATAAAAAAACACTTGAGGATTTTTATAAACCTTTCTCTGAAGACATTAAGGCTAAAGAAAAAATTGAAAAAATAACGACTTTGGGCGAAGCCTCCGAAAATATTAAATGCCCCACTTGCGGAGGGAAAATGGTAATCAAACTCGGGCGCTCCGGCAAGTTCCTAAGCTGCGCAAAATTTCCCGGCTGTTCCGGCGCCCGCACCATTGACGGCAACGAACTGGCCGGCCCGGTGGAAACCGGCGAGTCTTGCCCGGAATGTAAAGACGGCAAGCTGGTAGAAAGAGAAGGTCGCTTTGGCAAATATATTTCCTGCTCAAATTATCCTAAATGCAAATATATCAAAAGGAGCGGAAATAACCATAATAATTCTTCAGGCGTAAAATGCCCAGTCTGTAAAAAAGGAGAACTCGTTGAAAGACGGGGACGCTTTGGCATTTTTTACAGCTGTTCAAACTATCCAAAATGCAAATACGCCATCAATGCCAAGCCGACCGGCCGTACCTGCGATTATAAGCGGGAAAGCGGAGTTTGCGGAGCTTTAATGGTTGAAGGAACTAAAACCATTCCTGAACGCTGCTCGGACAAAAACTGCCCTAACCACAATCCTCATAAACTAAAAAAATAATATGAACGAACTGGAAATAAAATGCGAAAAATGCGGCAAACCGATGATCGAAAAAATGGGACGTTTTGGTAAATTTCTAGCCTGCACTGGCTTTCCCGATTGTAGAAACACAAAACCCTTAAATGAAGACGGCAGTATTGCCCCAAGGCCAGAAGCCCAGTTAACCAATGAAAAATGTCCTGAATGCGGTTCGCCTCTGCAAATCAAGCATGGCCGGTTCGGGCAGTTTTTCGGCTGCACCAAATATCCGGATTGTAAGTATATCAAAAATATTGAAAAGGAAACTGGCTTGGCTTGCCCAGCCTGCGGCCAAGGCAAAGTTATTGAAAAAAGAAGCCGAGCGGGCCGGACTTTTTACGCCTGTAACCAGTATCCAAAATGCAAATACGCTCTCTGGGCTAAACCAACCGGCGAAAAATGCCCAGATTGCCAGTCAGCTCTGGTTTTTGGCAAAAACAATACTGCCTTGTGTTCAAACAAGGAGTGTAAGTATAAAAAGGAATTATAAATTTTAATAGGCGTAGGTCACTGCCAAGCAGTGACCTACTTTTTGAATTATAAAAAAACGAGGCTGGAAATCCGTAGACTCCAGCCTCAAGAGCCCACAACTTCCTGGCCTAGCTCTTTACAGCTAATATAATCCCCACAATAAGGAGTAATAGGCCTCCGCCAAGCGCAAGAACAATCCTGATTAATTCGTTCCTCTGCTTCAGTCGTTCCTTCTCTTGCTCCTTTAGTCTTGCCAACTCATCTTCCCGAGCCTTCTTAGCACTAGCTACCAATTCACTCAATCTCTGCTGATCGACCTGGAGGGTAGCCGTTTTTGGGCTATTGGCAATCCAACCCTGTTGTATCTGGATCCAGCCTAAACCCAGTTTTACTATTGGATATATTCCTTTAGGAACCCTGACTGGCTTTTCTTTTGGCTTGGTTGTGTCAGCCACAGCAAAAGTTGTCTTTTGAGTGACCACCCGATAAGGTATCTGATCGGGCTTGAGCAAGCTGTCTCTAATGGCCTGTTCCGGGGTAGCGACTGTTTCACTAGAACTGCCCGTTGTTTCAGTTTGGGCCCACACCGGTGTTGCTCCAATGACAACAAAGATAAACACCAAAAAAAGTAGCTTCTTCATCGGAATCTCCTCCTTTCAAGACTAAAACTCACAACTCAAACCTCAGTACTCAAAACTCAGAACTCGAAACCCAGAACTTGTATCGCCTCCTTCGTGAAATGAACACCTTATTCCCTCCTCAAATCTACTTATCTTAATATAAAAGCCCGAGAAATGTCAAGTCAAACCAAAAAAGCGGAGGATATCCGCCTTTTTGCTTATTTTTATTTTATTCTGTTATTTCTTCAACTCATCCAGCTTGGCCTTAACCTGCGCATTATCAGGATTCAGCTTCAAAACCGTTTCCATTTCTGAAATAGCCAAATCCTTCTTGCCTTGCTTTTCGTAAATAGCTGACAATTGATAATGGGCATTGGCATGATCAGGATAAAGGCTGGTAACCCGCGAATAAGCAACTTGGGCTTGATCCAACTTATCTTCAGAATAATAAACGCTGGCCAGTTCATACCAGATATCGTAATTATTCGGGTATTTTTTAACTAAAGCGACTAGAGCCTCGGTTGCCTTATCCATTTCTCCCCTGACTTCAAAAATTGCAGCCAAATAAAATTCCGCCTCAACAAAATTTTCTTTAAGCTGGGTTGCTTTATCTAATTGAATCTTGGCCTTATCTAAATTATCAGTCACTTGTTGATTAATCTCTGTTTTTTGGGCATCATCAGTGGCGCTTGATAATAAAGATTTGATATTTACTGCCAACCCAAGATAAAACTTGCCGAAGTTTAGATAAGTTGCCGGGTTATTAGGATCTTTTTCAATCGTTTTGTTATAAGCATCGACAATTTGGGCGGTTAAATCATCTTGAGAGTATGGCTGGGCCGACTGGTAAATAGCGGCTAATGATTGATAGCTATCTGATTGGTTTTTATTCAATTCCTGGCCCCTTTTTGCATAATTAATACTGTTTTGCACTAAATCCTTTATTAGATTTAAATCGGGGCTCTGTTTTTGTGCTTCAATCTGAAGCCTAACAATATAATTTTGAGCCAAAGCAAAATAATAAGTTGAATTAACCGGGTACAAATCAACTGATTTTTTGAAATAATTTTCTACTTTCTGAATATCTTCCGTTTTATTTACAGCCAGATTGGCTTTGTTGTAATAATAATCTGCCAGCCAGATTTTTATTCCGAAGAACATAAAAATTACGACTAAAATACAAAGCAGGGCAAAGGTAATAGAAGTGGCGCCATAAGACATTCTCTTGGTTTTCAAAAAACCTACTTTTTCATCCTGAGAAAACCGCATTAAACCCATTCCTAAGGCCAAAAAAAGCCAAAAAACTAAAGACATCACAAAATTCAAGGGGTACAGCAAAGAACTGAAAAACAAAACTAGAAAACTGCTTAGGATAATTATTTTTAGATACCAATCTGTATTAATACTCTTGGTTTTCAAGAAACAAGAAATCATTCTCCATAAATATAAAATATAAATTGCCAGAACCGCCAAAACGCCAAAAATTCCAGTAGTTGACAGTAGTTGCCACCATTCATTGGTTGATTTAATAAATTTAAAGCCGTATAAAGAAGAATTGTTAAAGCTTACTGGCCTGAATTTGGTAAAATCATCATAAAATGTTTCTGGGCCAGAGCCGAAAATCGGTTTTTTGACTAAAGTACTTTTTACAATCTGGGCAGAGGTGTTGTTATTAAGCAAAACATCATCAGGAATTTCTAGTTTAGTGACTTTTGCGCTTGGGACAAAAATCATAACTACCGCAAAAACTAAGATAATAGTCGGGATTAATGTCCATTTTATTCTCAGTTCCTTTGAACGACTAGTAAGAAAAATTAGAAAAATTAATAAACCAAAAATTAAACTGTACCAACCGACATTCTTATCCAGTATAAAAAGTAGAAATAAATCAGCTAACCCAAAAATGGCCAGGGCTATCTTTGCCCAATTCTTTTTAACAAAATTTAAAAAACCTAGAATTATAATCAACAAAACTACTGAATAAACCGATAAAATTGAAACTGAATTGGAAATTAGGTTAAAAACATCCAACTTAGCAAAATCCCAGGGCAGGATATGGATTTTAAATAATTGCAGGATATTAAATACAACAATCAGAAAAGAAGAAACCAAAAAAACAGTCAGTAAATTAACAATATCCTTGGTTTCTTTTTGATTATTAATAAATAAAAAGTAAAACAGGATGAAAAATAGAATAACTACTAAACTGCCGCTGTAATAAGTGGGCATGCCGACCAAACTCGTATAAAAATCTGTGGAAAAAATTGTCGATATCAGCAGAATAACAAATAGAATTGAAATGAATAAGGCTAATGGGCTTGGCCAAACATCCTGTTCCTTTTTGAGTAAGAATTTAATCAACCAGCAAATTACTGCCACTAAAACTAAAATTGAAAAAATAAAAACTTTGTTAAGTTCAATCGGATCTGAACTAATTGGCAAAAAGAAAAGCGGCACCAAGAAAACAATCAAATATAAGCAAATTTTAATAATTAAATCCAGAACATTTACCGAAGAGCTTTTTTTGATGAGATTTTTTCTTGTTAAAACAATAGGCATATTTTTTATTATTTAATTATTTTGTTAATTATTTCTTTAAGATCTTGATCTGAATAAAATTCAATCACAATATTTCCCCTTTTCCCCTTTTTATTGATTTTAACCCGGGTGCCCAAAACTTCTCTTAAATTCTCCTCTTTTTCTATAATTTCAGGATTGGGCGGGTGGCGGTAGAAAGCCTTAACTTTTGTTTTCCTTGCTTGGCCATCCGAGGCCCGGACGGTTAATTCATTTTTTAAGACATCTTTCCATAATTTTAGCTGTTTTTCCTCGTCCGGTAAAGACAGGATGACTTTGGCATGACCCTCGGTGATTTTTCCCTCAATCAGACTCTTCTTAATCTCATCCGGCAAAGAAAGAAGTCTTAAAGTTTGAGCCACGCTTACTCGGCCTTGCCCAACTCTTTTGGCGACCTGTTCCTGAGTTAAATTGAACTCATTCATCAATTTTTGATAGGCAAAAGCTCGTTCAATTGCATTTAAATCCTGCCTTTGTAAATTCTCAACCAGGGCCAATTCCAGTTTTTGCTGGTGGGTAACGTCTCGAACCAAACAAGGCACATTTTTTAAACCAATAATTTTAGCGGCTTTCAATCGGCGCTCGCCGGCGATCAATTGATAGCCGTCTTGACTTTTTGAAACAATCAAAGGCTGTAAAATGCCGTGCTCTTTGATCGAATTGATTAAATCCTCCAATGTCTGATGATCAGTGGTTTGTCTGGGCTGCAAGGGATTTGGATTAATATCTTTGGTACTAAGTTTTAAAATTCTTTCTTTATCATCAATTAAAATCGAAGTCAACTCGTCCTTGGCTTTCTTTTTCGGAATTAATGATTCTAATCCCCGGCCTAGCCCTTGAAATTTTGGCATATTATTGATGATTTAAAATTTCTAAAATTTCCTTGGAAAAGTTTTTATAAGCCCGCGCGCCTTTTGAATTCTTATCATAATGCAAAATTGTTTTGCCGTAAGAAGGGGCTTCAGCCAGTCTGATGCATCTCGGGATCACTGAACGGAAAATTTTATTAGGAAAATATTTGTAAATCTGTTCCATCACATCCTTAGAAAGTTTATACTTATCCTCATACATGGTTAGCAGTGCTCCTAAAATCTCTAGATCGTTTTTTAAGTTTTCCTTGACTAAGTTAATTGTTTCTAATAACTGGGCTAATCCTTCCAAAGCGTAATATTCGCATTGCACCGGAATCAGAATTTTTTGGGCAGCTACCAAACCGTTAATCGTTAATATGCCCAGAGTCGGCGGACAATCAATAATAACAAAATCATAATCCTGCTCTATATTATTAATCAATTCATTCAATAAATACTCACGGCCCGGAATATTGATGAATTCGACATTAGCCCCGGCCAGAGAAACCGTTGCCGGAACCAGATGATAACCCGGATGAGCGGTTTCGGCAATGATATCTTTTAAATAAATATCAGAAGTTAAAGCCTCATAAATTCCCCTGTCTAATGCCCGCGGATTAAAGCCAAAGCCGCTGGTGGCATTGGCCTGGGGATCAATATCAACCAATAAGACCTTTTTGCCGTGATGAGCTAAGTATGCACCCAAATTCACGGCCGTGGTGGTCTTGCCCACGCCGCCTTTTTGATTGACTATGGAAATAATATGAGCCATTTTAAATAAAAAGAATAGAAAATCTACCCTTTATTATAGCAGAAACAAGTGTTTTGACAATTGACACTTAAAAATTCTATGATTATAATATAGTGTAATGTAAATTATGTGCCGCGGTGGCGGAATAGGCAGACCTGCCTACCGGCAGGCAGGCGCACACTATTAAAAATTTTTTGCCGATGTGGCGGAATTGGCATACGCGTGCGACTCAAAATCGCATTCCCTTACGGGATTGTGGGTTCGACTCCCACCATCGGCACCACATGAAACTTTTTCAAAAACAATCGGATTGGGCGATTTTTGCGGGGCAAAAATCGCACCACGCTTCTGATTTTCAGCGATTGTTTTAGCGCAAAAATCCCACAATTCGCCCCAGTTGGGTGAAAGCGTTTTGTCCTTGAGTACGGGGTTAGAGCCGATTTTGCGGAAGAAATCTCGCCAGAGGGCGTGATTTTTTGTTTTTACGAGATTTTTGGCTTCTCTCAAGGACAAAACGAAACTCCGCAAGGGTTCGAGCCGATTCTTTCCCTGTCGCCCAAAAACCCCTAAATTCTCTTCTAATTTAGCTTTTTGTCGCAGAAGTAAGTCTTTCTTTGAAAGATACGACTCTCGTTCAATATCACCGTCTAAATAAAGCGACACTAGGCGGTCAAGTTTTTCCTGCGTTCCTTTCAGTTTCATTCTCAAGTTTTGGGCGACAGCCTCTTTCGAAGAAATTGATTCATTTTCCCATTCGTTAATTTGTTTTTCCATTACCTCAATTTCTTCAAGAGGAAGCGACACTGCTTGAAGCGAGGTTTTAAATTGCGAGGCGAGTGCGTTTTCCTGAATATAGGGTTGAGCACAATGTCCGGCCTTTTTAGTGCAACGATAATAGGTATATCTTGTGCCCCAGCGATTGGTAGCATATTGGGCTGTGATCGCGCAGCCGCACTCGCCGCACCGCATTAGCTGGGTAAAAGGAAAAGGAATTAATGTTTTCATCTTGCGCGGTTTTTGTTTGGATTTAAAAATTTTCTGAACGGCTTCAAACAGTGTCGGGGAAAGAATCGGCTCAAAGTTTCCGTCGTGCCATTCGTCTTGGTGTTTAATAAAACCTAAATACGCTCTATTAGTCAACATTCTTACGACCGAAACTTTTGCCAGTGGCGTTCCTTTCTTTTGGGTTAAGCCATGCTCCGCCAAAAAATCCGCTAAAGAAGTAAGGGTGTGCGACCCTTTGGCATATTCTTCAAATGCCAATTTAATGACCTTTGAATAAACAGGATGCGGTTCAATATTCTTTGTTTTATAATTATTCACATAACCCAAGGGGGCTAAATTCAGCCACTCGCCCCGGCGAATTTTTTGGCGGATACCCCGTTTTACATTTTCAACCAAGTTGTCGGAAAAATACTTTGACTGCCCGAACGCCACTTGCAGCATGAACTTACCTTGCGGAGTTGGCTCAAACCAAAATTGCGGAAAGCGCAAAGCGGTAATTAAGCCGGTATCCACCAGATAAACAATTCTGCCGCCATCGATGCTGTTTCTGGCCAATCTATCAGGATGCCAGGCCAAAATGCCGAGTGGCCGCTTACTTGTTTCAATCATCGCAAGCATTTTGCCAAATTCCTCTCGTCCCGGTGTCTTTGCGCTTTTCGCTTCAGTAAATTCTTTTATGATTTCGATATGTTCTCTTTTCGCGAACTCATGCAATTCAAATAATTGTGCTTCTATACTCATCACCTGCTGATCATCTTCTTCAGTTGACTTTCTGGCATAAAGAACACATTGCAATTTTGGTTTGAGAGCTTTCATAAAATTATATAGTTAATTTTTAGTAAGACGAATTGTGGGATTTTTGCGTTAAAACAATCGCTGAAAATCAGAAGCGTGGTGCGATTTTTGCCCCGCAAAAATCGCCCAATCCGATTGTTTTTGAAAAAGTTTCATGTGGTGCCGTGATTATACATTTCGCACGAACCTATTTTGAAAAGAATTTTACTGACTGATGGGCGGCGGCTGACTCCCCCCGCGCCCCAGCCGCCGCCCACTAATCCCTGAAAAATTTATAGGGTTTTTCT
>Ga0315268_10001950_pt1 | contig 23644 bp, 25 predicted proteins | sample C1_top_MG_FD_204535 | JGI IMG/M metagenome (GOLD analysis project Ga0315268, IMG submission 204535) | Sediment microbial communities from Yellowstone Lake, YNP, Wyoming, USA - C1_top | ecosystem: Environmental > Aquatic > Freshwater > Lake > Sediment | place: USA: Wyoming | collected 2017-08-01 | reverse complement strand
GATAATGAAATTGCTCGCAAGCGAAAAAGCAAGGAGCACGACCAGATCATGGACGATCTGCTGAAACAGTTCTCGCCCATATTCTTGAGCAGCCCGGACGGGGTCTATCTGTATCTGGACGACAACCATAAGATCTGCAACAGGCAGATGGCCGAGATGTTCGGCATGACTGTCGAGGAATGGAACAGGACCAGTGATTTTCTGGGTGACTTTGTGGCGCAGGAAGACCAGGAACGGTTTGCATCGAACTACCGGACGCATGTGGCGGCAATGACCGGACCCATTACCTTCCGCTTTAACGGCGTACGGAAGAACGGCGAGGCCTTCCTGGCTGAGACGGAAATGATCCCTGTTACCTGGAACGGGTATCCGATCGCCTATCACTTTGTACGGGAGATCAAGTAAAACCCGGGGGAGAAGGAGCCCTTACCTGGATGAACTCCTGTGGATCAGCGAGTTCATGCCGAGCCTGGTATGTGAAAATCCCTGGGCCGTGGGTTCTTCTTCCTTTTTAACGGCTTTAAAGAACTTGCATTCCCAGCATGCGGTGCGCTTCTGGTCTTCATTGCCCTGCACGCGCCCCCCGCATAACGATCCGGAGACCACCCAGCAGGCCCTGCCGGCATTCGTTCCGCCGTGGACATTGTTCAGGGCTGCGTAGGTAACGACCGGACAGGGGCCAAGATCGTCCATGTGCGACCCGCCCGGCTGTCTTCCGCATTTCATAAACTCCCAGCAGTTCTGTTTCATATTGCATCTCCTTTAATTGTCAGCTGAGATAACAGCGTTGTCATGCGCTGAGTCGAAACGGATATCCATCAGATCAATGCAAGTATCATGCGGCAAATGAAGCAGAGGAAAACCAGGGACTTCGCGGCGCATACGATAAGGAAACGCAGCTTGAATTCGCTCTTCATCGAGCACTGGTGCTCATTCGAAATTCTAAAATATAATGTTCAGGAAAGATCGTTGCGTGCTGCAACGATGCGGCGGCATAGTTCTTCGCTGGAGACAACAACGTCAGGCGGATGCAGGGAACTGCACAGAAGGGGCGCGAGCACGGATAAGGTCTAGTCCGCATTGCTTTCGTGGTGGCTGCCGGTTTCGTGAAGACGTTCCTCTTCCACGAGCAGCACGAACAGACAGAACAGCAAAAGCGCCATGGCCGAGAGCGGCGACAGGAACCGGCTCGCAAGGTTTGCCGCGACCAGGATCGCCAGCGTCCCTGCATACCGGAACGCCGCTGCCTGCGATTTGCGGGGGTGCATGACGTGGTGCAGGAGCCATCCGCCGAGGGCCCAGAGGTAGACCCCGCTCCAGAGCAGACCGAACGTGCCGGGAAGGAAGCGGTCGGCGCCGCTCTCCTTGATGGCGAGCTCGATGCCGATCCCCATGACCACGATGCCTACGACCAGCGGAATATGGCTGTACACGTACGGCTGGCCGCTTCCCATCTTGATCTTGCCGATGGCGCGCTCCAGGTGCCGGAAGTAGATCCACCACACGCAGACGCCGATGCCGAACCCGAGCGAAGCAACCGCGACTGCCGGGCCTTCCCAGTGCCTGCCCACAAGGCCGCGCACCACGGCGCTGATGGACTCGCCGAGCACGATGATAGTGAAGAGCCCGAAACGTTCAGGAATATGCGAGGGGCTGACCCCGGACGTGGGATGCATGCTTTGCCAGATCAGCCAGGGAACGGCGAGTTCCAGTCCGAGGCTCGTTCCCCAGAGAATGTATTGCGCCGGCGGCGGCAGCACGATCGCTATCGCCCAGAGCGCGGCGCCCGCGCCGAAGCCGCTGAGATAGATGCGAAGGAACGGCCGGGCCGCATGAGCGTGCCTGCCTGCCCGGGCCAGGAGTGCGAGCAGGATGAGCCGCGCTCCGAGATAGGCCAGCATGAAGTCCCGCGTATCGCCCTGCGCCGCGTGACGGACTTCCACGGCCATGCCCACGACCGCGAACATCTGGAGGAAGGTGAAAAGCTGGTACACGAGGTCATTGGTGTCGAAGCGCGTGGCATAGACAGTATGCCCGGTCCAGACCCAGAATACGGGAATGAACAGCCCGGCAAACACCAGTATGCCTGTTGGCGAGTGGTCCTGGGAGAGCCCGTACGCCACCTGCGAAACCGCAACCACGACCACGAGATCATAAAACAGCTCGAGCCATGTTGCGTGTCGCTCCTCCCCCTCCAGCGGCGTGCGCAGACTGGGCCGGACAAGGAGCGACGTGCGGAGCTTTGCTAGACGTTTGGACAGCTTCATCGCGTAACGGTCCGCTCCGAGCAGCTGAACGATTACAGGCAGCACGGGAATCGAAGGGTCTAGAGCGACTGCTGGTTCCTTCTGCGCCGGGCCATCTGGATGCCTTTCATAAGGTTCTGCTCGGTCCTTTCCTGGATGCCGGGAAAGCCTTGAAGTTTTCCTGCCATGATCGCTGCTTCCAGATCATCGATGCTCGCGACCTTCAGCTGGTCAAAGAACTGTTTTGCCCTCTTCGGTCCGATCCCGGGCACGCGCAGCAGTTCCAGCACGCTTGCCGGTATCTCCCTCGTCAGCTCGTCGTATTTCGCGATCCTTGCCGTGGCAAGGTACTCCCTGATCTTTCCCGCGAGGTCTTTGCCGATGCCCGGCAACGCGAGCAGTTCCTTGTCGGACATCGTTGCCACGTCCTGCGCCAGACCATCGATGGTCTGGCTTGCCCGCTGGTAGGCGAGGATGTGGAAGACATTGTCTCCCTTGAGTTCCAGGAGTTTCGCGATATCCTGGAAGATCTGCGCAATATGCTGATTGTTCATGATGCATCACTTCCTTTGCTCGGAACTGATACATGACTCCTGCTAATTAGAGTGTAGCACAAGGGAAGGGGATCGCGAGTTCGCGATGTATCGTGAGAATAACCAAAGGAAGAGAAGGGTCGGTGTGAAGAGGTCAGCGAGTTGCTTTGGGGAGTTTCTGGTCTGTATGAAAGATCTTGCCGATGATCAGATTGAGGAAGTTGGAGCGGGAGAAAAAGGGGAGGGGCGGCTTTTTCCGCATGCCGAGGAGCTGCAGTTCCTTTTTGAGTTCCTGATTTCCCCGGTCATACTGCAATCCCTTTCGGAAGTTATCGACGGCTTCCCTTTTTTTGCTCATGAGAAGGAAGGTCCTGCCGAGATTGAGATGGAGGTTGGGATAGACCTTGGCAGCGAGAGCGGGATCGGAGGTATTGAACAGAGCGAAGGCCTTTCTGCAGGCAGACAGGCCGCTCTTGTATTTCTTGTCCACCGCTGCCTGGAGCCATCCGAGATACGAAAGGATGAGAGGTTGGTTTGGATAGAACGCGCTTGCCTGGAGCAGGATGCTGTAAGCCTTTTTGAGCCGGCCGCTTCGGAGATGAACGCGCGCTGCCTTGAGATACTCGACAGCGGGCATTACCTCGGGCTGGTCCTGTTGTTCTTTTGGTCCCTGTGTGTCGATCGGTTCCATAGCGGAAGTCTAACATATTCCATTTTCGAATCAAGAAAAAAAGAGTACACATGATTATTCGGGACACCATAACAATATATGTTAGCGTTGCCCATTTAAAACACCTGGAGCGCACGGGTTTCGATTGTTCGGCAAGACGGTAACAACGTTGACGCCGGCCCCAACCGGTGCTATGCTTTTGATAGAGGACATCATTGGTCTCTTTTAGGGCAACGGGAACGGAACGGGAGGACTTTCCATGGCAGGCGGAACGATCTGGAAAGGAATTATTCATTTTGGCGAAACGGACGTAGCCGTAAAGCTGCATTCCGCGGTCAGGGAAGAGCATATCCAGTTCCATCTCCTGCATACGCGCGACCATGCGAGGCTGCGGCAGCAGATGATGTGCGCGTATGAGAACACGCCGGTTCCCGCGGAGGAACAGGCCAGGGGATTCGAACTGGAGGAAGGGAAATATATCCTTGTGGACCCGGAAGAGCTCGAACAGATCGCCTCGGAAACCAGCCGCATGATCGAGGTGCATGAATTCGTCAAGACCGCTCAGATAGAACCTTTGTTCCTGGACCGCGCCTATTACCTGGAGCCGGATGTCCAGGCAAAAGGGTACGCTGCTTTGGTCAAGGCGTTGGCCGGGATGGACGTGGCAGGCATCTGCACCTGGACCATGAGAAAGCGGTCTTATGTCGGAGCGTTGCAGGCCAAGGGAAACTTGCTTCGCTTGAACACCCTGCGGTATGCCGACGAGGTGGTGTCAGCTGAATCATTCGGTCTGGAGCAGGTTCCGCTGTCGGAAAAAGAACTGAAGATCGGGAGCGAACTGATCAGTCAGCTGACGGTTCCGTTCGAGCCTGCGAAATTCCAGAACGAGCATCAGAAGAAGCTGCAGCTCATGATCGATCAAAAGGCGCGAGGAGAAAAGATCGCGGTTCAGCCTCCCAGGCGTCTGGTTCCCACGGAATCAGACAAGCTTCTGCAGGCCCTTGAAGCGAGCCTGAAGAAAGCCGCCTGAGGGGAAGGGCCGCGTAAAAAACGAGGCGTTTTACCGCAGAGGACGCAGAGGAAGACAAAGAAGGGGCGAGGTTTTTACGGCGCTAATTTAGTAATCAAATCAGGTTAGCTTTTATCCATTGGAAGAAGTTGTTTTCGTCTGCGTCCTCTGCGGTGAACAGGGGTTGCAGTTTCAAACAGGAGGCACACCATGGCGGTACAGGGAATATGGAGCGGGACGATCAGTTTCAGCCTGGTGGCGATACCGGTCCGGCTGGTCACGGCTATTGAACCCGGCCGGGTGTCGTTCCATCTGCTTCACAACAAGGATTACTCACGGCTCGCGCGGAAAATGGTCAGTCCGGTTGACGGGAGCATTGTGTCGCCCGACGAGATCGTCAGGGGATTCGAACTCGCGCCGGATCAGTACGTCCTGATGACGGACGAGGAGCTGGAATCCGTGTCTCCTGAACGGAGCCGCACGATCGAGGTCCTTGAGTTCATCGACCTGAAGGAAGTGGATCCGATCTACTTCGACCATCCTTATTATCTCGTTCCTGCGAAGGGGGGAGAAAAAGCGTATCAGCTGCTGGTCGAGGTGATGTCCCGGACGAACAAGGCCGGGCTCGCAAAGTTCGTTCTGGCGGAGCGTGAATATCTGGTGGCGATCATCAGCAGGGAGGGAGCGCTTGAGCTGGTCACGCTGCATTACCATGACGAGATCCTTTCTCATGAGGGCCTGTCGCCGGGCAAAGACACGCTCTCTGCTGAAGAGAAAGACCGGATGACAACAAACATCAAAAGCATGATCGAAGACTTTGATCCAACGAAATATTCGAATGAGCGCAGGACACGAATCATGGACCTCGTTATGCAGAAGGCGAAAGAGCGCGCACCGGTAGAGGCGCCAGGCATGGCAGAAGAACCGGGAGACGGTCCGCCCGATCTGGTGGCCGCGCTGGAAGAGAGCATGCGCAAAGTGAGGTCCCGCTAGGAGCAGTTATGAGCCGGACATTCGTCGACATATCCGGGAAGCGACTCCCGTTATCGAACCTGGAAAAAGACCTGTATCCCTCCCATGGATTTACGAAGGCGCAGATCCTGGAATACTACAGCAGGATCGCGCCGTTCATGCTGCCCCATCTGAAAGACCGGGCAATGACTTTTACCCGGTATCCGGAAGGCGTGGAACAGGGTTCCTTTTTCGAGAAGCGCTGCCCTTCGCACCGTCCTTCGTGGGTGAGGACCGCGATGGTTGGGCATGGAGATTCGGAACCGCTGGCGTATTGCCTGGTCAATGACCTGGAGACCCTGCTGTGGGCGGAGAACCTCGCGGCCCTTGAGCTCCATGCGCCGCTGGCACGGGCCGGAACGCCCGAGACGCCCGATTCCCTGGTCTTCGATCTGGATCCCGGCGACGGGGCAGGCATGGCAGAAGCTGTCCGGGTGGCGCTGATCCTTCGGGACCTGCTTTCGAACATGGCGCTGGAGAGCTGGGTTAAAAGCTCGGGCAAAAAGGGGCTCCATGTCTTCATTCCCCTGAATCGCGCGGAAGCGACTTTTGAGGATACCAAGCGATTTTCAAAGGCGGTTGCTGAGAGCATGCAAAAACATTATCCGGACCTGGTGACGGCGAAAATGGCGAAGCAGTACCGGACCGCAAAGATCTTTATCAACTGGTCTCAGAACGACGCTACGAAGACCATGATCAGCGTGTATTCCCTGCGGGGCCGCGCGCAACCATTCGTTTCGTTCCCGCTTCCCTGGCAGGAGCTGGAGCGTTTGGCCGGCCAGGCGGAAAATCTGCAGGTTACCCCCGAGGAAGCTGTTCGCAGGGCGGAAAGCACGGGCGACCTTTTCCATGAAGTGCTGGTGAAGGAGCAGAAGCTGCCGCATTTGTAGCTTGGTAGGAACGGCGTCTCGCGCTGAGGCGCAGAGAGAACAAACACCCTCCTTTCAAGGAAAAGGCCGGGGTGAAGTCAGAGGCGGTTATGGCATTAACAGAGTATTCAACGAAACGCAAATTCGAAAAGACTCCCGAACCTGGGCCCGGCATCCGACCAGAGGGCAAGGGGCTGTTGTTCGTTATACACAAGCACGCTGCCCGGGCCATGCATTACGATCTCCGTCTTGAACTGGATGGGGTGCTGAAAAGCTGGGCCGTGCCGAAAGGCCCAACGCTGGACCCGTCCATTAAGAGACTGGCAGTCATGGTCGAGGACCATCCGTTCGAGTACAAGGATTTCGAAGGGGTCATACCGGAGAGCAATTACGGAGCAGGAAGCGTCATCATCTGGGACCGGGGGACCTATCATCATCCCACAACGCGGGATGAAAAGGCAGGCGGGGAGCTTCTTCGGGAAGGCCTTCGAAAAGGGGATTTTAAGTTCGTGCTTGAAGGAGAAAAACTGCACGGCGAATTCGCTCTGGTGAAAACAAAAAAGGACGGGAAGTCCTGGCTGCTTCTGAAGAAAAAGGACAGGGACCTTGTTCAGGGAGATGTTCTCGCGGAGAACCGCTCCGTGGTTTCCCACAAGACGCTCGAGGAGACGCTTGAGGCCGGCCCCGGAAAAAGATCCTTCATGCAGAATAAAGCGAACCAGATCCGCCTTCACGAAGCCCTGGAAACGGAAGCGCCGAAGGATGCGCCGATCACACCGATGCCGCATACTATTGCGCCGATGCTCGCGAGCGTTGCAAAGGAACCGTTCGATCATCAGGACTGGATCTTCGAGGTGAAATGGGACGGGTACCGGGCCATTGCCGAGATCCGCGACAGGAACGTGCTGCTGTATTCCCGGAACAACATCTCTTTTGCGAAACGGTTCTCACCCATTGTGGAGTCGCTGCAAAAGATCGGGTTCGATGCGGTCATGGACGGCGAGGTCGTGGTGGTGGACGAAGAGGGGCGGCCTGATTTCGAGATGCTGCAGCATTACCAGGCCAAGGGAGCCGGCCAATTGGTCTACTCTGTGTTCGATCTCCTGCATTTCCAGGGGCATGATCTGACGAACCTGCCGCTGCTCAGGAGAAAGGAGCTTTTGAAAAAGATACTGCCCTCCGACCCGCGGATACGGTTCAGCGAACACGTGGTCAATGAAGGGGTCCTGTTCTTCCGGGTCGCCAAAGAGAAGGGTCTGGAAGGGATTATTGCGAAACATGGCAGTAGCCTCTATGAAGCGGGCAAAAGGAGCAAACAATGGCTGAAGCTGAAGACGCGGATCACCCAGGAAGGAGTGATCGCGGGGTTCACAAAACCGGGCGGCAGCAGAAAGCAGTTCGGCGCGCTCGTTCTGGCAGCCTACGAAGGAAATGTGTTGGTCCCGATCGGCCAGGCAGGAAGCGGCTTCACGGCACAGCAGTTAAAGGCCATCCGCGAACAGCTGGAGCCGCTGGTCCAAAAGGAGAACCCGATGAGCATGCTGCCGGAGACCGGCACCCCGGTCACCTGGGTGCGTCCGGAGCTGGTTTGCGAGGTGAGCTTCTCCGAGTGGACTGACGAGGGTCTCATGCGGCATCCGGTGTTTCTGCGCATGAGGGAGGACAAGATCAGCCGTGAAGTGGTGCGGGAGAAGGCGGAATGACGGGAAAAGAATCGGGGTGATGATGTATGAAAATATATACGGGTACCAGCGGATACTCATACAAGGAATGGAAAGGGGCTTTCTATCCTGAAAAGATCTCTCCCAAGGAGATGCTTCACGCGTACAGTGAAAAGCTTATCACGGTGGAGATCAATAATACCTTTTACCACATGCCCACGGAAAAGATGCTCAGCTCCTGGGCGGAGCAGGTGAAGGACGATTTCGTGTTCGCACTTAAGGCGCCCCAGGTCATTACGCACTGGAAGCGGCTGAGAAATGTGAATTCTGAACTTGATTACCTCTTCCGGTCTTTGGCAACGCTGAAACAAAAGCTGGGGCCGGTCCTGTTCCAGTTCCCCAAGACGTTTCCCGCGAACGCGGCCGCGCTCAGGGAACTTCTCTCGCTGATCCCCGATGCGGCACTCTGCGCATTTGAGTTCCGCAATCCGTCCTGGTTCAATGGAGAGGTTCTGGACCTTCTGCGTCAGAAGGGGTGCGGCCTGTGCATTGCCGATGCTGACGAGGACCCGGCAAAGGACATTATCAGCACCGCTGCCTGGGGATATCTGCGGCTGCGTCGTTCCGATTACACGGATGCCGACCTGTTGCAGTGGGCGGAAAGTGTCCTGTCGCAGGATTGGGAACAAGCGTTCGTGTTCTTTAAACACGAGGGCGATGAAGCAAAAGGACCCAGGCTGGCAATGCGTTTTCAGGGGATCGTTGATACGCGAGGGAAAGAGATCGAATCAAGAACTTTACGGAAAACCGGGTAATGATGCGGAGCTCAGGTAAAAGCGCGAAGGACGTTATGAAAGAGGGAACGAAAAAGGCGGCAGAACATGATTATATGCACGCTCGGCGCGGAAGGGGGCACTATGGAAAGCCCAGTCTATGATTGTATCATCATCGGTGCGGGACCGGGAGGTCTGCAGGCCGCGATCTATCTCGGCAGGTATAACCGCAGCGTTCTGCTGCTTGACCGGAGCGGCGGCCGCACCTGGCACGCGCCGCATATAGAGAACGTCCTGACGCACGCGGACATTTCGGGAAGCGAGATCATTGCACGCGGCATGGAACAGGCAAAGAGCTTCGGGGTCAGGGTCGAACGCGAACGCGTGGTCGCAGTGGAAAAAGCCGACCTGTTCACGGTGCGCACCCCGAGCAATTCGTATTCCTCCCGCTCGGTGATCGCGGCTTCCGGTGTGTATGACAAGCTGCCGCTGCTCGGGAACCTCACCCGGTTCCTGGGCCAAGGCTATTATACGTGCGTTGATTGCGACGGGTACAAGACCACGGGCAGAAAACTCGTGGTGATGGGGGATGAGATGGGGTCCGTCAACCTTGCCGTGGCCATGAAGCGGCTGTTCACGCCGGATGTTTCTTATGTGCCGTGGCGCTTTACGCTGCCCGAGAGCAGCGTTGACCTGCTGGCAGAGGAGAAGATTGCGATCATAGCGGGCGAGCCGAAATCCATTCTCGGGAGGGCCGCTGTAGAAGGCCTGAAAATGACGGACAACAGCGTGGTCCCGTGCGAGGCCATCATGGCGTCCTTCGGCGTCCAGCTGAACGACGGGTATTTGCTCGAACTCAAGTTGAAGCGCGATGCCCACGGCTTCAAGTACATCGTGTCCCGGGAGTTCGAGTCCTCGTTGGAAGGATTGTTCATCGTCGGTCCTCTGAACTCGGGTCAGGACCAGGTGGTCATTGCCGCGGGCGAAGGCGCAGCGGCCGCCATCGAGATCAATCGCCGCATGCTGCAGAAGGAGATGGAAACCAGTTCCGAAGCAGCGGTCTGCGCCTGGCACGGGTGATGAGGCCGGTCGTTCCTTTTCTCGAAAAATACCAATGCGCCATGCCCTGTCCGGTTTCGCGCATGTTATACTTGTACTGTAACCGTTGCGGGGCTGGGGAGGGCGAACAGGTCCTGGGCGTGCAGGGAGGTGCATCGTATGGACGGACAGGCATACACGTATATCATCGTCGGCAGTGGACTTGCAGGTGCCTCAGCTGTCGAGGGGATACGGGAGCGCGACAAGAAGGGACCCATCCTGCTTCTCGGTTCCGAGAAGCACCTGCCGTATGATCGGCCGCCGCTTTCAAAGAAGCTCTGGTTCGGCAAGAAGACGGTTGAAGAGATATTCCTCCACGACCAGGCGTTCTACGAGCAGAACAACGTTGTTGTTTTGAGCGGCATCACGGTGACGTCGATCGATACGCATTCCAGGAAGATCAAAACCTCGAGTGGAAGGAACTACTCCTATCAGAAGCTTCTGCTCGCTACCGGCGGTCTGCCCCGCACGCTGACGATCCCCGGAGGAGAGCTCGAAGGGATATTCTATTACCGCTTTCTTGACGACTATCTCCGCATGCGGCGTGAAGCGATACCGGGAGCGTCGGCCGTGGTCATCGGCGGAGGATTCATCGGCTCGGAGATCGCCGCAGCACTTACGATCAACAAGATCAACGTTACCATGATCTTTCCCGAACCGTACATTGTGAACCGCGTGGTTCCCGAGGGTCTCGGCATGGCTTTGCAGCAGCAGTTCCGCGACCGGGGTGCGACCCTGCTTGCAGGAGAAAGGCCGTCTTCCCTGATAAAGAAGGGTAACCGCTTCATCACCACGACCGACAGCGGCAAACAGATCGAGTCGGATATGCTGATCGTCGGCATCGGTATCGCGCCGTCGATCAATCTAGCGCGGGACGCCGGGCTGCGGATCGGGAACGGCATCATCGTCAATGAGTATCTGCAGACCTCGGATCCGGACGTGTATGCAGCGGGCGATAATGCATTCTTCCCCTATCAGGCGCTCGGAAAGCAAACGCGCGTCGAGCATTGGGACAATGCCCTGAATCAGGGCACGTGGGCGGGCAGGAACATGGCGGGTGCACACACACCATACGACTATATGCCGTATTTCTTCTCGGACCTGTTCGATTTCGGGTATGAGGCCGTGGGAGAAGTGGACGCGTCGCTTGAGATCGTTGCGGACTGGAAAAAAGTGAATGATACGGGCGTGCTCTACTATCTCAGAGACAACAGGGTCCGCGGCGCGATGATGTGCAATGTGTGGGACAAGGTCGAAGCAGCGCGCGCCCTGATCCGGAAGAACGAGTCGTCGACTCCGGAGAGCTTGCGCGGTCTGATAACCTGAGGGAGGCATTCCATGAAACTCTCGGAACAAACAGCAAAACCTGTAGCAAAAGGGACCATTCCTTTGTCAACGAAGGAGACGGAGCACTTGCTTCATGAAGTTCCCGCCTGGTCTTTGCACGAGCGGACGATCGACCGGGAGCTGCGCTTCAAAGATTTCCGCGCTGCCATGGACTTCGTGAACAGGGTCGCAGAACTCGCGAATTCAGCGGACCATCATCCGGACATCGTTATTTCCTACAACAAGGTCCGGCTGATGCTGACGACGCATAAAATAGACGGACTGTCCATGAACGATTTCATCGTTGCCGCTAAGATCGACCTTTTGGCGGCGCCCCTGTTTCGCGAGAACGCCGCATGACACATCATCTTACTGGAGCCGCGGCTGCGCCGCAGAAGCTGAAGGGAAAGGTCGCGCTCGTGACGGGCGCGAGCAAGCGCCTCGGCCGCGCCATTGCCATCGCTCTTGCGGAGGAAGGCGTGCACATCGTTGCCCATGACCGGAAGGCGCGGGAAGCCGAGACCGCGAAGGTCAGCGACGAAGTCGTCGGGTGCGGCGCCCGGTCCTGGAGGGTCCTGGCTGACCTGGAAAAACCCGAAGAGTACGGGATGCTGGTCGAACAGGCAATGAATGCGGCCGGCAGCCTCGACATCCTTATCAACAACGCTTCGATCTTCCTTCCGTCTTCGGTCATGGATGCGAGGTTTGACGACGCGGTCCGTCACCTGCAGGTGAACGCGTGGGCGCCCTTTGTCCTGTCCCGGGATTTCGCGCGGCGCGCAGGCAGCGGCAAGATCGTCAACCTGCTCGACGCGCGCATCACGGGCCGCGATCAAGCACACATGGCATACCTCCTGAGCAAACAGATGCTCGCGTCCCTGACAAAGATCTGCGCTTTGGAATTCGCCCCGCGCATTACCGTGAACGGGGTGGCGCCCGGACTCATCCTTCCGCCGGAAGGAAAGGACGAGGCCTATCTCGACAAGCTTGCGGAAAAGGTCCCGCTCAGAACACATGGGGCCGTGCACGACATCACGGACGCGGTAGTGTATCTGCTGAAAAGCGATTATGTGACCGGCCAGATCATTTATGTCGACGGCGGCCGGCGTCTTCTGGAGGATGGCCATGGACCGGATCCTGATCAGTGACCTGCTCGTACGATGCATTATCGGTATTCGCGATGACGAACGGAAGGAGAAGCAGGACGTGGTGATCAACCTGTCGCTTGCCGTTGATCTTCAGGCGGCCGGGAAAAGCGACAGCATCAAGGACTCGGTGGATTACGCTGCACTCAAGAAGCGTATCGTCGCCCTGGCTGAGAGCTCCCGGTTCTTCCTGGTGGAGGCCCTGGCGGAGAAGATCGCGGAGCTTTGTCTTGAACACCCGGCGGTGCATCAGGCATTGGTGAGGGTGGAAAAGCCGACCGCGCTTCGCTTTGCGCGAAGCGTGGGCGTGGAGATCACCCGGGAACGGGACGCCTAGTCATGGCCAGGGTCTTTGTGGGCGTCGGCTCGAACATCGATCCCGCCGGACATGTCGAGCAGGCAGTTCGGCTGCTTGGTACGGCAGCGCATATCAGGGCAATATCCACGGTCTATCTGACAGAAGCCGTGGGCAGTTCCGGGCAGCCGCCGTACTACAACTGCGTGGTGGAGCTCGATACCGAGACGCCGCCTGTTGAGTTGAAACAGCAGGTCCTGCGGAGGATCGAGAAGGAACTGGGCCGCGTTCGAAGCAGCGATGCGTATGCTGCTCGTACGATCGACCTTGACCTGCTGCTGTACGACCAGGTGGTGATGACAACCGTGGACCTGACGCTTCCGGACCCCGACATCGTACAACGGCCGTTTCTCGCAATTCCGCTCCTCGAACTGGATCCGGGCCTGAAGCTGCCGGGCTCGGGCCTGCTCATCAGCGAAATAGCGTCGGCACTGCCGCGGGACGCAATGCAACCGCTGCACGACTACACTGAACAGCTTCGAAAGGGGATGCTCCATGAGCGGAAATAGTGAACGGATCCAAAGCCTGGTCAAACAATTGCTCGTCGAACTCGGCGAGGACCCTGACCGTGAGGGGCTCGCGGCCACGCCCGGGCGCGTCGCCTCATCCCTTGCCTATCTGACCTCGGGATATCACGCCGACGTCCAGGGACTGATCAACAAGGCGATCTTCGAACAGGAGACGACCAGCATGGTCGTGGTAAAGGACATCGAGATCTACAGCCTGTGCGAGCACCACCTGCTGCCGTTTTACGGCCGGTGTCACATCGGATATATCCCCCGGGGAAAGGTGTTCGGCATCAGCAAACTGGCCCGGCTGGTGGACGTGTATGCGCGGCGTCTTCAGATCCAGGAACGGTTGACCGAACAGATAGCCTATGCGATCAAGGAATCGATCAATGCCGACGGTGTGGGCGTGATGATCGAAGCGCGCCACCTGTGCATGATGATGCGCGGCGTGGAAAAGCAGAACTCTCTGTTCGTGACCTCGTCGGTGCTTGGGGTTTTCCGTTCCAACCCCTCGACGAGAGAGGAATTCATGTCGATCGTCAACAAGCAGAGGATGGTGTGACGAAGAACATGCGTGGTTGCACTGTTTGACTTCATGCGGATATTCTGATAGGTTCGTTTATCACCTTGATAAGGAATGAGCCGGGCCACAGGCCACCGGACATCTACCATGACCATTTTTTACCTCAAATCGCTCTTGTCTCTTTTCCTGTTGCTGCCTGTTGTCTACGGCATGTACAGCATGTTCCAGGTCTTCGGAGGTTCGGCGGCCGGGGACGTCGGTCGCTTCAAGCGTCGTCACAAGGTTTCCGGGTATCTCGTCCTGTCGATACTGCTCTTCATCTCTTACCTGTGCATCGGCTTTGCAGCCGCGTCAAAAGGAGAACCCTCTTCCCGCGCAGTCGTCCATATCGTGCTGGCCCTTACGGTCCTGACGCTCGCCGTCATCAAGGTGCTGTTCATCCGCCGGTTTCGTCAGTTCTATGCGCAGGCAAAGACCATCGGCCTTGTGATCGGCGTTATGAGCATCGTGCTGATCAGCATCTCTGCCGGGTACTATCTGATCACGACCCGCTTCGGCCGGGATCTTTCCGTGGACAAGAGCGTCTATTACCGCCTGGAGCGACCGTTCCTGACGATCGTGCGTACGGGCGGTCTGGGAACTTCCTCGATCAGGACCGACAGTACGAGCATCGGGCTGGGCAGGACGCTCTTCGCTGCCCGTTGTTCGGCCTGCCACGATCCCCTGAGCGTCCGGACGATCGTGGGGCCGGGCTTGAAGGGACTTTTGAAAAACCTCACCCTCCCGAAGAGCGGGCATCCCGCAACTGCCGAGAGCATCCGGTTCCAGCTCCGCCAGCCCCTGGGAAGCATGCCGTCCTTTGCCTATCTCACCGAAGACGAGATGGAAGATCTCATCGCGTATCTGAACACCCTTTAGTTAAACAAATACGCAGGCTAAAGCCTGCGGCTACCGCGCAGCTGCCAAATCAGTTGAAGGTTGATTGTGCAGTGGTAGCCGCACCCTTTAGGGTGCGTTATTCGTTAAAATTGATGCACGTTATCACCAACCCCTCGTCGCCTGAACCCTTCCTCGCCTCTTGCTTTTCTCGATTTTCGCGCTATAGTTTTCTATACTATCACGGACATTGAAAAAAACTGAACGATTGAAAGGGAGGACCCCAATGACCATCATGCTTAAGTATCCCATTGCCCGGCGTCGATCAACGATATGCTCGACGATCGTACGAGTACTGTTCTTCATTATTGTCTTCTCATCCCCGCTCTTCGCTGCTGATGCGGACCGGGACCTGCTGAACAGGGCCAACGCGGTCTTTGGACCTCTGCCCGCTTCCATGCCGTCCCCTGACAATCCGATCACACCGGAGAAAGTAAAACTCGGGAATATGCTTTTCTGGGAGCCGCGCATCTCGAGCGATGGTGTGGTCAGCTGCGTCAAATGCCATCCGCTCGGTCTGTTCGCGGCTGACGGTCTCAAAAAGGCGCTGGGAAATCATTGCAAGGAGAACCCGAGAAACTCCCCGACCATTTTTAACGCTGCGGCCCAGATCTCGGCGCATTGGATCGGCAATCGCGCAAGTGTCGAAGACCAGGCCAAGCAGGCGCTCATTGGTCCGCCGTCCTTCGGCATGCCTACGTACGAGTCCGTTGAAAAGGTCCTTAAAAGCATCCCGGGTTATGTGGTGTTGTTCAAAGCTGCGTTTCCCAACGACCAGGACCCGGTCACGGTTGACAACGTTGCCCGGGCGATCGGCGCTTTCGAACGAACGCTCATGACGCCGTCCTCGTTCGATGCTTTCGTGAAAGGAAAAGCGTCGGCCCTGAACGAACAGCAGAAACGGGGATTGAGGACCTTCATGGACACGGGCTGTACGGCCTGCCACGCCGGCGCTTACCTGGGCGGCCAGATGTATCAGAAGTTCGGTTTGATCCAGCCGTATTGGAACCTTACCAAAAGCCAGCCTGTGGACGAGGGCAGGTTCGCGGTCACGAAGAACGAAGCAGACAAGTACGTGTTCAAGGTGCCCATCCTCAGGAATGTCGCTGGGACGCCGCCGTACTTTCATGACGGATCGGTGGACAAGCTGGAAGACGCGGTCATGATCATGGCGAAGCTCCAGCTTGCCCGTGACCTCACGAAGGAACAGACCGCCGATATTGCGGCGTTCCTTGGCTCGCTGACCGGCACCATACCCGAATCCGCGCTCAGCGTGCCGCTCTTGCCGCCGGCCGAATGATCCTTCATGGAGGCATCACCGCTGGTCTGGTTGGGACAAACAGTGACGTCCCGGTGAACGAGGGATCACCGGGCCGCGGCGGTGCCGCGTTCCCCTCTAACGGGAGGGGACGGTGACGCCTCCTTTTTCCTGTACGTGAACTGAACGCCTGCCTTTCTCCGTCGCAGTACCAAAATGCCTGTGCAGCAACACTACGCGCTTGTTGACGCCTGCCCCCGCTGGTGGTACACTTAAATAAAGGATTACATTGGTCCCTTTTCACAGTGTCTGTTCATGTGAGAAAGGGGCGCGGGTACGGATTGTTGTGATGATCAATACATCGAAGCAGAAGAGGCTGTTGGTCGGCATGGGCGGACATGTCAGCGTGCGCGAAGCATCGGGGATAAAGAAGGACGTACCTTTTCCGCTGTGCCTCGCGATCAGGACCGACGAAGCGGTAATGACCTCGTGTCCGAATTTTGTCGTGGACGTGTCCGGACTCCGGGTTTTCGTGCAGACGGATTCACCTCTGCCGATAGGAACCCAGGTGCTTATGCACTTTTATATTCCGCCCGAGGAAAAATTGCTTGCCAGGATCAGGGGCTCAGTTGCGCCGCTGGATCCGGACAGCAAATACTATCAGACGGGGATGCTGATCTCATTTAATCTGTTTTCCCGCAGGGAAACGGAACGCCTTGAGAACTATATCCAGGAAAAACGACACCTGGTCAATGTCAGGGCGTGAGACTTCCTCTCCGAGCACTAGTTGCGCGTTATCTTGACAACGGGCGTGCGCGAGATTTACTCGAATCATGCAGCATTGAGTAGAAAAGAGGTGATTCGTATGAAAAGGGTAATGATGCTTTTAGCGGGAATAGCGGTCGTACTCGCCTCGGGATTGGTCTATGCTGAGGACACGATGAGCAACGACAAGATCTACCGCGACGACGATATCAAGAACTATGACCAGGACCGTGGTATGGGCACGGTCAACGTGATGCCATCAGAACCGATCACTGAGGGCTCGGGTGCCGGAGGCAGCGGAGAGCCTGCGATAAAGGACCCAGGTTTGGACAAAACCGCTCCTGCGGATAAGCCTGCGGATAAAAAGGTTAGCGAACCTTCAGACAGCGGTGGCAAAACAGAGCCGTACAAAGAACCGGAATACAAAGGGTGGGATACGTATCGCTATTGATCGCGAATCAGGGGAAGTTCAGATCTTCCCGGACTTGCCGGGTGATGCTGTTGCTCTGTTCCCGGTTGCAATCCCGCGTCTTGGCATCCCCCGGTTCCCGTCGGGGGATCAACCGCCGGGAAGCAGTGCTCTTGCTGTATCACCGGAAAGGGCCTTCATTCTTGTCCTGCGCTTGCGTCATCTTGTCATAATATTCGGGGTACAGTTTTTTTGCACAATCAGGACAGAGCGCGTGGCTGAATTCCACATCCGAGTGCTCGTGTAGATAGGTGTCCACCTGGTTCCAGTATCCCTTGTCATCACGTATCTGCTTGCAGGAAGAACAGATCGGAAGCATGCCGCTCAGGGTCTTGACCTTGGCGAGGGCCTCCTGGAGGTCCAGGATGAGCTTGTGCTTTTCGTTCTCCAGTTTTTTCCGTTCCAGAGCATACGCGATGGCCCGTGCGAGCAGGTCTGCATTGATCTGACCCTTCACCAGATAATCCTGCGCACCTTCCTGGATCGCCATGATGCCGAAATCCCTGTCCCTAAGGCCGGTGAGAACGATGACCGGCAGGGAAGGCATGCGTGCTACCATCGTGCGCAGGGTATCTATGCCCTGACTGTCCGGCAGTCCGAGGTCGAGCAGCACCAGGGACACTGATTCATGCGCGAGTTGTTCGAGGGCAGCGGCAAGCCGTTCTGCCTGGAACACCTGTACCTCTCGCCGGACGTCGGCAAGCATTTCCCGTATCAGGTATGCGTCTTCTTTGTCATCCTCGATGATCAGGAGCCGCAAGGGAGGCTGAAGCATTGATCGTGTGTCAGACATGGCCTATCCTTATTGCCGCATTTGTTATTTCGGCGGTATTTTGACAATGGTGAACCAGAAGTTTTCGAGAGCCTTCACGACCGTAATAAAGGCGTCGAATCCGATCGGTTTGGTGATATAGCAGTTCGCTCCGGCATCATAGCACCTGATGATGTCCGTTTCAGCGTCGGACGTGGTAAGGACCACGACCGGGATCGATCTCAGTTTCTCATCCGTCTTGATCTCCAGGAGCGTTTCCCTGCCGTCCTTGCGCGGCATGTTGAGGTCAAGCAGGACGAGGTCAGGACGCGTCGCGTTTTCGTAGGGCGGTTCATGGCGCAGGTATTTGAGGGCAAGTTCTCCGTCATTCACCACATTAAGCGTGATGTCTACTTTGGCGTCAAGCAGGCCTTCTCTGGTCAACTCGACGTCTCCGGTATCGTCGTCGACGAGGAGAACGTCAATTTTAGTCATCGTTCCCATGGCAATACCTCCTCCGGTAACGCTGATGTAACAATACCCTATTCACGATGGTGCATCAAGACGCAGCGGCAGGGTAAAATAAAAGGCGGAGCCCTTGCCGGGTTCCGATTCTACCCAGATCCTTCCGCCATGCCGCTCCACGATCTTCTTGACGATCGTAAGACCGATGCCGGTGCCCGAATATTCCTCCCGCGTATGCAACCGCTGGAACAGAAGGAAGATGCGGTCGAAATGCCGTGGGTCAATGCCTATGCCGTTGTCGCGGACCATGAAGATCCATTCGTTATCCTGCTCTCTCGCGGACACCTGCACTTCCGGCGCATGGTCCTTGGTCTGGTACTTGACGGCATTGCCTATAAGGTTCTGGAAGACCTGGCCGAGCTGCGTTTCATCGGCGATCACGGTCGGGAGGTCGGACACAAGGACCCGGGCGTTGCTTTTCCGGATCACCAGGTCCAGGTCGTTGAGCACGCGCTGCACCGCCACATTGCAGTCGATGGTGACGAACTCCTTGCCGCGCGTGGTCACGCGGGAGAAGGAAAGCAGGTCGTTGATCAGCGTTTGCATGCGGTGGGCGCCGTCCACGATATAGCCGATGTAGGTCCCCGCTTTGTCATCCAGCTTGTCCTTATACCGGTTCGCCAGGAGTTCGGTGAAGCTGGCGATCTTTCTGATGGGCTCCTGGAGGTCGTGGGACGCAACATAGGCGAAATGCTCAAGTTCCCTGTTGCTGCGCGTAAGTTCCGCGGCGAGCAGCCTTCGTTCCGCATCAGACCGCTTCTCTTTCAATATCCTCCACATACTGTTCATGAACAGCGTAAGCTGGTGGACATCGGCGTCGGTGTAGGGAGCTTTTTTGTTGCCGACCCCTACGACCGCGACAACATGGTCATCGTCAATGATAGGAACGCTCATATGCCGGTTGAGCGTAAAATGCCCGGCAGGCAAACCTTTCTTTTCTTGCAGGCTGGGATAGTCATTGTGAACGACCGGTTTGCGCAGCCGTACACAGTCCGCCCATACGCCTGCCTGTTCCAGGGGGTAGTGCGGCGTCTTGGCAGCCGAGCAATAGGCCATGACGCCCTTTGACCAGTTGCTGAGCTGCAGCGTCTGTTTGTCCTCGGTAAAGAAATGGAGATATCCGCCTTCGCTTCTGGTCAGCCGGACCCCTTCTTCCAGCGCGTAGCTCCTGAGCGCGTCCTCGTTCCCTGATTTCATCTGGTTGAGGTGCAGAAGGGCGACCAGGCGTTCCTCATTCTGCTGCAGCGCCTCCTCTGATTTCTTTCGCTCGGTGATGTCTTCGGATATGCCGAGCAGATATTCAGGCGATCCATCCTTGTTGAGGATCGGTATTTTTTTGGTATGTAATATCCTTTCACCGCGAAACTTTGTCTGGATCGATTCCTCGGAGATGTCCAGGGGTTGTTTGCTGTTGAGCACTTCGCGGTCCTTCCCGCTGAAGAAGTCTGCTTCATGCTTGGGAAAGAAAGCATGGTCGTTCTTGCCCAACAGATCTTCCCGCGAATACCCCAGCAGCTCTTCGCCAGCTTTATTGAACCTGACAAACCTCAACGTCTCGGCATCTTTTACAAAAAGCATGGTGGGGATGTTTTCAATAATGCTGGTCAGGAAGGATTCGTTCTGGCGCAATGCTTCTTCCGCCTGCCTGCGCTCGGTGATGTCCATGCCGAATATGGCGATGCTGGTCACCGTAGCGCCGGCATCAAAGACCGGATACATCGAATTATGGATATATCTGCCGAATCTCGAGTCTTCGAAGCTGAGCGGTCTGCCGGTTCGCAGGACCTCGTCGGCCTTCGCCCTTCGTGCGCTGGCAACGTCCGGCGGAACAACATCATAAATGCTTTTCCCCAGTATGTCCGGAGCGGTTTTCCCCATGCGTGCAGCCGTTGTCTCGTTCAGCGCAAGGCAGATGCCTTGTGTGTCGATGAGAAAGAACGACTCGGTGATGGCGTTCATCATCCCCCGCAGCGTTGCTTCGTTCCGCGATAAGGCTTCCTCGGCGCGTTTTCGTTCGGTGACGTCGCGGTTGCTGCCGCGCGTGCCGAGATAGGCGCCCGTGTGGTCCAGCACCGGCTGGCAGAGATGGGCCATCCAGCGGATCGAGCCGTTTCGATGGAGGATCCGGAAGTGCAGTTCGACCGGGTGCCGGTCCTGAACCGCACTATGCCGGTGCTGCTGAAATACCGGTGTGTCATCAGGGTGGATGATGCGTACCAGCAGTTCCGGATCGGATTCAAACTCCTCCATCGTATACCCGGTAAGGCGCTCGCAGGAAGGCGATATATAGAGGAAGCGGCCTTCAGGCGAGAGCCAGAATTCCCAGTCGTAGGTGTTATCAGCGACAATCCGGTATTTTGTTTCCGACTCCTGCAAGGCAGCGGTCCGTTGCTCGACCCGCTGCTCGAGCTGAAGGTTCATGGCACGGAGCGATTCATCGCTCTGTCTGAGACGCTGGACCATGTCGTTGAACCCGCGGGAGAGCCCGCCGATCTCGTCCCGGGAATCGCTGTGAATGCTGGTGCTGAGATCTCCCGCGCCGGCACGGGCAACGGCAGCCTGCAGTGCCTGGATGGGAACGGAGAACGAACGCACGATAAAGATCGTGATCAGCGGGACGACGACGGCGATGGCGGTGACGAGCAGAATGGTTATCTGGTCCAACTGCCTTGACTGGGCGATCGCCCGGTCGTGGTTCATGTCATGCAGTTTGTCCGCCGTGGGGACGGCTAGGGCGAGCTCCTGCAGGAGCCTGGCGGCGATCCGGTCCCTGAAATTCGTTATTTCAGCCGCTTCCGCAGGTGTTGAACGCCGTGTAAGAACGTGGGAGCCGAACTGGTCGAACAGGTAACCGATGGTCGTATGGATCTTCAGGAGCTGTTTCAGGAGGTCTTGCGCTTCAGGCTCGGTGAAGACGGCCTTGTTCTTCCTGAGCATGCTTCCGAGCTCCTCATACTTGTGGGTCCATTGATCACGGGCTCGTTCAAGGCCGTAGGTGTGGTGCTCATAGGTAAGGATCGAGAGTTCGGAATAAAGGCGCGTCATGTCATCGGCAGTAATGGCCTTGTTCGTGGCCTGCTCGACCTTGCCGGCCACGACAATGAACACGACGGTCGCCACGAACAGCATGGCGACGGGAATAACCGCGATGAGGATGAGCTTGGTGCGTATCTTCATGAAAGCCCCTTAGTGCTTGATGACCGTGACCAGGTCGGGATCGATCGCGGCGAGGTACTGGGGTAAAACGATGTTCAGATAGTTCGGTGGTTGCACAGTGCTCGGGATAAAGCCGCGCTGTACCTGCCAGTTATATTGATCTTCCATGGCGATAAAAAGCGTGTTCGGAAGCGACAGCTCGATCGTGGTCCGGTTCCAGATGTCATCGATCTCGGTGCCCGGTATGTTGGCGGTCCGTGCTATCAAGGCCTTTGCTGCAGCCGGATGTTCATGGGCATACTGACGGGCGCGCAAAAGCGCCCTGAGCAGTCCGGGTGCGGCGCGAAGGTTTTCCAATCGATCGCTCCGGGTTGTCAGGATACCGTGGATGACGCTTAGGCCGGGTTCGGAAAAGACAATGGCATTGGCGCCGAGCTTTCTAGCAGCGGCGCTGACCATTTTATCGGTCATGGAAAATCCGTCGATCGTACCGCGTTCCAGGGCTGCCTTGAACTGCTCGGTATCCAGGAACACCTGGGTGACGTCTTTCGGGGCCAGGCCGTGCTTCATCATAAAGACGTCGAGAAAGAAATGGCCGATGATGCCTTTTTTGACGCCGATCCGCTTTCCTCTGAGGTCTGCCGGTTTAGTGATGCTGCGGTCGCGCCGGGCGATGATCCTGGCGGAATCATCATCGGACATGACGGTGGCGAGTATCGTAAAAGTGGTGACGGTGGGATACGTTGAAATGATCGGCGGCGCGCCGGTCACGGCGAAGTTGCATTCGCCCTTCAGCATGCTGTCAAAGGCAAGCTTCCCGTCGCTCATTTCCCTGATGACAACGGACAGGCCTTCTTGTTTGAAATATCCCTGCTCGAGCGCGATGCGGGGGAGGATGTTCGTGACGCTGCCATGGCAGAGCGTGACGGTTTGGCCTTCTCCGCCCGATCTTCCGGTCAATGCGGGTTCTTCCCGGCGGTTGCAGCTCCCGAGAAGCAGCAGCAGAAGAGCAGCGACGACGACAAAACGGGTCATGGCAGGCGGTGAAATCATTGCGAGCTCCTGTTACTGCAACAGTACGGCAGAGGCGTTCACTGCTTTCAGCGTTTCGCTGTGGATCAGGTTCATGAAATTCGGGATGGTGCCATGAGAACCGGTGCTCATGTGCCGGGTCCACCGAGCGGTCTCTTCAAGACCCATCACCATGGCGGTCTCAAGAGAGAGCCGGTGCTGGTAAAAGTCCCAGAGGTGTTCGATATCGTCCGGCGTGACATTCTGGTAGGTCTGCGCCAGCTCTTTGGCTTGATGGGGGTCCTGTCTGATGAGGTCCTCTGCCCGGGACAATGCCCGGAGGAATTTTTGTGCGACGCCCGGGCGCTCCCGCAGGAGGCGGGTCGTGGCCATGAGCATATAGTAATTGCGGCAGAGGCCGGGAGCTTCCAGCAGAACGGCCTTTGCGCCCAATTCCTGCTGTGCCTTCAGGACGATCTTGTTCGTCATGGAGATCGCATCGACCTTTCCCGTCCTGAGCGCAGGCAGAAGTTCGTCAGCTTTCATAAATTCGAAGGTTGACTGTTTCGGAGCAATATCGTTCTTTTTCAGATACACATCCAGAAAAAAATGGGGGGCTGTTCCTTTGACCGTGGCGATCCGTTTTCCGCGCAGGTCAGCCGGCTTTGTGATGCCGTGGTCAGTGCGCGCGATGATCCGGGACAGGTTGTCCGAGATCTGCACGGCGCTGATGATACGAAAATCATCTCTTGCCGAAGCTGTTTCCACGACCGGTGGTTCTGCTGCGGAGGAAAAATCGCACGTGGTATTGAAGAGCCCTGCCAGCGCTTCTTTCCCGATGGAGAACTCCTTTGTTTCGACCGAGAGCCCCTCGGACGTGAAGAAGCCTTTTTTTTCCGCTACCACGAGCAGAAGCAGCATGGTCGTGGATCGGCAGAGCTTGACGGTCTCGATCGTCGAGGGCCCCTTTTCCGACGGCTTCGTTTGCGGGCATCCAGGCAGGATTGCCAAGGTGAGGCAGGAACAGAGTACAACTATGACCGCA
>Ga0315268_10001949_pt1 | contig 23659 bp, 21 predicted proteins | sample C1_top_MG_FD_204535 | JGI IMG/M metagenome (GOLD analysis project Ga0315268, IMG submission 204535) | Sediment microbial communities from Yellowstone Lake, YNP, Wyoming, USA - C1_top | ecosystem: Environmental > Aquatic > Freshwater > Lake > Sediment | place: USA: Wyoming | collected 2017-08-01 | reverse complement strand
CGGCGCGTTTGACAATGACTTCGACGAGCGCAAAATCGACGCCGTCGGCGACCACTTCACTGGTGGCTGCACCGTTCTCGTCGAGCACGTTGATCGTAATTGTCGTGCCGGCATCGGGCGTCGGCTCGGATTCTTGCTTGGGGCAACCGGTCGCCAGGGCCGCGACCAAGACAGCGGCCGGCGCTGCTAAAAACGCTCGTGCGACCGCCGAAGGTGATGAGACCAGTGACGTCACGATTTGCCTCCTGACCGGTTTCGTCGGTGCACGAAATTGGCAAGCGGCTACACCCGCCGCCCCATCGGTGTCGCTACGATGTCGCGGCACGTCCACGGCTTGGGAAAAATTGAGATTGGAACTCCCCGCCCTGACAACAACGAAAAAACCATACCGTGCAATTAACCGCGTCGTCAAACGAGCCCGCGCACGCCGCAGAGTGACGCGCGTGGTAGAATGAGAGTCGCCGGGCGCCCAGCAAGCGCTCGGGTGCGGGGGGGGGAATCCATGAAAAACCGCTTCGTCTTCGCCACCATGGTGACCGCTCTGTCCGGCTGCATCGGGGGCGTCGAGGGCGACCTCGGCAAGCTGCGGTTCACGACCAGCCTCGGCTGGCAGGACCGCCTCGACGACGGTCGCTATGCCATCGGCGTCGGGCTCGACGTCACAGCCGCCACCGATTCGAGCGAGCAGTGCGACATCGAATTGCCCGAGGGGACGACCGCGATCAGCACCGAGCCAGCCGTGCTGACGGTGTCTGGCTCCGCGCTCGGCAACGGCGTTCATGGCTGCTCGCGCACATCGATTCATTTTCGTCTGGACGCGGTCGGTGCCGGCGAGTCGACCTTGCAGGTTCGCACGATCGATGACCGGCTCGTGGACCAGGTGACCGCGACGGTAGCGCAACTCGACCACCTACAGATCCAGGACGTGGTTTTTTGTGCGCCCGAGCTGGGCTGGTGCCCGGTCGTCGCCGACGGTCTCACGCACCTGTCGATCCTGCGCGGCGGTTTCGGCTATCTCTTCGTGCGACTCTCCACTGCCGATCAGGGCTGGCTCAAGGGCTACCTGCCCCTCGGGATCGCCAACACGAACCCGGCAGTTGCCCAACCGGTCGCCAACATCGATGAAAATCCCGACGACGAGGCCAACCGCGGTTTCATCATCGAGGCGCGCAGCCAGGGCACGACAGCACTGACGTTCACCGAGCCCAACGGCGGAGTGTCGCAGACCATCGACATCGCGGTCGTGACTGCGGCGGCCGTAGTCGATGTCTGGTGGGCAATCGCCAACACGGCATACTCGGAAAGCGATCCGACGAAGCCGAAGAATGGCTGGCTGATCGCACGGGGCAAGGACGCCAATGGAGACCCCATCGCCGGCGGAACCTGCGGATTCGAGAATTTCGCGAGCGATGTCATCAAGTTAACCGCGGCCGACTCCGTTCCGTGCTTGGCCGCATTCGAGGCGCTGGCGCCGGGAACGGCCCGGGTACGCATCACCGAAACCGTGAGCGGCGTCGCGGGTGCTGCATCATTCGACGTGGCACCGTGAACTGATCGGCGCGCCCGTCTACGCTGATGGAGGGGACCATGCCGAGGCGAAATGCCGTCTGCACATTTTTCCTGATTGCCTTCACAACATCGGTCTGCCCGATCAGCCAGGCGGCTGCCGCTGATGGCGGAACCTGCGTTCCCTGTCGCGCTGTGAGTAGTTACGGCGCTTGTTCGAGTAATGACTTGGTGTATTGCAGCAGTACCTGTCTGCGGTTGATACCGTGCGGTGCGGGCCTACATTGTGCGTTATTGTACAGCGTTTGGGGGTACGACTGTCTTGCAACTATAGGCGGACCCTGCAACCCCAATTATTTTCTGGACTTCACCGGTCATGCCTGCGACCCCGCACAGGCACGCTGTAATCCGGCCACGCTTACTTGCCAAGGTTATGATGGTGGTCAACCGGTCGTCGACGCTGGTACTCCTTTGCCCGACGGAGGCACCTGTGCGGCGTGCGGCAGCATCGACGTATTGGGCACCTGCACCGGTAACCAACTCTCCTACTGTGCCTTCGACTGCCTGCTGCAATTGCAGTGCGGGGCATCCAGGCACTGCGCTTGGTTCGATGCGATCTGGGGCTATGACTGCATGGCGGAGATCGGCGGACGCTGTGATCCCGCGCTCTATGCGTCGGGCTGCGATCCCGCACAAGCCACGTGCGACGACGCCACGCGGACCTGTACTACCCGCGACGGTGGCCCGGCGGTCGTGGACGCAGCGCGATCAGATGGCGCGACCTCTGACGCCCAAGTAGTCGATCGAACCTCTTTTGACTTGGCGATGGCCGACACGAAGGCAGTGGACGCATTGACCCCTGACCGCTCCATCGCCGATCAGGCGCCCCCGGCCGATTCCGCCTGCGATGCTACGATGCCACTGGCCGATAGTGGCCTGGCGTGGGATTCGTGGAGCGGCGAGACAGGCACGCGAGACGAGGGTCCAATTCTCGACGCATCCGCGCCGGACCGAGCGGTGGTGGTCGTCGACGCCGGTTCTCACGCCGATACTGCCACGCCGGTTGACGGTAGCGCGATCGATGCCATGGCAATCGACCGAGCTGCCCTTGATGCGATGCCGCATCATGATGCAGCCAACGATGGTGACGCTCATCCGCGCGATACGCCGCTGCTCGACAGCGGCAACGACGATGTCGCGATGCAGCACGGGGGCGAGGTCGACAATGCCATGGCTCCGGGCGGCTGCAACTGCAACGCGGCTTCCGACGAGACCGGCTGTTTGTGGTTGTTGCCGCTGATCGTCGCTTGGCGACGACGCCCAGATTGAGACACGGTTGTTGTCCTACCCTGGCGTCATGATCATCCATGCCGACCGCCAAGGCACTGCTGATTGTTGGCACTTGTGGTAATTTGCGGTGGTCTTTCACAAGGTCGCCCGACACCGCCTTCGGCGCCACCCAGTAGCGGCCAATAACAATGACACCACAAGCACTCCGGCGGAGCTGTCGGTAGCGGTTCCACAATGACAGCTCGGCTGCTCCCCGGTTCCTTGCCCGCTTTCCAACGTCCTCGCATCGGCCAGCTCGGCCGCATCGTCTGATCTCGAAGCATCGGAACCTGAGACGGCGTCGGCAGGGGTACTGGAGTCCAGCGCCGACCCCGCATCTATTGCAGGCGGGGTGTCGGCCAATTGCCGATCGGGCGCACGCGGAATGTCTGGCAAATGAAATGCGTCGACGATTTCGACGTCGGGCAGGCTGCCACCGTCAATATCGACTCGGTCCAGGCGACCGCCGTCACTAAAATCCACGGCATCGGCTGCTACCGGGACATCTTGTCCAGCGGCCGCGTCCGAGACGGGTATGGTGTCCGGCCAAACAGCATCGATCGGAATCGCGGCGTCGATGATCGATGCGTCACTTCGGACAGCCCCGTCTGATGTTTCCCCAGCGTCGACGATCCTGGCGTCGATCGATTCAGCATCGCCGGTAGCGGCATCGACTTGACCGGCATCTGGAAACCCAACGTAGTTGCATTCCATGAAATTGCAGGCAAAACCCGGCGCGCATTGGTAGCCCGGAGTCACTCCGCAAAACGCACCTTCGACTCCTAGGCAGTCGCTAATATTTTCGCTGTTCGAACCACAGATATACGGTTGCGTACCGCCAGCACTGCAATCTCGCTCGTCGACCATGTAGTGACAATACTCGAGAATCGCAGCGTCGCAGGAGCGGACGAACAAAGCAGGATTGCAGCCCGTAGACGTCGTACAAACACCACCGATACAGCCTTGACCGGTGGCGACGTCGCAGGTCAATCGACCACAAGGCTCGCCACGCCTGGCCACGCAGCCAAAACCTGCACACTGGACAGGCGTAGTGCAATCCAAGAGGCCACAGGTATCGGCATTGCTGTAGCCTTGGCTCGGGGATGTGCAGTCGATAGTGAATATGTCGCGTCCACGGCTACAATACCGAAACAGGTCGCCGACGCACTCTCCGATGTCGGTCAATGATCCACAAGGACTGGGATCGAGCCGGCACGCCGCAGTGTCGACACCCGCGTCAGCCGACCCCGCGTCGGGTCCGCTGGTACTTGTATCGACGGTCAGATAAAAACCTCCGGACACCGCGTCCGCAGAATCGACGATCAAGAAAAGGCGTTGAGCCGCACCGGTGATGTTGGGGTAAGTCAACGTCTCATTGACGCGGCCTGGTTGCGCGTCGACACCGGCCCAGCAGCAGCGAGTCTGGCAGTCGTCGAGGAGGTACAGGCCCAGATTTACCTGCGAAGAGAGTATGACGGTCAGGTACTGTCCAGCTTCGATGTTCACCGTATAGGCCACGTCGACGCCGAACATGTCAGATCCGGCACAGGACGACGAGCCTGTCAAAAAGTCGTAGTCATTCTTTGCCCCGATAGTGGATCCTCGGACGACAGAAACTGGTGCGATCGCGGTTGCCGAGGCGCAGGTATCGTTGGTCACTTCGTACAAGTCGATAGTCAACGTATAGGCTGCTGTTCTGGGTCCAAATCTATACACCTTTATCCACAGCGTGGTCGACGTAGCAAAAATTGCCGAAGTATACTCCTCGCGATCGCCCGAACTTGTCGAAGAACCAATGATCCCGTTCGAGTCCCGCACCTGCAGGTCCAGGTCGGCCTGCGCGCCTGAAAATGTTATCGCTATTTGTGCACCGAAATATTCGGGAACAGTGAAGGTAAACCAATCGTCGTCGCAACAGACGAGATTGGAAGCAACAATGGGCACAGAAATGGTGGCAGCCGTCGATAGGCTGTTGTTGCTCTCGTAGGGATCGTCAGTGGCGCAAATGCCGGCGTCCAGCTGTGCCCACAGCTGGACGGGTACGAACAGCGAAGCCAGCAGAGCTAACCCAAGATACCTCGATCGCATTTGGCCCCCCGCCTCGCGGACTATCCTGCTCCAGGCGACCGAGAGTTTACCACAAAGCGGCAATCGAAGACGTTACAGACCTCGGCTTGCGCGGGTCCGATAGGCTGGCAGCGGAGCCCGCAAGCGCCCGACAGCGGTACACGAAAAAGGTTCGTATCACGCGCCCGCCGCGCACGATCTCGATCGGCGGGAGTCGCTCGGCCTGCTCAAAGCGATAACGGGCGCAGAGGTTTTCCGGAAAGCGGTCACTGGCAACGGCCAGCACATTGACCGCGGCCGTGCTGCTCAGCGAACCGCGTTGCCAGAAATCGTGTTGCTCGGTCCTGTCGCCGATGCTGAGGACTGCAATCCGGCCGCCCAGGTAAAATGTCAGCGGCGAGGCAAGATTGTAGCGCGTGGTCGCGACCACGGTGGGCCCGCTTTGCTGCAGGTCGGCGAGCTCCTGGTTGACGACCAGCGCGGCCTCGCGCCAGCCAAAGAGATCGTTGGTCGGATCGGGTACTGCTGCCTGCTGCAGGATCGGGTAGAGCACGTGGACGTGCAGCGCGATCGTCGTCACCGCGGCAGTCGTCAACGCGCACCAGAACAGCGCCGGCAAAAAGCGGTGGCGCGCGTTTGCAACGATGGCCGATGGCGGCAGTGCCGCGACCAGCGCAATCGTTCCGCCGACGTAGCCCAGCGCCGGCCAGTGCGGCTTGGCCGTCGCACAGACCAGAGAGACCAGCCCAAAAAAAATCAGGTACGGGATCGAGAAGGCCACGACCAGCAGGTCAGTCGGCTGCCGGTCACGCAGTGCGCGGCGCCCGACCACGGCGAGCCCGGCGACCACGCCGGCGATGACCAGCGGCGAAAAATAGAGCAGCTGACCCGCTGCCGCAGCGACGACGGCCGACCAGGCGACCGGCGCGCGATTGCGCTCGACGAGATGAAACGCAAGGGAGGCCCAGCCGTGCCGGGCGTTCCAGTAAATGACCGGGAAAAACAGCGCCAGACCGATGAGCAGGGCGAGATAGGGCTCTTTGCGCCGCAGCCAGAACCGATCGGCGCGTGCCAGCGCGAAGTAGCACGCCGCGCAGCAGGGCCACAGCACCATGTTGTACTTGCTGAGCAGGCCGAACCCGATGCACACGCCGATGCCGTACCAGCACGCTCGGCTCTTGCGGTAGACGACCTGCGTGAACAAGAAGGTGGCCGCCACCCAGCACAGCGCGAGCGGCGCATCCGGCGCCACGATGATCGCACCGACGCCAAAGATCGGCATCGCCGTGACCAGCAAGACGGCGATCAGCGCGCGCCAGCCGCTCGCGAGCAGCCGGCGCGCCAGCAAGAACAGCACGACGCTGAACGCCGCGGAGCAGCCGACGGCCACGCTGCGCACGGCCAGCTCGGTCTGCCCGAACGCGCGGCAGGCGATGCCGATGAGCCAGGCGGTGAGCGGCGGGTGGTCGAGATAGCTCCAGTCGAGGTGCTGGCTCCATTCCCAGTAGTACGCCTCGTCGTCACCCAGGCCGAGCCGACCGGCGATGTACAACCGCAGCGCCGTCGCCAGCACGACGAGTCCGGCGAGGAGCAGCGGCTGAGGCGCGTCGCATCGTTCTGCCACTTTGCATGAGCACAGCAATGCACGTGCCAGCGCGACGCGACGCCGCTTGTGCCACAATTGCGGAGACAATCCGCGCGCGACCTGCAAACCAGCGGTGACGGCTATGGTCGAACCGTCACCTTTGCGCGACACTACTGTGATGATGCGACACAGTGAGGCGCGCCGACTGCTGCTCATCGTACTGGCATGCGCGCTGTCGCTGCCTGCGACCGCCAGCTTCATCAACTACTCGTCGCGCGAGATCAACTGCAAGATCGTCTACTACGGTCCGTCGACAGCAGGGCTGGCCGAGAACCTGCAATACATCTACGCCAAGACCAGTCCCGAGGCGAAGGGCAAGCTGATCTCGCTGGCGACCGAGACCGAGCGCACGCTGTTCTTCGACTTCTTGCCGCTGAGCCTGGGCGAGATCCGCGGCTTCAAGACGCGCTTTCACCTGTACACTGTGCCCGGTCAGATTTTTTACGACGCCAGCCGCAAGCTGATCCTCAAGGGTGTCGACGGCGTGGTGTTCGTTGCCGACGCCGACCCGGCACAGGCCGCGGCGACGCTCGAGAGCTGGCAGGGCCTGCAGCGCAACCTGGCCGAGCAGGGCGACGACTTCAAGCGCGTGCCGCTGGTGGTGCAACTCGACCAGCTGCACTCGGCCAAGCCGATGTCCGAGGCCGACCTGCGCAAGTTGCTCGGCCTGACCGACCGACCGGTCTTCGTCGCCAACTCGGCCACTGGCGTCGGCGTGTTCGACACGCTCAAGGCGATCGCCAAGCAGATCCTGATCGCATTGCGCGACGGCGCGGCGGCGAGCGCGCCAGCCGTGGCGTTGCCCGCCGACAGCCCGGCCACGCCAGGTGTGGCCAACGCGACGCCAGTGCGGCCGCGGCGCGAGCGCAAACCGTGCGCTGCTTATCTGCCCAATGCCGACGGCAGCTGCAAGCTCGACCGCAATCGCGCGCTGGCTGCGATCCGCAGCTCGCCCTTTGCCGCGCACAAGCTGTGGCTGGCGCAACAGCTGCAACCGACCATCTGGCTGGCCACCGCACCGACGTCGCTCGATCGCATTGGCGTCGGCGAGTCTCGCCTGGCCGGCGTGCCCGACCTGCCGCGCGATTTCACCTGGCCGCGCTACCGCGGCGAACCGCTGCCGCTGCTGGCGCAGCTGCGACTGTCCGACGTGGCCGTGCACGATGCGGCGAAGTTGCTGCCCCGTTCAGGCTGGCTCACGGTCTTTTGCGAGGTCGACGAACAGGACTGGACCGCCGATCCGGGGCAGCGCGATGGCTGCCGCGTCCGCTACTTCGATGCCAAGCCAGAGCAACTCGCGCGTACGCCCGAGCCGCCGCGCACGACCAAGCGCAGCAGCGAGCTGGCACCGCAGCGCGTGCGCTTTGTCCCGGGCTTCTCGCTGCCCGATGCCGGTGACGAGGTCAACCGCTGGCCGTTCGAGCCGGCGGGAGACAGCGGCTACGAAGAGTTTGATGACCTGGCGGCCGATCTGAGCAACCAGCCGCAGCCCGCGACGGGACTGCACCATCTGCTCGGCCACCCGCAGCACGTGCAGGGGGAGATGCGCTTCGCGTGCCAGCAACAGTACGCCGCGGCAACCAAAATTCGGCAGAGCGAGGCCGAGCGCGATCGCGCGGCTCGCGACTGGGTGTTGCTGCTGCAAATCGACTCGGACGAACAGGCGGGCTGGATGTGGGGCGACGTCGGCGTGGTCTACTTCTGGATCCGCGCGGCCGACCTCAAGGCGCGCGCCTTTGACCAGGTGTGCGTGGTCATGCAGTGCGGCTGACGCGGCAGCGTCGAGCCGGTCGGGGAGGGCAGACCCGCATGCAGATCAGACAGTTTCGCTACAGCGCCGACAACCTGGGCTACTTGGTGCACGGCGAGCGCGACGCGCTGGCCATCGATGGCGGCGCGGTGACTGCCATGCTCGACCAGGTCGCACGTCGTCAACTGCGGCTGGTGCACGTCGTCAATACCCATGGCCACGGCGACCACACCCAGGGCAATCGCGAATTGCTGGCACGCTCCGGCGCCACGCTGCTCGACCGTGGTGAGCTGGCCGGCCACAGCAGCTTCGAGCTCGAGGGCCAACCGATCCGGGTCCTGGCCACGCCCGGCCACTCGACCGACGACGTCTGCTATCTGGTGGATCGTGCGCTGTTCAGCGGCGACACGCTGTTCAATGGCACCATCGGCAACTGCTTCTCGGGCGATCTGAAAGCGTTCTTCGACTCGATCAAGAAATTGATGGCGTTGGACGACGACGTGGTGGTCCACGCCGGCCACGACTATGTCCACAACTCGATCGCCTTTGCCCGGTTGCTCGAACCGGACAATCCGGCGCTCGATCGATTCACGCAGACCTACGATCCCGCGCTGGTGCGCTCGACCATCGGCGACGAGCGCGCGATCAACCCCTACTTCCGGTTCAACGAACCGGCGCTGATCCGGGTGCTCGAGCAGCGTGGACTGCCGGTCGACACCGAGTGGCAGCGCTGGCAGTCGCTGATGTCGATCGAGTGACTACGGCGTTGCTGCCGGGGTGAAGCCCGCCGAGATTCACTCTCGGCGGGCGAGGGGGCGGCCGACGCCCCTTCGTTATGGTTCAGCCTCGAACCGCACCCCCAGGCCAAAGCAGCCCTGCACCGGATGGCGCCCGATCCAGCGCAGCGTCACCAGGCGCCGCACCGAGCGGGCAAACGGCCGCAGCGTGTACGAGATGAACAGCTGCTCGCCGACGCCGACCCCTTGCAGCAGGTCGTTCGGGTTGCTCCAGCGGTGGACCGAGCTGACGTCGACAAAGGCGCCGCAGTCACCCAAATCGCGCACCACGGCGGTGACCGTGGTGCGGCCGAGCGCCACCTCGGCTGGCCACTCGACCTCGTAGCGGCCGCAGCGCCGGCGCTCTTCGCCGTTGGTCCCCATGGCCGCCCACCCCCGCGCGCGCGATCTCACCGCAACAGCACAGAACACCGCCCGCAGTTACGAGTTAACGAGGGAGCAGCCCATTTCAAGCGGCTTGATCGAGGTGCGGCGTCGATTTGTTGCATCCTCGCCGGCGACAACGCCTGCAGTGCGGGCTAGGCACGCTCACCGTCGCTGACGCAGTGCGATGCAGTTGCTCACGGCGGAAACTCTGGGGGCAACACGCAGGCTGTTCCGCCGTCGGCCGGGATGCAGCGCTGTCCGGACTCGATCGTCTCGCAGTCCACGTCGCTGGCGCAGACGTCGCCTTGGTACGCGCAGAAGAAACCGGCCACCCGGTTGCACTGCCCGAGGCCAAGTGGCCGGCAGCTGCCGCCCGTGCGCGCGGTGCAGTCGGCGTCGATGCGGCACTCGGCTGGCAGACAGGTGGCAAAGAAGTAACTGAATGCGCCGCTTGGGATGCACGCGCGATGCGGTCCACAGTCGGAGTCGCTGCTGCACTCGGGATAGCGGCAGACGTTGTTCGGCGGAGGCATGGCGCCACCGCAGTAGCCGACCTGGAACGCTGCGCAGATCGGTGCCGGTCCGCCATCAGCTGGCGGGCATTCGCTGCTCGAGCAACAGGGCTGGCTCTCCATTCCGCCGTCCACGCACGGCTGGGTCCAGATCGAAAAATCGTTGACGCAAAAGTGCACCGCGCCCGGTGCATCGGGCAGTCGGCGGCAGTGGCCGTTCGTGCACACGTTGTCGCTCTGGCACAGGTCGCGCGGATGCGGAATGTCGTTGTCAGCGATCGCCGAATCAACCGCACTGGCCGAATCGAACTGGCCGCCGGTATCGAGCGAGCCGGCGCCATCGTTCGGTCTGGCAGCGTCGAACGGGCCAGGGGCGTCACGCGGGGCTCCGGCATCGCAACCCGCGTCTCGTCCAGTGTCCCAGTGCAACCCGTCGACAGCCATTGCGTCACGGTCGGTGGCCGAGTCGACGAGGTCGTGGTCGGCGAGCGGCCGGTCCGGTGCACGCGCCGCGTCGCCAGAATTGGCATTCGGGTTGCCCCCGCAATCTTCTCCGGCTGCCATCAGCAGGCCGCAGGCCGAGCTGCACAGGACGAGGAGCGGCGCAATCGCAGCACTTGGTCTCATGCGAGATCCTTCGTGATCAATCCAGTGGACAAGATACCACCTTGCGCCGTCAGCGTTGCCGCCGCCGCCCGCATGAGGCGGTGCTACTATGTTTGCGCCAACCGGATCGAAGCGGCCGGTCGTGATCATTGCCGCGCGGGGGACGCAGTGCGTTTCACCACCAAACTGTGCGCGCTGGTGCTGGCTCTAGCGACGCTGTTGCGCTGCAACTGCGGTCACAACCTGATCGTGGCCAGCGATGGAGTCGATGGCGCTGGCGGCAGCGACGTCCGCAGCGGGCAGGATGTGGCTGCTGTTGATCATGCTGGGGCCGATCTGGGTCGCGACGCGGCGACCGCGGTCGATGGCGCGGGCGCGGACACGGGGCGCCCTGATGGCGCGCCAGGACCGGACACCGCGGTCGGCATCGACACCAGGCCAGGCTCGGATGCCACGGGCGTCGACGTCGCGCCCGGCACCGACGCCGCACCGGGCACCGACGCCGCACCGGGCACCGACGCTACGCCGGGCACCGATGCAACGGCTGGCGTGGACGCTGCGCCGAGGGTCGACGCTGCGCTGAGGGTCGACGCTGCGCCGCGCGTCGACGCTACGGCCGGTGACGCCGCCAGCTCGGGCCGGCTGCTCGACAGCGTGTCGCGCCGCACCATCACGGTCGGCGCCGGCGCCGTCACCGGCGGCGACTACGAATACGGGCCATTTCTTTCGGCCATGCCCGACGGCCGCGCCAAGCTGGCCTGGTGCGATTCGAGCGCGCAGAAGGTCTACCTGCGCCACCTCGACGCCACGCTGGCCACGGCCGAGCGCAACGACACGCTGATCGATGGCTACAAGCTGTACGGGCTGGTCGCGCACAGCGACGGCCGCAGCGCACTGCTCGTGGTCACGCCCAAGAACGGCAGCTACACGCCGTGCACGGCCAGCACCTCCTGCGTGTCGGCCGACAACCTGCACCTGGTGCAGGTCGACGCCAGCGGCGCGGTCACGCGCAACCAGGTGATCGACGACCGGCAATACTGGGGTGGCGAGTTCGGCGGCGGCGCGATCGCAGTCGGCACCTACAACGGCGCCGAGACCTATGCTGTCGCGCGCACCGTGCGCGGTACCGGACCCAACAGCGGGGATTCGGCGTATTGCGTGTCCGGGGGCGGCAACAGCGGCCATCAGTGGCACGAGACCTGGCTCTACCAGACGTCGGACCTGTCGGTGGTGGCCAGTGGCTGCAACGTGTTCCCGTGCGGTCACTCGATCTTCAAGCGCAGCCTCGACTGGCACTCGGCATTCAACGCCTTTGGTTCGGCCTGCATCAGCGACTACAACGGCACGCGCACGGGCTTCAACTTCGCCATCGACAACGGCTGGAACAACCGCATCTACAACGTGTGGTCCGACTGGCCCGGCTTCACCAACGGCGGCAATCCGGGCGAGCTGGTGACCGCGACCAGCGCGAGCTACCTGGCCATCATCAGCGCGCCGCAAGTCAACGAAACCGACGACCACGACGTGGCTCTGTTCGAGGTCAGCCACAGCACGCGCGGCGTGGTCGGCGGCCCCTACTGGATCAGTGCCGCCAGCGGCTGGGAGAAGTACCCGCACCTGGCGCGCTACGGCGGCAACTTCCTGGTCGGCTGGACCAGCAGCGACGGCGCTACCGACTTCACGGCGCCAACGCACTGGTGGCTGGCCGAGGTCAATGGCAGCGGCGCCAGCGTGCGCGGGCCCGAGGAGCTGACCAACATGACGTCGTTCGGCTATGGGTCAAACTGGATAACCATCGGCGCCAGTGGCGACGTCGCCTGGCCGCGCCGCGCCAGCGCCAGCAGCATCGAGATCGTGCGCGTCAGCCGCTGAGCGCGGCAGCTGACGCTGGATCGGGGTTGCGCATGGCGGTCGCTCTCTCGCGGGTGCTGTTGCGGGCGATCGCGATCGTCGACATCGCGGTCGGCGCTGCGCTGCTGCTGCTCGATCTGTCGCCCGGGCTGTTCAATCCGTTCCAGCAACCGCTCGGCGTCCTGCTGTACGGCGCGGCGCTGCTGTTCGCTGGCGCGCTGGCGCTGTGGCGGCCGGCGCTCGGGCTGCCGATCGCGACCGGCGCCTGCCTCGCCCTGGCGCTGACTGCTGGCTTCCTGGTCGCGTCGCTCGTCGGCCAGTGGGGCCACACCGAGGGCTTTGGCGGGATCGGCATCATCGTCGGTTCGATCGTCTTCGGATCGATCGGGCTTGGGCTGGTCAGCGCGGCGTGGTGGCACGGTGCGCTGGCGCTGGCCAGCGCGCCCGACCGGGTGGGCCTGATCATCGTCGGAGCGCTCGCGATCGCGATCGTTCTGTTCGGTGTGACGAGCAGTATGCAGGGCGCGTCCGCCCGCCGGCCCAATGCGCCGGCGGCAAGCACAAATCTCAACCGCGAGACCGACCTTTTCTGGCAGCGCTACCGGTCCAACGACCTCGAGGGCATGCAGCGCCAGTCCGGCGTGTTGTGCGAACGCGGCATCGCCTACCACTGCTTTGCGCTGGGCGATGTGGCGCAGGCGCTGGGCCGGCACGACGAGGCAACGCGCTACTACGACCAGGGGTGCGCGCGCGATCCGGCCAATTGTCGTCGTCAGCGTGGCCGCGATCCGGGACCGTTACCGTAGTCGCAGGCAACGTCAGAAGCCGACACCCACCGCGTCGGTGATGAAGTGCACCAGCGGGCCGCAGGCGCGGCAGGTGGCAGCAAAGCGCTCGATGAAGTCGGGCTGGCACACCTGCTGCTCGGTAAAGCTGGCCGTCCCGAAGAAGTCCTTGCGCTTGAGATCCTCGATCAGCGGATGGTCGGGGTCGAAACCGCGCGGCGGCCGCTTGAGCGCCTCGCCGTCCAGTTCGCATCGGCTGCAGAAGGCTTTGCTGCGAGTGGCGCGCTTCCAGCGCTCGGGGTCGTGCACGATCGCGGCGCGGATGCGCTCGAGCGCTGGTCCCTCGGGGTGCCAGATGCCGCCGCCGCCGAACACGCCGCCCGGCTCGATGTGCAAGTAGAAGCCGGGCGCATGCGCATCGGCGCCAGCGTCATGGCGAAAATGCGCCCCGACGTTGGTCTTGTAGGGCTGCTTGTCCTTGGCAAAGCGGGTGTCGCGGTAGATGCGAAACAGCGAACCGCCGTTGGGCCGCGGGTCGGCCACGAAGTGGTCGCTGACCTGCGCCAGGTGCAAGGCGAAGTCGGCGATGAAGCGCAGCATCGGGTCGCGCACGTCGTCGAGATAGCGCTGCTTGTTGGCCTCGAACCAGTCGCGCCGGTTGTTGCGCTTGAGCTCGCGCAGGAACTTGAACAGGCGTGGTGTGAAATGCGGTTGCTGTCTCATGCTGGTCACTCGCACAGCCCCGCTCCGTACAGCCGATCGCCGCACTTGATCTCGGTGATGCGGCCGCCGGTCTGGCGAAAGTTGACCACGCAGTCGTTGACTTCGCTTGGCCAGCGGATCAACACGCGGTTGCCCTCGACGCTGTAGGTGCCGACCGACGACGCCGCGTACTGGTTGCCACCGATGGCGCCCCAGTTGCCGGTGTTGTTGCCGCCGCTGTCGACGAAGTTGCCGCCAGCTGCGAATTCGCTGCCCCAGCCCACCCGGCCCTGGCCGTCAAAGGTCATGCGCCGCGTGCTCGACGCCACGCTGCCACCCGACCAGTTGCACAGCGCACCGCGCAGCAATTGAGTGCCCGAACCGGCGCGCGGCTTGAAGAAGGCGACCGATGCCGCCACCTGCTGCACCTTGGGCCACAACGCATCGAACTGCGCCGGCGTGGTGACGCCCAGGATCGCGATCGCACCGCGTTCGCCGGCAATACCCACCGCGTGCGCCTGTAGCTTGATGTTGTCCTTGCTGGTGCCGGCCAGATCCACGGCCAGCGCCTGGCCGGCCTTGACCTTGAGCCCGCTGGCCGATCCCTGCGGCGCCAGCAGCACGCCCTCCTGGTTGAGGCCTTGCGCCGAGATCTTCTGCATCTGCTCGAAGGTCATGCCCGGAACGTACCAGGCCACGATCAGTCCGGGCTCGGTGTCGCTGCCCAGCAGGATGCGACCGGCCTGTTCGGCCAGCTTCCAGTTCTTGGGCGCCTTGAGTTCGTAGCCGTCGAGCTCGGACCGAAATTTCTTGCCGGTCGCGCTGGCTGGCGCCGGGCCTGCGGCGGCGAGCTGCGGGGCTGGCGCCGGTTGCGCCGGCTGGATGCTGGCGCCCTGGCTGCGGCTGAACGTCAGCGGCGCATCGCCGTCGAAGGAGAGGTAGAGCGTGTCGCCCTGCAGCGCGGCCTGAAACACGCCCTGGCCATCGGCCGTGCGATAAGTGCCGACGACCAAGTCGTCCTGCAGTGCGCCGTCCAGCTTGCCGGCCAGTCCATCGACCGTGCCGCTGCCGGTCACCCGGGTGCCCTGCTGTTTCAGGATCACCTTGCCGTTGCCGCCGGCAAAGGTGCCGTTGAAATCTGCGGCCAGTGCCGGCGACGTCAATGCGGCCCACAGTGCGAGCCCGCTGACCAGAGCGCTGTGCATGCCCCCCCCCGGACGCGTCGGCCAGTGCGGCGGTCGACGTCGAAAGTCGCGCTCCAACATAACAGAGCAGCACGTTCGGGCAATGCCGCGGGCCGCGTCTGGTGGCTGCGGTTTGCGCTCGCCAATTTGCGGCCGACCTGCATATTCCAGGCAGTGGCGATCGACCCGATCGCAGTGAGGTGCACCATGGCGGCAAGAGCTGGATGGGTGGTCGCGGCCCTGCTGTTGGGCCTGTTTGTCTGTGCTGGCGAGTGCAACCCCGATCCACCGACGACGTGCAGCAGCGACGAGTGTGGTCCGGCACCGGCGCTGCCCACCGTGCAGTGCTGGGATGGCACCACGGCCGGGCCGGGCGAGTGCCTGCGCGATGGCAACGGCGTGTGCGGCTGGGAGATCACCACCTGCCCCGAGCCGCCTGCCTGCAGCAGCAGCGAGTGCGGTCCGCGGCCCATGTTGCCCTCGACCAAGTGCGCGGATGGAACCTACAGCGGACCGGGCGACTGCAGTCGCAACGCCGACGGTACCTGTGGCTGGGAGATCCGGCGCTGTCTGAGTTACCCGCGCTGCGGTGGCTTTGCTGGCTTTTTGTGCCCCGCTGGCCTGATCTGCGTCGACAACCAGGCCGACAGCTGCGACCCGAACAACGGCGGCGCGGACTGCATCGGCATCTGTATCGATCCAGCCGCCTGCGTGCCGCCGACCTGCATCCGGATCTGATCTTCGGTCATTGGCCGTGCTTCATTGCTGCGGGGCTTCCGGTGCCGGGACCAGCGCCACCTTCTCGGCCAGCGCGGCGCGGTACTCTGCCTCCTCGATCGCATTGCCCTCGCGCATGCGCTGCAGGATCTTGTCGGCGCGGACCAGCACCGCCTCCAGGTCGCGGCGCGGGTTGAAGATGCGTGGACCGGGCAGGATCGCGGCCAGCAGGCTGCTCTCGCGCAGACTCAGCGCTGCCGGTGATTTTCCAAAATAGTAGTGGGCGGCGTGGCCGATGCCATGCACCAGCGGACCCAGTTCGACCAAGTTGAGATAGAGCTCGAGGATACGCTCCTTGCTCACCTCGTCGTCGATGCGGCGGGCCAGGATCACCTCCTTGAGCTTGCGGGTCAGCGTCTTCTCGCGCGTCAGGTACAGATTCTTGGCCAGCTGCTGGGTGATGGTGCTGGCGCCGCGTGAGTAGCGACCGCGCTCCAGGTTGGCCTTGGCCGCCTCCTTGATCGCGGCGGTGTCGATGCCGTCGTGCTTGAAGAACATCGAGTCCTCGGCCACCACCACGGTCTTGATCAGCGCGTCCGAGCACGCAGCCAGCGGCATCCAGTAGCGGTTCTTCGGGCCGACCTGAAACGGGTGCTCCTGCCCCTTCCAGTCGTGGACCTGGATCGTGATCGTGCTGCGCGTGTCGTTGAGCGACGACACATCGGGTAGGGTCAGCAGTGACCAGCCGAGCCAGCCGATGCCGACCGCCAGCACAAACGCGGCGACGACCAGCGCGGTCGCCGGTGTGAGCAGCTTGCGCATGCGCCCATTCTAGTCGAGCAGAAACTCGCGCCGGGCAAATGCGTACTCGGCGCAGGTGGCTGCCACGTACGCATTGATCTCCTTGCGGTGCAGCAGATAGCCGGCGCTGTCCAGTCCGTCGATCAGGTGGACGAACGCGACGAACTGGATCGGCTCGACAGTGTGAAACTCGACCATCAGCTGATCGACTCGATACCGGTCCAGCAGCAAACGCTTGAGCAAGTCTTCCAGGATCGGGAACTCGCCACCCTCGACGTCCATCTTGAGCACATCGATCCGGGTATGCCCGAGCAGCGTCGCGATCTCGTCCAGGGTCTTGACCACGCACGGCACGCCCTCGATCGTCAGGTCGCGCGCGTGCGCCGGGTCGGGCGAGACCGGGCCGAGGCCCCACGGGTGAAACGTGATCCTGCCCGCGCCGCGCGCTTCGCCCGCTTCCAGGTGACCGAATAGCTGTATCGATGACGGCGTCGGATCGAAGACGTGTACATCGCAGCCGTATGTTTTGGCCATCTCCTCTTCGAAAGTGATCTCGGTTCCGGCGCCCACGCCATAGACGACACAGGGCGGCGCAAGCTGGTAGCTGTTGCACAGCCACTTGCCGCCATCGCCCAGCTGGCCCACGCGCTGCGTGGTCACGCAATCGGCCACCGCGTCGACCAGCAGGTGCTGGCCGGGGGTGCCAGCAAGGCGGACGATTTCTGGCATCTCGGCGCGTCGCCGCTCCTCGCGCTGCTCGATGTTTGCAACCCGATGTTCGAACGACGACAGCCCGGTGGCGCGCATGCTGACGATCGCCGCGACCGCGATCGCCAGCACAGCGCCCGCTGCAACCATGACATTTTTCGTGACCGTCGAGCGCTGTGATCGAACTTGCTGGTCCGGGCTGTTCATGGCACGTCCGTTGACGCCTACAAAGTTGTCGAACAATGCACGCTAGGCTCCGGCGATTCAAGTGCTGACCGGCGGGAGCAGTCGTGCGCGGACGGCTCTAGTGGCAGTAGTAGTAGCCCTGCGCAGCGATCCAGTCGCAGGCCTGGCTATCAGTGGCGCAGTCGCGGCGGCTAACCTGGTTGTTCTCGCACCAGACTGCGACCGTTCCCTGGCAGGTCCCGGCAAAGGTGTAGCCCTGGCACGGATCGCTGTTGCCGCTCGCGCTGCCGCTGCTCGCCGCCATGCAGTAGTAGCCGTACTGGCTGCCGGTGTAGCCGCAGGTCTGGCCGTCGGCTGCACAGTCGTGTTGCACCAGCTGGTTGTTCTCGCACCACCCCGAGACTGCGCCCTGGCACGCGCCCTCGTAGGTGATCCCGTTGCACGGGTCGCTGCTGCTTGGGCCGCCGCCGGTCGAGCCGCTGCTGCCGCCGCTACTGGTCGAGCCAGCAGCGCTGCCCAGGTAACTGCTGATCTGCTGCTGGATCCAAGCGTGGTTGTAGCTGGCCAGCGCGTAGTGGCCCTCGTCCTGGCACTGCGCGTCGCCCCAGGAGACGGTACCGACCACACGCAGCTCACCGTTGACCATCTGCAGCGACGGGCCGCCCGAATCGCCGCTGCAGGTGCCGCTGCCGTTCTGGTCGAAGTGGGTGGTGAAGTCGAAGCTGCTGACCGCTGCCACAGTCTCGGCAGTCCAGTAGCGGCGCGTGTTGCTGTCGTTGCTGGTGCTGGTCACGCCATAGCCGACGTTTTGCACTTTTTGCCCACGCAGGTCGCTCAGGGTCGAGTCGTTGAACGGGATCGGCACGATCGAGGCGACGAAGTTGGTCGCCGGCTCTTTGAGAAAGTAGATCGCCACGTCCGCTCGGGCAGAGATGTTGGAGGAAGAGTGGTTGTAGTTGGGGTTGCCCACGACTTTCTTGATCGGGATGACCGCGGTCGGGTTGGCCGAGTCCGTACCGATCGCGAAATCGAGGCTGCTCAGCGCCGCACCCACGCAATGGGCCGCCGAGATGACGACCTGCGGCGCGATCAGGGTGCCGGTGCAAAACTCCCAGCCGTTTTCGCGGAGGGCGCCGATGGCCTTTTGCTGGCCCGCTGGAATCGTGAACAATGTCGGTGAGTTGGTGCCATTGATGACGGCGTCCTTGTCCCCCTCGACGCCATGGATGGTAAAGCCGTCGCGGTCGAGGCCGCTGTTCGCCGACACCATCGAATTCTGATCCTGAGCCAGCCCGCACCCGCCGAGCAGAGCAACGATTCCACAAAGGGCGATTGTGATCGGCCGCATTGTTTCCTCCTACACTGCCCCCAAAGGTACGCGTGTCATAGATCACAAAAACGCCATCGTCAAGCGAAAACATCAATGATTTCATGTAGTTATATGTATGGCAAAGTGGTCAAATGAAGGTAAATGGAAGGCGGTGTGCGGATGCGGCGCACAAAGGACGACATTGTGCGCAAGGCGAGATTAATCATGAAAATTAAATGATGTTGAGGTGTTGCAGAAATTCGCTCGAATCGGGTGGCAGCTTGGGGTACCACCGCAACGTATAGTAGTCAGCCACCAGCGCGCGAAACCGACCTTCGGCAATGACCGCGGATTTCGGCTGCCCGGTTGCGCTGCCCGAGGCAAGCCAAGTCTCGTACCGTTGCCAGAGCGACGGCGATTGCCTGCGCGGCCAGACCTGCCAGGCCAACCAGTGCGCGACGATTGCGATCGATGCGGCCGTTGCGGCAGACGCGAGCGTTGGCGATCAGAGCGGCGGCGAAAGTGGCCGCGACGCCAGTCGCAGCGATCGTGCTGGCGTCGACGGTGCAGGGGATGGCGCCGCGCGCGATCGGGCTGAGCACGATGTCATCGCGGCGGACCGCGGCCAGGCAGACAGCGGCGCTGACGGCGCAACCACCGACCGGTCGACAACCGGCGGCGCCGCGACCGACCGCGCCAGCGTCGACGCAGTGACCGTCGACAGCAGCGTTGCCGATGCGGTGACCGTCGACCGCAGCGTGGCCGACACCATGACAGTCGACAGCACTCTGCCGCCGTGTCCGGGCGCGCGTCCGGGCGCGGTCTGCGATCCGGCCGACAGCACGCTGGTCGCCTGTTACACTTTTGACGCTGACAGCGACCGTGTCGGCGGTGTGGTTGATTCGTCGCAGTACCACAACGACGGTACGCCCACTGCGGTCAGCTACGTCGCGCATGGCAACGGTCAGGCGCTCAGCCTGGCCGGGACCGGCTACGTCAGCGTTGCCGACAGCGCGAGCCTCGACGCGACAAGCGCGCTCACCATCACGGCCTGTTCGTCTACCCGGACGGCTATCACTGTGTCGCCGGCGCGACGATGATCGCGCTGCCGGTGGTGACCGGGCGCTGGACCCATATCGCCTGCGTCGCCGGTGCGACCAGCATGCGTTTCTTTGTCGACGGCGTACTGGTGGCCGAGCTCTCCGCGACCACCAGTCTCTCGACCGATGCCACCGATCCTTCGTTGATCGGCGCCAACAGTCCTACCGGCAACGACAACTTCATTGGCGCGATCGACGTCCTGCAGATCTACAATCGGGAGCTCGACGCCGATGCGATCTGCTGGGCAGCTCAACCCTGAGAAATGGACGTGGCGCGAATGACGGTGCGGTCACTCACGGCAATGCTGGTGGCAACAGCGCTGGCCAGCGCGATCGGCGTGGCCGGCCTGGTCGGCTGTCTTCCCGCAGCCGGGGTGTGTCGCTCGAGCCAGGAATGCCAGACGTCGGAGATCTGCGTCGCGAGTCACTGCCACCTGACCTGCAATGCGACCCCTGACTGTCCGCCGGACGAGGTGTGCCGCAACGGCATCTGCTTTGCTGCAGGCGCGAGCGATGCAGCCATTGGCGACGTCAGCGGCAGCGAAAGTGCGATCGTCGATACCAGCGCCAGCGATGCGGCGGGTCGCGACGCGGGGCACGCCGACGGCGCGGCGCACGATCTGTCGCCGGTCGACCGCGCGGCCGTCGACGCTGCGCGAGATGCGGTCCACCTCGATGCGGTCGCCCTGGATACGGTTCGGTCCGATACGCCGCAGCCGGATACCGCCCACGCTGATGCCGCTCGCGTCGACGCTGCTGCGCCCGATGCGCGCGACGCCGGGATCGTCCCGAGCGATGCGGCGGTGATCGTCGACGCCACGGGTCTGGAGCGCGAAGATGCTGGCCCACCCTGTCCGGGCGTGCCGCCCGTGCGCCTCTGTCCGGCGAGTGATCCGCAGCTGATCGCGTGCTACACCTTCGACAACGACGTCGGAGGCACTCCCCTCGACACGATCACGGACAGCTCTAGCTACCTCAACCATGGCACGCTGGTGGCCGCTGTGCACGGGCCGGGCATCGACGGGCAGGCACTGAACATCGATGGCGCGAGTGCCGTGATTGTCCCGCACGACCCGAGCCTCAATCCTGGCAACATGCTGACGATCGAGGCGTGGGTGAGGCTGGATGCCATGCCGGCAACCCGCGCCGGCGTCGTCGACAAGGATGGCCAGTACTCGATGTTCATCTATCAGGGTGCGAGCAAGGCCAGCGCGCGCTGCAGCGTGACCAGCAGTGCGACCGTGGTCGAGTACGCAGGCGTCGTGGTCGGTCAGTGGACACACCTGGCCTGCGTCTACGACGGGGTCAACGCTACCTACTCGCTCTATCAGGACGGTTATCTGGTCAAGCAGACCGCAGTGACCAACACCATTGCCACCGCGACTACGACGCTGGCCCTGGGCGGCAACAGCCCATCTGGCGACTTCTTGACCGGAGCGCTGGACGGCGTCCGGCTCTGGAGCGGGGTGCGGTCGCCGGCCGACATCTGCTGGGCTGCGCGGCGCTGAACCAGTGCCTGGCGCGCCTGGGTCACCACCTCCGAATTTTCGCGATGACCGAGCAGGGGGCTTTGCTATATACACGCCCCCGGTTGCCAATACCCTGCTGACCGTGGGTTGCACGACAGGAGCTGGATGATGAAGGCTGCACTTTTTTCTGGCGCTGCTGCGCTGGCGTTCGCAGGTCTCCTTTCCGCGACGGCGTGCGATCGCAAGCCAACCACCGAGGGACCGCCGGTCACCTGGGGCCAGCAGCCGTCGTCGGCGCCGGCGCCAAACGCGGGCGCGCCAAGCGCAGGCGGGATGAATGCGGCCGGTCCGCGCGGCACCGTGGTCGAGTCCATGGACGCGGCGCGCTACACCTATGTCCTCATCGACACGGGCACCGAGAAAGTCTGGGCCGCTGCGCCGCAGTTCAAGGTCGCCAAGGGCGACAAGGTGTGGGCCAGCTCGGGTATGCCGATGAAGAACTTCAAGAGCGAGACGCTCAATCGAACCTTCGAGGTGGTTTTCTTTGCCGAGGCGATCGGGCCGGACACCGGCACGCCGCCAACCGCAGCTGCCATGCCGCCCGGGGCCATGCCGCCGGGAGCCATGGCCGGTGCGATGGCCGGAGCGGCCGGCGACCAACCTGGATCGATGCCGGCTGGCCACCCCGACGTGAGCAAGGTGGCGACCGACAGCGCGATCGATCTGAAAAACATCAAGAAGGCAGACAACGGCAAGACCGTGGCCGAGATCTATGCCAGCAAGGCGGTGCTCGCCGGCAAGGCCGTGGCGCTGCGCGGCAAGGTGGTCAAGGTCAACGCCCAGATCATGGGGCGCAACTGGCTGCATGTGCGCGACGGCAGCGGCGGCGAGGGCAGCAACGACTTGACCGTGACGACGGACGGCATGGCCAAGGTCGGCGACACTGTGCTGGTGCAGGGCACGCTGGTCACTGGCAAGGATTTTGGCTCGGGCTACAAGTACGACGTGCTGGTCGAGGGCGCGACCGTCAAGGTCGAGTGAGGTCGTTCGCACGCGCCGGACACCGAACGCAGCCTGGTGGCTTCTGCTGCTCGCCGCAGTGGCGTGCTCGGCGAGGACTCCGGTAGGTTCGTCTGAGCGTGCGGTCGCAGTCGGGACCGACGCTGGTCAGCAGAGCGTCCTGCGCGCCGAGGCGTGGACCGAGGCCGACCGGTTGTTTCACGCCGAGCCGCGCTGGCTCGGTGGCGACGGCGCCTACTCGATCGATCTCGGCAACGAACGCGTGCTCTGGCTTTTCGCAGACAGTTTCATCGCCACCTCGGCAGCGCTGCGGCGCAGCGAATCGCGCATGGTGCACAGCAGCGTCGCTATCCAGCAGGGGCGCGACCCGACCAGCGCTGGTATGGCCTTCTACTGGCGCGAGACGGCGGGGCAGCCGCAGTCCTTCTTTCCCGAGTCGGGCACGGTCTGGCACTGGCCCAGCCACGGTGCGCTGGTCGACCACCGGCTGTTGATCTTCTGCATGCGCCTCGTCGCAGCCAGTGGTGGCCTCGGTTTTGACACCGTTGGCAGCGTGGCCGTCGCCATCGACGATCCAGCTGCCGATCCTCGCAGCTGGCAGTTGCAGTGGCTCGCGCTGCCGGTCAACGCACTCGATCTGATCTATGGGAGCGCGGTGTTCGTCGACGGCGACCGGCTGTACGCGTACAGCGCAACAGATGCGGCCAACCACGATCTCTATCTGGTGCGCTGGACGCGCAGCCAGGTGCTGGCTGGCGACCTGCTGTCGCCCGAGTGGTGGCGCCCTGATCTCGGGCAGTGGACGTCGCAGCAGCAGCTGACCGGCCGGCCGTTGCCGGCGCTGCGCAGCGGCCAGACCGAGCTGAGCGTGCATGCCGAATCGCACGTCGGTGGCTGGCTCGAGGTGCAGACCGAGGGCTTTGGTGCCTCATCGATCTCGACCCGCCGTGCCGGCGTGCTGACCGGGCCGTGGCTCGGCTATGCGCCGCTGTTTACGCCGCCCGAGGCCACGCGGCCAAACGTCTTGTTGTATGCGGCCAAGGCCCATCCAGAGCTGATGGGCGCCGAACTGGTCATCACCTACGCCAGCAACAGCACCGACTTCGCCGAACTGGTCAACGACGTCACGCTGTACTTCCCGCGCTTTGTGCGCGTGCGTTTCGAGCGCGCGCCCTGATGCGGATTTGTCGGGGTTGCCGCTCGTCGACACCTGCGGGACGGTTGCTGGCGCTGCTTTTTGCTCGAGCTT
>Ga0315268_10001948_pt1 | contig 23663 bp, 25 predicted proteins | sample C1_top_MG_FD_204535 | JGI IMG/M metagenome (GOLD analysis project Ga0315268, IMG submission 204535) | Sediment microbial communities from Yellowstone Lake, YNP, Wyoming, USA - C1_top | ecosystem: Environmental > Aquatic > Freshwater > Lake > Sediment | place: USA: Wyoming | collected 2017-08-01 | reverse complement strand
CGGTGATTTTTAAAAATGAAAGAGTGGGTCATGAAGGCAATTTCAATTTGTACAAATTCCGCTATATGCAACTCGAGCACTGCACCAGTTCTCAAAATCCCGGCCACAAGGAAGCGCTTGAGCTGGAAAAGGAGCTGATTGAAAAGCAAAGTGTGCGGCGCGGTCCGGTTTATAAAATCAAAAATGATCCCAGAAAAACCCGGGTGGGCCGTTTAATCGAGGCCCTCTCAATTGACGAATTGCCTCAACTCTGGAATGTTCTCAGGGGCGATATGAGCCTTGTCGGGCCACGTCCCCATCAGCCGCGGGAAGTGGAAAAATACGAAAATTGGCAGAAAAGAACGCTCTCCATCAAACCTGGGGTCACCGGCCTCGCGCAAATTAGCGGCCGATCGGACTTGAGCTTTTCTGATGAAGCCAGGCTTGACATTTATTACATTGAAAATTGGTCGCTCTGGCTGGATGTTCAAATTCTATTCAAGACTATATTTGTGCTGCTGAGAAAGAGAAAAAATGTTTAACTTTGCGCCCGAGCAACTTCCTCAGCTTCTGAAATTCTGGGGATACCCCCTGATGTTCTTGTTGATGATCGTCGAGGGCCCGATTATAGCCATAGTTTCAGCTTTTTTAGCTTCACTCGGGTATTTCAATATCGCGATTGTTTTGGGGCTGAGCATAAGTGGTGATATAATCGGTGATATGATTTTATATTATATCGGCTATTCCGGCGGCCCGAAAATTCTTCCGAAAGTCCAGAAATTTCTGGGAGTGCAAGGCTCAGTTTTGGAGAAATTGAAATCGCAATTCCACAAGAACAGCGAAAGAATAATTTTTTACGTCAAGTCAACAACTGGGCTGAGCTACATTACCTTTATCACTGCCGGGACGTTGCACATGAGATTTTCCAAGTTTCTGAAGAATATAATTCTCGGTGGTCTTATCTGGAGCTCATTTCTAGTAACTGTAGGCTATTTTTTCGGATATGCGGCCAAGCAGATTAGTCAATATATCAAATATGCCGGCATTTTTGTTTTCGTGGGCGCAGTGTTATTCCTCATCGGTTTGACTTTGTATAAAAAAAGACAGACCAGAGAAATCTTGGAATAAACTATCTAAAAATTATTGTGCGTCCCTATGGCTCATCGGAACAATGGGCTTTTTTTATCCCCACACCAATTTTATTTTATTTCTCAAGATACTCTGCAATAGTCAATTGGATTGGTGTGGGGATAAATTGCCAAAAACGCCCAAAAAAGCTACAATTCCACTATGAAAATCGCTCTAGTGCACGACTATCTAATTCAATACGGTGGCGCTGAAAGGGTGCTGGAATGCTTTACGGAAATCTGGCCGCACGCGCCGATCTACACGCTGATTTACGATGAAGAAAAGACGCACGGTATATTCAAGAACAAGCGGATCTATACTTCTTTTCTCCAAAATTTCCCCTATTCGCGGAAAAACCATCGCGTTTTTCCGCCGCTCATGCCGCCCGCTATCGAACAATTTGATTTTTCAAAATATGACGTCGTGCTTTCAGATTCATCTAGTTACGCCAAAGGAGTTATAACCCGTCCGGAAACCCTGCATATTTGTTATTGCCACACACCCATGCGTTATGCCTGGGATGATTGCCAAAAATATATCCAGGAATTCGGTTTTCCGAAGGTTGTAAAAAAATTTATTCCATTTCTCATGAACTACATCCGGGTCTGGGATCGCTTGAGCGCCGACCGGCCCGATGAATATATCGCTAATTCAAAATTTGTCGCCGGAAGAATAAAAAAATATTATAAAAGAAACTCTACAGTTATCAATCCGCCCGTGAATCTCAAGAAATTTTTTGTCAGCCAGAAAACTGATGATTATTTTCTGATGGTTGGGCGGCTAATGACTTATAAGCGCTTTGATATTGTCATCCGAGCTTTCAACCGGCTGGGCTGGCCGCTCATTATTATCGGTCGGGGGCCAGAGGAAAAGAGACTTAGAAAAATGGCTAAATCCAATATCATCTTTGCTGGAAGGGTTGATGACCAGAAGCTTTCCGAAACATACTCGCGAGCCAAGGCTTTTATTTTTCCTCAGGAGGAGGACTTTGGCATTGTTGCAATCGAGGCACTCGCATCCGGAAGGCCGATTATAGCTTATCGCGGAGGCGATATCGCGGAGCATATCGTTGAAGAAAAAGAAGGTATTTTTTTTGACGAACAAACGCCGCAAGCTGTAATAAGTGCACTCAAAAATTTCGATTCAAGAAAATTCTCGCCTGGCGATCTGAGGGAAAGGTCGTTGCCCTTTGACAGGGAGATATTTAAGGCTAAGATAAGAAACCACCTTGAGGAGGCGCTGCTTCGGCATAAAAGGGGATAATCATTAAAACTATTCTATGGAACTCCGCGAATACATCAAGATTCTAGGCAGAAATATTTCCACAATCGTATATACGGTTATAATTTTTGTCATCGTTGTCTATATTTGGTCGGCTGAACAATCAAAATTATTCACTACCGAGCTCTTGCTTAACATTGGTCGCCTGGACAATCAAAGCACGGCCGAATATAAATTTGACGAGTTCTATCGCGTTCAGGCTGATGAAAAATTTGCCAAAAATATCGAAGAGTGGCTCAAAATTCCCGGAGTAATCTCGTCGATTTTTGTTGACGCGGGAATCAAGGATGAGCCGGGGACCATTGGCGGTCGAAATGTCAATTTTCAAGCGACGGCCATATCCCCTGAATCCGTCAAAGTAAAATTTTCTGTTGCAACCGAAGACGAGGCTCGCAAACTTGGCGGATCGGTGGGCAAGATTATAGACAACAAAACAACCACCCTCAACAGTGAGGCCAAGGATCCTAATTGGTTCAAGGTCAGTTCCGACAATCTGATAATTTACAAAAATACTCAAAATCTTCCGCTGAATCTCGGCCTAGCCTTAATCATTGGGTTGTGCGTTGGATTATTTTTGGCGCTTTTCAAGCACTATGTTTTGAGGAGGGAATAAATTATTTTGCGCCATTTTATGAAGATTGGTTTGGATGTCAGATGTCTTGAGGAAAAAAATATTTCAGGGGTTGGAGAATACACCTTGGCTCTTCTTGAAGTATTGCCAAAGAACGATCGACGCGGTGAATATATTTGTTTTTCGAATTCTTTTCGAAAAAACAAAAAGCGCCTCGACTCTTTTCGTCGTTTTGAAAATCTAAACACCCGTCTTTTCCACTTCCCTAATAAAATTTTCAATTTTTTTATTTGGTATTTCAATTGGCCAAAAATAGACCGGCTGCTCGAAAAGGCGGATGTCTTTTTCGCGCCAAATATTAATTTCTTGGCAATTTCCAAGAAATGCCCGCTAATCGTCACTTTCCATGATCTTTCATTCGAACGTTTTCCCGAGTTTTTTTCGCCAAAAACCCGTTTTTGGCACCGTTGCTTTGTTGAGCCGAAAAAGATCGCCCGAAAAGCTGCCGGTCTCATCGCGGTTTCAGATTCGACCAAAAAGGACCTTGAAAATATATACGGCATAACCCCCCAAAAGATCCGGGTCATTCCGCACGGTTTTAGCAAGAATTTTCGCGTCTTAGAGGCAAACTCTCTGGACCTTAAAGATGTTCAAAGAAAATACGGCTTGCCCGAACATTTTATCTTGTTTTTGGGAAATATCGAGCCTCGAAAAAATATCTCTGCGATTATCGCAGCTTTCGAGAAACTCACCAAAAACAAAAACTCTCTCGAGAAATATCATTTGGTTTTGGCAGGACTTGGTCAGCCACAATTTGAAAAAAAAGAGATTCGGAAAAATGAAAAAATTCGATGGCTTGGCTATGTCGAACGTCAGGATAGGCCCGCAATCTACAATCTGGCCTCGCTTTTTGTCTATCCTTCTTATTTTGAGGGTTTTGGCTTGCCGCTGCTTGAAGCTATGGCTTGCGGCACACCAGTGATCACATCTCACAATTCATCCATGCCGGAAGTGGCTGGAAACGCGGCAGTTTTTGTAAATCCTGACAAACCGCAGGAAATATTGCGAGCGATGCAAAGTGTCCTGGCTGACGAAAAATTACGTGCCAAATTGAGTGAACGAGGCCAGAAGCAGACCGAGAATTTTAGCTGGGAAAAATGCGGGCGCGAAACGAGAAAAGCCCTGGAAAATATATTTTTGGAATTCAGGTCTCAAACAAATTAAAAATATGCGAATTGGAATTGATGCCCGTTTTTATGGCTCGATCGGAAAAGGCCTCGGGCGATATACCCAAAAATTAATAGAAAATTTGGAAAAAATCAGTGATTTTCAGGGACCGATTCCAAGCCGAGATTCTGAATATCAATATTATATCTTTCTTAGGCGGGAGAATTGGGACGAGTATCAACCCAAACAACCAAATTTTCACAAAGTCCTGGCTGATATCCCTTGGTATGGCATGCGCGAGCAAATTTTTTTGCCGAGAATACTGAAAAAATACAACCTAGACTTGGTTCATTTCCCCCACTTCAACGTGCCGTTTTTCTGGAAAGGGAAATTCATTGTCACTATCCATGATCTGATTTTGCTTCACTTCCAGACTCAAAGAGCTTCGACACTGGCTCCGCTTATATATTGGTTGAAACAATTGGCTTATAAGATAATCATAAACCGGGCGGTAAGAAAATCCGAAGTAATCATCGCGGTTTCGCAGTATACGAAAGGGGACATCATCAAGTATTTTGATGTTCCGGCGGAGAAAATCCAGGTAACTTACGAAGCGGTCGATGTGCCGTCGCAATCAACCCAGGATTCGCGGCAGCAGGTTCTCGGAGAATATGGTATAATCAAGCCGTATCTTCTCTATGTGGGCAATGCCTATCCACATAAAAATTTAGAGGGGCTTGTTTTGGCGTTTCGTGAAATACTTCTGCGCCATCCCCACCTCAGATTGGTTCTGGTTGGCAAGGAAGATTATTTTTTCCGGCGCCTGAAAAATTTTGTTCTTGAAAATCACATTTAGAATGTTATATTTACCGGTTATGTTCGAGATGAATATCTAGGCTCAGTATATCGCGACGCCTCGCTTTATGTTTTCCCTTCATTCTACGAGGGCTTTGGCCTTCCGCCGCTGGAAGCTATGAGCCGAAACACTCCCGTGGCTTCCTCGAATGCTGCTTGTCTTCCGGAAGTTTTGGGGGATGCTGCCGTTTTTTTTGACCCCTACGCGCAATCGGAAATGGCCGAAAAAATCGAAGAGGTTATCTGGAATCTCGATTTGAGAAAAAAATTGATCAAAGCCGGGGAAAGACAAGTTCGAAAATACAATTGGGAAAATATGGCGCGGCAAACGAAAGCAATTTATGAGAATATAAATTCGCGCTCCAAGCTATGGCCAAGCGAAAACAAATAATAAAACCAATGTTTGATGTGCGTCCGACGAATTTCGGCGATTTTTCCGGTGGTGACGGTGCTGGAAATTTCGGGGAAACGAAAGAGAGCGCCAGCCATTCCCAAAATGGCTTCCGGTCAACGAGGGGCGTGGCTGACATCCGCTCGTCGATCAATCAACCGCTAGGATCTGATTTCCCGCTCCGTTCTTCCGAATATGAGTCTCGATTCGCTTTCCCTGAAACTGAACAGCCGGAGCTCACTGGCAAGAGGCGAGCGAATGTTTATCAACTGGGAAAAATTTTCCCAAATGATATCGAAATTCCGACGAGCCTGGACGCGAGCAGTTTTATTTCTACTGACGATAAAATTGAAAGCTACTTCAAGGCTGATCCTGAGGATAACGACGTTTATATCACCGAGGATACAGAACAGGCTCCCGAGCTAAGCAGATTTTTCTCGGACGAAGATATTGCGGAAAGTCCGCTGATGGCTGATCGGAAAAAAAAGACTTCGTTTCGCCCAAGGAAAAGAAAAAGAAGAAGGATTCAACAGGTCTCGATTTTTTCCCGATTGAGACTCTCATTCTCAGCCCCGGCTTTTTCTTTTGCGACAACTTTGATTTTGTTTTCGCTGGTTATTCCTTTTTCCGCCTTTTATGAAAAAGGACTCTCCTCAAAAGATACTCTCTCCGTTCTTGGTCGAAGCGCTCTCGGAGAATTCGCCAAAGCCAAAGATAATTTGGTGACGGGTCAATACACCGATGCCTCAAAAAATTTCGAGGATTCCTATCAAATTTTGGCTGATTCGGGGAAAAATCTGGCTCAAGTCGGCGGAAATTTCAGCGATATATTGCGATATATTCCTGGCATGTCCCGCGTTGCCACGGCGGAATATTTAGTTCGCGCTGGAGAGGATATCGCGCTCGCCGGGAAAAATATCGCCGATTCATTGACGGCTGTTGCCCAAATTGGCAATCCGCTGGAAAAAGATAACCAGGTTCCGCTCACGGGAATTTTTTTGCAGCTTTCAGAGGGCATAAAAAAAGCCCAGGCTTCGCTTGAGGACGCCAATGGGAATCTTTCCAAGTCGAATATCGAAGATTTGCCGCCCGAAATCCAAGCTAGCTTCGTTAAGATAAAAACTAAGCTGCCCCAGATCGTTCAAGGCATGCGGAATTTTTCCGATAATTCGCAAATTATTCTGGACTTTTTGGGATATAACGGTCCGAGAAAATTCCTCTTTATTTTTCAAAATAACCAGGAAATGCGAGCTACCGGCGGATTTATCGGCAGTTATGGCGTTCTGGATGTCGCGGATGGAAAAATAAAAAAACTCTTCGTCGACGACATCTATAATCCCGACGGACAAATCAAGGCCCGAATCGTGCCGCCAGAACCCATTCAAAAAATGAGCGCTGCTTGGATGATGCACGACTCAAATTGGTTTCCCGATTTTCCCACTTCGGCCGAAAAAATTTCCTGGTTTTACGAAAAAACCGGGGGGCCGACGGTTGACGGAGTCATAGCGATGACTCCCGACGTAATCCAAAAGATGTTGGAAATCAGCGGACCGATTGAAATGCCGGATTACGGGCTCATTATCGACAGCCAAAATTTCGTCGAGGCTACCCAAACCGAAGTCGAGCTGAATTATGATAAAACAGAAAATCAGCCGAAGAAAATTATTGCGGATCTGACTCCTCAGGTCCTGGACAGGGTTTTGAGCGATCGTAAGCCCGGCGATATGCTCCGCCTTTTATCGATTATCAACGACTCTTTGAAGGAAAAGCAACTTCTGATATATTCGAAAAATTATAATATTCAAAAGATTATTTCGAACTCAGGCTGGTCTGGGGAAATTTTAGATACGCCCAAAGATTATCTTAGCGTTGTTAACACAAATATCGGTGGCTACAAAACGGACGCGGTCATTGACGAGACAATTGACCATCACTCGACTATTTCCGAAGACGGCAGCATCGTGGATGAGGTCACTATAACTCGAAAGCATAACGGCGGAAACGAGAAATATGACTGGTGGAACAAAGTCAATGCGGACTACCTGCGAGTTTATATTCCGGAAAACTCCGTTCTTTTGGAGGCGAGTGGCCAAACGCGAGAATTTGTATCGCCACCCTTGGATTATAAATCACTAGGTTTTTCTCACGATCCTCAAGTCTTAACCGAGGAAGAAGCGACTAAGATTGATGACACTTCCGGAACGAGAATATATTCAGAAAATCGCAAAACTGTTTTTGCGAACTGGGTTTACGTGAGCCCGGGCGAGGAAGTGGTATTGAAATACAAATATAAATTGCCGTTCCGGCTGGTTTTTGATAATCTTCAGCATCCAGCCGATACGTTTTCGGTTCTTTATCAGAAACAGTCGGGCAGCCGCGGCAGCCGCCTAGAGAGCCGCGTAGATTTGCCGAGTTCATTTTCGACTGTTTGGGCCTATCCGGAAAACAGTCAAATGGAGAATGGAAATTTGAAAACGGAAACTGATTTGACGACTGATAAGATTGTCGGAGCCGCCATACTTCTAAAAAAATGATTAGAACCCTAGCGGGAAAATTGAGAGATATGAAGCCCTCCGCATCCGTAAATGCGGCCGCTTTTACTATTGCGGTGGCCGGCATCCTGAGCCGCTTGCTGGGACTATTCCGTGATCGCATCTTGGCCGCCAAATTTGGCGCCGGAGATACCCTAGATATCTATTACGCAGCCTTTCGCGTGCCTGACCTTATTTATAATCTCTTGATTCTCGGGGCTCTCAGCGCGGCTTTTATTCCAGTGTTTACCGGTCTCTTGGCTCACGAAAAAAAAGATGACGCCTGGAAGCTCGCGAACGGACTTTTGAGTTTTGCTATTTCGGTTTTAATCGTTATTTGTCTGTTTTTCGCTATTTTTATGCCCTATTTAATGAAGCTTATCACTCCCGGATTTCCGGCGGAAAAGCTTCAGGGCGCTATCCAGCTGACGCGAATCATGTTTTTGAGTCCCATATTTCTGGGCATCAGCGGAATTTTCGGCGGAATTTTGAATTCCATGAAACGATTTCTTATTTATTCCCTGGCTCCGATATTTTATAATCTGGGAATCATCGCTGGGGCGGTTTTCCTGTTTCCGCTTCTGGGAATATCTGGTCTCGCTTGGGGAGTAGTCTTAGGGGCCTTTTTGCACATGCTGGTCCAATACCCGACCGTAAAAATGAGCGGCTTTCGGTTCAGGGCTGTTTTTGATTTCAAAAATCCGCATTTGAAAAAAGTTCTCACTCTGATGGTTCCGCGGACTATGGGCTTGGCCGTGACCCAGGTGAACTTGCTGATTGTCACGATTATCGCTTCGACGCTCACTGCGGGAAGTCTCGCCATTTTTAATTTCGCCAACAACCTGCAAAGCTTTCCCCTGGGAATTTTTTCTATCCCTTTTGCCCTCGCGGTTTTTCCAGTGCTTTCCCACGCGGCGGCTAAAAAAGATTTGCGCGTTTTCGTGGGATCCTTTTCTCAAACATTTCGCCAGATTCTCTTCTTTGTCATACCTTCCACGGTCTTGATCCTGGTTCTCCGGGCGCAAATCGTGAGAGTCATTCTCGGAAGCGGCCGGTTTGACTGGGACGATACAATTATGACATTTCAAGCCTTGGCGATCTTTTCCGTTAGCCTGTTCGCGCAAGGCTTGGTTCCGCTCCTCGCGCGATCGTTTTATGCCTGGCACAATACCAAGATTCCTTTTGTAACTGGAATTGCCAGTGAAGCCGTGAATCTTGGACTGGCCATTTTCCTTTCCCGGCGCTTCGGAGTCCTGGGCCTGGTATGGGCGTTTTCTATCGCCAGTATGGTCAATATGTTCCTGCTGTTCTTCATTCTCCGGGCGAAACTCGGCCGGCTCGATGATCGAAACATTATAAGTACTACCGCAAAAATCAGTCTGGCCGCGATTGCGGCCGGAGCAGTGGCCCAGCTCGCCAAATATTTTGTCAGCTTTTCTCTTAATCTCGACACTTTTCGGGGAATTTTCTTGCAACTGATTGTTGCCTCCGCAACCGGACTGGCGGCTTATTTTGCCGCCTCTCATCACCTAAAGCTTCCAGAGCTCCAGTCCGTGAAGAGGCTTATATCAACAAGCTTTTTGCGCTCCAAGCAATCCCTCCCTGAAGACCCAACGGAAGCCAGCGGGATATAGAAAATTATCTTGTAATATTTAGTTTTGATTTATTACTGACCTAGCAAAAAATGTCTGCGTAAGGACGTTTTTTTAGTTTTGGCTATTGCTAAATAAAGGAAAAATAGCTAGATTTAATCTATGACCAATCAGCAAAATATCCGAAATTTTTGCATCATCGCTCACATTGACCACGGGAAATCGACTCTCGCCGATCGGATGCTCGAGATCACTAAAACAGTTGAAGCGCGGAAGATGAAAGAGCAACTTCTCGACACGATGGATCTCGAGCGGGAAAGGGGAATTACCATCAAGCTTCAGCCGGTTCGGATGAAATATTCTTCGTCCGGAAAAGACTATACGCTGAATCTCATTGACACGCCGGGTCACGTTGATTTTTCCTATGAGGTTTCACGATCGCTGGCCGCTGTCGAAGGCGCGGTGCTTTTGGTTGATGCTACCAAGGGCGTTCAGGCCCAAACCGTCGCCAATCTCTATCAGGCCGTTGGACAGGATCTTGAAATTATTCCCGTGGTCAATAAAATTGATCTTCCGAACGCCGATATCCAAAAAACCAAAAAAGAAATTGTCCATTTGCTCGGCTCTGACCCGGATGAGATCATTGAAGCTAGCGGAAAAACGGGACAAGGAGTGCCTGAAATTCTCGAGAGAATCGTGAAAAAAGTCCAATCCCCAAAAGGCGCCCCGGAAAAGCCTCTGCGCGCGCTCATTTTCGACTCAAAATACGATTCCTATAAGGGAGTGCTAGCTTTTGTGAAAATTATCGACGGATCTGTGAAAGCCGAAGATAAGTTGAAGACGCTTGGCACTCGGCAAATCAGCACGGTCATTGAGGTTGGTTATTTTGTGCCGAATTTTCTGAAACAGGCGAATCTTGCCACGGGTGAAATCGGCTACGTCGCTACGGGCTTCAAAACCGTCGAAGATTGTCGCGTCGGAGACACCATAACCCTAACAACGGCCCAAGGCGAGGTTGATCCCTTGCCGGGATACAAGGTCGTGAAGCCGATGGTCTATGCAAGTCTTTATCCGACTGAAGGTGATGCCTATAATTTCATGCGCGACTCGTTGGGGAAACTGAAACTCAATGATGCCGCCTTCACTTTTGAGCCGGAAAGCAATCAGGCTCTCGGGCGAGGATTTCGCTGCGGCTTTCTAGGGCTTCTGCATCTCGAAATTATCCAAGAAAGACTCAAACGCGAATTTGGCCTCGAGCCGGTTATAACGACTCCGAGCGTCGTCTATCAAGTGACCCAGAATAACGGTGAAAAAAATGAGATTTTTTCGGCCCTCGAAATGCCGGATCCATCGACTATAGAGCGGATAGAGGAGCCCTTCGTGAAGCTAGACCTGATTTCGCCGGCTAAATATCTCGGCCAGATCATGGAGCTGATGAATTCCACGCGAGCGCAATATAAAAATACTGAATATTTAGACGCTGAACGGATCATTCTCACTTTTGAAGCGCCGCTCACGGATGTTATTATTGATCTTCATGACAAATTGAAAAGCGCTACCAGCGGATTCGCTTCGATGAATTATGAGCTATCTAATTACAGAGCCAGTGATTTAGTGAAGCTTGATATTTTAGTGGCGGGAGAAAAGATCGACGCATTTTCACGGATAATTCCGCGAGAGAGGGCTTTCGCGGAAGGGAAAGCGACGGTGGAAAAGCTCAAAAATGCTATTCCGCGCCAGAATTTTCAAGTCGCTCTGCAAGCCGCCATCGGAGGAAAGATTATCGCCCGGGAAACAATCAAAGCTTTTCGGAAGGATGTGACGGCAAAGCTATACGGCGGCGATGTGACCAGAAAAAGAAAATTGCTGGAAAAGCAGAAAAAAGGCAAGAAGAAATTGACCAATATATCCCGGGTTGAAATTCCCGGCTCGGCCTTCCTGGCTGTTTTACGCAAGTGAAATAATATGGTAAAATGCGCCCATGGACAAACGTCGCAAAAAAAGAATGCGCATGGTCTGGATCATTATCACGCTTTTAGCGGTGCTTTCGATGGTTGCCTTCACGGTTGCGCCGCTAATTCGTAGCTATTAAGTTTTCCATTTGAAAAGGAAAAAAAATCAAAATAGTATCGGAGTAAAATTTTTTTCGGGACTTTTTTTTATTGCGGGTGTCGGTATTTTGGTCTGGATTGGCCTGTCTCTCGGGAAAGAGGCCTACCGAAAAAGACAAATTCAGAACGAGATCGGTGGTCTTCAGAAGCAGATTGAGCAGATGAAACAGGATAATAGCGACTTGACGAATTTAGTTTCCTATCTCTCAACTTCGCAATTCCAGGAGAAAGAAGCCCGGACAAAGCTTGATCTGCAAAAAAACGACGAAAAAATGATAGTTCTGAGAAAATCACTTGACCCTCAACTCAAAAATTCGGGCGCCAGTCAGGATTCGAACCAAATCGTCGAAGCGCCTAACGCGCCGAATTGGCAAAAATGGTTAGGTTTTTTCTTTAGTCAAAAAAATTAAGTTGTTTTCAATTATTTTGATGACGAAAAATAACAGAAAATATAAATTGCGGCAACTTAGCTGGCTAGTCGGCGCTATCGCGGTGATTTTTGTATTTTTTCTTTTCCTAATCTGGGTAGTTTATCGCTATAACGGTACAAACCGATTACTGACGTCTTTCGAAAAATTTTTACCCTTCCCGGCTGCATACATCAAGGGCGCAGGCTTTATAAGCATTGCTGAGATCAAATCAGACGACACGGCCGTCAAAAAGTTCTACGAATCTCAGGACTTCAGCCAGCTTGGCTTGAGGATAGACTTCAATACGGATCAAGGTAAGAATAGACTGAAAATAAAAGAAAAAGATATTATCAATAAACTAATCGAGAATAAAATTATTGAGACCTTGGCCCAGAAACGCGGCATTTCAGTTGATGACGCGACTGTCAATCAGGAGGTTGATGACGGAATTGCGCAATATGGGAATCGAGAGAATTTAATGAGCGAGCTCTCGCGTCTCTATGGGTGGTCAATTGCGGATTTTGAGAAAAAGGTTGTGAAGCCGGAACTCTATGCGGAAAAACTTTCCGAAACCTTCTCTTCCGAAATTGACACCTCCAAGCAGCAAGCAAAAATTAACGACCTATATGATCGCGTTGCCAACAAGAAAGAAGATTTCACAAAAGTTGCCCAAGGATTTTCCGAAGGTGACAGTGCTAAAGACGGCGGAGATTTGGGCTGGTCAACCCGCGATCAGCTTATCACGGAGGTGGCCGATAAGGCCTTTTCCATGAAGATTGGAGAAATCAGCAACGTCATTACCAGTCCCTTGGGATTTCATATATTGAAGCTCGAGGATAAAAAAACCGAAAATGGCGATGACATGGTCCATTTGCGTCAAATATTCGTGAAAACCGATACTTTTGCCGACTGGCTAAAGTCTCAAACTCAAAAATACCTGGTAGCGGTTTTCCTCCATGATTATGAGTGGGATTCGGGCGTGGGACAAATTGTTTTTAGAGATCAGGGACTTCGGGATTTTGAGGCTAATCTCCAAGCAAATTCCGAGGGCGATCCCTCAGTCTTTCCCTAAAAAGAAATTTAAGCAATCTTTAAGGCAAAACTCGACCTATTTAGTCGAGTTTTTTGGAGCCGCCTCCGAGATTCGCCCTCCTTCTCCGCCAACTGGCGGATTCGGCGGGTAAAAACTCGGGACGTTAATTCAAGAGCCCACAGTCGGAATCGAACCGACGACCTCTGCTTTACGAAAGCATTGCTCTGCCTGCTGAGCTATGTGGGCTTAGAGTTAGGCGGATAAATCTGGTGGAAGCTAAGGCGGCAAACAACAATAAGCGGGATACGGGAATCGAACCCGTATTTCAACCTTGGGAAGGTCGTGTTCTGCCACTGAACTAATCCCGCACTATAACATTAAGATTATATCAGCAAATTTATTATTTGCAATGACTTTGGGCTAATTGGCAAAAAATACAGATTATTGTATAATTCAAAATGATGCAGGATTTCATCGTGAAAATCAAAGAACTACAAGATAGAATCGCCATTCTTGGCGACTGTCTTTGACTTGGACGGACTTCGCCAAAAAATCCGCACGCTTGAAGTCGAAACCCGGCAGGAAAATTTCTGGAAAAACGCTGAACACGCCCAGAAAATATTGACTCAGCTCGAGCATTTGAAAAAAAACTCCGAGAGCCTGGGGCAACTTGAAACAGAAATTGACAATTTCGTTGAAGTCGAAGAGATATCGAGAAATGACAAAAAAATTGAAAAAGAGCTGGCTTCCCAGCTTGAGAGCGCGGAAAGAAAAATAACAGAACTTGAATTTCAATTGCTTTTCCAATCTGAATACGATTCGCGTAGCGCTATATTGTCGGTTCACAGCGGAACAGGAGGAGTTGATGCTCAGGATTGGGCCCAAATGCTTTTGAGGATGTATCTGAGGTTCGCTGAAAAAAAGGACTGGAAATCGAAAATTCTGAGCGAAACCCGAGGCCAGGAGGCGGGGATCAAGAGCTCGACAGTTGAAATTAAAGGTGCCTACGTCTACGGGCACCTAAAAGCCGAAGCCGGAATTCATCGCTTAGTACGACTTTCCCCATTCAATGCCAACAATCTCCGCCAGACCTCTTTTGCTTTAGTTGAGGTTCTGCCCGAAATTGAAACGGTTTCAGAAATAAAAATTGAGCCAAATGACCTCCGAGTCGACACTTTTCGTTCCGGCGGGGCTGGCGGCCAAAGCGTCAATAAAACCTCAAGCGCGGTGCGCCTGACTCACATTCCGACGGGGCTCGTCGCGGCTAGTCAGAGCGAAAGAAGTCAGGCTCAAAATAAGGAGCAGGCCATGAAGATTCTGCAGGCTAAGTTATTAATGCGGGAAATTGAAGAGCGCGAGCAAGAAAAACAAACCCTCAAGGGACAGCACGCATCCGTTCAGTGGGGAAGTCAGATCCGCTCCTATGTGCTGCATCCTTACAAATTGGTTAAGGATCACCGAACGAAGGTTGAATCGAAAAATCCGGAAGAAATCTTGAACGGAAATTTAGAACCTTTTATTGAAGCTTACTTGAAAAAATTATGCGCGGTGAAAAAATAGCAGCATTCGCGATCTAAAAAAATGATTGAGTTTATAAACGTAAAAAAAATCTACGAAAGCGGGTCAGTCAGCACGATTGCTTTGGATGACATAAATTTTTTTATTGATCAAAAGGAATTCGTTTCTTTGGTCGGTCACAGTGGAGCCGGGAAGTCAACTATTCTCAAACTGATTTATGCCGAGGAAAAACCGACTTCTGGAAAAATTCTTTTTAATAATCAAGACATTACCAAAATTCGCAATGAAGAACTGCCCTATCATCGGAGAAGAATCGGAACGATCTTTCAGGATTTCAAGCTTTTGACCAAAAAAACCGTATATGAAAATGTGGCCTTCGCTCTGGAAGTTTCGGGGCTCCCCAGCAAGGAAATTCAGGAGCGTGTCCCTCAAATTCTTGATATTGTGGGCCTCTCCAACAAGCTGAACAGCTATTCCCACGAACTTTCAGGCGGCGAGCAGCAGAGGGTGGCGATCGCGCGTGCTCTCGTCCATCGGCCGGCCCTAATTATCGCAGATGAGCCGACCGGCAACCTTGATCCAATCAGCTCCTGGGGAATTATTCAATTGCTTCTCAAGATTAATCAGCTCGGAACGACCGTGATGCTCGCCACTCACGACAAAGAAATCGTCAACAACCTCAAAAAACGAGTTATCACCCTTGATCAGGGCCGTGTTATCCGCGACCACAGCAAGGGCCGTTATGCCATCTAATTCATCGGAAGAAATTATATGTTTCTACTCACCCTTTATCGCACGCTGAAATCCGGCTTTCAAAATTTTTACCGAAACGGCTCACTGACCGTAGCGGCTGTGAGTATTTTGACCCTAGCACTTTTGATCATCAGTTTGATTATCGTCCTAACTATCAGTGCCAATTTGGGCTTGCGATACATTCAGGACAAAATTGATATCCGAGTCTATTTCAAAAGCGACACTCCAGAAAGCACGATTTTAGCCTTCAAATCGGATGTCTCTCAATATCCAGAAGTTCTGGCAGCTAATTATATTTCAAAAAACCAGGCTCTCGACGATTTTCGAGTAGCCAATGCTTCGAAACCGGATATTTTGAAAGCTATTGAGGCTGTCTCGGAAAATCCTCTCTTGGCTTCGGTCAACATCAAAGCTTCAAACCCTGAAAAATATGATGTTATCGCGAGTTCAATCGAAAATTCAGCCTACAAAGACTCCATTGCGACCATCAATTACCAGCAATATAAATTGGTTATAGACCGATTCAACACCACGCTTCGGACACTGCGAAGAACCGGTGCCTTTCTGTTCATTTTATTCTCTCTGATTGCCATTCTCATCACATTCAACGTGATCCGGATGACGATTTTCAATCACGGGACGGAAATTGAGATTATGCGACTAGTTGGCGCATCCAATAGTTTCATCCGTCTGCCGTTCGTTTTTGAAGGAACGATATATGGAGTGGTAGCGGCCGCAATCGCGATTATATTGCTTTTCCCGCTGGTAAGGCTTATCACGCCCTATATTGTTGGCTCGGCCTATGTCCAGATTATTCAGCAGGATTTTATAAAATACCTCGTGGTTATATTTTTCATTCAGTTAATTCTTGGCGTTCTCTTGGGCATAATCAGCAGTCTTTTAGCTATTCGGCGATTTTTGAAAATCTAGAAAATTTCCTCAATTTTAAAAAAGCCTTAGTCGCGGGCTTTTTTGCTTGAAAAATATGTGATTATTGACTAGAATAACGATGTCCTTCCGGGATCGTCTAGTGGTAGGACGCCTGACTCTGGATCAGGTAACCTTGGTTCGAATCCAAGTCCCGGAGCATTACTTAGAAGAAGGAAGTGATATCGACGTAATAATAATTATAGTAGCGCCTCATGCTTGAGCTTGAAAGAGTATTTGATTTTTGGTGATATATCTTGTATTTTTAGGGTGTCCTAATTATTAAAACGAATTTTATGCCTGACCAGGAAATAGGAAAAGTCGTGCATTATTACGACAAGGCTATGGTAGCGGTGGTGCGCCTCTCTAAGGGAATTAAGGTGGGCGACACCGTCAAGATGGTCAAAGGCGAGGATAATTTCGAGATGCAGGTCGATTCCATGCAACTCGATCACGAGGCTATCGAGAAGGGGAAATCCGGCCAAGAAGTCGCTCTGAAGGTGCCAAGTCCGGTCAAGGAAGGAACGACTGTTTTTTTATCTGCCGGAAAGTAACCGTGATCAACAGAGATAATATCGCAGAAATAAATCTTACTTAAGGTTTAATTTTGTTTTTTTATGCTAATTATCCAAAAAGAATTTCGGATGGTTGATTGTCTATTCTAAAAGTCGCAAGAAACTGGCTCTTAAGCTGGTTTTTGATTTGGGTTTTGGTATACAATGAAGAAGTTTAATGAAACGAATGATAGATTTGGAGGGGCAAAAAGTCGAATATCTGCTAAAATACAGCCCGCGCGCCAAAAAACAGAGGCTGACTATTTTTTGTGATGGACGATTTGAAGTCACGGCACCTGAGAATTCCAACTTAATCGAAATTGAAAATTTCATTTACGAAAAATCCCGATGGGTTCTGGGAAAAATCAAATTATTCCTGAAATACAAGAATTCCTTGCGGCTTCCTAGGTCCGATCGGAGAGAGTATTTGAAATACAAAGAAACGGCTCGAAAATTTGTCCGAGAGCGGCTCGTTCATTTCAACAAAATATATAATTTTTCATTCAGCTGCATCGGCATTCGAAATCAAAAGACAAGGTGGGGAAGCTGCTCGAAACGCGGCAATTTGAATTTCAACTATAAAATCGTATTTTTACCACCGGAACTGGCGGATTATATCATCGTTCACGAACTCTGCCATCTTGGAGAATTCAATCACAGCCGGCATTTTTGGCAATTGGTTGAAATTGCAATCCCGGATTACAGAAAACTTAGAAAGCAAATAAAATTAGCTATTTGAAGCATTTTTTTGAAACCTATGCCTAGTTGGAAAAAATTTTTTTATACCATTCTAATCCTCTTGGTTGCGGGTACATATCTGGGACGCACAAAAGTTGAGGATTTCTTCACGAACTATGGGCAGAAATTGTCTGATTTTCAAGACTATGCCGAAAATTATGTTGCAGCCAAGATTCAAAAAAACGTTTCAACGCCGCCACCACTCCGAGCTGAGAAGGAATCGCCAAGTCCGGTTCTCAGCCAGGCCGGTACGTTCCGCTGGACCAATATCAATCGTAGAAACGATGGAGAGCCGGCTCTACGGGAAAACCAAAAGCTGGATCAAGCGGCTCTTCGAAAAGTTCAGGATATGTTCAGAAATCAATATTTCGAGCATATTTCGCCTAATGGCAAGGGTCCGCAAGATTTAGCCGCCAATGTCAGTTATGATTATATAGCGATTGGGGAAAATTTAGCTTTGGGAAATTTTGCGAGCGACGAAGAGCTTTTGGCCGCTTGGATGGCGAGTCCAGGCCATCGCGCCAATATTTTGAACAAGGGCTTCACCGAGATTGGGGTCGCCGTTATGCCGGGCAGATTCGAAGGGAAAGACACCTGGATCGCGGTTCAAGAGTTTGGCAGCCCGTTATCTTTGTGTCCGGCGGTTGACAGTAATCTCAAAAATGAAATCGCAAGTAATAATAAAAAAATTTCCGACTTGTCTCGCCAGCTGGCTGACCAAAGAAACACTATCAACGCCATGAAAAAGAACGACCCTGCGCTTTCCCAGAAAATCGACGACTATAATTCTCTAGTAAAGGAATACAACTCTTTGGTTGCCAAGACCAAGAATTTGGTGGAAAATTATAATACAGGAGTAAAGCTTTTCAACGACTGCGTCAAAAATTATTCTCAATAATTTCTTGTAAAATAATCATTTTTATGCCGATCCAAAAAATTTATGAATTTGTATTTTCCCATGCTTGGGTTTTGGGTCTATTGATTATTTGGACTCTTATCTGGAAAGGACTCGCTCTCTGGAAGTCTGCCCGCGGGAAACAATATGTCTGGTTTATTTTGCTTTTAGCCCTAAATACACTTGGTATTCTTGAGATAATCTATATTCTGGTCTTCGCTCCTAAGCCAGAGCCGCAAAGCCTAGACGACGTGCTTAACCAAAAATCCAATAAGAAAAAAATCATCTAGGTTTTGCATTGACAAATTTTTTCAGCTTGTCTATAATTGGTACTTGGATAAACACTTATAATTCTAAAAAATATGGCGAAGAAAACTAATATCGAACCCCTCGGAGAGTATGTCCTCATTGAACCGAAGAGGGCTGACAGCCGGACCGCCTCAGGTATCGTTCTGCCCGATACCAACGGGGAAAAACCGCAAGAGGGCACAGTGGTTGCAATCGGCAATGACAAAAAAATCAAAGTTAAACCCGGTCAAAAAGTGATTTACTCTAAATATTCCGGAAATGAAATAAAAGTTGGAGAAATGGAATATCTCCTCGTGAAAAGTGAAGACATCCTGGCGATCGTGAAATAATATTTTAGTTACTTTCAAAAAAGCGGCACCGTGAAGAGTCCGCTTTTTTGCTTGGCTTAGTCACTATTCGATTTTACCGCCAGCAATTTTCCAGGAGTTCAGCCCGCCGTCCAGTACGTAAATATTGAAGTGGTTGAGATCAAAAAGGGTCGAGGCCGCCAGCTTCGCTTCGTTTTCGTCTTGCCCATAGACAACAACCTTTTTCGCGCTGGCCAACTGATCCTGATTTTTTTCCAGCTCATTCACTGGAATATTGAGAGCTCCGGGAATATGGCCGGTTTGGTAAGCGTCGCTGGAACGAACGTCAAGAAACTGCACGAGATCGACGCCGACAGACAATTCATTCTTCAAATCATCCATCGTAATTTTTTTTGTTTTGCCTTGGTCTAGACCCGAACCACCGGGAGATATTAAATCATTCCCCTGATTTTTCCAATCCGCAATTCCGCCTTCAAGATATTTAGTATTGGCATAACCGGCGGTAATCAATTCATTGGTTTTGCGAGCAACTGTATAGGCATCGTCTCCTTGGTTTATAATTATGATCTCCGATGTCTTTTGGGCTCCCAGAGTTTGAACTTTAGCGCCGGTAAGAGAGCCGGGATCAATGTTGGCCGAGGTCTTGATGTGACCCCTGGAAAAGTCCGCGGGACTGCTCAGATCCAAAAGAAATATTTTATTATTATTTTTCAGGCGATCAAGCAACTCGTCGGAAGTAATAAGAGGGGCTTTTAGGATTTCGGCGTTGATTTTTTCCTCAGAGGATTTTTCCGGCTGGCGCAACCCGGAAATCAGCGGCTTGGCTAGAGCCCAAGCCGCGACCAATATAATCAGCAAAAAGCCGACGACAAAAACTTTATTTTGGTTTTCTTTATTTTTCATTGTGATTGCCCAAAAGGCTGCCTATAAAATTCGGTTTTCCCCGAACGAAGTCACTGATAGCCATGGCTTTTCCCCCTTCCGGCTGAACTTTTTTTAGCTCGACCAATCCTTCACCCGTTTCGACCGCAATCCGTCTGTCAAATTTTATAACTTTACCTGGTTTCCCGCGAGTATCCAAGGGCGGAAGAACCCCTAAATCAACAATTTTTAAGAGTTTTTTTCGCCCCCCGTCGTCGAAATGGGTGAATATGCCCGGCCAGCCAAAATAAGCTCGCCATTTTCGCCCAATTATTCCAGCCGAATCGGCCCAGCTTATTTCTCCATCCGTCCGAGCGATTGCAGCTGAATAGGAAGATAGGAATTTGTCTTGTCGAAATCCCTTTATTTTTCCTAGTAGAAAATCGGAAATTTTGTCGACTAGCAATTGACTCCCGGCTTCAGCTAGGCTCGCGGTGAGAGCTTGGCAATTATCATCAGGCCTGATTGGAACTTTTTTTTGAGCGAGGATATCGCCCTGATCAAGTTTTTCGTTCATCAGCATCAAAGTGACGCCCGTTTCTTGATCGCCTGCTAGAATCGCGCTTTGAATTGGCGACGCGCCTCGATATTTTGGGAGGAGAGAAGCGTGAACGTTGATTGTCCCATATTCGGGAATTCTCAGGATTTCAACCGGCAAGATTTTTCCATAGGCCGCGACGATCATCAGATCAGGGTCCGCCTCGAGTAATAATTTTACAAATGTTTTATCGAGAAGATTTTCCGGTTGCAGATATCTCAGCTCCTTTTTAACCGCGATAATTTTCACCTGAGCGGTCACGATTTCTTGGCTCCGGCCGGCTTTTTTATCTGGCTGAGTCATAACTAAACTGACATTCCAGCCAGCCGCTAGCAATTTTTCCAAAATTCTGCCCGCGAAATCGGAGGTTCCCCAAAAAACGATCTTAGTTTTTTTTCGGTCCGGATTTTCCATGCTCTGCACAAGAATAATTCCTAAGACTTAGATTTTTTCAAATAATCAATCAGCAATTTGCCGTCCAGATGGTCGATTTCGTGCTGCAATACTCGCGCCAAAAATCCCTGGGCTTTGATTTTGATTTTGTGCCCGTGAAGATCTTGGGCTCTAATTTTGACTTTGGCCGAACGCTCAATTTCGAAATACTGTCCCGGAAAACTCAAACAACCCTCTTCAGCCTTTTCTTTCTTCCGGGATCGAGATTTGATTTCCGGATTAATCAAAATTGTGAGGCCGTCCTCTGAATTCACGAGACATACCCGCTCGAGAGAACCAACTTGGGTAGCGGCCAACCCAACTCCACCCGCTTCGTCAAGCAAGACTATCATATCAGAAACCAATTTCACCAATTCAGGATCGCTAAAATTTTTAACGCGGCGCGTTTTGCGACGCAACAAACTGTTTGGATATTTTATTATTTCAAGCTTTTTCTTTTGCACAGAATTAGATAGTATTTATAGGATCAACATCGATAGCCCAGCCTTTCCCAAGATTTGCCAGAGTTGAATATATAGAGAGGTTCGCGATATTTTTTTTCGCGTCGATTTTCAGCAGAATATTCCGGTAAAAATAAGATCTTTTTTTACCAGCTAGCGGCTCGTATGGTTCGCTAATTTCAACTTCATTATTACCAAGTCTATTCAGCAAGTCAAACATTTTTTGCGCGACACTTACGCATTTTTTCCGATTCTTGTTGCGATAAATAATTTTTATTAGCTTCACGAAGGGTGGGAGATTCATTTTTTTTCTGATCCGCAATTCTTTTTCATAAATTTTCTCGGCTTTTGATCCAAAAAGCTCTTCTATGGATTCTTTTTGCGATCGCATGGTTCCGACCAGTATTTGACCTTTCTCGCCAACTAAATCCATGGCTTGCGCGGAGCTCGCGTATGCACTTTCCCGCGCTCCAAAATCTGAAACGCCCTCGAGATGATCAAAGTCCGGCAAGGCTGCCAGATCAAACTTCCGGATTTCAGCGACTTTGAGAATAAGCTGTGTGCCCAAAAGAATATCGAATTGGCCGGCAGTGATCCGAGAGATAATACTCTCAATTTGCCGGGCGCCTCGAAACAGATCGCGGGTGACTTTGAGTATCCGCGCGCCTGGAAACAACCGCTTCAGTTTTTTTTCTACCTGATCAACTCCGACTCCAAAATGAGAAAATTGGCCAGCTCCGCAATTAGAACAAACACTCAAAATATCGGCTTTGAACGAGCAGTGCAGACAGCAGTATTTTTCGGAATCTTCGAAATAAACCAGGGCCCTTTCACATTTTGGACACCGGAGGACGCTTTGGCATTTTTGGCAAAATGTATAATTTGAATATCCTCGCCGATTAACTAGAATCGCAGTCTTTTTCTTCCGCGTCAAAGTTTGGGATATAGACTCAAAGAATTCATCCGAAATTGGAAAATTTGGATTATTTCTCTCGTCAAAGAAATTCACAACTTTCAAATCAATCTTGTCTCTGTTGGCAATCTTAATGAGCCCGGCTTCTTTTTGCCTGGATCCTAACTGGATCGTGAGCGGCAGAGCCGCGCCGGAAAATATTAATCTTGCTCCATGAACCAGCGATAAAAATTCGGCGGCTTTCGGCGCGGCAAACCGCGGATTCGTCTCCCATTGTTTGTGCGAAATGTCCAGCGGTTCGTCAATAAAAATTGCCTCCAAATTCTGAAACGGCAGGAAAACCCCGACTTTAGTCGCAATGATAATTTTTACTCTTCCATCTTTTATCTCCCGCCAACGGTCCCAAAATTGACCTCGAGACAGCCCGCTATGAACCAAAACGATGTTGCCTGAAAAATATTTTATCATTTTCTCGTAAGCCAGCGATGCCGACAGGATTTCTGAAGCCAAATACAGATATTGCCTTTTTTGGTCAGCGGCGAATTTGGCCAAGTTGATATTTGTTTTTTGACGAACAGCCCTTGGTCCGATCAAAATGTATTTCTGGCGCCGGCCGCGTAAAATTTCCCGCGCCTCTCTATTTTCAGGAATCGCAAGCCGTTTCACTTTTTTTTCCGGTGGTTCGGTTCGCGTCTTTGACCTAACCGGTACCATCATTTTGAGAATTAAGCCAAGCGCAGCAATATAATATCCAGCCAGATGTTTGGCAAAAATAATCTGCTTTTCATCTAGGAAATAATCTTCCAAAACTTTTTGGATTTTTTTCAAATACTTAGGAACCACCCCAGCTGCCTTATTGCTTTCGACGACAATTCCCCGGACCATACGGAAGCCAAACTGGATTTCAACCAAGCTGCCGACCGAAACTTCTTCGGGAGACCAATACGAAAAAACCTGCGTTTTACTGGCCGGCAGGCGAATGAGGGGCGCAACTTTTACGATAAATATTTTCGGCATTGGAATAATCTTAATCCGAATATTTTTTGACTTTGAAGCGGAATATTTCAAGATCTTCGTCCGATTTGAAATGTATTCCGCCTTTCTGACAAGCAATGGTCAGCTGGTCTTCTATGTTATCCACGCCGTCGAGATCGGGAAGCAGGAGCCCACAACGGCCGTCCAGACACTTGACTATGACTCCGAATTTTTTCGGATCAAGCATATCTCGATCCGAAATTTTTTCCGGCTCGCTGAGCAGGCTGACCTCAACCGCTAAATCTGGCAACTCCTCATTTCTGATTTCTGGAAATCGATGATCTGCAGAACAGGCGGCGACGGCGCTGGAAA
>Ga0315268_10001947_pt1 | contig 23666 bp, 14 predicted proteins | sample C1_top_MG_FD_204535 | JGI IMG/M metagenome (GOLD analysis project Ga0315268, IMG submission 204535) | Sediment microbial communities from Yellowstone Lake, YNP, Wyoming, USA - C1_top | ecosystem: Environmental > Aquatic > Freshwater > Lake > Sediment | place: USA: Wyoming | collected 2017-08-01 | reverse complement strand
GCCGTGCGGTTAGTTGCGCCCTCGAACGGCTGCAAGTCGCTCAGGTCGTCCACTTGGAGCGTTTGGAAATGCGCGCCATTGCCCAGTTGGAACCGGCGGAAACCATCGCCCGCGCCCTTGGTTTTGAAGAGTGTCTGGGTAATGATGAAGCCCAGTCGCCCGTTGTCTTTGACGTAGTTGTCCAGGCAAGCATAGGTGAACAGCATGGCCAAATCCTTTTTGCCGCCGCCGAGCCGCGCCGCGTGGCCCGTCAGCGAGAACAGCCCGTAGGTTTCCCAGAGTCTCCAGGTCTTGTCGCGGTAGGAGTCCGAAAGGCTCTGCCAGTTCACCCAGGGCGGATTGCCGATGACGAAATCAAACCGGTTCCTGCCGATGAACACCGGCGCGAACTGGTTCTTTAAGAACCTGGCCCAGATGCCGTTTTCGCCGTCCGCAGCCAACCTGGCGACGCGCTCAAACACGTCGCCGATCAACTGTGCCACCGTGCTGTCGGCCCCCTCCAGGGCTGCCCGCAGCTTCTCCACGAATTGGGCGCGCGTGCGTCCCACCAGGACGGATTCCTCGATGAGGGCGCAAACGGTTTCGATCTTCTCCCGCTCAATCACCGCCGCCGGGAAAGTGAAACGGCCCTGCGACGTCTCGACGTGCCAGATGCGCCTGTTCGGCGGCATCTCCAATCGAACGTCGCCTTCGTGCAACGCCGAGGCCACAAACTCGATCTGGCCTTCGTGCGCAAACTCCGTCGGCGTCAGAATCGAGTCGCACAAATAGACCGGAATCTCGATCCGCGGGGCGTGGCGGATGAGTGTCCCGAGGGAGAGCAGAAAATTGGTGCGAGCGGCGATGACGGCCAGTGGATTCAGGTCGAAGCCGACAATGTTCGTGAGCAAGCTCTTGACGAGATGGCCCGGGCTGACCAAACGGCGGTCGGCGTACTCAAACGCTTTGCGGATGCAGAGCGATAGGAAGGTGCCCGAACCGCACGCCGGATCCAGCACCCGCTGGTCGGGATTGCCGTCGTAACCGACCTGGCGGATGAGCCGTTCGGCCAGCCAGTCGGGCGTGTAGTATTCGCCCAGGTCGTGCCGGACGCGGCGCGGAAGCAGATACTGGTAGAGCTTCTTGAGCAGATCGCGTGTGGCATCGGGGTCAATTGTAACCGTGGCTGGCTCGAATTGCTGAAGCGCGATGGCCATGTGGCGAAGGCTTTGGGACACGGCGGGGTCCCAAACGTCCAGATGCCAGCGGAAGAAGTCGCCTTCGAGGAAATTGACAATGTTGAACTGTTTGAACAGCCCGCCGTTTTCCAGGTGTTCAATCTTGGATTTCACCAGGTCATCGCCGGCGGCCTCGATCTCAGCGGCAAAGGATGCGAACCAGGAGCCCTCCTGCAGCGAGATGAGTTCCGCCGCGAGCATCTTCATCAGCAGAACGTAGTAAGTGTGGACGGCGAAGAGCAGCTTCTTGAGCTCGGGTTTCTCCGGGATTCTGTAAAGCCTAGCGAGCTCGCTGGCAGCGACGTCCCCGCGCTCCAGTTCCTGCCCGTAGATGACGCCGAAGATCATGTCCCATTGCTTGAAGAACATCTCGACGCGGCGGTTGCTGGCCGTCACCAACTTGTCGTAGAGGACATTGATGGTGCCGGAGGCGACTTCAGCCTCCGGGCCAAACACCTCCGCGAGCGACTGCGGTTCCAAGGCGCGGCGGTGGAAGAAACGCAGCGAGTAGAGCAGCCAGTCCATGCTGGCTTCGTCAATCGGCATCGGGCCGACGATCTGGAAGCCGCCGCGCCTGAGGTCCTTCGGCTTGAAGAACTCGAGCTGCGTTTCCAGCGAAACCGGCTGGAAGTACCGGGCGCGGTTCTCCGACGAGGCGTAGCGCAAATACATGACTTGTTCGCCATCAATGCCGATGCCGATCATTTTCTTGACCGGTTCAAGCGGGTTCGTGGGCGCAAGCTCGCGCGCCTTGCCGGTCAGATACTGCGAGAGCTTTTCGACAAGCCCCCTGCGGCCGTGCGGCGTAGCGATGACCCCGGGCCGCTTGTACTCGATAATCCCGAAGCCATACACCGCGTCCGCGCTGCCAGAGCCTTGCAGCAAGGTGATATGCTGCTCGTAGGAGGCGGTCGTGAAGATGCCGACTTGTGCAAGGTAATGCTTTAGGGCGGCCTCCACGTTCAGCCTCACATCCTCCTCGCTCCTGGCCGTCCTGCTGATGGCGCGAATCTGCTCGGCAAGTTCCTTCGCGGCGGCCGGCTCGATTCTCCCATGAACGCTCATCGGTGAAGAGCGTACCGGATGCGGTTCGGATTGGCAAGTCCAGGCACAAACCAAAAATCCCGCAATAGACGCAACCCAGGCAACTGAAGCTTTGCCTCTGCCGGCATTTTTGGCATCTTCGCGCCGATGACCGGCGCACGGCCATTCGCGCGTCAGACCGCCAGCGGTTTGGGCCCCCAAACCGCGCCGCCAATCTCCGCGGTAGGGGGCGCACTCCGCTGCGCGCCGCTGATCTGGCCGTGCAAAGTGCTTTCCGGCGCGCACAGGAGTGCGCGCCCTGCCGATCAGCCGCCTACAGCGGTTGCCCTCGCAACCAGCGTCGCTCCAGCGTATCTCAGCGTATTTCAGCCTTTTTCAGCCTTTTCCACGCTAAAGAGATTTTGCAACTCCTGCTCGTCAACACCAACCGGATGAAGCCGGCCATCGCGCCCATCGGCCTGGATTACCTGGCCGATGCGCTGGCCGCCGCCGGGCATACCCCGCGCCTGCTCGACCTCTGTTTTGTCGAGGATTTTGCCGCGGACGTTGAACGGGCCGCCCGCGACACCGCCCCGGACCTCATCGGCGTCACCATCCGCAACACCGACGATTGTTACTTCAGCAGCCAGGCCTTTTTCTTGCCCGAAGCAAAACGGGTCATCGAGCTATTGCGCCGGGCATCCGCCGCGCCGATCGTCCTGGGCGGCGTGGGCTTCTCAGTCGCTCCGACCGCCGCGCTGGAGTATTGCGGCGCGGACTTCGGCATCGCCGGCGAGGGCGAAGTGGCGCTGCTGGAGCTGGTCCGCGCCTTGGAGTCTGGCGCCGGCTTTGCCGACGTCTCCAACCTCGTCTATCGCGACGGCCACTCGATTCGCCAGAATCCCCAGCGGCCGGTGAACTTGGCGGCGCTCCCACCCCGCCGGCGGACGTTCGTGGACAACCCGCGCTACTTCCGCGAAGGCGGCCAGGCCGGCTTTGAAACCAAACGCGGCTGCGCGATGGCCTGCGTCTATTGCGCGGACCCCGTGTCTAAAGGCCGGTCGCTGCGCCTGCTGCCGCCCACCCAGGTCGTCGCCGAACTGAGCGCCTTGGTCGAGCAGGGGATTGACCATTTCCACGCCTGCGACAGCGAATTCAACCTGCCGCCTGACCATGCTCGCGCCGTTTGTCAAGCCATTATTGACGCCGGGCTTGGCGAGCGAATTCGCTGGTACGCCTACTGCTCGCCCGCGCCGTTCGATGAAGAAATGGCCGCCCTCTTCCAGCGCGCGGGTGGCGCCGGGATTGATTTCGGGGCCGACAGCGGCGCCGACCCGGTGCTCCGCAGCCTCGGCCGGCATTTCACCAGGGCCGACCTGGCCCGCACCGCTCAACTCTGCCGCCGCCACCGACTGCCCTTCATGTACGATCTGCTCATCGGCGGCCCCGGCGAAACCCGCGCCAGCCTCCGCCAGACCATTGACTTGATGCGCGCCCTCGAGCCGGACTGCGTCGGCCTCTCGCTGGGCGTGCGCGTCTATGATGGAACCCCGGTGGCCGGACAACTCCGCGCTGAGGGCAGCCTGGCGCAAAACCCCAATCTCTACGGGGCGAAGCTGGACAACCCCGGCCTGCTCAAACCGGTCTTCTACATCGCGCCGGACTTGGGCGAAGGGCTCACCGCTTATGTGCAGGAACTGGTGGCTGGCGACCCGCGCTTCTTCCTGCCGACGGATTCCAGCCAGAACCGCAACTACAACTACAATGACAACACGGCGCTGACCCGCGCCATTGCGAACGGCGCGCGCGGCGCCTACTGGGACATCCTCCGCCGGCTGCGCCCAGCTTGACACTGATTCGCGGCCGCGCAACACGACCGCGCCATGCGCCTGCAAGACCGCCGCGCTCACTTGGGGCACTGGGTCGGCGGGATTCTCGCCCCGGCTGTCGGAGTTGAATCCCTCGTCCAGCGCGGCATCGGCCCCCAAGCGGCCACCAAGCCATGGACTTGGATGATCAGATTGCCCTCTGGATCAAAATTCGTTTCGGTCCGCCGGCCCGCCACGACGATCTTGCCGTCGGCCTGCGCCAGGACCGCCCGCAGGTTGTCCTTTGCGCCGAGGCCCGGCGCAAATGACTCATCAACCTCGGCCGGATTGTGGGCAAGTCCAACCACGCATACATAGAGCGCAAAGCCGGCCGGAAGCCGGCGCTCCGTGGCTACTTTTGCGTGAGCTTGGCCTGGTCTGGCCGCTTCAACTCCGGGAACGGCTCAAAATGCCATCGCCCCCGGGCGTAACGGGCGACCGAAATCGGGACGATATTGTCCCACCGGCCATCGAAGATCATGTGGCCGGTGACACCGTCCCACTCATCCAGGTTGGCGAGGTAATCGCGGATGAGGAAGCGGTTCGGGCCGGCGTGGTTGATGGCCTCGATCATGAGCTTGGCGCCATCGTAGCCGTAGGCGGCGTAAACGTCCGGCTTTTCCCCCCAGCGTTTTTGGAACCGCTCCACGAAATCCACCCACGGCTTGTCGGGCCGGTCAGGATTCCAGAAGTAAGTGATGGTCATGCCCTCGGCGAACTCGCCGGCGGCCTTGGTGAAGCCTTCTTCCTTAAGGCGGTCAAAGCCGAAGAACTTGGCCTTGAGGCCGGCCTTGCGGAACAGAGCCACGGCGTAGCCGATGTCTTCGGGCTGGCCATAGAACAGAATGGCGTCCGGCTCCGCGGCTTTGATGGCCTTGAGCTGCTCGCCGAGGTCATTGGCGCCGGCCTTGTAAAGCAGATGCGCCACGGCCGGATAGCCGAGGCGGCGGATATAGTTGATGAAGTGCATCACCCCCACCCGCCCGGGCCGGCTGCTCTCGCGCAAAACGGCCACGCGCTTGCACCCCTGTTCCTTGATGGCCAGATAGGCCAGCCGCCAGCATTGCTGCCGGTCGTCGGGGAAGATGCGCGTCAGCCACGGGATTTGCGTCTCGGTCAGCGTGGGGTCCGGGTCCGAAGTGTTGATCAGGTAGGTTTCGATCTTGAGCGTCACCCGTAGCGCCACGTGGGTCGCGTCGCCGTCAACAGTGCCGAGGTATCCCAGGCAGTCAGCATCCTTGAATTGGACGGCGATGTTGGCGGCGCTGCCCCACAATGGCGCGTCCTCGAGCTCAAACACCTCAAAGGGCAGTTGGCCGGGTTTGCGCTGGGCGTTTTCCTCCTCGAACGCCAGCAGGACGCCCTTGCGCGTGCGCTGGCCCCGGGCGCCTTCGGGGCCGGCTTTGGCGGGCGTCAGCAAGCCCACCCGCAGCGTCTTCAAGTCGGGTGGGTCGGGGTAGTCGCGCCCTGGCCCGCGGAACGCCAGGCGGGTGAGCCAGTATCGGTGATAGGGCTGCACGCCCTTATAGGGGAGCATCTCCTCCGGGGTATTCCCATAATACGGGTACTTGGCCTCCTCAGCGCTATTGGTGCCGGGCGCTGGGGTTTGCGGGGTAGCCGGCAGGCCCACGAACACTTCGTCTTTCTGGATTTTCTGGGGCTCAACCTTCTCTTCGTAGCCCGCCGCGGCCGCCGCCCACAGGCAGAGCCCGCCGCAGCCAATAGCCAATAGCCAATAGCCAATAGCCAATGGCCAATTCCGCGCTCCGCACTTCGCGCTCCGCACTTCGCACTTCATAGGGGCCTCCTATCTGACAATAATGGCCAGGGCTTCAATCTCGACCAGCAAGTCGCTCCGGCAGATGCGCGCTTGGACGCCGGTACTGGCCGGATACGGGTCCAAGCCCAGCGCGTTGTAGAACTCCGTGCGCACGTTGTTGAAGTCCTTGTAATCCCGTTCGATGTCCCGGAGGTAACAAGTCGTTCGCACCACGTCCTCCCAAGTGGCGCCCTCGCTTTCGAGCAGCTTGGTAATGTTGTGGAAGGTGCGCCAGCATTGGGCGCGCAAGTCGCCGGGGTAAAGCGTTTCCCCTTCTTCACCCACGCTGGCCGTGCCGCTGATATAAAGGTGCGTGATGTCCCCCGGCAGCTCGACCCGCAGGCCCCGCGCGAAGGCGCTGTTGTATTCAATGGGCTCGTTAAGGACCGCCGGCGCGCAAATGGCCTTCTTCCTGACTGGCCGCCGGCCCTTGGGGAGCTTTTTGAGAATGTTCGGGGGCGACGCTTCGCAGGGCGGCAAGCCCAAAGCTCGGCGCTCGGCCTTCTCGCCTTCCGAATAGACGACGACCCGTTCCACGTCCTCAAGATTGTTGATGATTGTATTCATGGTGCTCACGTCGCTTTCCGCAAAAGTGTCTTGGTTGGCTGGCCTACGGCTTGGCTTCGGCCACAGTGGCCGGCCTCTGGCAAGGGGCGAAGATGCCGTGGCTGAGGCCTTTGGAAGTCGCGAACCAGGCCTCGTTGTCATCCGCCCATATTCCCAGCACGAAGCAGTTCACCAGGGCGGTGGGCGTGGTCCGCGTCTCGACCGGCTGGCCTGGCCGGTGAATCTCCACGATGCCCTCGCCTTTGTCGCCCACCAGGTAGTTCACCCAGTACTTCCCGTCGGTAACGGAGGCGCCGCGGTCCATGCCAATCCAACAGTAGCGGTGCACAGGCCAGGCAAACTGGGTGAAGTTCGACGGCAGCGGACTTTTGCCTTCGATCCAAGTCTTCCAGAACTTGCCGTCGTACCAGGAGAGGCCGAAATAGGTGCACTGCCAAAGGATGCCCTCGTTCCAGGCCAGCCAGGAAGTGATGTCGTTGATCGGCCCGCTATCGGGCACCAGGACAAACTGGAAATCGGCGTCCGGATCGCGGTAGGCCTTGAAAGAGCCGGCCTTGGGATCGTGCTCCACAATGCCGCCGCCCCAAACGCCAATATAGACCTTGTCTTTGCCGCCTTTGATCGCGTAGCACCAGGGCTCGTGCATGATCGAATTGTTCTGGTCGTAGATTTTCCAGGCCCCCGTCTTGGGGTTGTAAGCGCCGGCGCCCGCGGCCGTGGCCACCCAAACCATGTCGTCTATGATGTCCACGCCGTACACGACGTTGTTCGGCAACCCGCTGTCAGTCTGGGTGAAGGCGGTGAACTTGCCCCCGCTGAAGCGGTTCAAGCCCCGCATCGTGCCAATCCACAGATCCCCAGTCTTGGGGTCTTCAACCATGCACAACACCATCTTGTGGCTCAGCCCGTCCTCCGGGCCGTAGCGGCGGAACTTGCCGTTGTCTTCGCGAATGCACAGTCCGTTCCAGGTGCCGATCCATAATTGCCCCTCGCTGGTCTTGAGCACGCAATGGACCTTCTCGGCGGGGATGCCGGCCTCTTTGCCGTAGTTTTCGAATCGCTCGATGATCGGCAGCGGCACCTCCTTGGGGCTGGCCTTGGCTCGCTCGTCGAGGACGCTCGCCCCGGCCGGGACGCAGAGCAAGACTGCTCCGGCGAGCGCGCGGGCCAGCGCCCTGGCCAGCCCCATTTGAATGCGCGGGCCTGACCAGAGAATGACGGCGGATGGTAGGGCGCGCACTCCGCTGCGCGCCGTTGTGACCAGCCGGCACAGGTTGCGGGCGGCGCGCAGCGGAGTGCGCGCCCCAGCTTGCTCGACTTTCATTGTCTTGGTTCGGTTCATAGTTTAGAGGGTCTTGAGGTATTCGATCAGGTCGTTAAGCTGGTGCTTGTTCATGTAGCTGCTCACCCCGTGGAGGTCGTTGGTTTGATAGATGGTCCAGAGTTCCTCCAACGTCTTGGCGCGCCCGTCGTGCAGATAAGGCGCCGAAGCCGCGATGCCCACCAGGTGGGGCGTGTCGAACATTTCGGTCTTGTCGGTCGGGCTTTTCGTGCCGACGGAACTGAGCAGCCGGTTGGTGAAGAGCGGCGGCCGATGGCAGGTGTGGCACTGGCGTGCGCGCGGGATCGGTTTGCCCCCGGAGGTCGTCGTGGCGAAGAAAATCTGGCGCCCGCGCTCCTGCGCCGCCGTCAAGGGCTTGCCCAGTTGGCTGAAGTGCACCGTGCGCGGGGGCGGTTGCGCCTTGAGGAAGGCCGCCAAATCATCCAGGTCCTTCGGGGGAATCGGGTCGGTGCGCGTCAACACGCGGGCAAAACGCGGCCCGCACTGGACCTGGAGCGTCGGATTCTTGCCGATCCACTTGAAGGGCCGCGTGCCGTCCACGCCCTGGAGGCTGCGATTATCGAGGAAATTGTCGCCGATCCCGTCGCCGTCGAAATCGTAGGCCAAGCCATCCACGTGGGCGTCCGGATGGCAGGAACGGCAGGAGAACTGGCGCTGGAAAGTGTGCGCCGCCTTGGTGAACACCCGCTCCCCGCGGCGAATCGGGTCCGCCAGCCCCCCGTCGCCGAGGACGATTCGCCCCAGCGGCTTGAGCGCCGCCGTGTCCAACACCAGCACTGTGTCCTCCAGCCGTTCGGCCACGAACAACTGCCGGCCGTCGGGACTAAGCGCCATCGTGCGCGGGTTGCGGCCGGTCGGCACGCGGGCTAGGACGTATTGCGCCGAGAGCGAAAGGTCGTCAATCGCCTCGCGCCGGGCAGTCTCGTCGGCCTGGTCGAGCCAGCCGAAGAAGCGCTCCAAGTCCACCACCGAAACCACGTCGCCCCCGCCCGAAGCCACGTAAGCCCGTTTGCCGGCTTCGTCCACTGCCACCGCCGCCGGGTCCGCGAAGTAGTCGTGCGCCTCATCCAGCGGCATCTGCACGAGGTTGCCCCGCGCGTCCGCCACCGCCAGCCCGCTGGACATCACCCAACCATTGGCCACCTGGGTGATGGGCACCAAGTTGCGCACTTTCACCAAGCTCGTCAGGGTCCAGGGCCGCCCCGGCACCACACTGACACCTTCGGCCAAGTGGGCCGAAGCCAGTTGAACCCGCCTAACCACCCGGCCCCGGCCTGCGTCCACGACCGTCAACTCGGAGGCCGCCCGCCGTGCCAAACCGGGACTGACCGCCAGGCGGTTGGCCACAAACGCCAGCGTCCCGTCAACTGACGCCGTCACCGCATACGGCTCGCGCCCAGCCGCGGGCCGATCCAGCTCCTTGAGCGGCGCGACCGTGAGGACGGACAGGTCATCCGAGCCGGCGTTGGCCACGACGAGGCGGCCGCCGGCTTCAGTCGCGCAGTAAGCCAAACCCACCGGCCCCAAGCCGACTTCGACGCTGTCCACGACCTTCAGCGTCCGGGTATCCAGCGCCACCACCCGGTCCTCGTGCCGGCAAGTCACGTAGAGCCGCTCGCCCTTCGTGTCCAGCGCCACGCCAAACGGCCCGCCCGGCACGCTGGCCTTCCGCACCACGCTTCGCGAACCAGTGTCGGCCTCGGCGACCTCATCCACGTCGTCCAGCGCAATGTAAAGCCGCCGGCCATCAGGCGACACCGCCAGCCCCGCCGGAGCGGGGTGATGCGGACGCGGCTTGGCCCAGGCCATTTTCTCCAGGCTCACTCCGTGGCAATGGCCGCAACTGACGTAATTAAGTTCCGGGCGCCCCGTCCACCGGCGGACGTGAGCGATGGACCAGGAATAGCCGCCCGCCCCAAACCCTCCCAGGGCCACGACCGCCAACACGGCAAAGATGACGAAGCTGCGCTTGTTCATGGCGACAACTTCTTGAGGGCCAGACCAGTGGGCCGGGCGCCAAGCTGCGCCGGCGGGGCGCTCACCGCCAGCGGACGAACGTTGCGGGGCGAGCGGTTGTGCGGCTCATGGCAGCCAATGCAACTGTGGTTTTCCCCCGACCGCACCCAGATCATGGGCGGCAGGCGGCGCAAGACCTGGCCCTGGGCGTCGAGCGCCTCGAAGCCCAGCGGCCTATCGGCGGGCACTTCCACCATGAACGACCCATCCGCGCACAGACTGGCCTCGCTGAGCGAGTCGCCCTCGCCGTTGCAGCCGCCGGCCAGCACCCGCACTTTCACCGCGGCGGGCGGATCGGCGTTGTCGGTCTGGCGATAGCTGGTGAAGTTGGCGTTGAGGCAAAGGATGGTCCCCGTCTGCTTGGCCGGTTGCATCGCCGAGACGTGCCCCATCGGTTCCGGGCGCGGCGCCACGCGGGTGGCTTCGATGTCGTTCCAGGCCGGGTCATCAAAGAGCGGGGCCCCCAGGGCGGTGGCGTTGCGCGGGACTTGATAGACCGCATAAGAGCCGCTCATGGAGCGCCCGGCCAGGCCCCGGGTCTCGAAACAGGCCAGCAGGCACTCCTCGGGGCCAGGCTCGACTGAGCGGCACCGGCTGGTTGGGAATGAAAACAACCGCTCCCGGCTGGCGAAGGGATTAGCCGTGCGCACGCATTCGGCCCAGAGCAAGTCGGCCGGCGCATCCGAATTCGCCGCCAGAAACGCCACCTGCCCATCAGGCAGCTCGCGCGGGCGATGGACCAGCGCCGCCCCATCGTGCTGCCCGGCGAAGGCGGTCACTTCTGTGCCGTCGTTGTTCACCGTGAACAGCGCCAAGTGCAGCGCCGCGCCGTCGCCCGCGGGTGGTTGGGCGGACACAAACAGAATTCGGCCATCCGCCAGCACCGTTGGCTCCACCGCCGCGCTCGCGCCAAAGGTCAACCGCCGGGGCGCGCCGCCCGGTCGCTGGGCGTAGATGGCGGCGGGATTCGCCCTCTTCCACGTCTGCCCCAGCTTGGGCACGGGGCTGCAAAAGACCAGCTCGCCATGAGCGATGATGCCCGCGTCCATCGCCCCGCCGGCTATCGCAGTCACCGCTCTTGGCCGGCCACCGGCCAGACTCGCCTCGTAAACTTGCCAGGCAGACGCGGCATCGGTTTTCCCCGAAAAGAATACTCGCCGGCCATCCGGAGAGACAACCGGACCTCCGGCCGCATGCAAGCCCTTGGACAGCACGCGGACATCGCCGGGGCGGAAGGGCGGGGAGACCAGCACCACCCGGCTGCTGGCCGGATACCGCGCATCGAGTGTGTCTTTGTCCGCTGCCGGGGCAGCCATGGCCACAGGGGTCTGGGTCAGAACCAGGCTCCCGCTGGGAACGGACCCGCCGCACCCCCCGCCCGCCAGCGCGCCGGCCAGTACGACCACCCCGCCAACTGAGGCCCATCGGCCGCGCTGAGGCGGGCGAGACCTCGTGCCGCACGCGGTGCCACAAGCCATGAAAATGGAATGGGCGGCTGGGTGGCGCGAAGCCTCTTGGACTGCGGCAGTCCTCTGCCGCTTTCCTGCCGCTCGCCCCCAAAGCGCCAGAGGACTGGCGCACTCCAAAAGCTTCGCGCGGTCCGTGCCCGCGGCCATTCTCGGGCCAGCTAAACCGAAAACGTTCCCCCTGACCCCGGCCCTCTGCCCAAGGGAGGCGGAGAAACACCGTCTGCCCGTCCGCCCATCGGGTGCGCGTTGGTTCACGGCCGCGCGGAGCGAAAAGTCAATTGGAGATTGAGAATTGTAGATTGCAGATTGCGAATTGAACGATTCCCGGCCGTGGGGAGCCAGGGATTCGGGGGACTGCCAATTTGCATTTTGCATTTTACAATCTGCAATTTGCAATTCCCACGTTCCCTCACGATTCCCGCACCTTCAGTATCTGGTCAACCGCCACGTCCTTGAGCACTTGCACCGTCCCGCTGGGCCAGCGGATTTCCAGTTCGTCAACCTTGGCGTTGCTGCCCAGCCCAAAGTGCACCCGCCGGTCAGAAGTGCTCAAGAAAGCGGCCTGGCAACGGGCTTCTGAGTACCAACTGCGGCCGCCGGCCTTGAGCGTGATCCGCGCGCCGAACCCGTCGCGATTGCTCTTGGCGCCTTCCAGGTCCAAGGTCAACCAGTGGTTGCCGTAGTTGCCGCGGTTGTGGAGCAGGAATACCCGGTCGCACAACGCCCCCACCAGCACGTCCATCCGCCCATCGTTGTCGTAGTCCAACACCACGCTGGCGCGCGCCCGGATTTTGGCGCGGAAGAAGGCCCCGCCTTTGTCGGCGGCGTCCACAAAGTTGCCCTCGCCCGTGTTCTGCAGCAGCAGGCCCTCCCAGCCGACCAAGTGATGCGCGTCGCCATTGGCAATGAAAGCGTCCAGGTTGCCATCGTTGTCGAAATCCAGAAAGTTGCTGCCCCAGCCGACGTACTGGGCCGTAATCGCGCCCAGCCCGGAGGCCATCATGCGGTCGAGGAACACCCTTGGCGCGGTGTTGATGTAGAGCGAGCCGTAGCCAAGCCGGGACACCAGCATGTCCGGCAGCAAGTCGCCGTTGCAGTCGCCAATCGCGGCGGTCATCGAGCCGGCGGCTTCCCCCAGCGCGTTGAAGGCCACCTGCGCCTTGAGGCCGACTTCCTGGAAATGGCCTTTGCCGTCGTTGCGCAGCAGCAAGTTGGGCGTCGCATCGTTGCAGATGTAAAGGTCCTCGTGCCCATCCTGGTCGTAATCAAACGCGCATACCGACATCGCCCGATGCCCCGGGACACGGATGCCGGCGGCTTGGCTGATGTCCTCGAATGTGCCATCCCCGCGGTTGTGATACAACACGTTGAATTCGGATTTGTAGGAGAGCGGGCCCGGGTAGGCGTCCGGGTTGTAATAGAGTCTGTAGTCCGGGTCGTAGCTCAGGTAGTTGCCGGCCATTAGGTCCAACTTCCCGTCATTGTCCACGTCCACCCACACCGCCCCGATGCCCGTGCCGGGAATGCCCACGCCCGCCTTGGCCGTCACGTCCTCAAACGCGCCGTCACCGCGGTTGTGGTAGAGGATGTTCCTGCCCACGTTCACCACGTAAAGGTCCGGCCAGCCGTCGTTGTCGTAATCCGCCGCCGCCGCCGCACTCCCGTAGCCGGCGCCGGCCACCCCCGCCTTCTCGGTCACGTCCTCGAACGTCCCGTTGCCGCGGTTGCGGTAAAGCCGGTTCGGTTCCCGCTGGGTGCCCCGTGCGTGGTGCGTCACCCCGTCCAGCGGGCCGGCGTTGACCACGTAGATGTCCATGAACCCGTCCTTGTCGTAGTCGAGGATGGCGAACCCCTGGCCATTAGACTCGATGATGTTGGCAATCCGGGTGTCGCAAAACTGGTGCACAAACTTCAGCCCGGCCTTCTCGGTCACGTCTTCGAAAAGGTCGTTTGGCCCGACCGGGATGGCGGGCGTCACGGCCACTTCTGCCGGCTCGGCAACCCCTGGCCGGCTGGGCCGGCCGGCGCTGTCCCGGCGCGCGGCCTCCCGCCGTTTGCAGCCGCTCAAGCCGCCGGTCAGGGCGGCGCCAAGGGCGACGACGACAATGATTCTCAAGGCAACTCTCAGGCAATGATTCATGGTTGAAGCGAGGTGTTAAAGCCCCTATTTGTCAAGGCTAATTCGGCTCATGCTCTGCGCGAACAGACCCCTTCAGGCCTGCGCCGAAACCCTGCCAACTTGTTCCCCACCAACCACCCTCTTAGTGGCGAGTGGGAGGTTTTTGAGGGCGAATGGGAGGTCTCTGCTGACGCGAAAACGCCACCGAGCACACCGAGAACACAGAGGCGAAATGCCCACTGGAAAATCGTTCTCGTTCTCGTCCTCGACCCATTTTCATCGCTGGTGGCGCTGCGCGCGGCATGACGACTGACCAGAAAATGGCGGTTGGGCGCCTGCGCGCGAAGCGTCGTGGACCGTGCCGGCTTGCCGGCAGTGCCGCTTTTGCCACCAGCGCGCAGCCGAAAGCGCCAGGGGACTGGCGGCTGGAAAGCCGCCAGAACCGGCAGCCTGGAAAGGCTGCCCTACGCCGGCCGACAACACGGACGCCTTGCTGGAAGAAACCTTAGCCCCCGGCGTTTCTCGCGGCGGGCCTGGCTCAGATGACTGTGCCGTGGGGCACGACGCCGTTTTTGGGGATGATGACGATGCCGTCGCGCACGTAGTAGAGCGCGTGATCCAGGTTCTCGGGCTTGTTGGCGGGGCTGATGACGCAGTTGTCGCCGATCCGGGCGTTTTTATCCACGATGGTGTTTTCGATGTGGGTGTGTTTGCCAATCCCGATGCGGGGGCGGTTCAAAGCGGCGTTTTGCTGAATAGATTCATCCGACTCGTAAAAGTCGGTGCCCAGGATGATCGTGCGGCGAATGTAGCTGCCGGCGTCCACCAGATAGCGCACCCCGACAATGCTCTGGGAGATGGTGCAGTAATTGATGATACAGCCGTCCGAGATGATGGCGTGGTCAATCGCCGCGCCGTTGATTTTCGAGGCCGGCAGATAGCGCGGGTTAGTAAAGACCGGCGCGCTCATGTCGAAGAAGTTGAACCGGGGCAGCTCGGCGGTCAGGTCCAGGTTCGCCTCAAAGAAGGAGCGGATCGTGCCGATGTCCTCCCAATAGCCCTGGAAAACGTAGGAGTAAACCCGCTGCTCCGGGATGGCCTGCGGGATCACGTGTTTGCCAAAATCGGCCAGCGAGTTGTCCAGCAGCTTGAACAACACTTCCCGGTCAAACATGTAGATCCCCATCGAGGCAAGGTACAATTCCTGGTCGTCCTGGATGCCCAAGCTGGGATGTGACTCGCGCGACAAGCAGAGCGTGTCGAGCAGCTCGGGCTCCTTGGGTTTCTCAACGAACCGGACGATGCGCCGGTCGTTGTCAATTTGCATAATGCCCAGGGAGGGCGCCGCCGAGCGCGGCACCGGGATCGTCGCGACCGTGATCTCCGCGCCGGTCTCGACGTGTTCGGCCAGCAGGCGCCGGAAGTCCATCCGGTAAAGCTGGTCGCCGCTCAGGATCAGCGCGTATTGGAAGTCAAGGTTGAAGAAGTGCATCAGGTTCTTGCGCACCGCGTCGGCGGTGCCTTGATACCACGAAGTATCAGTGAGGGTCCGTTTGGCCGCCAACACCTCCACAAACCCCCCGCTGAAGTGGTCGAACCTGTAGGACTGCGAGACGTGCCGATTCAGCGACGCCGAGTTGAACATGGTCAGCAGGTATATCCGCTTCAGCCCCGAGTTGATGCAATTGGAAATGGGGATGTCCACCAGCCGATACTTGCCCCCCAGCGGCACGGCCGGTTTGGCCCGCTCGCGGGTGAGCGGGAACAACCGGCTCCCCTCGCCCCCGCCCATGATGATGGACAGGACTTTGTTGGGATCAAGCGTGAGGTCTTTGGTCGAGTTCATGGCGAATTCGTTGCTTGCCAGTCAGCCGCCCTGATTATAGCCTCTGGCCCCGGCCCCGCGCAAGCGGCATCGGGCGCGCGGAGCAATCTGCATAACTCTGCCACAAACCTAACCGTTGAGCAATCAGATGAGCATTCCCAGAGTCGGCATCATCGGCGGCACCGGCCTTTACCAAATCGAAGGGCTGACGCACCAAAGGTGGGTCAGGGTCAAGACCCCATTTGGGCCGCCTGCGGACGCCCTGCTGACCGGTGAGTTGGCTGGGCGCCCGGTCGTATTCCTGCCCCGCCACGGCCGCGGCCATCGTTTCCTGCCCAGCGAGCTCAACCACCGGGCCAATATCTATGCCCTCAAGCAACTCCAGGCAGCCTGGATCATCAGCGTCAGCGCCGTCGGCGCCCTCCAGCCCCAATACCGCCCTTGCGACATTGTCCTGCCCGACCAGTTCGTTGACCGCACCAAAAAGTCGCCGGAGCACACCTTCTTTGGGCGCGGCATCGTGGCCCACATCGCTTTTGCGCACCCGGTTTGCGAGGAACTCCGCCAAGTCCTGCTCGCCAGTTGCCGGGAGGCGGGCGCCAAGGTGCACGATGGCGGCGCCTACCTCAACATCGAGGGCCCGGCCTTCAGCACCCGCGCCGAATCACTCACCCATCAACGGCTCGGCTATGACGTGGTGGGCATGACCAACCTGGGCGAAGCCAAGTGTGCGCGCGAAGCCCAACTGGCCTACGCCACCCTCGCCATGGTCACCGACTACGACTGCTGGAAGGAAGACGAGGCTCACGTAACCGTCGAGTTGGTGGTTGAGAACCTGCGCCGCAATGCCGCGCAAGCCAAGCAGATCATCCTCCTGGCCCTGCCTCGCATCCCGCGCCAGCCGGGTTGCTCTTGCCACCGCGCGTTGGCCAACGCCATTCTGACGGAGCGAAAGCTCTGGCCGGCCAAAACGGCGGCCCAACTGCGGCTCTTGCTGCGGGAATACTGGTAGGCCGCGCACTCCGTTGCGCGCCGTGGTCAGCGAACCGGACGCGCTGCCGGCGGCGCGCAGAGGACTGCGCGCCCTACCCTGGCGCAAGCATTTCCAGGCCAGTTCTCAGGCCTTCTTGGCTTCTGCGGGCTTGCCCTTGTCTTCCTCGGACTTCCGGCGGTAGTAGCTGGAGTAATACCGGTTCTGGTAGTAGTAGTAGGAGTAATAGTAAGAGTCGCGCCCCTCGAAGTCAATATCGTTGAGCACCACCCCGCAGATATGGATGCCGGCGTCCTGGATGCGCTGGATCGTTTTACGCGCGTGCTCCCGCCGGATTTTGTTGAATTTGGTGATGAACAACACTCCGTCGGCCATCGAGGACATGACCAGCGGATCGCTCACGGCTGAAACCGGGGGGCAGTCCAGCACCACCCGGTCGTAGCGTTTGCCCACCTCTTGCAGGAACAGGTTCATCCGCCGGGAGCCGACCAGTTCGGAGGGCGACTGCGGCGTGGCCCCGCAGCATACCACGTCCAGGTTGGGCACCTCGGTCGTGTGGATGAGTTCGTCCAGGCCGTTGGCCTTGTCCATCAGGTAGGCGCTCAGGCCGACCGGGCTGTGGAGTTGGAAGACCTTGTGCACCGAGGGCCGCCGCATGTCCGCATCCACCAGCAGCGTGCGCAAACCGGTTTGCGCCATCACGATGGCCAGGTTCGTCGCCACCAGCGACTTGCCCTCGGCGGGAATCGTGCTCGTGACCGTCACGATGCGGAGGCGGTCGGCTTTGTGGGTCAGGGACAGAGCGGCGCGGATGGTGCGGAAGGATTCCGCGCCGTTGGACTGCGGGTGCAAGTGCGCCTGGAGGTCGCGCTCCACGACGCTGTTGGACTTGATGTTCGGCACGTAGCCCAGGAAGGGCAGGTGCAGGTAGGTCTCCACGTCGTCCTGGGTCTTGATCGAATCATCCAGGTAGTTGACAAAGAAGGCGAGGCCAGCGGCGACCGCCAAGCCGCCAACGAGGCCCAGCAAAAGGGTCAGCACCACGCGCGGCTTGACGTGCCGCAACGGCGGCTCGGCGGGGTCAATCACGCGGATGTTGTTGGCCTTGTCCTGGCCCACCAAGTCAATTTCCTTCATTTTGCCGAGCACCTGGTTGTAGAGCAGTTTGCTGGTCTCGGCCTGGCGGCTTAGCACGTCGTACTTCATCTTGGCCTCGTTCCACTTCATCTGCTTGTCTTCCCACTCCTTGTATTTTTCGTAGAGCCCCTGTTCGGTGGCTTTGGCCACCTTGGCTTCGGTGCGCAAGGTTTCCGCCACCTGGTTGGCCAGCGTGCGGACGGCCTCCTTGGCGTCGTCGATCTTGGCCCGCTGGGCAATCACCGTCAGGTGTTTGTCTTTGTATCTCTGGAGCAACCCGGCCAGCTCGTTTTCCAGCCCGGCGAGCTGGATTTGGGCCTGCTTGAACTGCATATCGTTGGCAATCAGGGGGAAGGTCTCCAGGCTCTTGCCCGCCGTGATATGCTTCTCCAACTCATCCACGGCGGTCTGTTTGGTTTTGGCCTCGTTCTGGCTCTTGGCGTAGTCGGCCTGGACCTGGCTCAAGGCCTGGAAAATGGTGTTTCGCTCTGCGTCCAGCGAAACGATCTTGCTCTCCACGCGGTAGTCGTTGAGCGCCTTGTCGGCCTTCTCCACATCCTGCTGGACCGAATTGGCCTGGGCGCGCAGGAACATGAGCTGGTCAAAGGTCTTCTTCTGCCTTTGGGCCAGGTTTCGGTCAATGAACTCGGTGGCCAGCGCATTGGCGATTTTGGCCGCTCGCTCCGGGTCGCCATGCTCGACCCGGACATCCACCAGGCGGCTCAACCGGAGGGGGGCAACGGTGATGTCGTCGCTCAGCACCCGGATGGGGTCCACTTCCTGGGCGTAGCGCGGGTCCTCCTTGAGCCTGAGCTTGCTGAAAACCGCTTCGATCAGCGTGCGGCTCATGAGGTTCTTGTACTGCGTTTGCAAATAGTCCTGGTCCATGGCGCCAAACGCGATGCCTTCCCGCAACGTGAACGCGCTCTCAGCCTCCCGGTCAATCTGCAGCCGCGTCAAGGCCGAGTAGATCCGGGGCGCCTTGTAAAGATAGACCAGGCAGAGGAGGAATACCGAGATGAAGCCCGTGATGACCAGCCAGCGCCGCTCCAGGATGACGTGCCAGTAGTGACGCAGGTTGATGGTCTCGGCGCTCAGGCCGGGCTCAGTAGTCGCAGTGGTCGTGTCTTGCATGGCGTTAAAAGAGTTTTTGCGGAACTTCGATCAGGTCGTCCGGCTCCACCCACACCCGCTTGGCCGGGTCCTTAATCTTTTTGAGTTGCGTCAGGCTGTAAGTCTCAGTCTTGCCTTTGCGCGTCATGCTGATCTTGTTCTTGTTGGCCAGATTGGTCAGGCCCCCGGCGGCGGCCAGGGCATCCACCAGATCGAATCGCTGTTCGCCGGGCAACTCGACCAAGCCGCCCCGGACAACCTCACCAATCACGCGCACATATTGCTTGCGGTACTGCTTCACCGAGACGCTGACCTCCGGGTCAACATAGTAATCCTTTTTCAGCGCTTCTTTGAGCTTGGCCGCCACTTCGGTCGGCGTCTTGTCCTTGACCTCCACCGTGCCCACGTAGGGGAAATCTATGGTGCCGGAGGCGGAAACCCCAAATTCCACCGGCAGGTCCTTCTCGCCCACGATGACGATGGCGAGGATGTCATCGGGCGCAATCTTGCGGTCGCTCTGCTCGGTTTGTTGCGCCCGAACCACCACCCCAGGGCCGGCCAAGGCCAGCAAGCCCAAGCCAACGGCAATCCATCCTGCAAACGATTGCTTCATAGCATTCAGTAGCCAATGTTGACGCTCAAAGTAACACGGTTGACCTGGAAGTCAATCACTGTTTTGTCAGAGGATGACAACGCCTGAAACTCGTAGGCGGCGCTGGTCCTCAACCAGAGGCGCCATTGATAAGAGAACTCCAAGCGGGCCGAGTAGAGATTGTCCACGCGGTTCCTCCAAGCGGGCGAGGCGCCGTAGTCGTTGCGGCCCCAGGCGCCAGTTACCGTAACCGCCGCCTGTGGCGGCATCCCAAGCGCCTGGCGAAGCTGGACGCCCACCATGTCGCTCGTCACCAGCGTCTTGGTCCACTGCATTGACGAGAAGCTGTGCCGGGAGTAGGTCAACTGGCTGCTGGTCAGCTTCCCTGGCTGCCAAGTCACGCTTGCCTCTGCCACCGGCGAACTGATCGCCGCACTACCGTCCGCGAACGCGCTGTCCTCGTAACCGACTTTCACCTGGCCACTGAGCTTGGCCGTGAACTGCCCCCTGGCCCCCAGGAACCCGCCGATGGACTCCGCGTGCGGACCTTTGGGGATAGAGGGCAGGTTAGGCTGCCCCGCCGATTGCCCGTAGTAGGCTTCCCCGAACAACCAAGTCTTGCTCAGGGCCTTGTACTCGAAGCCCTCCGTGCCGCGCAGCGTGCCGGTGTCCAAAAACCCACTGTTCTTCTGGAAACTCGCCTGGTCGTAATGCCCCACCGCGTAAACCCCGGTCTTTTCGCTGGGGCTGTAACTGAGCCGGTGATCGAACTGGCATATTTGGCGATCCAGCCTCCCGACCTGGGCCGCGGCTCCCTGGACGAAGCTCACTTGGCCGCCGTAGATCGAAGACGCAAACTGCGCCGTGTCGGTGCCCTGCAGCGCCAGCCGCGGCGGCGTGTCCGATGTCACCCGTGCCTGTTGGATGGTGCTTTCCAAGGTCAGGATATGGTCCAAGGAATTGTTTATCGAGTTCTCGGCGTAGTTCAGGCTCAGGAGTTGGTAACTGAACTTCACGTGCACCGGCGTTTGGAGCTTCCCCAACTCGGCTGCCACGCCAGGCTGCACCATGCTGATGAAATCCGACCGCCGCACCTGCGATTGGTAATAGAGGTTGTCCGTGAACTGTTCGGCAAACTGCAGTTGCGGCTTGATGACGACCGGCCCCGCGCTGTAAATGAGGACATCGCTCGGGTCCAGGGCCAGCGCCGGCCCGCCCACCGCCAGCAGCCCGCTGGTGGCAGCCAGCAGGTGGCAGCCTCGCCTGGTTTTGACTTGTCTCATCTCGCCCCGCAGCACTGTTCAACAACTCGACCCCCATTGGCAAGCCAGAAGTGCAGGCCGCCGTTGTGCCCAGCTAACCTTTTTCCAGAGCGCGGAGTTCATTTTGGGGGCATGAGACAATTCCTCATTGACAGGGCCTGAAGTTGGCTTGAAAAAGGCGTGGGCTGGGCGCGGACAGGCGCAGTTTCGGCGCCGGTGCGCGCTAAGCTCCAGGACTAGTCATGAAAACGGTGAATCGCCGGACGTTTGTCGAACAAGCAGCCGGTCTGACGGCCCTCGCCACGGCGGGGCAGCCTTTCCTTCACGCTTCCGAACCAGCTCCTGCCGTCAAAGCTCCCTACCCCATCCGCCTCGGCGCGCCCGTCTTCAATGCCCCGGACGACCCCGAGGAACTCGCCCTGGCCCACCGCAAGCTCGGCTACCGCGCCGCCTATTGTCCGCGCGCCTCCCTTGATGACGCGGCCCGGAACAAAGCCCTCCGCACGGCCTTCGCCAAGCACGGCGTGGTCATCGCCGAAGTCGGGCGCTGGGTCAACCTCCTGGACGCCGACCCCCAGAAACGGCAGGCCAACCTCAAGCAAGTCACCGACGGCCTCGCCCTGGCCGAGGAACTGGGCGCCCTCTGTTGTGTGGACATCGCCGGCTCTTTCAACCCGACCACTTGGTTCGGCCCGCATCCCGACAACCTCACCGCCCGGTTCTTCGACGCGGCGGTCGAAAACGCCCGCGCCATCGTTGACGCCATCAAGCCCAAACAAGCCAAGTTCGCTTACGAAATGATGGGCTGGGCGCTGCCTGACGGCCCGGACAGTTGCCTCAAGCTCCTCAAGGCGGTGGACCGGAAAGCCTTCGCCGTCCACTTGGACCCGTGCAACCTGGTCAACTCGCCCGCCCGCTTTTATCGCAACGCCGAGCTCTTCAACGAGTGCTTCGACAAACTGGGGCGCTGGATTGTCAGTTGCCATGCCAAAGACCTGGTTTGGGACATCGAAATGAACGTTCACTTCCGCGAGGTGCGCCCCGGCGCCGGCCAGATGGACTACGTCACTTATCTGCGCCGCCTCGCCGCCTTGCCGCACCGCCCGCCCCTCATGATCGAGCACCTCCCTAACGCCGAGGAATATGACCTAGCCCGCAAACACCTATTCGAGTTGGGCGGCAGGCTGGGCCTGAGCTTTGACTGAGCGTGATGCGTGAAACGTGAACCCGTCGGGAAAACCAGGGTGTTTTTTCACGTTTCACGGTTCGGGCCTCAGATGTGCCCCATCCAGCACCCGGCATCCAGTATCCAGCATCCTGCATCCAGCATCCAACACCAACCAAAATCCAGTCTTCACGCATCACGTTTCACGTCTCTCCCGCATTATGTCCAGCCCACCCCGTGCCCCGCTCGCGTATCCGCTCCAGCAGGTTGAGCGCACTTGCATCATCTATGGCCGCCGCCGCAAGCTGGCCTACTTCGGCGGTTGCGATTACTTTCGGCTCGCGACCCATCCGCAGGTCGTTTCGGCCGTGGCCGAAGGGCTGGTCAAATACGGGCTGAACGTGGCGGCTTCGCGCTTTACGACCGGCAATCACCGGCTCTACGAGGCGCTGGAGGCAAGAGTGGCGAGGTTCTTTGAGGTCGAGACGGCCCTGGTGACCTCCAGCGGCTACGTCGCCAACCTGGTCGCTGCCCAGGCCCTGGCCGGCGAGTTCACCCACCTCCTCATGGATGAACAGGCGCACGCCAGTCTGGTTGACGCCGCCTGTTTTTTGGGCGCGCCGGTGCTCAAGTTCCCACATCGTCAACCGGCCAAGCTGGCCCGCGCGCTCAAGGACCTCGGCCGGGGCGCCTGCCCGTTGGTAGTCACGGATGGCCTCTTCGCGCAAGACGGCGCCTTGGCCCCCTTGCCGGAGTACCTCGGCCTTTTGCCGCCCCGAGGCGCCATCCTGGTGGACGACGCGCATGGCGCCGGTGTGCTGGGCCAAAACGGCCGGGGCACAGCCGAACACTTGAGCGCCAACTCCGAGCGCCTCTTCTTGACCGCCACCTTGAGCAAGGCCTTCGGAACCTACGGCGGCGTCATCTTGGGCGCCCGCGGTTTCATTCAAAAGGCCCTCAATCGCAGCCGGTTGTTCCCCGGCAACACGCCCCTGCCGCTGCCCTTGGCCGCAGGGGCCTTGGCCGCGCTGGATGTCCTCCAAACCGATCCCGCCCTGCGCGCGCGCCTGCGCCGCAACACCGCCTACGTCAAAGACGCTCTCCGGGCGGCCGGCTTGCCTGTTGTGGACAACCCGTCCCCCATCGTCTCCCTGGTCGCGCCCGACGCCCCTGCCGCCGCACGGCTTACCAATCGGCTGCTCGCCCGCGACATCTATCCGAGCCTCATCCACTATCCGGGCGGGCCGCCCCAAGGCTCTTTCCGTTTCGCCCTGTCCAGCGAGCACACCACCGCCCAACTCGACCGCCTCATCCAGGCGCTGACCTGAAAATGCCGGTTCGGTGCATGTGCGCGAAGCGTCTTGGACTGCCCCAGTCCCCTGCCGCTTTTGCGACCGGGCCGCCGGGAAAGCGCCAGAGGACTGGGGCAGTCCAAGGCACTTCGCGCGAGTCGGCGCACATCTCATTTTCATTGTTTGTGCCGCTGCGTGCGGCATGAAGTCTGGCCTGAGAATGCCACCGAGGGCACCGAGAACACAGAGGCGAAGTGCTGACAAGAACATCGTTCTCGTTCTCGTTCTCGTTCTCGAACCATTCTCATGCCTTGTGGTGCCACACGAGGCACCTGGTCTGGCTTGACAATCGCCCTGCTTTCACCGCACGCGCACCAGCAGGAAGTGGCCCACCGTTACCCGGTCGCTCGGGAGGCTGCGCTCAATGAACTCCCGGAATGGCGACTGAGGGTACTTGCTGTAATGCACCAGCCAAATGCCGGGCCTCGGCGTGCGGCTGACCCGCTCCTGCCAGTGCTCCGGCGCGCAGAAATGCGTGTTCCCGATGGCCGGGCAAAAGCCCGTCTCCCCCTGCCGTTGGCGCGGCTCGCGGCCGACTACGTAATGCACCCGGTGGCCAAAGTAGAACTCCACTCCCGCCCAGTAGCGATCCAGCAACACGGTTTGCGCGCCCCGCCGGCGTAATTCCGCGCTGACCGGGCGCAGGCTCGAATTCAGGCGCAGACGCGCTTCGAAACGCGGCGCCACAATTGCCGCCCCCACATACACGGCCACGGCCACCGCCGTTGGGGCCCCCACCAGCCAGCGGAAATCCCGCCCGCGCAAGGCCCCCCGCAGTCGCAACAGCGC
>Ga0315268_10001946_pt1 | contig 23668 bp, 12 predicted proteins | sample C1_top_MG_FD_204535 | JGI IMG/M metagenome (GOLD analysis project Ga0315268, IMG submission 204535) | Sediment microbial communities from Yellowstone Lake, YNP, Wyoming, USA - C1_top | ecosystem: Environmental > Aquatic > Freshwater > Lake > Sediment | place: USA: Wyoming | collected 2017-08-01 | reverse complement strand
TTTAAATCCGTTCGCATATGACTTTTTACAAGTCTATCAATTTATCAGCGAGGTTGCAACGGCAGAGGAATCAATTTGACGCCGAAATTTTTCATTTTGTATATATAAAGTCCGTCAACTTTCAGATGTCCGTCTGCCTTTATATATGGGAAAGGCTCATTCCCGATTTCGGTTACATATGTTTCAACCTCTGCTTTTTTATTTTCCCTTATTATCTGGCCGCGGTACACCCAGTTGTGTGGTATCCCCGTCAAAAGCGCAAACCTGTGGCTCTTGGCAAGGTGTTCCCATCTGTTCATTGCAATAAATTTTATTGTCTGCAGGAAAGATTCTATTCCAAGAGATCCCGGACAGACCGGGTCCTGATAAAAATGGGCATCAAAAAACCATTCCGACGGATCAATGATTTTTGTTCCGTGAATATAACCAAGCCCGAAGGGGCCGCCGTTTTGCGCATACTCGACAGAGTCTATCATGCGGAGAGCCTTTGACGGCATAGCCATTTGAAGGGCATGATCGAAAGCGGTGTCGTCCGGAGCAAGAGGAGCTTCATCCAAAAACGTATGTGAAATGCCCGTATCGATTTCTTCCGGTGAGGGCCTGTATATCTCTTTATCAATGTCGCGGATTCCAACCTGTCTTGACAGGGCTTCCTCCGAGAAAAATCCGAATACGGTATCTCCGTCATAGATGATTCTGCCTGCCTGAAGAATCTGCATGTCAAATTCTTCTATAATCATATCTCCCGCCCCGGAGATTTTTTTCGTGCGCGCCCGCATGGTGATAGGTCCGGAATCGGAAAAGAGCTCTCCATGAAGTACAGCATTTCCGCCGAGATTTCTGAACCTTAGGTCTTTGCTGCTTTTTAACGCCGACCCCATGTAGGCAGCAAGCCAGCCGCAGGGTTGAAGGGCTGTTTCAAGAAGCACCGCAAACGGCATCGAAAGCGAGCGGTTCGCCCTGAAGTACCAGGCATCCGGCAGGATGTCATATTCGGCTTCAATCCAGCCTCCCGGCTTCAGAATCCAGGGCTCCGGCTCAACTGCGGTAATCCTGTCCATGAAAAGATACGGCGGGCCGGGGAGTCTCGCAATTCGCCTTTTTGAATCAAATACCTTGTATTTATCCCCGAAAGCCTCTGATGGTTTTCCGATGGAAAATGCAAGTATCCTGTCGCGGTCAAAAAGAATATCTTTTTTACTGCCCCCTGATTTCCATAGAGATTCGATTTCATGCCTTGTAATTCCTGTCATTTTCATCGACATGTCTTTGAAAGAAACAATCCTCTGCCCGTCGGCATACATGTAAGCATCGGCAACAACATAAGGCTCAGGGTTATATCCGATCTCTTTTACTTCCACTTCATATACGACTTTACGCGTTTTCGGGGTGACAGGTCCGCGGCATTTTAATACGCTTTCCACTCCGGCGACCGGCTCAAAACAGACACCTTCTTTTTTGGTTACCCATCCCATGCGCATGATAAAAACCCTCAGGGTATGGGAGCAGCATTCATACATGAGTGTTCCGGGCATAACCATGTCGTCTTTAAAATGGCAGGTGAGGAACCAGTCGTCGGGATGAATATCGGCTTCGGCCCGGATAATGCCGAGGCCGAAACGGCCCCCTTCAGGATCCAGGGAAAGGACTCTGTCTATGAGCTTCATTCTGCCGCCGGGAAGCCGGAGAGAGTCGGAAAGTCCGATTCCGTTGAAAAGCGATCCGAAACAGCCTGCAAGATCCCCTTTTCTAATGCATTCAAGGGCATTCTCATCAAAACTTTCCGGGTGAAACGGCACAAGCTCTTTCCAGTCGTAAGGCTTTTTCCCTGCGGCTGCGGCCGTATCTTTTTCCGTAAGAATGATACCTCCGGAGTTTTCCACTTCCTCTTCGGTGAAAAAACCTGCGCATCCGTCGCTCATGCTTATCACTCTTTTGTCGCCGATGTATCCTTCAAATTTAAAAAAGAAAAGATATGTATCTTTCTGCTTCACGAATCTGTCTATTTCGATCTCATAACGGATCACATCCCCGGGTTCGGGAAGCCCGCGGTGAAACCTGACGGTCGCATCAAGGAGCCTGTAAGTCCTTTCTCCTTTAACGGCCATATCTATTCCAAGATACGAACAGAGGAAAAGATCGGCCTGGCCGGCTTCAACAGATATGCAGACCGGAGCCCGGTTTCCGTCAAGATACCACGCTCCGGGTAAAACATCGTGCTCCGTGGTAATCTTTCCGGGTCCGAGAGAACATTTTTCTCCGTCGACCGAGAGTATCCTGTCGACAAGCATGAGAGGCTCATCCGGAAGACGCACCCTTGCCTTGTATGTGTCGACAATTGCAAATTCAGGCCCAAGTACCTTTTCAACAGACCCTGTCGCAAACTCCATGCACATATCCCGTGTGAAAAGCTCTTTTTTGTCTTTTTTCAGCGCTTTTCCCGAATCCAGATTTTTAATCAGGCGCATCTGGAAATCAAAGGTGTCGGCATAGGCTTTTGCCATATCATTTGAAAATTCGAGGAATTTTCTGTGTGCTTCGGATGTCGATTCGATATTTTTTGATATGAGTTCTATAAAGCCAAGATAAGGGGAGCCGGTTTTTACCGGGGCATCTGTCTTTATTGCCGGAACAGGAGAGGGAACTATACTGCAGGTTGATAAGGTGATTTTCCGCCCGGTCGGCTCGAGCTGCCTCTTTGTCTCCTGATACGAATCACTGTAAAGCATTCCGAAGTCGGCAGGGATTCTTTCTGATGCGAGCGCGCCTAAAAATTTTATCAAAGAAAAGTATTCCTCCTCGCCTCTGAAGGATGCTGAAACGGCAAGATGCGGTCTTTTCCCGAGAATCCTGTCTATCATTCTGGTGCATGAGGAATGAGGTCCCATTTCAAGAAATATCCTTATGCCGTCCTTATATGCCTGTTCAATTGTTGCGGCAAAATCAAAACCGCCGGTTGCCTGCTTCAGAATGGAATCGGCTGCGCTTTCACTCGTAACTTCAAAGGAACGTCCGAGGGCGCAACTGTAAAACCTGATTCCGGCAGGCGGCGTTACGGGGAAAAGATGAAGGTTTTTGTATTTTCCGGCAACAGGATTTACGGCGTCGCAGTGGACAGTCACCACGCCTTCAAGAAAAACCGCTTCGCATTTAAGCTTTCTGATAACGGCTTCAACATCTTTTTTCCTGCCCCCGATCACACACTCATCCGGTGTGTTGACTATAAGCAGCCTTGCGAATGAAAAACCGGCAATTGATTTTCTGACGGTTTCGGCAGGACGGTTTACCGCGGCGGCGCACCAGTCCAAATCTTCTCCGGGTGGGATGTTCCAGGCCATGCGGGCGGAATTGCACGGACCCGCAAGTTCCGTGGTAAAGAGATCGGTCTCCGTCATTCTCTTAAGCATTTCTTCATGGTCCGGCCATAGATTCAATGCAAAGTTGCCGGCCGATTCCCCGAGGCTGTATCCGATCACGGCAGACGGTTTAACGCCGAAACCGGTTACAAGAGCTGAAATAATGCCCCCGTAAATAACCTGCCCGAAGATCATGTTTAAAGGATTTGCGGCTATCTTCTCACGGGCGTCATTTTCCCATCCGTTTTGCCATGAATTCCGCCACGGTACAAAGCATTCCGGAACAAGCTGGGTTTTAAGCCGGTTTGTCTTTCTATCCATTTTTCTTAAGATTTCAGGAAAATAAACCCCTATACCCCGTCCCATACCAATGTAATGATTGCCTGAGCCGGGGAAAATAAAAGCTGTGTTTTCCGAATTGCCCAGCGGCTTTGGCGAATAAGAGATTCCTCCAAGGCCGTTCATTTTTTTCCCGGTGTTTGCCTCAACAACGTTTTTTGCCTCGGTAATCCATTTGCGAAGCTGGCCTGTATCTCCTGCTGCAATCGACAGGGCATACTTTTTGGAATGATCAGGCTTGTTTCCTTTAAACCATTTTGAGGCGCATTCGTGTACACTGCTGCCGTCATCAACCGAATCCGAGAGCAGGTCAAGTCTCTCAAGCAGTTCTTTTTCTGAGTTGCCTTCAACAATAAAGAGTCCGGATTTTCTGCATGCCAGAGGCATCTTTCTTTCAGTCAAAACTTTTGCCGGCGTTTTTACCGCATCCTGATATTCATAACCTTCAGTCAGAACATGCATGCAGTTTCCGTCCCGGGTCATGGAAGCTGTGCACGCTCTCCTGGGTCCGTCGATCCTGTCTCTGTACCAGAATTGAGTAAATGCCGGGAAATGGAGTTTGCTTTCCATCCGGGAGTTCGGTTCTGTGAAGTTTAAAAGAGGCGGTATTGTTTCGTGATAGAGGCAAAGGACTGCTTTAATTAGTGAAGCTATCCCTGATGCCGAGCCTGCGTGACCGATATTGGGTTTAACTGAGCCGATGGCGCACAATGCAGGGGAATTTTTATAAAAACCGTCTATAGTTCCGATTTCAATGCCGTCTTCAAGAGGATCGCCGCTTCCGTGTGTTTCAAAATAGCTGATATCGGATGGAATCAAGGAAGCATCTTTTAATGCTCTTTCGAAAGAAAGGGAATAAGCTTCTTTTAATCGGATGTCTTTGTCAAGGCTGCCTGCACCGGCTTTCCCGATTCCTTTTATGACCGCATAAATTCTGTCATTATCTTCAATTGCCTTATCAAGTCTTTTTATAACAACGGCTCCGGCGCCTTCCCCGGGAAGAGTACCTGAAGATGAAGAGTCAAAAGGAGATATCCTGTCGCCTTTCGCATATGTTTGCAATCCGTTTGCAATTATTATGTTACGTACATCGCCCGCAAGATCCACGGCTCCTACGAGCATCATGTCGGTTTCATTTTCCTGAACAGACCGAACCCCTGCTTCAAGGGCTTTGAGACCCGATGCCGCATCACAGGAGACGACAAAACTTGGTCCTCCAAAACGGAATTCACGTGCTATTCTGCTTGCAATTATTCCTCCGAGAGCGCCAAGTGTCCTTGAAGATGTAAGAGGCGGGGAACAGGCATCCTGAATCGATTCGATGTTTAAACCCGGTTCCTCTTTTGACGGATTGAGCAGATCCCACCGGAGATGAAAATCGGTTGCCCCGTAATCAAAGTCGGCTCCTATTATGACTCCCATGCGTGGCCGCTTTTCCCTCGCGGGCAGGCCGGCATCTTTCATTGCTCCTGATGCAACCATAAGAATTAAAAGATGCTGGAGAAGAATATCGGGGATTTCTACCGGCGGAATATGAAAATCACCCGGATCAAAACCTATTTCTCTTATAAAAGCACCTCGTAAATCGACTCCGGCAAGAAGCCTTTGCGCAGTTTCATCGCATCCTCTCCACCTGCCTTCAGGCCTTTTGCTTATAGAAGTATTTCCATTGAATATTGCTTCCCGGAATTCCCTGATGGATTTAAATTTTCCGAAAAAGGCATCCATTCCGACAATTGCAACTGGAGGATTGGGATCCTGAACAGTAATAGACGCCGGATTTATTTTTACTTTGGGCGGGATACGGGATGTTTTTTTTAAACGGAGACCGGGAAGCCATTCTTCGAAAAGGAGATGACCGTTGATTCCGCCGAATCCGAATGCGCTGACTGCCGCCCTGCGCGGTATATCTTTTCCCCTTTTTTGCCATTTTTCAGTTTCGGTCTGAACCCTGAAAGGGCTGCCGTGAATAGGGCTTTTTGTGTGAGCCCTGTCAAAATGAAGGGATGGCGGAAGGGTGTTATGCTTCATGGCAAGAAGTGTTTTTATCATGCCTGCCGCGCCTGCGCCTGTAAGAAGGTGGCCGATCATCGATTTGACAGAACCGATTGAGCATTGTGATTCCGACCAACCTGATTTTCCCCATAATTCTGCCAGGCTGGCAAGTTCGGTTGTATCTCCTGCAGGAGTGCCGGTTCCATGGCATTCGATAAGATCAACATCCCATGGATTCCATCCCGCCGATTCGTATGCCATTTTCATGGCGCGTACCTGACCTTCCGAATCGGGAGAGAGAAGATTTCCGCCGATATCATTTGAAAGTCCGATACCGCTGATTAAGCCGTATATTCTATCCTTATCCCTTACAGCATCTTCAAGCCTTTTCAAAACAAGGATTCCGGCGCCTTCTCCTACAACAAGTCCGTCGGCTTTTTCGTCAAAAGGCGAGCAGCGGCCCGAGGGGGAAAGGGCACGAAGCTGGCTGAATCCGACCTGCGTATAAAGGCAGTCGGGCCTTGATGCGCCGCCTGCCAGCATAGCGTCGGTCCTGTGTGAGCACAGCTCATCACAGGCGAGTTTGACTGCGTATATGGAGGAAGCACAGGCTGCATCCAATGTAAAGCTTCCTCCGCAAAGACCGAGGCCTTTTGCCAGAATTGAAGCAGGCAGGCTTGTCACACAGGCGGAGAGAGATTCCTCTTTCGATACAGGCTTTGCGTCAAAAACAAAGCTGTTGCCGTAAAACTTTTCCCTGTATGATTGCCCGATAATTTTTCTTGCCAGTGAAGATGATGCGTCTGTGGGAAGCGCTATGGCGGCGAGTGCGACGCCTACTCTTTTTCTGTCAAGGGATTTTGTGACGCAATCTGAAAACGCCTCCCTTCCGGCATGCAGTACAAACTGATAAAGAGGGTCTATATCACGCAGGATATTTTTGTCTATGTCGAGGCCGGCCGGATCGAATTTAAAATCATTTATAAGGCACGCCTTCCTGGAATAGGTTTTATCAGGAGCCGGCTTTTCGCTGAACATGGATTCCGGCGGGGCCGACCACCTTTCTCCTGGTATCTCTCCGGTCGAATCGGTTTTGTTTGATATATTATGCCAGAAAGCGCCAATATCTGATGCGCCGGGAAAGACGCCTGCTATTCCAACAACAGCTATGGGAGTTTTTTTCTTCATTAATCGCTGAAATAATTTAGTATATTGATTAAAAGCCTGATTTTGAGCCAAAATCAAATCTTATACCGGTTTCAGTTGAAATCAGGGCAAAAATTTATATCCGACAAAGGCTTTTTAGGCAAGAGACAATATTACATGATCATTTTATCGTATATTTCCAGATAAGCGAGATCATGAGAATGGAGAGGGAGAGGAGGAGAAAGAATTTTACTGCGTTTGCGCCTTTTTTTACGGCAAGATTGCTGCCAAGATAATTTCCCAGGATATTTGCGACGGCAAGCGGTATTCCGAGCATGTAGATTACTTTACCCCCTAAGACGAAAATCGCAAGAGCGCCTAAATTGGATGCAAGATTGAAAACTTTTGCCGTGGCTGAAGATTGCACAAGGCCAAGTCCTATGAACAGATAGAAGGCTATTATCAGGAAACTCCCGGTTCCGGGGCCGAAGAAGCCGTCATAAAATCCTATCAAAAGACAGATGGCAGGTATTTTTACGGTAAGATCAAATTTTGACGGTTCTTTTCCGGTCGCCTGTTCTTTTTGAGGTATCAGTGTGATCAGCATTGCAAGAGGAAGAAGAAATATAATAATTCTTCCGACGGTTTCATTGTTAAAAATCAGGATTGTTTTTGTGCCGATAAAAGAACCGATCAGTGAAAATGCAATACCTGAAGCGGCGATTTTCCAGACAACCTTTTTTGTAAGGATAAAATTAATCAGCGCAGTGCCGGTGCCTATTGAAGACGCGAATTTATTGGTTCCAAGGGCAACCTGGGGAGGGAGCCCGGCAAGCAGTAAGGAGGGCAGGAGCAGAAGACCGCCGCCTCCGGCAATGCTGTCAATAAATCCGGCCAGGAAAGAGACTGCGGATAGAATGATTGTTATCGTTATATTATCAAAATGAATCATTGATTTGTTAATATCAGGAAATGTATGATGTGCAAAGGTTTTGTTTATATGAATGTGATAACATATCAATCATATCAGGAAGAGCAACTGGAAGCTCTCTTAATTGTTGTCGGGCATATCGGAACTCCGGAATCGCTGATCAGGCGTGAACTTCAGGATATGATAGCCGGTTATCTTTCCTTTCGATCCGATGCGGACGATTTCCTGTCTGAAAATTTCAGTGATATATGCACCGAGAAATGCTACCGGAGCAACCTCAGTGCTTGCTGTTCGCGTGAAGGGATAATTACTTTTTTTGCGGATGTTGTCATTAATCTTCTGGTCTCCGGTCCAGTGGAGATTTCGGCACTGCGGGCCGTTCTGGAAAAAGAAAACAGGGGTTTTAAATGCGTTTATCTCGGAAATAAAGGATGCCTGTGGCGCGTAAAACCTGTGGTCTGTGAAATGTTTCTCTGCGATACGGCCAAAAATAAAGTCTTCAGCAGGAAGCCGGGATTGATTCAGGAGTGGACGGCTTTGAAAAAGAAAGAAAAATCCTTCACATGGCCCGACAGGCCTGTGTTGTTTGATAAAATTGAAAGTTATTTCAAGGCAGCCGGTTATTCCTCATCTCTTATGTACATGCACAACAGCCCGGGTTTATTGCGGGTCAAAAAGCTTGCAAAGATGAAGGATGCCTAAAAAACTTCGGTATTTTATATGAAGGTGTTCAGACAAAAGGGCATCTTCTCAATTATTAAAGATGCCCTTCTTAACATCTTGGAAAATTAGATTTTTACCACGTTCTTTGCCGCAGGCCCCTGTTTGCCCTCTTCCACGTCAAAGCTGACACGGTCGCCTTCAGCAAGGGTCCTGAAACCTGACATTGTGATCGCTGAATGATGAACAAATACGTCCCCGCCTTCTTCCTTTTCGATAAAACCGAAGCCTTTTTTATCGTTGAACCATTTTACAATACCTTTTGCCAAAATAAATCTCCTTTTAAAAAAAACTGTTTTTAATGCATGTCAAAGATTTAATAACCTTTGCATGGCGCTAAAATGACCGGTGAATGTCAGTCACATTCTGAGCAAACCTTATAATACGCGATAGTAAACGTCAAGCAAAAAAATGTCTTAATTCGTTTTACAAACAGTATTCATTCCCATTTGTCATTGCCTTTATTCTCTAGGTCAATATATTCGGGATTTACATTACTTCTCACATTTTTTAAAGGTACTTTTTCAGCAGCAAATATGTTGATTGCCCAGCTTACAATGCTTATGAGTAATGAACCGATTATGGCAGCCCAGAATCCATTGACATTAAAACCAGATATAAGTTTGGAAGTTATAATCAGCATAAAAGCATTTATTACGAATGTAAAAAGGCCAAGACTGAGAATATTTACAGGAAGAGTTAAAATTAATGCAATCGGTCTTAAAAAAACATTTAAAATACCGAGAACGGCAGCAGCAAGAAAAGCCGATGAAATGCCATCAACGCTTATTCCATCAATAAGGTAGGAGGTTACCATTATTGCAGCAGTTAGAGCGAGCCATTTAATTGAAATTCTAATCATCATCTGTTTCCTTCAAAATCTGGAGCAGTACGAGGGCATATTTCATCATATTTGTTCATTCATAAAAGTTAACCTGAGTTATGCCCTCATTTTTTCGGATGATTTCTCTTATTTTATTTTGAATTATTGTATCGGGCACATGTTCAACTGCCGAAACAAAAAGGCCGTTCGAGTCCGTTTTTTCCTTCCAGCACAGGACATATCCCGGAACATTGGCGAAAGCACAGCCGCCTGCGCCGCAGCAGGTTGTGTCGAAGACAGCGCAACCTGTTACGCATAAAATATCACGGTTATTATAAGGAAGACGGACTTCTTTAGTAAAAAGATAATGGCCGCCGATAGACGTAATTTCTGTGTTCAGCGGCTGGTGGATAAAATATCTTTTCATTTATGCGGTTTGAATGATTTGAGAAGGGAGTCATCCATTACTGCTTCATATCCGTTTAACATAGCGACGACGAGGTTCTCTTTATCAAGGAATGTGATGTCGCATATAATCTTGCGCTTTGTGGTTTCTCTTATTTCAAGTACTGCCGTGACTCCTTCGGGCGGAAAAGCGCTGTTGTACTGGCGATAGGATTGACAATAGCTTGGAAGAGACACCTGTTTCATTTCTTCAAAGCCCCACAGAATAGCCATCTGGAAAGCAGAATCAAGTACAAGGGGGTCTGCTATCCATTTGTTTCTTAACGGATCTTTTATCCAGTTTTGCGGAAGCGGGGCGGAAGATATGCGTGCCACCATTCCTTCGGGGGAATAACCCACGATTTCTCTTATCCCACGGAGTTCGGAACCGTGAAAAAGGATTTTATCATATACTTCATCCATGCTCCGGTTATAAGTTTTAGAAGCAATTTTATCAGGAATTTTAAATACAGGCGGTTTTGCCAGGGAACCGGTCAGAATTGCCTTTGCCCTTGTATGAATCAGCTCCATACCGTCCTTAATCCCGTCCCTTATTTCAACGTTTACCTCAAAGAAGGAATCTTTTTTCACCGGCTTGCCGGCCATGAGACGAATTAGTTTTTTCCCATTATCCAGCCTTATGCCTTTTAACAGGCGTATATCATCAAGGCCATGCAGAAAAAGTCCGGGACTTTCATGCAAAGCGCTGTGCCCCAGCCATTCTGTCATCAGCGCGAAAGGAACAACCGGCTTGCCCCCGATAATATGCGATTCAAGAACGGGATAACTTTCAACATCGATTTCGCGTTTAAAAGAAAGATTCTGCTTATCGGCAATTTTGTTATGGGTTCCGTTTTGCAGGCCCTCGGCTTTTTTGTTTTCCCTGGAGATCGAACATGATCCTATAACAACTTCAACCGGGTTGCTCTTATCTCCCATCATTTCAAGAAGCATGCATTTTGATCCTTCCTGCATGGGAATAAGTTCAATTTTATTTTTATTAAATTCCCGCTTTATTGCGCCGGTAACCATTCCTCCGTCCCACGGTCCCCAGTTTATCGATATGACCCGGCAATCCGGCCTTGCAATTGCTTCCTGCTGGGCTGTTTTGTTCAACACCTCGTTTGCCATGGCATAGTCGGCCTGTCCTTTATTTCCTATGCGGGCGGTGACGGACGAAAAAATCACTATGTACTTAAGGGGATCATTCTCTGTTGCCGAGAGAAGAGAATTGAGCCCTTTTACCTTTGTGTCAAAAACATTTTCAAACTGTTCATATGTTTTGTCGATAATCAGGCGGTCTTCAAGAACTCCCGCTCCGTGAATAATTGCTTTTATACCGCCGTATTTTGACCGGACTTCTTCAATAATCCCTGATACCGCATTAAAATCACGTACATCAACAGAGCGGTATATGACATTCCGGCATTCCTTTTTAAACTTTTCGAGGTTTCTGCAGATCTCCCTGTTGGACATGTATCTTTTGAAGGCTTTCTCTATCTCTTTGGGTGAAGCATTGTTGCCGCTGTAGTCGTTGGCATGTATCGCCTTCTTTATCGGTATTTCGTCTTCCAGACAGGTAAGCCATGAAGGTTCGGGTGAAGGTTCCGGGGATCTTCCGAGAAGAACGAGTGTGGGTTTCACTATTTCTGAAAGGGCTGATACGGCTGAAGCGGTTATTCCTCTTGCTCCGCCGGTTACTACGACTACATCGCCCGGAGAAAGATTAATCCGGCCTTCAGGATAGGGAGAGGGCTTTAATCCGGTTATATAACGCTTCCCGGATCCAAGGCCGATTTCAACAGATCCTTTCATCTTTGCATTAAAAAGTTCATTAACGACCGCTTTTGCAATTTCACCGTTATCTTCCCATTCCGGATCAATATCTATAGCGCGGCAAATGACATCTTCCCATTCGGCTGATGCGGTTTTAACGAGTCCGGACAGACCTCCCTGAAACGGATTCCTGATTCCGCGGCCTTTAAATCCGAATGCTCCGTCAAGGCGGCTTATGGCGGCAAAAACTGCTTTGCCGTTTTTACCGGAAGAGTTCAGGCTGTTTGCGGCATGCTTTGCGGCAAGAAAAGCATTTTTCAGTAAAGTTTCATTGTTTGAGCCGATGTCTGGAATTATTACAAGTCCGCAAATGTCCGACAAGTCCTGTTTTTTAATAAATTCGGCAAAAGATAACAGCTCAGCCCCGATACCGAGTGATTCAAATTCACCTGCTATTGCTTCGGATAATCCGCATTTCTCTCCTGTTATAAAAAACCTGCCCGCTCCTGAATGAATACTGCCGGTTGTTGTCAGGGGCATTTCGGTGACCGAGACGATATTCCTTTCGACCGATACTGTTTTGCATATGTTATCTGCGATACCTGTTACGGCAGGCGGTATGTTTTCTGAAAATGTATCAGGAATCCCGGCTATAACTGTCCTTGCACCGGGTTTCCCGAGGTATTCAATGATCTTTCCGAGCGTTTTCAGGGTTCCCATGGTTTCGGGAGGGATTGATGCTATGCCGGGGATGTTTTCTTCAAGGCAGGAGAATATCTCCACCTTTTTTATCGAATCGATGCCGAGGTCGGCTTCAAGATCCATGTCAAGGGCAAGCGTTTCTTCAGGGTAGCCGGTTAACCGGCTTACCGTGGAAAGAAGAACTTTTTTTATATTTTTATCGGGGCAGATTTCATTTTTCCCGGTGTTTTGAACTATTTCCTCTTTTAAAAAGCCTTCGGTGGCTTTTACTTTTTGAGTCTCATTATTGTGAAAATAGCCGGTTAAATATTCCGTGATCTTTCCGAGCGTCTTAAGACTTCCCATGGTTTCGGGAGGGATTGATGCTATGCCGGGGATGTTTTCTTCAAGGCAGGAGAATATCTCCACCCTTTTTATTGAATCAATGCCGAGGTCGGCTTCAAGATCCATGTCAAGGGCAAGCGTCTCTTCAGGGTAGCCGGTTAACCGGCTTACCGTTGACAACAGGATTTTTTTGATTTGGATCATTTTACAGCCGGATGTGCCTTTATCGTCTGAAAAAAACTCTTTCTCTTTCAGACTGCCGGAACTGTTTTCCTGACCTTTCGACGGAACTTTATTTTCTGCAGGGATCTCCCCGAAACCGGTATTTACGTGAGATTTTATATCAATGCCGATCGTTTCCTTTATATCTGAAAGGTGCTTTTCCGCTTTAATAAATATGTCTGATTTGTTGTTTCCGGATAAAGACGAATCAAAAAGATATTTTGTGCTGTCCATCATCTTCTGGAGAGCCCGGCCTGCCTCTGCCTGCGTTTCTAAATATTTCTTGTGAGTTTCAGCGGTCTGCATCTGCAGGCTCTGCATTGATTTAAGCCCTTCCTGAACCGTTTTGAGCGCCTGTTCAAGAATGTCCGGATTATTTCTGTTTTCAAATGTTGTTTTAGTTGTGCGCATAGGATCGTAAGATGATATCTCCGGCTTTATTATATGTTTGTTATCCGTTGTATCCGGTTTGAATTTCTCTTCGTTGCGTTCCTCTGTTTGCTTTGAGTAGTTTGCTCCGGATATCGGAATGCTCATACGGCGATTTTCCGCCTTTCCTGGCGGATCTTCCCATATGCCGAGGTTTACGCCGTATCCTGCCGAAGCAATGCGGCAGATAATCTTTGCAAGGTCAAACACACCGAAGAGTCTGCCTGAAGAGCTGTCTATTGAGACTGCGTTAAATTCACGGCCTTTAAGTATTGATTTTACAAGTCCCGTTAAAACGGATCTCGGACCTGTTTCGATAAATGTCCTGATTCCGCTTTCATACATGTTTTCAATTTCGCCCGCAAAGTTCACAGGGTGCAAAAGCTGCTCTCCAAGGAGTCTTTTCACGCTCTCAGGATCGGTCGGATAGGGTTTGCCTGTTGTATTTGAGAAAACAGGTATTTGGGTCGGACTGATTGAAACATTTAATAATGTCTGCATGAACGGTTTGAGAGCGTTTTTTACCTGCTTTGTATGAAATGCGGCAGATACAGGAAGAATCATGGTTGAAAAACCCTTTTGCCTGCATAACTGTTCCGCTTTTTCTATTGCGTCTTTCGGTCCCGATAGAACGCTCTGATCCGGGCTGTTTATGTTTGCAAGCGTGACATTTGTATCATTAATAATGCTTTCAAGTTCGGAAACGGGTACCTTTACCGCCATCATGGCGCCGCTGCCGGTTGAAGATGATGCCATATAACGGCCGCGGGACACGGATAAATGAATAAGGGTATCCGTATCAATCCATCCGGCGGCGTAAAGAGCGGTCAGCTCTCCGAAACTGTGGCCGCAAACGGCATCAGGTTTTATTCCGAATCGGGTGAGCACTTTCAGCATAGCCATGCTGACAGAACCGATTGCGGGTTGTGCTATGTCCGTTTTCCGCAGCTCTTCTTCCTGAGTTCTCTTTCCGGTTTCGCCTTGAACCGGAATCGGGTAAATATAGTCTGTAAGTAAAGATTGGTTGCCGAATATGCCGTTTGCTTTTTCGAGGGCTTCAAACGCTTCCGGGAAGATACAGACCAGATCACGGCCCATACCGACATACTGGCTTCCCTGGCCGGGAAATATAAAAGCAATTTTTCCGGGATCGGAATTTTCTCCATAAAAAATATTACCGGCATCCCATTCGGTTTTCCCTCTGTTTGTTTCCATGATGCCAAGGCCCTTCATAATAAGTGAAGGGAGCTCTTCAAACGAGCGGTCCGGCGAATTATGAATTTTCCGGGCAGCAAAAAGAATCCTGCACTGATCTGCAGATGAAAAATACTTTCTTGTTCCTGCGGCTTCAAATGCGATTGTGCCGGCTGAATGATCTTTTTCAATCCTGGATTTAAAATCCGATACCTTTTTAAGCAGTTCGGAATGTGAGGATGATGAAAACGCAATAATTTCAACAGACCCGTCCCACGCGGTTTTTCTTTTAACTTTGTCGTATTCTTCGAGTACTGCATGAAAATTGCTTCCGCCGAAACCAAAAGAGCTCACACCGCAGCGCCTTGGGCTGCTCTTTTTTGAAAACCACGGACGACTTGATGAATTCAGATAAAAGGGGCTGCCGGAAATGCCCATATTGGGATCGGGCGCTTCAGCCTTGATGGTAGGCAAAAGGGTCTTGTGATAAAGAGAAAGAGCCGCCTTTATTAATCCTGCAGAGCCTGCCGCCGCCTTTGTGTGGCCTATCATAGACTTTACGGAACCTATGGCGCAATTTTCAGGTTTTACACCGGAATATGCGAAGACTTCGTTTAATGCCTGGAATTCGACCATATCTCCGACGCGTGTTCCTGTCCCATGAGCCTCTACGAGTTCAACGGTGGAAGGATCGATGCCTGAATTGCTGTAGGCCATGCTTAATGCTTTTTTCTGTCCTTCTTTTCTCGGAGCATAAATGCTTTGAGATTTTCCGTCGCTTGAAGTTCCTATACCCCTTATAACCGCATATATTTTATCCCCGTCTGTTTCGGCATCTTTTAATCTTTTTAAAACAATAATCCCGATTCCCTCTCCAAGTACGGTGCCGTCGGCATCTTTTGAAAACGGCCTGACATCGCCGGTCGGTGAAAGGATGCGGGTTTTTGAAAAGCACATATGCATGAAAATATCATTTAACGCATCGACTCCGCCGGTGATAACCATGTCGCTCCGGCCCAAAGAGAGTTCCATAACGGCGAGATGGATTGCGCTTAATGAGCTTGCGCATGCCGCATCAACAACGCAGTTTGTTCCTCCAAGATCAAGGCGGTTGCATATTCTTCCTGCAATGACGTTTCCGAGAAGCCCGGGGAATGAATTTTCCTGCCATGAAACATATGAAGAGGATATTCTCCTTATTATCTCTTCCGATTTTTCGGAAGAGATGCCGGAATCGCGAAGGGCTTTTTTCCATTTCGGATGACCGAGCCTCGAACCCAGGGGGATGGATAATTCCTGGGTGCCTGTTGCGCCGAGAATAACACTTGTTTTATCCCTGTTGAAGGTATTGTTTCCGTTATAGCCCGAATCTTCCAGGGCATTCTTTGCGGCAATCAGAGAAAGGATTTGGGCGCTGTCCGTTGCCTCAAGAGAAGAGGGCGGTATTCCGAATTCGGACGGATCAAACACAACCGGAGAGAGAAAGCCCCCGCGTTTACAGTAAACATAATCAGGTTTTGCCGGATCTTTGTCGAAATAATCTTCAGGCGACCAGTGAGTTTCAGGCACATCGGTTATTGCGTCTTTTCCATGAAAAAGCATGTGCCAGAACTCTTTAAGTCCCGGAGAGCCCGGAAAAAGGCATCCGATTCCAATGATTGCCACAGGCGTGTTTTCTGTTTTTGATTTATCTGCCGGCTTCAATAAAAACACCTTTTTGCTGTTTTATCCGATATATTTCAATATATCCGAAAGTTCCATCGGAGCGGATTTTTTTGCTTCATGCGGAAGAATCACTCCCTGATTTGAAATCCAGGCTGCACGGGTTATTACCGATGCTCCAAACAAAAGATTCATGGCAATAGTCACAGTTTTCCTGTTTTCAGGTTTTTCAAGAAAAGAGCTTTTTACCCACTGATTAAATGCTCCTATAGAAGGCCCGCACCAGATCTGATAATCGAGTTTTCGTGACGGATCGCCTTCCTTCGCCCAGTTTGACGATCTTCCAAGATAGGATCTGAACACCAGGGCCATCTTGTGTTTTGAATTATTTTCAGCCCGTTCTATCTGTGACGGATCGCGTGTTTCGAAAAACTTTTTTGTCTGCTCCCATTCTTCAAGAAAACCGCATTTTAATATATCCCGTTCAACAATTGTCCGGTCGCCTGAAGGGATATCGTTAAAGCTGTCATATCTGGAATAGAGATCGTGGAGTTTTGCAGCCCTGAATGGAAACATTGTTCCGCGTTTTAATACCTGGACTTTAACTCCCATTTCGAACATGTCGGCGGCAGGCGCCATTGTGACGTCCGCCTGGCCGGCTTCAGCCAGCATTTTGCGTACCGTTTCAGATGTCCCGGCTTCAACACACGCCTGGTTAACTGAGCCTGTCAGAACATAAGAAGCACCCATGGCAAAGGCCGCGGCCGTTGAATAAGGCGTCGATATTCCTCCGCCAAGACCGACACAGGGCGGTTGCCTGTATCCGAATTTTTCAGTAATCTCATCCCGAAGGGAAATAATGGCCGGAAGCAGGGAAATAGCAGGCCTGTTATCCGTATGGCCGCCGGAATCCGCTTCGGCAGTCAAATCATCAGCGACAGAAATATGCGCTGCAAGCTCCGCATCATCGCCTGATATCAATTTCCGTTCAACAAGCTGCGCAAGTATTCTGGAAGGCGGCGGTGAAAAGAATTTTCCCGCAATTTCAGTCCTTGATACTTTTGCTATGATCCTGTTAGGGCATACAATTTCCCCGTCGCTGTTCCGGTGTATTCCTTTGACGCGATAATATATAAGCGGAAGCGTAAAATCAATATAAGCTGATGCGCTTATAAGGTTTATTTTTCTTTTCAGATAAAGGTTTACTATTGCGCTTTCAAGTTCCGGGTCATTGGGGCTGTGGATCAGGTTAAACCCGAAAGGTTTTTCCCCAAGGTTTTCTTTCAGACTGCAGATTGCCGAATCGACCACATCAGGCGACAGTCCTGCAGCTCCGAAAAAGCCCATAAATCCGGCACGTCCTGCTTCCGTGACCATTTTAACCGAGGTAATTCCATTTGCCATTGCTCCTGCAATATAGGCATAGCGAATGTTGTATTTCTGTTTGAAAAACGGGTCGCCCAGCTTTTCGGGATGAAGCGGAGGAGCATATGCCAAAAGCGGATATCCATTTGAAGTACGCGGCGGTTTATTCCCGATGTAAATTGATCCACCCTTACCGACAGCAATATGGCTTTTATAATCAACAAGATATACCGGTTCGGCAACATCAAGGATAGTATTTTTAATTGATTGGCTGCCGTATTCAGGCAGTTTGCCTGAATTCGACCACCAGCCTTTAATTGCGTCTTCTTTTTCTGGTTGCAACCCTCAAGATCCTTTAAACGCTATCTTTCGTTCAAATTCGTATAATTTTGCCCTTTAAACCTATTTTTGTAAACAAAATGCCTCGATGTGTCAAGAACGGATTGCGATCCTAACCTCTTGGATGATATTTGCTGTGAATCTTTTTTAGGTGATCCCTAACAACATGCGTGTAAATCTGGGTTGTTGAAATATCGACATGCCCAAGCATCAACTGGACTGATCTTAAATCGGCTCCCCCTTCCAGGAGATGGGTTGCAAATGAGTGTCTCAGGCTGTGGGGTGTTATTTTTTTTGTTATTTCAGCCTTTACTGAATATCGTTTAAGCAGTTTCCAGAATCCCTGCCTGGTTAAAGCTTTTCCGCTTCTTCCGACAAATAAGAACCGGCTGATATTTTTTTTTAAAAGAAGCGGTCTTGCAGTATTGATGTATTCGTTTATTCTCTCTTTTGCATAAACGCCTATGGGAACGACTCTTTCTTTTGACCCCTTGCCGAAGACCCTCACAAAGCAGGCATCCATGTTCACATCGAAAAGCTTGAGATTAACAAGTTCGGAAACTCTGAGACCTGCCGCATAGAGAAGCTCCATCATGGCGGAATCCCTTAATCCGGCAGGTTTGGATGTATCAGTGGCCGACAGAAGACATTTAATTTCTTCGAAACTTAAGACATTCGGGAGGTAAAGTCCGCTTTTGGGAAGGTCGATAACTCTTGCCGGATCAACTGCAATGAATTTTTCACAGGCCAGGAATTTATAGAATCCCCTCAGGGTTACAAGGTGCCTTGCCCGTGATCTTGCTTTCATCCCATCATCTCTTAATGCGATTATATGCATGAGGATGGTTGATGTATCAGCCTCCGAAATATCTTTGATTCCCTTTTTGTCCAGAAATTCGACAAATCTTGCTATATCGCTTCCGTATGATTCGAGGGTTTTTTTTGAAAGCCCCTTTTCGACAAGAAGGTAATTGAGATATTGATCGACAAGGAAATCTATGGAAGGCATTTTGTTAAACCTCATTAATCTGCATCGAAGAGTCGAGTTTGTTGAGCAACTCGGCTTCACCATCTCTTACAACAACCATATTTTCAAGTCTTACACCTCCCCATCCCGGAATATATATTCCAGGTTCGACAGTAAAAACCATCCGGGGTTCTAAAATTGAGTCACGAAGAGGGCTGAGCCTCGGATGCTCGTGTACTGATAGCCCTGTTCCATGTCCGAGGCCGTGGCCAAATCTTTTTCCAAACCCCATGCTTTCAATATGCTTCCTTGCGGTTTCATCAACGGATTTGGAATTTATTCCCGGCCTGATTGCTTTTATCGCCTTCTGCTGGGCATCGAATACTGTTTTATATACCTTTATAAACAGTTCATCAGGCTTTCCTATGATGATGGTCCTTGAAATGTCGGAACAGTATCCGTTCAGTCTGGCGCCCCAGTCAAAAAGAATCGGTTCTCCTTCCTTAAATGCACGATCGGAAGGGATTGCGTGAGGAAGGGCGCTGTTTGGTCCTGATGCCACGATAACAGGAAAAGAGAGATTCTCCGCGCCCGCTTCCCGGATGCTTTTTTCAATCAACCAAGCCGCTTCCTTTTCCGTGATTCCGGGCCTGATTGAATCAAGTATCCGGACATAAGCCGATTCGGCAATCGACAGGGCTTTTTTTATTGATTCTATCTCGTTTTCGTCTTTTACTGCACGAAACGTTTCAACTATGTTCTCAGTTTCAGTAAGATCAACTTTAATACCACTTGATTTAATCTCCTCCGACATTTTCATGTATTCAAGATATGAAAGCCTGACGCTCTCAAATCCGAGTCTTTTTGTGCCGAGCATATTAATGATTGACGGAATCTGCTTTGCAAGCCCTTCATTGCAGCAGATGATTTTGTAAAGAAGAGCCTCTTTCGAGGCCTGTTCCTCATATCTTGAATCGGTCGCAAGAATAAGCCCGGCTTCCGAAATAAAAAGGGCTCCTGCGGATTCATCAAACTGGGTATCATGGCCTCTGAATCCGCTCAGATACCTGCGGTTTTCTTCTGAAAGAACCATGAATGTATCAATATTATTCTGCAAAAGGATTTTTTTTACACCGGTTATTCTGTTTTCGATTAAGTTATCCAAAAAATCCCCTCCCTTTTATTTTCATACCCCTGCCTGCTTCCAATTCACATACCAGATCGAAATCGACTTTTTATGATTTCATCAATTATCACTCTCATCATTTTACCAGATACAATTTGTTGACACTTCTGCCGTCATTCAATATAAATACATGTAATGCAACCTTTTACATTAATATGCACAGCATTTGCAACCATATACCATGCAAATATCATCTCAGGAACACTACGACAAATATATTAAGGCCCTCATGGATATCAGCAGGGTCATTACTTCAGATCTCTACCTTGAAGATATCCTGAAGCTTATCGTGATGGTTACAGCGAAGGTTACAGGCGTTGAAATCTGCTCACTCTGGCTTATAGATGAAAGTGTTTCTCCGCACAAGATCCGCCTTAAGGCAACCCAGGCTCTTGATCCGGTTTATGTTAAGGATCGCTCATTGAACATGAATGAAGGCGTAGTCGGTTTTGTTGCCACTCATAAAGAACCTTTAATTATCGAAGATGTCCTTAAAGATGCAAGGTTCAAGGAAAAGGAGATGGCAAAAAAACTGGGGCTTGTTTCAATGGTGGGTGTACCACTTGAGGTAAAGGACGAGAAGGTTATCGGTGTCATAAACTGTTTCACATCAACTCCCCGCTTATTTTCCGAAACAGATGTCAATCTTATAAGAACTGTTGCCAACCAGGCTGCCGCCGCAATAATGAATACCGAACTGATGGTAAAAACAAAAATTATCCAGGAAGAGCTTGAAACCCGCAAGCTCGTGGAAAGAGCCAAAGAGATTCTAATGCTCCGCCGAAAAATGACCGGAGAAGAGGCTTACCGCTGGATTCAGAAGCGAAGCATGGATAAAAGAAAAACCCTCCGTAATGTTGCTGAAGCGATATTGCTTTCCGAGGACCTTTCAGAAGAGCGCGAATAATTTATAAATTTTTTATGAAGCCGGCAGAACTTGGTTTCCGGTTTTATACCCCTCCAACGAATCCTCAATCCTTGGCCTGTTAAACAATATTCAGAGATAAGAGATCATAACCCGCGTGTTTCATTAAGTGTTGCTAACTATTATTGGCAAAATCAAGTAAAAATTACTTGACAAATATAATTAGCAGAGCTAACAAACCACAAGATTAAAAAGTATTAATTAACTTTCTCACAATGGCGTGGGGAGGTTTACAGGTTAAGACAAAGGCGTCTGTGTCCTGATAGTAGAGGACAGGCGCCTTTTTTTATTTGATCAACCAAATTAAAGGCAAGGAGAAGAAAAATGAATTTAAGCCGACCCAATTCAAATGATGCGCTTCAGACAAAAAACCGTTCCCGAAATGTTGCTCCTCAGTCGGGAATATGCAGCAGATGCATAGACGGCTGCAAAGGCAATTGTGATCTTTTCAACGCCGCTTTCCGCGGAAGAGAGCTTTTATATCCATCCCCCTTCGGTGAAATTACAGCAGGAGCTGATAAGGATTATCCCGTAGATTATTCACATCTAAATATCATGGGCTATGCAATGGGCGCGGAGGGTATCGAGGCTGACCCGGATCATGCGACATTTCCCAAGGTAAACACCGAAACATGGTACGGGGCAACCGAAAAAGTCAAAATGAAAATCCCGATGTTCACCGGAGCGCTGGGAAGCACCGATATCGCAAGAAAGAACTGGGAGCATTTTGCTGTCGGAGCTGCTATAACGGGAATCAGCCTTGTCTGTGGTGAAAATGTCTGCGGCATCGATCCTCAGCTTAAAATAGATAAAAACGGCAAGGTCAAAGATTCACCTGAACTTAAAAACCGCGTGGCTCAATACAGAAGATACCATGAGGGCTATGGCGATATCCTTGTGCAGATGAATGTGGAAGATACGAGACTTGGTGTTGCCGAATATGCATTGGGAAGTCTTGGAGTCGAGACAATTGAGCTCAAGTGGGGCCAGGGAGCCAAATGCATAGGTGGAGAAATAAAGGTAAATTCCCTCGACAGGGCTCTTGAACTTAAAAAACGCGGATATATAGTGACTCCCGATCCGGAAAATGAAGGAGTTAAATCCGCTTTCAAAGTCGGGGCCATAAAGGAATTTGAACGTCACTCGCGCCTGGGATTTCTGGATCAGGAAGAGTTTATGAGAGAAGTTGACCGGCTCAGGAAGCTCGGCGCCAAACGTGTTACTCTGAAAACAGGCGCATACCCGATGAGGGAGCTTGCAATGGCTATCCGCTGGTCATCCGATGCCAAAATAGATCTTCTTACCATAGACGGAGCTCCGGGCGGAACCGGAATGAGTCCGTGGCGGATGATGTCGGAATGGGGCATTCCTTCAATATATCTGCATTCAATGTCATATGAACTCTGTCTCAGGCTTGCCCGTAAAGGCGCATGGGTTCCTGATATTGCTTTCGCAGGCGGTTTTTCAAGTGAAGACCATATCTTCAAGGCGCTTGCTCTTGGGGCGCCTTTCTGCAAAGCCGTATGTATGGGACGCGCACTAATGATTCCCGGTATGGTGGGAAAAAATATCGGTCGCTGGCTGAAAGGAGAAGACGGCGGACTGCCCAGCACAGTGTCGAAATACGGGACAAAAAAGGAAGAAATATTTGTCTGCTACAACCAGTTGAAGGAAAAATACGGAAAAGAGGCTGATAACTTCCCTCTTGGCGCAGTCGGATTGTACAGCGCTGCCGAGAAATTGCGTATAGGTCTGCAGCAGCTTATGGCCGGAGCAAGAAAGTTCAGAACACATCTTATTACAAGAAACGATCTCGCAGCTCTTACGGAAGAGGCTTCAAAAGTAACAGGCGTACCTTATATAATGAATGCTTACAGGGAAGAAGCTCTCAAAATAATTGATGCGTGATTGACCGGATGACCGGAAAATAACTAAATGGGGCGCAGTCTTCGAGGCTGCGCCCCATTTTTTATGGATCATCGCCAAATTAGCTGGTGATAGTGTGAGGGTTCAAGGATTCCAGGATCCGAGGGTTCCAGTAAGTTGCAATTCAGACGGCAAAGTAATCCGCCTGAGGCGGACATTATGCAAGGCGCACGAATCTTGAGGAATGCAGCGTACATGTTAGTACGCTGCAATGACGAAAGATGAAGTGCAACACAGCAGAATGACTTTTTACGAAGCCGTTATCTTTATTTTATTTTGGCCCACAGAAGCCTTGCGGTATCAGTCCCGGTATTTTTCCACTCCGACGGGAGTCCGGATGTAAGATAGACCACGTCGCCGGGATTAAGAATATGGACGGCCTTATTCATCTTCATCTGAAGTTTTCCCATCACCAGATAACCGAATTCTTCGCCCTTATGGACAAAAAAGTGAGCTGGAATTTTTTTCCCCGGCGGTATCTCTATGATAAATGATTCGACCTTCGGTTCAAAGTCGACCGGGGTGAGCATCTTTCCTGTTATGCTCCCTTTCGGCAGGTAGGGAAACTGGACGTCAATAGCTCCGGAAAAGGGGAAAACAACCTTGTTTGAAGTGTCAACCGGTTCGCTGAAAAAAGAGCTTACGTCAACCGAAAGAACCTCGGCTATCTTCATGAGCGCCGGAAGGGAGGGATATATCAGGTTGCTTTCCACCTGTGATATATTGCTGGGAGTCACCCCGACAAGCTTTGCCAGTTTTGTCTGGGAAAGGCCGTATCTTGTTCTAAGTTCCTTTATCCGCGTTCCTATGTCGATTCCGCTTTTTGCCTGCTTGTCGAATTCAAATGCGATGTCGAGACCTTTTGCCCAGTAAATATAAGGCTTGTTCAGCGTATCA
>Ga0315268_10001945_pt1 | contig 23672 bp, 20 predicted proteins | sample C1_top_MG_FD_204535 | JGI IMG/M metagenome (GOLD analysis project Ga0315268, IMG submission 204535) | Sediment microbial communities from Yellowstone Lake, YNP, Wyoming, USA - C1_top | ecosystem: Environmental > Aquatic > Freshwater > Lake > Sediment | place: USA: Wyoming | collected 2017-08-01 | reverse complement strand
TTCTAGAGAGCACCGGCGGGACGCCGGTGCCACCATGTTTTTATCAGGCCGGGGAAGTCGGGGCGCCGGCCCCGCCTTTCCCGGCCCCAGTTTGGGGTTGGGGGAGGGAGTTTGAGGGAGGGGGCATGGGTCGTGGACCCCTGGCCCCCCTCTCAATTCTTACTTCGGCAACAGGACCAGGTCTGTCAACGAATCCAAATCATCGGCCAGGACGATCTGGAGGCCCGCCTTCACTTCCTCTTCCAGGTCATTGAGATCCACTTCGTTTTTCTTGGGGAACACTACCACCCTCACCCCGCCCCGCTGGGCCGCCAGGATTTTCTCCCGGATGCCGCTCACCGGCAGGATGCGGCCGCTCAAGGTCAGCTCCCCGGTGAGGGCCACGTCCCGCCGGGCCGGCCGGCCGGTGAGGAGGGAGAGCAGCGCCAGGGCGATGGTGACGCCCGCGGAAGGCCCTTCCTTGGGAATAGCCCCGGAGGGCAGATGGATGTGAATATCCTTGTCGGAGAAGAAATCGGGGTCCAAACCGAAGTGCTCGGCGTGGCTCCGGATGTAGCTCAGGGCCGTCTGGGCCGATTCCTGGAGGACGTTGCCCAGGGAGCCGGTGAGCATCAGTTGCTTGTGGCCCTTCATCTGGGTGGCTTCCACGAAGATGATTTCGCCCCCGAATTCCGTCCACACCAGTCCCGTGGTCACCCCCACCTGGTTGCCGGCCTCCGCGGCTTCATGGGCGAACTTGCGGGGGCCCAGGAACTTTTCCACCATGGCCTCATCCATCGTGAGGGCCGAGGAGGCGCTCTTGCTCTGGAGGGCCAGCCTCGCCAGTTTGCGGCAGACGTGGGCGATTTCCCGCTCCAGATTGCGCAGGCCCGCCTCCCGGGTGTAGTCCCGGATGATCTTGGCGATGGCCCCGTCGGTGAACCGGAGGCCCAGGTGGGCCAGGGCGTGTTCCCGCAGTTGCCGGGGAATGAGGTAGTCCCGGGCGATGTGGATCTTTTCGGTTTCGGTATAGCCCGGGAAATAGATGACCTCCAGGCGGTCCAGCAGGGGGGCGGGCAGGTTTTCCACCACGTTGGCGGTGGTGATGAACATGACGCCGGAGAGGTCGAAGGGCACGTCCACGAAGTGATCCACGAAGTGGGAGTTCTGCTGGGGGTCCAGGATCTCCAGGAGCACCGAGGCGGGGTCGCCACGGAAATCCTGGCCGATCTTGTCGATCTCATCCAGCATGAAGACGGGGTTGCGCACCTCCAGGCGCTTCAGCTCATTGATGATGCGCCCGGGCATGGCGCCCACGTAAGTGCGGCGGTGGCCCCTGAGCTCCGCTTCGTCCCGGAGGCCTGCCAGGGACAGGCGCACGAACCGGCGTTCCAACGCTTCGGCGATGGCCTGGCCGATGGAGGTCTTGCCGGTTCCCGGAGGGCCGGCGAAGCAGAGAATGGGCCCCCGGTTCATCTGCAGGTGCCGCTTTTTTTCCACGATTTCCCGGACGGTGTCCCGCAGTTCGTCCAGCTTAATGGGCTTGGAGAGGTAGTGGGCCGCGCCTTTCTTCAGGGCGTCCACCGCGGAGCTCACCGTGGCGTAGCCCGTCACCATGATGATGTCCGTCTGGGGCGCGGTCTGTTTGACGGCTTCCAAGAGCTGGATGCCGTCCATCTTTTCCATCTTCAGGTCGGTCAGGACCACGTCGAATTCCTGGGCCTTGATCTTCTCCAGGGCTTCCATGCCGTTGGCCGCGGTGGCCACCTGGTGCCCTTCTTTGCGGAGGATGTACTCCAGGTTGGTGCGGGCGATCTCTTCGTCGTCCACCACCAGCACCTGGGAGGCCTGGATGCTGCATAAAGTGCGGACCGCCAGGTACTCCAGGATGCGCTCCTTGATGTGCTTGAGCCCGTAATGCTGGGCGTCCAGGAGGCGCTCGGCCCGTTTCAGGTCCAGGTTGTCTTCGGTGACCCGGGTCCAGGGCAGCGATATAAGGTAGTCCAGGTAATTGAGGCCGATGGAGTACTCCGCCACGGAGGGATCCGTCTTTTCCAGACGCTCCATCTCCTTCAGGGCCACCGCGTGCACCGCCTCGGGTAACTGGGCCCGTTCGATGGCGGCCCTGAGGTCCGAGAGCTCCGGGGCCACTTTGGGGCGCTCCGCTTCTGCCGGGGGCTTGCGGAAAAATACCATAACTTCACCTTTCTGTGGGAAAGGGCAGATTTTACTGCTTTCAGTATAAAGGAAAACCGGGGGAACGGCAACTTGAGGAGACCGCCGCAAGTTTATTAATTTGATGATTTTTCAGGTAATTTTCGCAGTGAACCACAGGGCGAGTGGCCACCGTTGCGTTTTGCAATCATTTATACCTAGAAGTGCAATAGGTTATAACATATTGGATTAATTGGAATAACAGCTATTGTTGCATAAACTGTTGCATCGTGCAATACGCGGAAAGGGGCGGCATGAAAAGCTATGCCGATATTAATAATATAATCAATAACATAATGGCATATGAGGCTTTGGCAAGGTTCTTGTATCTTATGATGGCAACAGGCTACGGCCTTCCCGGTGGCAAGGGAAAGGAAAAATTGAGGAAGGTAACGGCCATGACTTTCAGGAGAAATCAGGAAAAGGAAAAGCAGGCGGAGGAAGCCCAGACCTCGAGGCCGGCCGTGGCGGCGGAGGAAGTCGGCGGCGGCACCGAGGGGCGGGACCGGCCCACCCAGGTGAGGCGCAAAATCCTGGTGGTGGGCAAAGGGCCTTCCTTTACCGTGGGGGTGATGGATTATGCCGGCAGCCTGGCGGAGCGCCTGGGTTACGACCTCATCGCCATGAATGTCAACCCGACTCTGGAACAGGCGGTGAAGTTTTTCTCCCCTTACAACCAGCACATGCGGGCCAGGTTTGCCCACCGGGCCCGAAAGGCCTGGGAGATGGTGGAGCCTGATTTGAAAAGCCTGGGCATCAACTGCGAGCACGTGGTGAAGTTTGAAGAAGTGGCCAGGGCGGTGAAGGCCCTGAACCACGAAGTCAAGCGCATCGACTTCGTCATCACCGATGCCGGCATCACGGACGAGGAAATCACCGGGGAGATTCCCCTCCCGGTCTTCAGCATAACGGGTTATCAAGGAGGCAAAATTATGGCCAAGGAACAGGATGCAGGCAGGAGCAAGCTCATCGGCAAAACCGTGGCCCTGGGGTTGGGCACCGCGGCCCTCTACGCCGCAGTCTTTCTGAACTCGGACCCCATCATGAAGTACTTCACCCGGGGCGGCTGGTTCGCGGCGTTGCCCATTGCCACGGTGTTCATCTTCTCGTTCGTGCACGGGGCCTTCGCCCACAACCTCTGGTCGGTGTTGGGCATCGAGGCCACCAAGAAGGTGCAGCCCCAGGTCCGCACGGCCCGGCCCACTCCCAGAAAGCGGCCCCGGCCCCAGTTGCGCCTGGACACTTAATGAGCGGCATTACTGCCTGAAGGCGATTTTCTGAAAGGAGGAAGCAACCATGCATGACGCCGCGGCACAAGCGGTCAATTTCATAGACCTGAACAGCATGACCATCCTTTTCCTGTTTATCGTCGGTTTCATCGGGGGACTGGTGAGCGGCTTCATCGGCTCCGGCGGCGCCTTCGTCTTGACCCCGGGCATGATGAGCCTGGGGGTCCCCGGCACGGTGGCGGTGGCCAGCAACATGTGCCACAAGTTTCCCAAGGCCCTGGTGGGGGCATACAAGCGCTTCAAATACGGTCAGGTGGACATCAAACTGGGCCTGGTCATGGCGGCCTCCGCCGGAGTGGGCGTCCAGGTGGGCATTAAGATCCAGGAGTGGATTCTGGCCAAATGGGGGCAGGCCGGCTCCAACCTCTATGTGAGCCTCTCCTTCGTGGTCATCCTGGTGATCGTGGGCGGCTACGTCTTCTACGACGCCTGGAAGACGCAAAAGTCCGGGGGCGAAGAAAAAGTCTCCTCCCTGGCCCAGTGGCTGCAATCCATCAACCTGCCGCCCATGATGCATTTTAAGACCGCCAATGTGCGCATCTCCATGTGGTTCACCATTCCCATCGGGTTCGCCACCGGCATGCTGGCGGCCACCATCGCGGTGGGCGGCTTCATCGGGGTGCCGGGCATGATCTATGTCATCGGCGCCTCGGGTCTGGTGTCTTCGGCCACGGAGCTGGTCATCGCCTTCGTCATGGGCTTCGGCGGCACGGTCAAGTGGGCCATGCACGGCATGGTGGACATCCGGCTCACCCTCATCATCCTGGCCGGCTCCCTCCTGGGGGTGCAACTGGGCGCCATCGGCACCACTTACGTCAAAGAGCACATGATCAAGATCGTCATGGGCACCATCATGATCATCGTGGCCGTGAGCCGGGGCTTGGCGGTGCCGCAGTACCTCAAGGAGCTGGGGCTGATTTCCCTGAGCGGCACCACCCTCTCCATCCTGAGCGCCGCCAGCTTCATTATCATGTGCATCGCCTTGGGGATCGGTGCTATAATCATCCTGGGCAGCATGTGGCGGGCCAAGCGGGCCGAAACCGCCAAGAAAGCCGAGCTTGCCCTGGAGACGCATGGGTAAATACAGCCGCATCCTGGTGGCCGTGGACGGCTCCGAAGAGAGCCTCCACGCCCTCCAGGAAGCTTTCAAGCTGGTCACCTCCTGGGTCACCGTGGTCGCGGTGGCCCCTTTTTATGAAGGGGACCTGAGATTGGTGGGGGTCCCCGGGGCGGAGCGCCTCATCCGGGAACCCTGCGACACGGCCCTGGCCCGGGCCCAGGAGCTGGCCGAGGCCGCGGGCGCGGTGATCCAGCCGTTGTGCGAGCGAGGGGAGCCCCATGAGCGCATCACTGCCCTGGCGGAAAAGGGCAGCCGGGATCTCATCGTCATGGGGGCCAGGGGACACAGCGCCATCGAACGGCTTCTGGTGGGCACCGTCACCCGGCGGGTCATCGGTCACACCGACAGAGACGTCCTGGTGGTGCCGCTTCAGGGCACGGTGGGCTGGGACCGGCTCCTCCTGGCCACCGACGGCTCCCCGGACAGCGTGGCCGCCGCGGACCGGGCCCTGGATCTGGCCCAGGCTTACGGCAGCGAACTCCTGGTGGTGGCGGCGGCGGATTTTCCCGCCGGGCTCCGGTGGGAGACGTCCGACGCCGCGGCGGAGTTGCTGAAGAATTGCCAGGGGAATGTGGCAGGGGTGACTGAGCTGGCTCAGGCGGCCCGGCTCAGGGTGCGAGGTTTTGTCCGGGAAGGTCCGGCCTACCGGGTCATCACCGAACTTGCCGCCGAGGAGCGGGCGAACCTCATCGTCATGGGCACCCACGGCTGGACCGGGCTCAAGAGGCTGCTCCTGGGCAGCGTCACCGAGCGGGTCATCGGCCATGCCCCCTGCCCGGTGCTGGTGGTGAAAAGCTAGTTTTTGGTTTTCGGTTTTCGGCATAAAAGGAAACACCCGCCAACGGCGGGTTTTTTAAATGGGAATAAAAGCCTCATCAATGGAAGACTGCGGAAAGCTATACATTAACCCGAAACCAAAAACAGAAAACAGAAAACAGAAAACAGTTCTAAAAAATGTCGTGGGCGTAGAGGCCCTCCAGGGGCACCCGGGGCTGCTCCCGGTTGTACATGCGGGCGGTGGTGAAGACGTGGTTGAGGTCCAGCTTCCGGGCCAGGGCCAGGCCCCGGGGGTTGATTTCGGGAATGTTGAGGAACACCGGGGCCCCGGGCGCGGCGGCGATGAGGGCTTGAAACAGGACCATGGCGGTTTCCTCGTCGTCCGCCATCAGCGGCGCCAACTTGAAGCCCCGACGGCAGGGCCGCAGCACCCCGTAGCCCCGGAGGCGTCCTCCGGAAAGCACCCCCAGGGCCGCGCCCTGGGGCTGGTCCACCCAGCAGCGCAGAAAGTTGGGCCGGGGAGAAGGGAAAAACCGGGCATCATAGGCCGCCAGGTCGTCAAAGGGGACCCCGGACAAGGGTACCGCTTCTGGGAGCGCGGGCCCGCCCCCCCGGGCCCAGTAGTAAAGGTTGTGGTAGGCGGTCTGAAAGCCGGACCGGCGGTAGTTCTCCTCCTGGGCCGGCACCGCGTCCAGGCCCACGTTGCGCTCTCCTAGGTAGTCCATGCCCGCCTGCCAGATTTGCAGGCCTAGGCCCCGGCCCCGGTGTTCCGGCTTCACATAGTAGAAACTCAAGAAGCCGAAGCTCTCATCCAGGGCTACCGCGGCGATGGAGGCCACGGGCTTGCGGTCCAGCACCCCCAGGAAAAAGCCGTGGGGGTCGCAGGCCCAGAAGCAGTCGGCGTCCCGGCGACCCGGGTTCCAGCCCTCGGCCGCGGCCCAATCCATGACCAAATCCAGCTCGGGGCGGGTCATGGGGCGGATGCGGAAGTTGGGGTCCATAGGCTCCAGGGTCATATTAGAAGTTATCTGCATTTACCTAGGCCGAAGCAAGCAAAAAATTTGCCGTCCAGCCGGCGATTTTTCGAAGTGCAGAGCAGGTGCGCCGGGCACCCCTGTCTTCTAGGTCGTGGCGTATGTGCGTGAGACCTCCCTCAACTCGCGGCGGGTTCCGGCCGCAGGCAGCGGAGGCTGTAATCTTCCTTCCGGAAGGCCTGGAGGCAGCGCTCCAGGACGGCGTCCGAGGCCAGGGCCAGGTCCAGTTGCCGGCAGAAGGCCATGAGCAGTCCGGCCAATTCCAGGGTTTCCTCGGTCTCCAGAAAGGAATATTTCACCATGCGGCCCTGCACCAGGTCGCCCTTGGTCTGGGCCTTGAAGCCCAGGTCGGTGAGAATCTGCTTCAGGAGCCGGGCCCGGCGCTCCCGCCGTTCCACCGCAGCGGCGCCGCCCTTGAACTGGAAGCTGATGTAGTTGTCGTTGCGCTCCTCGGAGAGGTAAGCGTCCAGGATGCCGAAGTGGTAGCCCAATCTGGAATTGAAATTGAGGTAGCGGTCGCTGATAACCGCAAAACTCTTGCCCCCCAGACCCCGCTCGGCCTTGGCCATGTCGTACATGGTGTTGGCGAAGACGGAGATGAACCCCTTGAGGTCCGGGGCCACCTGGCCGGCCCAGCTCACCCCGGGATGGTGAAAACCCCGGAGCAGGGCCAGGAAGGGCCGGGAAATGATGTCTTCTTCCGTCACCGTGGGCTGGCCGCTGACCCGCAAGCCGCCGCCCAGGTCCAGGATGTAGAGGTTCAGGGGCAGGTCGGTGACCAGACGGCTGACCCGCTCGGACTCCACCGCGGCCTCCACGTCCAGGGAGAACATGGCGTCCATGGCCTTTTCGTGGCAGAAGCGGGTGACGTCGTGGAGGGTGCGGCAGTTTCCGGCTTTAAAGTCCGGGCTCTCGGGGTCCAGGAGGTTCAGGGGGCTGGCCAGCCGGAGGATGCGGCGCAACTTTTGGAACACCGGTGAGCCCTGCAATTCCTCATCGGATTTGGGGATCCGGCGGAGCAGCTCCGGCACCACCCCCAGATAAATGGCGGCATTGTCCGCGTCCACCGTCACCACCTGGCCGGGATGGAGAACCCGGGTGGCGCCCCCCACCTCCACCAGGGTGGGGACCTGGAACTCCCGGGCCAGAATGGTCATGTGGTCCGTGGGGCTCCCCACTTCGGTGACGATGGCGGCGATGCGGTCCATGACCAGGACCAGCCGGGCCGAAGGCTGCCGGGCCACCACCACCGCGCCGGGGGGAATGTCCGCCACCTCGTCGTCGGTGAGGAAAAGGTGCACCGGTCCGGCGGCGGCGCCGCCCACCGCCCGGATGCCGAAATTCAGGAGGGGCGGGGCCCCGGGCTCCCGGACCCGCTCCCGCTCCGGAGCGGCGAAGGCGGGGGCCGCGATCCTCAGGGGCCGGGACTGGAGGATCAGGATGTTTCCCGCCTCGCCGATGGTCCACTCGATGTCCTGGGGGACCCCGAAATGCTCCTCCAGTTGCAGGGCCAGGTCCGCCAGGATCCGGGCCTGGTCGTCGCTGAGGCAGGGGGCCTGGGCCTGCTCCGGAGAGAGGATGGTTTCCGCCTCCCCGCCCTCGGCGGCGCAGACCAACGCCTTGGGCTTCACCGCCACCCGCCGCTCTTTCAGGGTCAGGCTCTCGTCCCGGGATACCCAGAAGAGGTCCGGGGAGACGGTGCCGTCCACCGCGTAGCGCCCCAGGCCCCAGACTGCGGAGATCAGCACGGTTTCCGTTTCCGGCGCCTGGGGGTCCAGGGAGAACATGACGCCGCTGGCCCGGGCCGGCACCATGGCCAGGACCCCCACGGCCATGGGGAGCTCGTTGATGGAGAACTGGCGATACTTCCAGTAGAAAATGGCCCGGGAGGTGAACTTGCTGGCCACGATCTCCTTGTAGTGCTCGGGGAGGCGCGCCGCGTCCACGTTGAGGAGAGTGGCGAACTGGCCGGCAAAGGAGAACTCGGTGTCCTCCCCCACCGCGCTGGAGCGCACCGCCAGCCAGGGGGTGGGCAGGGACCGGGCCGCCTCCCGGATGGCGTCCTCCAGGTCCCGGGGGAGCGGCGCGGCGCGCACCAGGTTCTGCAGCTCCCGGCTCACGGTTCGGAGGCTGTCCAGGTCGGCGATGGGGGCCTGGGAAAGCCTGGCCGAAATCTCGCCGGCGATGCCCGAAGATTCCATGAAGCGCTGGTAGGCCGCGGCGGTGATGGCGAAGCCCTGGGGGACCGGCAGACCCACGCGGTTGCCGATCTCCCCCAGGTTGGCCATCTTGCTGCCCGCCGCGGGGGCCAGGTCCCGGCTCAACCGGGACAGGGGCAGAATATAGGGCGTGTCCGGAATGGTGGGAACCGCGGCCAGTTCCTGCTGGATTTCCCCGCTGATCCGCCGGACGATGGGACCCAGCTCCGGGTAGCGGTTCAGGGTGAGGAAATTGAGCTCCGCAGCCATGTCGGCGACGTTGCCGGTGAGCTTCTCGGTTACGGTGTACAGGTAGCCGGTGTCAAACAGGTAGTCGCCGGAGAGCTTCTCCTCCATATCGGCCATGGTCTCCAGGGCCTGGTTGTTGCCTTCCAGCAACCGGCGGAAATGGGTAAACTTGGCCTGCAAGCGGACCTGTTCGTCCTCTTCTTCTTTCAGGAACCGTCGCAGGAATTTGAACATGGTGGTCAGCAGCCAGTGGTCAGTGACCAGTGGTTAGGGGTCAGTATCAAATCAACCCCGAGATTTGCCGTTATTTTCATTTATCCCATTCCAGAATGAGCGGATATTTCTGAAATACCGTTAAACTATAAGAGAAACTTATTATTGATGCATTCCTCTGGCAACCGGCAACTACTGGCTACTGTTTCTTCAACGCCGCCAGTTCCCCCTGCATCTGCTTCCATTCCAGGGCCCGCTTGATGGTAATCAGGATGGTCTCCTTGCGGAAGGGTTTGGTGATGAAGTCATAGGCCCCCTTCTGAATGGCCTCTTCCGCGGTTTCGATGGTTCCGTAAGCGGTGATGATGATGATGGGCAGGGCGGCGTCGATCTTTTTAATAATATCGATGAGGTCTATGCCGTCCACCAGGGGCATCTTGAGGTCGGTAATCACCAGGTCAAAGCGGTCCTCCTGGAGCAGCTTGCTCACCTCCAGGGGGTTGTTGGTGGTGACGACCTCATACCCGGTCTTGTCCATGAGAATGGTTTTCAGCAATCTGAGCATGTTGGGTTCGTCGTCCACTACCAATATCCGTTCAGCCATCTTCTCCTCCTGAATTTCTTTCCAGCCTTCAACTGGCCGCCTGCTCTTCGGGCCGGGGTTCCGTTTCGGCTGCCGCCTTTTCCGAGGCGACGGGCAGATAAACGGTGAAGGTAGTGCCGTGCTTTTCGGGAAACTCGTCGGCCGGATAACTGGTGAAGATGATATTGCCGCCGAATTTTTTGATAATGCCGTAACTTACCGAGAGCCCCAGGCCGGTGCCCTGGCCCGTCATCTTGGTGGTGAAGAAGGGGTCGAAGATCTTGGGCTGGGCCTCCCGGGGGATGCCGTTGCCGGTATCGGCGAACTCAATGGCCACCCGCTTGCCGTCGGCGGCCAACTCGGTGACCACCTTCAGGATGCCGCCGCCCTTCATGGCGTCCATGGCGTTGTTGATCAGGTTGATAAACACCTGCTGCATTTCGCTGGGGTCGCCCACCACCCGGGGCAGACCCGGCGCCAACCTGGCCTCCAGGCGGATTTTCTTGGTGAGCAGAGTATTTTTCACCACCGCCAGGGTCTTTTCCAGGGCCGTGGTCACGTCCGCGGTGGTCTCGGTGCGCTCGGGGGCCCGGGCGAAGGTGAGGAGGTTTTCCACGATCTTCTTGCACTTCAGGCCCTCCTCCTCCACCACCTTCAGGGTTTCGTGAAGTTCGGGCAGCTCCTCGGTCTGACCCAGGAGGTGCTCGGTGAAGCCCAGGATCACCGCGATGGGATTATTGATCTCGTGGGCCACGCCCGCGGCCAGGGTACCCACCGAAGCCAGCTTTTCCATGCTGATCATGCGGTCTTCGATGGCCTTGCGGCCGGTGATGTCCCGGGAGATGATCTCGAAGGCGAAGATTTGACCGTGCTCGTCCTTGATGCCCACGATGCTGGTGGAAAACCAGAAATCCCGGTCGCCGATGACCACGGGATGGCGCTTGCTCCGCACCTTGCCGGTGGCCTTCACCTCCTTGAGCCAATCCAGGTGAAAGTCGGCTGACTTTTTGTCAAAGAAATCATAGAGAGTCCGGCCGATAAAAGCCTGCTCACTGACCTCCATCTGGTCTATCCCGGCGGCGGGAACCCCGGCCTTGGCCGCGGCCAGGAACTTGGCGGCGAAGCGGTTGATGGACTGGATGCGGCCGTTTTCGTCCACCGTGTAAATGAGGTCCGCGGCGTTTTCCACCAGGCCCTGGTACCGGGCCTCGGATTTCTGCAGCATGGTCCGCTGGCGGTCGATTTCTTCTTCCAGATTGGAGGAAAACTGCTGCTCATAACGGTAGTTGAGCATCACGATGGTAGCCGAGAGCACCACCAGGCCGATGAGCACCTGCATCAGGAATTGTCGCAGGTAGAGGGAGTGGACCACGCCTTCTACTTCGCTCACCGGGGCCACCACCGCCACCGACCACGACGGGGCCTGCATCTCGTTTTGCGTGAAGGTGGGGTCCGCCAGGGTTACCGGGGAATAGGCGATGAGCTTCTGGATCTCGCCGGCCATGCCCCCGTGCCAGCCGGAAATATAGACGCCCCAACCCTCCTTGCCGGCCAGCATCTTTTCCCGCTGAATCTCGTTAATGGCATCGAAGGAGATGGCCGGCATGCGCTCCTTGCGCACCGTGAAGGCGTTTTTCCCGATGAAGTCGCGCTCCGGATGGCTGATAAAGATGCCCTCGTTGTCCATGATCCAGGCGTAGCCGGTCTTGCCGCTCTTGATCTGGCGGGTGAACTTGTTGGCCAGTTGGTGGGCGTCGACATAAAAAGCCAGCACCCCGGTGAAATTCCCCGATGGGTGGGGATGGCTCTCGTCCACCGAGACTTCGTAGGTGGGCATGGCCATCACCGTGATCAGCCGGCCCACGAACTGGGGAACCTGGGAGGACACCGGCATGACCAGGATCTTCCCCTTGTTTTCCGGCTTGGCGGCCCATTCCAGGTAGGGCGCTCCTTTAAAGGAGCCGGTGACCACGTGGTCCACCCCGTTCTTGTCCACCAGGTAGGCCCGGTTGCCGTCCCGGCTCAGGCGGACGATCTCCACCACGCCCTCCTCCCGGACGCTGGCCATGGTGGCCCGCATCCGGTTGGGCCAACTGACGGCTTCCAGGTACTGGATGGAGGGGGAGAAGTTGAGGATGCTAAGCTCCCGCTTCAAAAAATTGATATCCTGCTCCAAGAGGCCGGCCGTATGCCGGGCCAGCACCAGTTGCTGCTGGTTGAAGTCTTCCTTGACGATTTCCCGCATCTGGTTGGCGGATTTGAGCCCCAGATAAATGCTGGTGCCCAGGAGAATGAGGTTGACGGCCAGCAGCAGCCCCAGGGCGTGTTGGGAAAGGAAAGGAAAGCGTCGCATCAGTTTTTCATCCTTGGGTGGCTCGGCGGAAAGCCACCAACCGCCGATTTCTGCAAGGCCGTATCCCAGCGGGGGCCAACCAAGTGCGAGGCCCAAAGATGGTAGCCGTCGGGCAATCCCCAACCGGGTGATTTTTACTAAATTTTAGCGCACTTACCCCATCAGGTCAAGCTTCCATTACGTCCCCGAAGAGCAGATCAATAATAGCATTTTTCTCCTTTTCAGGTGCCCCTTTCATTTCAAGCTCAAGTCAGGCGGCCTGCTCTTGCAAGCCGAAAATGGAAAACGCGAAATATAAAACCGCAAACAGGAAAGGCGGCTTTCCCAAGCCGCCTTTCCCGGTTGCGAAGTTATGTGGACTCCGGTGGCTAATCCTGAGTCTTCACCACCAGTACGGAGCAGGGGGAGTAGGTCACCACCCGGGAGGCGGTGCTGCCCACGAAATACTTGGTTTTGCCGGCCAGGCCCCGGCTGCCGATGACGATGAGGTCGACCTTCTCGTTTTTGGCCACCTGGACGATCTCCTCGGCCGGAGAAGGGCCGGTGGCTAGCAGCACTTCGCCCACGGTGCCGCATTTCTGAGCGACTTCTTTGGCGATGGTCAAGGCTTTTTCCGCCTGGGCTCTCATTTTATCGTAGATGTATCTCCCTTCTCCCAATTCGGGAACCTCCATGGCCACCGCCACCAGGACCAGGGAGGAGGGAGGTTGGGATTTGGCCAGATCGCAGGCGGTTTCCACCGCCTTCAGGGAATAGACCGAACCGTCCACGGGCACCAGGATTTTCATAATCAGGTCCCTTCCTTCACGGCATAGGCCGCTTTCCCAGCCTGCTCCTTCTTGAAGCCGTTGTAGAGCTTGATCATGATGACCAGACACATCCCCAGGGCGGCGCACATCACCACCCAGGCGGCGCTGGTATTGAAGCCGAACTGTTTCAGGGCCACCGAAGAGCCTGCCAGGATGATCATGATGGCGAAGAGCAGCCGGATGCCGTAGCCCCGGATGTACTTGACCGCGGTGACGCCGATCTGGGCGCCGATGGAGGCGCCGATGAGCATCAGGATGGCCGCCACGATTTCCACCCGGCCCTTGATGCCGTAAGTGAAGCAGCCGTAAGCGCCGGAGAACAGGACCGAGAACAGGTCGGTGCCCACCGCGATGGCCGTGGGGCAGCCGATGAGATAAATGAGAGCGGGCATGCGGATGAAGCCGCCGCCCACGCCTAAAAACCCCGAGAGCCAGCCGGTGAAGAGGAACACCCCGGTGACGGTCCAGAAGGAAATGGTGATGCCCGAGGCCGGGAAGTGGATCATGGGCGGAATGTTCCAGCTCTTCCGGGCCGGGGGAGCGACGCCGGCCCGGGCCGCAGCCGCGGCCTTGGCGGCCTGGGCCGCGGCGCGTTTGTCCTTGGTGGCGTAATCATAAAGCATGTAGATGCCCAGCCCGAAAAGCAAAAACATATAAGTATAGCGGACGATGGGACCGGCCAGACCCAATTTGGTCAGCCACATGACATTCTGGGCCCCGATTTCCACCCCGATGACGGACCCCACAATGGACAGGAACCCCAGTTTCATGTCCACGTTGCCCATCTTGCGGTGTTTGGCGGTGGCCACGATGGATTTGCCGAAGATGTGGGCCAGGTCGGTGCCGATGGCGTAAGCCATGGGAAAGCCGAAGATATTCAGGGCCGGAGTCACCACCCAGGCGCCGCCCACCCCGAAGAAACCGCCCAGCACCCCCACGGAAAAGCCGATGGCCACCAGGATGAGGGCGTTGAACTGCATTTCGGCGATGGGCATATATACATTGAAAATATCAAACATTACGAAGTTCCTCCCTCGGGGTGCTATTCATGGTGTTCGATTTTGCTGACTTCCATGCCGATCATTTTCAGGATGACGTCGGTAACCAGGGCGATGAGCATGCCCACCCCCCCCATGAGCACGGTGACGATGATGGCGTAAAGCCACATATTTTCGTTGTACCACTTGGCGAAGAGGTAATTGATGCCGCTCAGGTTGGCAAGATTGACTTTCTTCTCCAGGGCTTCGGCCTTCTCCGCCGCGGCCCAGACCAGGGTGCCGGGGACGCTGAGCAGAAGGAAGTTGAGAAAAATGACTGAAAGCCGTTTCAACGTTGTCCACCTCCCTTCAACGTGTCACAATTTATCTGGCCGGCCGCATGGCATAGAGGCAGCCATTCGCCCGATTTTTCCTCGTATGAAACTACAGGCAATGCCTGTGCCAAGCATGGGGCAAAATTGCCAAACCAATAACTATTTGTAAAAAGATGGAATTTTCGGGGCCATGAGAATTTTTGCCCGGTGTCCGGTAAAAATTTCCTGTCAGATATTTTTACACTTTGTAAAAAGCTGGACTATACTTTAATTATTAAAAATTTAAGATAGTTAATCTTAGTGAAAAATAGTACAATTCTACACTCCAGCGGCATTTTTCGATATTTTCCAGACGGCCTGGTGGTAAATTTGCTTACGTTACAAAGTCCCTTTCAGGATCAAGAACCTAAAATCTAACTATGGGCTTTTTCGATTTTTTCCGCCGCAAGAAAAAAGCCGGGCCCCCGGCCCTCCGGGAAATCTGGCTCGGGTTCCAGCAGGTGCTGGCCGGCAACAACGAAGCCCTGGTGCTGATGGCGGACCTGGAGGAAAAACTGGCGTCCCCCGGGGGACTGGATCTCGGGTCCCTGCGCACCCGGGTGGACCTCCTGGACCGCCAGTTCGCCGACCTGGTGGCGGCCCTGGCCCGGATGTCCGGGGACCGCTGGCCGGAACTGGAGCGGTCCCGGCGGCGCATCCAGGAAAAAATCCACGCTCTCCTGGCAGAGCCGCGGATTCCCAGGAGTCCCCTGCTGGTCCCTCTAAATGAAGCCGGCCCCGAACTTTACGGCGCCCTGGGAGGCAAGGCCGGCAACCTGGCCCGGGTGAAAAACGAACTGGGTTTGCCCGTGCCCGACGGCTTTGTGGCCACCCTGGCGGCCTACCGGCTGTTTCTGGAAGAAGGGCCCGAGCCCCTGTTGCCCCGGCTTCGAGGCAGCCTGGCAGGGCTCAACCTGGCGGATGAGGCCGCGGTGGAGGAGACCGCCCGGGAGCTCAAGGCCCTGGTGCTGGCCCAGCCCCTGCCGCCGGAGCTGGCCCATGGTCTGGTGGCGGAGTCCCGACGGCTGGCGGCCGCGCCCGGTCAACTCCTGGTAGTGCGCAGCAGCGGCTGCCGGGAGGACGTGGGGGCCACCTTTGCCGGACAATACGAGAGTTTTCTGGGAGTGGCCCCGGAGGAGGTGCCGGAGTGCTGGCGCCGGGTGGTGGCCAGCCAGTTCAGCCAGCGGGCCATGATCTATTTCAAAATCCAGGGCCTGGAGCTTTCCGAGGCGGCCATGGGGGTCCTGGTGCAGACCCTGGTGGAGGCAAAGTGCGCCGGGGTTCTGTTCACCACCAGCCCCGAAAGCCGCGACCCGGACTCCATGAGGGTGAGCGCCACCTGGGGCCTGGCCGCGGACCTGGTGGCCGGGAAAGTGAGCGCCGACGAATATCTGGTCTCCAAGAAGACGGGAGAGCTGCTTCAGACTTCCTGTGCCCGCAAGACGGAGCGGCTGGCGGTGCGCCGGGGAACCCTGGTGCGGGAGGCGGTGCCGCCCGAGGAGGCGGCGGCCCCAACCCTGACGGCGGCCGATCTGGCCCGGCTGGCGGCTTACGCCAGGGTGCTGGAGGAGCACTGCGGCTGCCCCCACGGGGTGGAGTGGGTCAAGGACGACCAGGACCGGCTTTACTTGGTGCAGTCCCGGCACCTCCGGCTGCCGGGCGTTAGGGAGCGCGGCGTGGCCGAAACGGCCCCGGCCGTGGCCGGGGCCGAGGTGCTGCTGGAGGCCGGCCAGATCGGCTCCCCCGGCGTGGCCGCGGGGAAGGTTTTTCACCTGCCCGAGGGGGCGCCCCTTGTCGCGGTGCCCTCCGACGCGGTGCTGGTGGTGCCCCTCACCACCCCCCGGTTGGCCCCGGTGCTCCCCCGGGTGGCGGCTCTAGTCACCGACGTGGGTTCGGCCACCGGCCACCTGGCCCTGGTGGCCCGGGAATACGGCATCCCCGCCCTGGTGGACACCCTCAAAGCCACGCAGGTCTTGCCTCCGGGTGAGATGGTGACCGTGGATGCCGACAACGGCCGGATTTACCGGGGCCGGGTGGGGGAGCTGCTTGGTTTCCGGGCGAAAGCGGCGCCGCATCTGGCCCATGAGCGCCTCCGGGCCGTGGCGGACCTCGTCGTGCCCCTCACCCTGGTGGATCGCCGCAGCCCCGCCTTCCGCCCGGAAAACTGCCAAACCTATCATGACATTGCCCGCTTCGCCCATGAAAAGGCCATCCAGGTGATGTTCGGCCTCATGGACCAGGTGGCCGCGGGCAAAGTGCCGGCCCTGAAGCTCCTGAAGCTGGATACGCCCCTGCCCCTGAACCTTCACCTGGTGGACCTGGGCGACGGCCTGGCCAGCCATGAGACCCCGGTGCCGCCCCAGGACATTCTCTCCCGGCCCATGAAGGCCCTGTGGCGGGGCATCAGCCACCCCGGCATCACCTGGGCCGGCCCCGTGCCCGTGGACGTGGGGGGGTTTCTGCAGGTGCTGGGCCAGTCGGCCATCCGGCCCCCGGAGAAGTTCTGGGACAAGACCTACGCCATCGTGGCGGCCAACTACGTCAACTATGCCTGCCGCCTGGGGTACCATTTCCAGAGCGTGGACAGCTACATCGGCGACGTGCCGGAGAACAACTACATCAATTTCACCTTCAAGGGCGGGGCCGCGGACGACACCCGGCGCATCCGCCGCATCCGGCTCATCGCCACGGTCCTGGAGAGACTGGGCTTCGAGATGGAGATCCACGGCGACGTCATCCGGGGCCGCTTCCGCAAGCGGCCCGGGCCCGAGATGGAAGAACGGCTGGACCTCCTGGGCCGGCTCATGGCCTACGTGCGCCAGATGGACATGCTCATGAGCGACGACGCCATCAGCCAGACCCTGGCCGAGCGCTTTCTGGCCGGCCACTACGAGCGGCCGGGCACGGAAGCGAGCAGTGAGCAGTAAGCGGTGAGCAGCTCAACTTTGAACTTCTTTAAACAGGTGCCCAGGTGCAAGGCTCCGGCGCCGCCGGGGGCGGCGGCGCTGCATTTTCATGATTTACGGGTAAGCCAACGAGCTCATGAACGACTTGAAAGTCAAAGTCATCGTGAGGGGAGGGCATTGCCCGATATAATTCCTTAATGCAGATGAGTGGTTTTATTCCCCCCTTTATCAAAGGGGGTAGGGGGGATTAAAGTGGCACCGGCTTCCAGCCGGTGATCACAGGTCAGAGGCCTGTGCCACTGGAAGATCTCCCAAAATCCCCTTGTTTCAAAGGGGGACTTTATGGATCACTTATCCTGATGCGCTCGATTACTGCCGCTGATGCCGCCGATGGTCGCCATAAAGCACCGCTGCCAGAGGCGGTGTCGTCACCACGAGTTTTCCTTGCCTTATTGGCCCTCGGTTTAATGATTCACCTGGCCGCGGTTCCGGCCTGGGGCGCGGAAGCCGCGGCTCTCCCGGTGGGCGCCAGCCAAGTGCCCTGGTGGGTCTGGGCCCTGATCCTCTTCGGCTTTTCCTTCATGGTGGGAATCCTGTCCCTCCTGGGCGGCATGGGGGGCGGCACCCTCTTCGTCTCCGTCGTGGGCTCCTTTCTCCCTTTTCACCTGGACTTCGTGCGTTGCGCCTCCCTGCTGGTGGCCCTCTCCGGGGCCTTGTCCGCGGGTCCGGGGCTTTTGCGCTTCGGCATGGGCGACTTGAGACTCTCCCTGCCCACGGCCCTGATGACCTCCACCGGGGCCATACTGGGAGCCGTCATCGGCCTGAAGCTTCCCGCCCAAACGGTCCAGGTGGCCCTGGGCCTCATCATTCTGGGCATCGTGGTGGTGATGGTGAAGGCCAGGAGGACGGAATACCCCCGGGTGAAAGCCGCGGACGCCGTATCCGCCGCCCTGGGGATAGCCGGGGTCTACCTGGACCGGGCCACCGGTGAAGAGATCGCCTGGCGGGTGCACCGCACCCCCCTGGCCCTGTTCTCCTTTCTGCTCATCGGCGTCATGGCCGGGGTCTTCGGCATCGGGGCCGGCTGGGCCAACGTGTCGGTGCTGAACCTGGTCATGGGCGCGCCCCTGAAGGTGGCGGTGGGCACGTCCAAGCTCATCGTCTGCCTCACCGACACCGCGGCGGCCTGGGTTTACCTGCACAGCGGTGCGGTGATGCTGGTCATCGTGCTCCCCAGCATTATCGGCATGATGTTGGGGAGTTGGGCCGGGGTGGGCATCCTGGTCCGCATCGCCCCCATTAAGCTGCGCTACATCGTCATTGCCCTCTTGTTATTTGCGGGCCTCAGATCCCTGCTGAAGGGTCTGGGTATCTGGAGTTAAAAAAAGTATGCCTTCGCCTCCCACTGAAGACATTCAGTTATTTTACGCCAGGGTCATTGACCGGGTGGCGAAGCTGGCTTTTGGGCTGCTGCTCGTCACCTTCGCCATTTACATCTCCGGGGTCCTGACGCCTTTTATCCCCCTGGAGGAGCTGCCCCGGCACTGGAGCGTCCCGGCCAGCCATTACTTGCAGGCGGCCGGGATTCAAACGGGGTGGGCCTGGCTCCGGGAGCTGCATCACAGCGATTTTCTCAACTTTTTGCCCATTGCCATGCTGGCTGGGGTCACTTTTCTGGGCTACCTTTCGGTCCTTTGGAAGTTTTTCCAAAATCGAGAGGTCATCCTGGGAATAATCATTATTCTGCAGCTTCTGGTATTGAGCCTGGCCGCGTCCGGCCTTATCAGAATAGGGGGGCACTGAGATGGAGCAATCACCCATCTGTCCGGCCAGGCTGGAAAAGCTGCTGGTCTGCACCGACGGGTCCCCGGACAGCCAGGGGGCCCTTAATGGGGCCCTGGTCCTGGCCGGGACCTGCGGCAGCAAAATTTACATCTTGCGGGTGCTGGAATTCAACCCGGAATTTGAGGCCGTGGCTCCTGAAGTGGTGGCAGCCCGGGAGACCGAAGTCCGGGCTTTCCTGGAAGCCTGCAAGGCCCAGGCCGACAAGCTGGAGGTGCCGCTGGAGAGCCGGGTAAAGCGAAGCGAGGCCGCCTATGAGGGGATCGTGGCCGAGGCCCGGGAGATCAAGCCCGATCTCATCATCATGGGCCGCCGGGGCGGGTCTCGCCTGTTCCGCCTGTTGATGGGGAACGTCACGGCCCGGGTCATCGGTTACAGTCCGTTCAACGTCCTGGTGGTGCCCCAGGGGGCCGCGTTGGAGTTCAAGCGCATCCTGGTGGCCAGCGACGGCTCCCCTCACAGCTACGCCGCCTGGGATGAGGCCCTGTTCATCACCCAGCGGGTGGGGGGAGAGCTCCTGGCAATTTCCGTGGCCCGGGAGGAAGCGGGGCTGGCCACGGCCCGGGCCATCGTCCAGCGGCTGGAGAAAGAGGCGGGCTACAAAGGCATACCCCTAAAGACCCTGGTGGTCCAGGGCCGTCCCTTTGAGGCCATCGTCCGGGTTGCCAAGGAACAGCAGGCAGGCCTCATTGTCATGGGGGCCCTGGGGATGACCGAATTGTCCGCACTCCTCATGGGCAGCGTCACCGAACGGGTCATCGCCACCGCCCCCTGTCCCGTGATGGTGGTCAAGAAGGCGATTTGAGGGCTGACCAACACCCAAGTGTTTTATGCTGACAACTGACGGCCTTTCAGACTTTTAAAACCGGAGGCTCCATGAAGCACCCCGTCATCTGTCCCCCCCATTGGCAGACTTTGCTGGCCTGCACCGACGGCTCCGCCCAGGGGCAGCACGCCGTCTCCGAAGGCCTGGAACTGGCCCGGGCCTGCGGTAGTAGGGTTCACGTGCTCCGGGTGATAGAAATCGTTCCCGAATATGAGGCTGTAGCCCCGGATCTTAGATGTCATCTGGAAGAAGAGGTCCGGCGGGAGATGCAGGCCGTCAAGGCCCGGGCCGGGGAACTGGGGGCGGGGGTGGAGACCTGCCTCTGCCACAGCCAACTGCCCCACGCCGCCATCGTCGCCGAGGCCGAAAAGCTCGGGGCCGATGTGATTCTCCTGGGCCGCTCGGGGGCCGGCGGGCTGACCCGCCTTCTGATGGGCAGCGTCACCGCCCGGGTCATCGGCCACAGCCAGGTCAACGTCCTGGTCATTCCCCCGGAGGCCTCCCTGGGCTTTGCCCGTCTCCTGGTGGCCCACGACGGCTCGGATTACAGCGATGCGGCCTGGCAGGAGGCCCTGCTGCTGGCCGGTTCCGGGGAGTCCCGGCTTATCGCGGTGACCGCGGCCCGGGAGGAAGGGGAAATCATCGCGGCCCGGAGGATCATTGACGGGCTTTTGACCGCGGCCAACCAGGCCGGCGTCGCCTTGAAAGGCATTGAGCCCGAAGGCCAGCAGCCCGATGACGCCATCGTCCAGGTGGCCCTGCGGGAAGAGGCGGACCTCATCATCATGGGGAGCCACGGCCGCACGGGCTGGAAGAAGCTGTTGATGGGCTCCGTCACCGAAAGGGTCATCGGCCAGGCCCCGGTGCCGGTGCTGGTGGTTAAGAAGAGATAGTTTTCGGTTTTCTGTTTGCTGTTTTCTGTGTTATCTGTGTTAAATGCAAAATAATTATTGATAATTTTACTCCTCAACTTTAACGGCGAAAAACGAAAAACCAAAAACGAAAAACGGCCAACCACCCGGAGATCGACATGTCTGGTTCGTCCGCCCCCGCACCCCTGGAGAAACTGCTGGTCTGCACCGACGGCTCCCCGGAGTCCAGGGGTGCCGTCGCCGCCGCCCTGGACCTGGCCCGGTCCACTGGCTGTAAGGTCTACGTCCTGGAAGTGCTGACCTTTATTCCAGGCTATGAGCTCCACTCCCCGGACCTGCTGCCCCCACCCGCCCTGGACCTGGAGGTCCAGGCGGCTCAGGAGGCCGCGGTGAAAGAGCGCCTGGAGGCCTTGAAAGCCGAGGCCGCGGCCCAGGGGGTGGAGTTGGAGCCCCGCCTGCGCAGCAGCACTGCGGCCTACGACGGCATCCTGGAGGAGGCCGACGCCCTCAACCCCGATTGGATCGTCATGGGCCGCCACGGCTTCACGGGTCTGGCCCGCCTCTTGATGGGAAGTGTCACGGCCCGGGTCATCGGCCACAGTCCGGTTAACGTCCTGGTGGTGCCCCAGGAGGCGGCCCTGGCCTTCCAGCGGGTTATGGTGGCCAGCGACGATTCCCCTTACAGCGACGCCGCCTTTCGGGAAGCCTTGGGCATCGCCAAACGGATGGGCAGCACTCTCATCGGCGTGAGCGCGGCCGCCAGCGAAGGGGAAATCAAAACCGCCGGCGAGGTAGTGGCCAGGATGGCGGCGGAAGCCTCCAGGCAAGGGTTGACCCTGGAGACCATGGTGTTGCGGGGCAAGCCCTACGAGGCCATTGTCATTGCCGCCCAGGCCAAGTCCGCGGACCTCATCGTGGTGGGCAGCCACGGCCGCACGGGCCTGAGCCGGTTGCTCATGGGGAGCGTGGCCGAGCGGGTCATCGGCCAGGCCCCCTGCCCGGTGCTGGTGGTGAAGAAAAAATAGGACCTCTGGTTTCCCTTTGCCAAACGCCTTTCCTCCGCAATGGCCGCAGTTACGAGGGCCAGGAAAGCATTGTTTCTGAGGTCCTCGCTATACTAAAGGGCGCCGTGCACGAAAAAACGACTTAACTGCGGGGGCTGAGGGGGCCGGACTGCTGCCCCAGGGAGGTTTCCTTTGCCCTGAGATAAAGCTTTACAACCACCGAGGTGGAGTTAAATCTCTCTTCGGCATGTTTTAGAATCTCCAACCGCTCTCTTAAAGGAGTTTCAAAGTAAAACGGACTTTCCATAAGCAAAGATATCAGATCTCTTCTTTGCACAATCTTCTTACCTTTGTTGCTGCTGACAGGGGAACCTCTATTTAATTCATCGGCTTGTTCTCAAGACTCTTTAATATTTTTCTCGCCCGGCTCTTACAAAAACCACAATTAAATAAAATAGTTATGCTGCCAACCAGCCTCACAAGGGCACTGCATAAGTCCCCCCCTGGCGGATCGTGGTGATCGCCGGGAAAAGCTCCTCAGCCAGGGAATCCTTCAGTAAGTAACCTTCGGCGCCGGCTGAGAGAACCCGGTTCTGATATTCTATGTCATTGTGTATGGTCGTGATCATCACTTTTATTTCAGGGTAGTTCGCTTTTATCTTCCGCGTTGCTTCTATGCCGCCCATTTTGGGCATGGATAGGTCCGAAATCACCATGTCGGTTTTGCATTTTTCCAGGAATTCCAGAAGTTCGATGCCATCGCCCACTTCCCCCACCACCTGCAGCTCGGGGATCTTTTCGATCATTTTTCTGATTCCCCGGCGAATTCTGGGATGATCATCGGCCAAGAGAATACGATAAGAGATTTCTGTTGCCATGGTCTGTAGCCCCGATTATTAGAGGTTCATCAATCGAAATTTTCTTGTAGTATAGATGACTGGATTTGTCCTTAAATACAATCCGGGAAATCCTGATTTTGTGGTTCGAAAACACCTAGCTATCAAGATCCTAGGACTCATTAACAAACCTTCTTTCCATAAAATATCATTCGAGGGAAGCGAGTCTTGTATTTTTAAGAAACTTGAGATTCTTCGCCGCGTTCAAGATGACAAGAAACGGTTTAAAAATGGCTGGGTTGCGATTTAATTCGCTGACTGGAGGTGGGGATATGAATTGAAGGAAGCAACCGGGGGCAACAGAAATAGAAGTCTATTCTTGGATAAAATCAATTCTAAGACTTGGTTTCAGTCTTTCTGGGACAGGACCTTCTTAATCCTCTCCGGCAACTCCCGCACCCGCCAGTCGGCGCCGATGGCCACCAGGTTGGCGGTGCCTTCGGCCACCAGTTCGTTCCCCGTTTCCGGGTAAAACTCAAAGGCGAAGACCAGGGCCTTGGACCGCACCTCCTTAACCCGGGTCTCCATCCGCAGGAGATCGCCGTAGCGCGCCGGCCGCCGGAAGCGGCACCAGGCTTCCACAATGGGCAGCCCGAAGCCCTCCTGCACGTTCTTGAACGTCTCCTCCGGCCGCAAGTCGCAGGCCCGCAAGAATTCCTCGATGGCCCGGTGGCAATAGCGGAAGTAGCTCACGAAATAAACGATGCCGTAAGGGTCGGTGTCGCCGAAGCGCACCCGCACCTGGGTGCGATGTACGCCTGATACCAGCCCAGTGCCTTTCTCAGTAGTCATATCGTTCTCCTTGTCGGGTGTCGAATTGCCCCCTCGACATCTTACAACCGAAAACCGGAAACCGGAAAGCGAAAACCCTGTTTAAGAGAAATTTTTCACAGAATCGGGTTGACACCTGTCAAAAAAGAAAATAATCTTCCCTAGTCCGACAGTATTTTCGACAGACACGTCCCGCCACCTGAGTTTCCGTAAGTTGCTTCCTTCAACCTGTTACGGGGGCGTTAGGTTTCGGAGAAAAGGAGTCACCGATGAAGACAGTGGCCGAGAAGATCCGGGAGCTGCAGGAGCAGGAGGCCCAGATCAGGGGCATGGGTGGAGCCAAGGCGGTGGAGAAGCAGCATGCCAGCGGCAAGCTCACGGCCCGG
>Ga0315268_10001944_pt1 | contig 23674 bp, 13 predicted proteins | sample C1_top_MG_FD_204535 | JGI IMG/M metagenome (GOLD analysis project Ga0315268, IMG submission 204535) | Sediment microbial communities from Yellowstone Lake, YNP, Wyoming, USA - C1_top | ecosystem: Environmental > Aquatic > Freshwater > Lake > Sediment | place: USA: Wyoming | collected 2017-08-01 | reverse complement strand
CCATGCCCGCCGATTTGATAGGCAGTTCGTTTATCACTACCGGTATTCCTGCGTTGTCTTTCGGCGTGTTCAGGGCAAAATCGAAACTGCTTATGCCGAAGCCCCGTCTGAGGAACACGGCCCCGGAAAGATTTATCGGCTCTTTATCAACAAATCCGGAGAATTCGGCAATGTTTATTTTATTCCCGATGAAATCGATCGCACATTTTACATTACTCAGTTTATTGAAAATATCGGAAAAGTATAATTCATCCGCATTAGCAGTGAATCTGCCGGATATATCCGGCGCATTCAGCGTCCCGCGGACAGTGATTGAAGTTGAAAACCTGCCGGTCGCCTTTTTAACGGCTTTTGTCAGAGATTTGAGCACCGATAGGTTGCCGTTCGTTGCAGAGAAGGAAATGTTTATCGGATAGTTCGAGAGTTTTGTTTTCGCTTCTTTTGTCAAAGGGAGCGGCATCGTGCCCCCTCCCTCGGCTGAATAAATGTTTTTTTGGGATATCTTTATGTGCTTCAATTTAAGTATGTTTTGCTTGATCTGGAATAAAACGGACGCCGCATCAAAGCTTATGTTCTCAAGCATACCGTTGTTTGAATTTATCATGCAGGTTATCGTCGGTTCTTTTTGCTTGCCAGAAACCCTGATGTTGAAATTTGTGTTCCCGCTCGCAGTAACTTTCAAATTGAGAAAATTCAGCAGATTCCCCAGATGGATGTTTTCACCGCGGGCTGCAATGTAAATTTCGCTATCTTTCATTCTGCCGGTTATGTTGAACCTTTTATTGCCTTTTTCGGTAATTGTGAAACTGCTTATTATCAATTCCTCCGGTTTTGAAAAGTTAAATGAGCCGCTCATAGATATGCTTTCCTGGGGGTTAGGGAGAAATTTAAGAATGCCGCTTGAAGAATATTCAATCTGCTGTCTAAGTTTTTTCAAATGGAGTTGATTTAACCATAACCCGGTGGTATACACTTCGGCCCTGAATAAATTCTTTTTTATTGATTTACCCTCGGCAACCGCTTCCCCGAACAGCACCACTCCCTGGAACTTAAGATTTCTTACCTCTGTTATCAGTTTGAACTTTTTCTCTTTCGTGAAATCTACATATGAATCCGGCAGTATTTTTATCTCGGTATCGCTCCATTTTGCACTACACTTTGAGAAGGATATTTTACTGCCTTTTAATGCGACCTTGCCGTTTATATTGTCGATTTTATTATTGTTTGAAAGCAGTTCGGTGCCCGTGAAATTAACCAAAAATTCAGGAGCTGAAAAGGGTCCGCTGATGCTGACATCTACATTGTTCATTGTGCCTTTTAACGGGAGGGCTTTCCTTGTTAAATAATTGACAGTTCCCATTTTTAAACCGCTTGCTGCTATATTAACACATTCGAATTCCCTGTCTTTCATATTTATGAGCCCGGAGACAGCGACATTTGACCCGTCCAGGACAAATTGCGATTCCAAAATTTTCACCAAGCCGGCTTTTGAAAGTATTTCCCCTTTGCCGTAAACCGGAAGATTATACAGACGGCAGTCCTTGAGTTGGTACACCACCGATAAAGACAGATCCTCGGTCGCACCTCTAAGAATGCCCTTCCCCTCGACATTCCCGTTGAGATTGTCTATTAACTGCGAAGCATCCTTTAGAGAGAAATTAATAACGGAGGACAGATATTTGGTGGCGGGATAATACAGCAGAAAACCGTTAAGGACTTTGTCCCACCCGATATCCTTAAAATGTATTTTTTCCCCGTCGTAATCACCGGTTGCCGAAAATTTTTCGCTTATATTGCCGTAAGAAAGCAGATCCGAATTTATATGGAATATATTTAATTTATTTTTGTCTTCGCCTTTTATTTTTAAGTCGCCGCTGAGCATCTTTCCTGCGATGTCCAAGCCGTTTATCTTCATATCAAATGCATATTTTTTGTTCCGTATTTCGCCAGACATTTTTACCGAATTGATGGAGGGCTGTTGCTGTAGCAAAAAATCATTAACAATGATTTTTCCTGCGCCGGTTTCAAAAGACAGTACAATCAGATGATACCGGATTTCGTCCATAATCAGTCCGTCTTTAGCTGCCAGTATCCCTTTGATTTCAGGTTTTTTTATGTCGCCTTTCCAGTTGATTTTGCCGAATATTGTGCCGCGGAGCGTCTGCTGCGCTATATTGAAGAAAGGGGTAATTAGATTACTGTCGCATTTTGTTATGTTGATTTCACCTGCTGTCTCTTCTTTTTCGGTATTTATGCCCATCCAACCTGAAATACCGCTTAATTTCAGTTCTGTCAGCAATAACTCTCCGTTCTTGTAGGACATGTTGCCAGATACGGGTGTGGAACTGCCGTTTAATGAGATATTTGGAGAATAAAATTTGGATGTGAATTCCAGTTTGTCAGGCAATCCTTTAATTTTACCTGACACTTCAACAAGCCCGGCGAGTTTTTTATTCAGCAGCGAAATGTCGAAATTTGCCACAGTGAATATCAGGTCGTTATAACTGCCATGTAAAGTAAGAAAACTTTTTTTGTGCTTTATTTTAAATTCGCTGATTTTATGTCTGTCGGCTGTCATATTTACGAGCAGATTATTCCCGGTGATTTTTAATCTGCCGTTAGAATTTTTCCAGTTGAACTGTCCCGTTACATTCTTAAAATTATTGTTCAGAAGTGAAAAATTGCCGATATTGATTTTGTTTTTTATTTCCGGCTTTTCAGGAGTGCCTGATATGACGGTTTTGAACGAAAGGATGCCGTTGGAATGCGCTGATTTTAGGTTAATGCCTTTTCCTTCAAATGAAAGGTTCAGCCCCTTCTTACCTGCGGAGCCGGCAAGCGATACAGACCCGGACATAACAGTCGAAGCGGAGTCCACTGATAATATCTCGTTCGAGTACTTTAAAGAAATTTTCGTATTATTCACAGAAATGCTTCTTAATAAGATTGCACTGGGGATCGCTAAATTCAAATTGACTTTCGGACCCGGCAGATACAGATAACCCGTAAAACTGGAAGCCGCTTCCGGGAGGTATTCAGTTAATATCCCGGGGTATAATTCTGCGGAAAAGGACTTTATGCTTTTGATGTTGCCGCTTATCTGCATCGTTATTGGGGCAGTGGATTTTGATATGGCGGATATGCCGGCTGGTGCAGTGGATATGAATACGATTGATGCTCTACTCGATGTCAGATTACCCAGCATACTGAAGCTGTTGTCGTCACCGGTTATTTTAAAAATACCTTTAGCCGGTTCACTCCTGTTAATTGAGAAGCCGGTTATTTCACCGTTTAATTTATAAAATCCGGTATTTTTTAATATGCCGGACAGTTTTACAAAAGAAGATATGTTTTTGCCGGTGACAGTTATCGGCTCTGTTTTAATTACGGTTGCTCCATCGGTGGAAGCCATCTCAAGGTTGATTCGGGAGAACTTCCATTTATTGTAGAACGCACAGCCGTTTTTTATTTCTATTAAAGGAGGATTGCCGCCGGCAGGTGATTTTTGAGAGAAGTTTATTTTACTTAAAATCGAAATGTCAGCTACGGGATTTGTGACGGTTATTTTTGATACGGATCGGATACCTGCGATTATTTTTTTTAAATTGATGGATACGATAATTTTTTCACAGTAAAAACCGTCCAATGTAATACCCTTTAAGATTAATTTGTCCGGCGGCAATAAAGATGCCCTGTATACTTTTACGGGTGACCCTACAATGGAGGAAAGTTCGCTCTGCAGAATATATTTTACCGATTGGGTGAATATGTCAATGCGGATAAAAAGGTAAATAACGCAAAATGCAATTAAGACAGCGGAGAACCAAAAGAATATTTTTCTTTTAAACATAAAATGCTGCAGAATTTGGGTTTAACCCTGCGATACCGTCATTGCGGAGTTAAAAACTAGTTTTTTTGTTTCTTCAGAATAATTGATTATTGTCTTTGTGCCCTTAGTAATCTTTTTTGTAAGCAGTTCCTCTGCCAGTCCGTCTTCAAGATATTTGGATATTACCCGGTTCAGCGGCCTTGCCCCGTAATGTGCGTCGAATCCTTTTTCCAGCAGGAAATTTTTTGCCGAGTCCGTCAGTTCCATCGCTATTCCCTTCTGCTGTGCCTTCAGAGAGACCCTGTATAAAAGCAGGTCGAGTATCTTCTTCATATCTTCCCTATCGAGAGCATGGAAGACAATCACATCGTCTATACGGTTTAAGAATTCCGGACTCAGTGTCTTCCTCAATTCATCCATTACGGTTTCTTTCATTGATGAAAAATCATTCTGGCTGTCCTGCTGGACCAAGAAACCGAGCGATTTTCCTTTTGAAATGAGGCGGGCGCCTATGTTAGAAGTCATAATTATTATAGTATTTTTGAAATTGACTTTGTGTCCGAGATTGTCGCTGAGCGATCCGGAATCCATTATCTGAAGAAGTATGTTCAAAACATCGGGGTGCGCCTTCTCTATCTCGTCAAGCAGTATGACCGAATATGGCTTACGCCTTACCTTTTCCGTGAGATGCCCGCCCTCGTCGTAGCCGACATAGCCGGGAGGTGCTCCGATGAGATGCGAAACTGAAAATTTCTCCATATATTCCGACATATCTACGGTTATCAGGGATTCCTCATGACCGAACATAAATTCGGCGAGCGCTTTGGCGAGTTCTGTTTTTCCGACGCCCGTCGGCCCCATGAACACGAAAGTACCGATAGGTTTTTTCGTATCTTTCAATCCCATCCTTGCCCTTCTTACTGCCTGAGAAATAGATTTTACTGCCTCGTCCTGCCCGATGACGCGCTTATGCAGTTCCTGCTCCATCAAAACCAGCCGCTCCGACTCTTTTTCCGTAAGTTTCGTCAGGGGAATGCCAGTCCATTTCGACACGATTATCGCCATGTCTTCGTCGGTAATCGTCGGCTTCATCTGGTTTATTTTTTGTCTCCAGTTTTTTTTATCTTCCGAAAGTTTTTTTGATAAAAGCTCTTCTTTATCTCTCAATTGTGCGGCTTTTTCGAAATCCTGGGAATTGATTGCCGTTTCTTTTTCAATTGAGATTGCTTTTATTTCGTTTTCGCGGTCCTTGAATTCAGGCGGCAGTGACATTATGCTGAGGTGCGTTTTGCTGCCGGCTTCATCCAGGAGGTCTATGGCTTTATCCGGCAGATAACGATCGGAAATGTATCTGTCTGAAAGTTCCACGGCGACTTTTATTGCCTCTTCCGAATATTTCACCTTGTGGTGCGATTCATATTTTTCTTTCAGTCCATCAAGGATTTTTATGGTCTCCTCTACTGTCGGCGGATTTACCATAATCGGCTGAAATCTCCTCTCGAGTGCCGCATCCCTTTCAATGTGTTTTTTGTATTCGTTTATGGTGGATGCCCCTATGCATTGCAGTTCGCCCCGTGCCAGAGCCGGCTTGAGCATATTTGATGCGTCGATCGCACCTTCCGCCGCCCCAGCTCCTATGATTGTGTGCAATTCATCGATAAAAAGTATGATGTTGGTTTTTTCCTTTCTGATTTCGTCCATTATGTTTTTGAGCCGCTGTTCAAATTCCCCTCTGTATTTTGTGCCTGCGACAACGCCGGAAAGGTCAAGCGCTATCACCCTCTTTCCGAGAAGTATTTCAGGGACATCCTGTTTGTAAATTTTTTGTGCAAGCCCCTCTACTATGGCTGTTTTGCCAACGCCGGGATCGCCTATTAAGACGGGGTTGTTTTTGGTTCTTCTTGAAAGTATCTGGATGAGCCGTTCGATTTCGTCTTCCCTGCCGATGATGGGGTCAAGTTTTTCTTCTTTTGCCATCGCCGTCAGGTCCCTGCCGAATTCGTCCAGCGCCGGTGTTTTGGATTTGCCCCTGCCCTGCGCCGTTGATGACGGTATGCTTTTCCCGATAATGTTTACTATTTCATCTTTTACCATGTCATAGTCGAGGCCGAAATTCTCCAGAATCATTGTCGTCTTAAATTCCTGGTTCCTCAAAAGTCCTAGCAGGATATGTTCGGTTCCAACATAACTGTAGGTCATTCTCTGCGCCTCATCTATTGCATATTCCAGTATTTTTCTGGCATTCAAAGTCAGCGGGAGTTCGCCGTATTGAAGGAGATTGTCGCCGAGCGGGAGCAGTTTTTCTATTTCAAGACGGAGCTTTGCCGTATTTATTCCTATATTGGATATTATGCTTGAAGCGACCCCTTCGTCCAGGTCGAGTATGCCGAGAAGTATGTGCTCCGGGGTTATGGAGTCATGGTTGAACCTTTTTGCTTCTTCCTGGGAAAGCCGTATAACTTTCTGTGCTCTTTCGGTAAATCTGTTGTACATATTCCCTCCTGCATTGGGATTAGTAATGTCAAAAACCATAGGAACATAAAAACCTTACCACGGGAACACTGAATTCAGGAAAGACAGAATTTTTTCTTTAAAGTAATTCCGTGTCTCCGTTTTTCCGTGCTTCAGCGGTATTCTCTTTTCCGTGGTTTTCATAAGATTACTCACACTACCTTAAATAATTACACCGTCAACAATTTTGATGATTCTCTCACATTTTAAGGCAATTTCCTCGTTATGTGTGGCCATCAGCAGTGTAAATTTGTATTCCGACTGAAGTTTAACCAGAAGATCAATCACTTCATTCCCTGTTTTTTTATCGAGATTACCTGTCGGCTCATCCGCGATGAATAGCTTGGGCAGATTGATAAGAGCCCTTGCTATGGCGACCCTCTGCTGTTCTCCGCCGGATAATTCTGAAGGCAGGTGGTGCGCCCTGTGAGCGACTGAAACATTGTCGAGGATTTTCGTAGCTCTCCTTAAGGATGAATACCTGTCTTCTCCGGCAATCAATGCAGGCATCATTACATTCTCAACTGCGGAGAACTCAGGCAGCAGATTGAATGACTGGAATACAAAACCGATGATCCTGTTTCTGTATTTTGCGAGCAGATACTCCCTTGACCATTCGCTTACCCCGGCCACGCAGAATTCACCGGAACTCGGTTTGCTCATAAGCCCCAGAATATGCAGAAGCGTTGATTTGCCTGCGCCGGACGGTCCCATTATGGCGACTTTTTCACCTGGTTTTACCGTCAGAGAAATATTTTTAAGAACAGTTATGACTATTTTATCGGTCACATATTTTTTTACGAGTCCATCGGTTTTTATAATATTCGTTTCCATTTTTGTCATTCATACCTTATTGCTTCCGACGGTTCGATTCTTCCCGCTTTCCATGCCGGATAGACCGCCGAAATCAGTGTAATCAAAAGAGATACCGCAATAATCAGCATAATATCCGGAAAAACGACCTGTACCGGAAGCCGGTCTATGTAATAAATATCCGCCGGCAATTTTATGAACTGATATTTTTTTAAAATTAAAGATGCGGAAATACCGAAGAAACATCCGATGAATGTGCCTGCAGCGCCTATTATGAAACCGAGATAAAGAAATATTTTCATTACTGACATCGGCTGTGCTCCGACCGCCTTCAGTATTCCGACGGAATGTATCTTTTCGACGGTCGTTACAATCAAAAGAGATATTACATTGAATGTGGCGACTATTATAATCAAGGTCAGTATCAGAAACATCGTGAATTTTTCAAGTTTAAGTGCGGAGAAGAGGTTCCTGTTCATCTGGCTCCACGATTTAACATTATATCCGTAGCCGAGAATATTCTTTATGTTCTTCGCAGTCCTGTCGGCGGTGAATATGTCGTCCGTCTTTATTTCCACCCCGTAGACACCGTCATTTCCGAAAAAATTTCTCGCATCAGCATAGTTTATGTAGACCATGTTTGAGTCGTATTCATACATGCCAGATTCAAATATGTCCGCCACTTTAAAGACCTCCATCTTTGGTATCGCAGCAAAACCCGATGTGTTTGCAAACGGTGATACGAGAATTACATTATCCCCGACCGCAATTGAAAGGTTTTTTGAAAGTTCCGAGCCGATAAGCACCGTTTTTCCCTTCAGCAAGGATATATCCTTTTTTCTGAGCGCATTTTCAAGCGAAATTACATTCTTTTCACTCTCCGGGATGATGCCCTTTACCACAACGCCGGTTGCGGTTTTATTTTTCCTCAGCATGATCTGACCGTAGGCGAATTTTGATGCGGCTTTGATATTCATTTTGCTTAAAATGCTTTCCGGGACATCGTCACCTGTCAATGAATATACTACAATGTGCGGGTTTAGGGAGAGAATTTTTTCCTTGATATCCGTCTGGAATCCATTCATAACAGAAATTGTTATAATAAGAGCCATTACCCCGACTGCGATGCCGGAAATTGATATTAAAGTGAGCAGGGCATTCAAAAATTTTTTCCTCGTTGCCCAGAAATATCTCAGAGCTATAAACAGTTCATAATTCATAATTTATTTTTCCGCAGTTTTTTCCGGCTTCAGCAAAGGGAACAGAATTACATCCTTGATAGATTCCTGCTGCGTCAGAAGTATGACAAGACGGTCAATCCCTATCCCGAGCCCTCCGGTCGGAGGCATGCCGTGTTCCAGAGCCCTTACAAAATCCGCATCGAATGTTTCCGCCTCATCGTCGCCTTTTTCCCGTTCCTTTGACTGCTGTTCGAACCTGCTTTTCTGGTCCACCGGGTCATTCAATTCCGAATATGCGTTTGCAATCTCCTGGTTTGCAATAAACAATTCAAACCTTTCCACGATATCGGGATTCCCTTCTTTTGATTTTGCCAGAGGCGACATAAATTTCGGGTAATCCGTTATAAAAATCGGCTGCGTTAATTTCGGCTGGACCAGCAGGTCGAATATGCGGTCGAATATCTTTCTGACGGGAATACCGGCATAATTTTCAATATTGAACTTCTTCCCGAGATCCCTCAGATGCTGTTCGGAATAGTCGGAACCCATATCAAGCCCGGCATCCTTGAACGACTGCTCAAGAGAAATCTGCTTCCACTCGGAGAACAGGTCAATTTCCCTGCCGCCAATAACGATCTTCGAAACATCTATCGCTTTTGCTGCCGCCTGGACGATTTCCCTGCACATTTCCATCATATCGGTGTAATCTGCGTATGCTCTGTAAACCTCAAGTATGGTAAATTCCGGATTGTGCTTTATGGATATGCCCTCATTGCGGAATGTCCTCCCCAGTTCATAGATGCGCTCAAACCCGCCGACAATCAAACGCTTCAGATAAAGTTCAGGGGCGATTCTCATATACAGATCGATGTCAAGTGCATTGTGGTGTGTGATGAACGGCTTTGCAGCAGCACCTCCCGGTATCGGCTGCATCATCGGTGTTTCTACTTCAGTAAAACCGGAATTGTCAAGATATGACCTTATTGACGATATTATCCGCGCCCTTTTTTTGAAAACATCTACCACATTGTCGTTTGAAATCAGGTCGAGGTATCTCTGCCTGTAACGGGTTTCGATGTCCTTTAGACCGTGCCATTTTTCCGGAAGCGGCCGAAGGGATTTTGAGAGTATTTTGAAATCCGTCACCCGTATGGTAATTTCTTCGGTTTTTGTTTTGAAAACCGTGCCGGTGACGCCTATGAAATCGCCGATGTCGCAAAGTGCGAAAATCCTGTATTTTTCTTCGCCCACATTGTCCTGTTTTACATAGAGTTGTATTTTTCCCGAGGCGTCTTTGATATTGAGAAATGCCGCCTTCCCCATTTTTCTTATGCCGACTAATCTGCCTGCCAGAGATACATCACCCTGGGGTATTTCCTTTAGCGCTTTTTCGACGGTGATTGTCACAGTAAATTTATTCGGATAAGGATTTATGTTAAAGGAATTCTGCAATTGTGAAACCTTTTCCAGTCGCTGAAAAAAAATATCTTCTTCTGACATTTGAAATATTCCCCCTTACTTTTTGTTGTTTTTTGTTTTTTGCAATAAGAACGCTTCTATAAACATATTGATATCGCCGTCCATGACTTTAGAAACATTGCCGGTTTCGCAATCGGTCCTGTGGTCCTTGACCATCTGGTACGGCATAAAAACATAACTTCTTATCTGATTTCCCCATGCAATGCTGCCTTTTTCGTCGTAATGCTTTTCCACCTGCGCCCTGTCCTTGTCCCGCTCGTATTCGTAAAGTTTTGATTTCAGAAGTTTCATTGCCATTTCTTTGTTCTGGTACTGGGAGCGTTCCTTCTGCGACTGTACCACAATGCCTGTCGGCATGTGGGTTATCCGTATCGCTGATTCCGTTTTTTGAAGATATTGCCCGCCATGGCCGCCCGCCCTGTAAGTGTCCACCCTTATGTCCTTATCGTTAATTTCAAGATTGATGTCGTCTTCAATTTCCGGTATCACATCTACCGAAGCGAATGATGTGTGTCTTCTTTTGTTTGCGTCAAACGGCGAGATCCTCACCAGACGGTGGACGCCGAGTTCCGATTTAAGATAGCCGTAGGCATATTCGCCTTCTACAAAAAAGGTTATTGATTTAATGCCCGCCTCGTCGCCGTCGAGTATATCCACAATCTCCGTTTTGAAGTTTTTCTTTTCAGACCATCTTAAATACATCCGTAAAAGCATTTCCGCCCAGTCGCACGCCTCGGTTCCGCCGGCCCCGGAATGTATTGAAACGATGGCACTGTTTTTATCAAATTCGCCGGATAATTTTAACTGCAAGTCGAGCTCAACTATTCTTGAATTGATATCTTCCAGTGTCTTTTCAATATCCTTTTTTATTTCAATATCTTCGTCGGAATCGACCAGGGTAAGCAGCTCTTTTGCATCTGTGATTTCTTTGCGGATTGTTTCGTATTTATTAAGCGTGGATTTGATGCTGTCGAGGTGTTTCATCAATTTCCGGGCTTCTACGGGGTTGTCCCAGAAATTTGGGCTTGAAGTCTGTCCTTCAATGTCGGATATTTCTTTTTTTACATTTTCTATTTCAAAGGTACCTCCCGAGATTTTCTATATCTTCGAGATGTTTATTCAAAATATCGTTTAATTCGTTCAACATAATTACTCCAGCAGATCCGCTATTCTAATGTTTTCAAAATTGATTACATTTTCAAGATCCTTGACAGTATCCTGATAGTTATCTTTTATTTTATTGACGGAATCCGCATTCTTAAAAAATACTTCAAGGATTTCCGGATCAAAATGTTTCCCGGTGCTTTCCTTTAAAATTGCGGTAATTTTTTCTTCCGGGAATGGGTCTTTATAGCATCTTTTGCTGGAGAGAGCGTCGTATACATCGGCGAGTGCGACTATTCTTCCCTCTAAAGGTATGCCGCTGCCTTTCAGACCTTGAGGGTAGCCGGAACCGTCAAATTTTTCATGGTGTGTCAACGCTATTATTTTTGAATGTTCCAGTACTTCTGCTTTTGAACTTTTTAGTATCAAGGCACCTATCAATGTATGGTATTGCATCGATTTTCTTTCTGTATCTGTTAAGATACCCGGTTTTTGGAGTATAGAATCGGGAATGCCGAGTTTACCTATATCGTGCATCGGCGACGCCCAGAATATAAGTTCGCATTCTTCTCTGGGAAGCCCCATCTTTTCCGCAATCAGACGTGAGTAGTAACTAACCCTTTTTATGTGGTTTGATGTCTCTTTGTCTTTGTATTCCGCTGCGGAACTGAGACGGAAAATAGTATCGAGATATGCATTTTTCAAATCGGCATTCAGCTTTGCATTTTGTATAGCCACAGCCGCCTGTGACGACAGGGACATCGTTATTTTCTGGTGATTGGGTGTAAAAGGTACCGTATTGCCGTTTTCTATGGAGTTGATAAGTTGCAGAACCCCGATGATTTTACCCGCATTGTTCATCATCGGCACAACTAACATTGAAACCGTTTTGTAAGAGTATTTTTTGTCGAAAGCGGGATTGTAGCTGTATTCGGTGCCTTTCGGCAGATTGGTGACATCCGGAATGTTCAGGGGACTGGATGTTAAAGCCACATAGCCCGCAATGCTCCCCTTGGTTATGGGCATTTCGTAACTTTTAAAAATCTGCCTGGTCTTCGCTTCGCCCCATTTTGCGAAATAAGTGTTTGAACGACTGACCTTAAAAATAAGTTTGTCGCCTTCAACGAGGTATACGGAGCCGCTGTCTGCATTTGTAAGCCGCTGCGCTTCCGACAATATCAAATCAAGAAGTTCGTCAAGGTCGCGGACGCTGGATAAGGCTATTCCGACATCAAGTAATTTTTCGAAATCTTTCTCAATCATATTATTTATCTTATAATTATATTTATTTTTTAGTAATTGTCAAAATAATTATGGCGAATAAAAAGCAGAAATAACAAAACACATCACCATACCGGGTGTAAAATGTCGGCCGGCTGTTTTTTAAAATAATATCGGACACTGTACATTTCTCAAATATATTTGTCCTGGATTTTATCCGTCCCGCAGGGTCTATAAATCCGGAGATACCGGTATTCGCCGCCCGAACTACTTCCCGTCTGTTTTCGACAGCCCTAAAAACATTCATTGTAAAATGCTGGTATGGAGCGGATGTTTTCAAATACCATGCATCGTTGGTAATATTTACGATTATTTCCGCACCCTGCTTTACCGATTTTCTCACTTCATCCGGGAATATTGCCTCAAAACATATGTTGACGCCGATTTTTCCGGCAGAAGAATTTATGACTGTGTAATTTTCCCCGGGTGTTGTTTCACCGATTTCATTTGCAACTTTTACGAATTTTTCGGCAATCTTTTTGAAAGGCATATATTCACCGAACGGGACAAGATGAACCTTTGAATAACCGCCTGTTATTTTGCCGTTTTCAGAAAAAAGAAATGCCGAATTGTATGTTCTGCCGTCTGCGTAATCCACCGTTCCCACAAGATGCTGGGTTTTTGTCTCTCCGGTAATTTTCTTCATCCAGCCATAAAGGTTTTTGTCGTTTCGCAGATATCCTGGCGCGGCAGTTTCGGGCCACACGATAAGTGCAGGTGCGGGATTCTCTTTCGCAGATTTAATAGCGAGTTCTTCATAAGTATTCCGGATCCATTTCCCATAGCTGCTGTCCCATTTTTTGTACTGGTCAATATTGCCCTGAAGGATAGAGATACGGCAGACGGTAGACGCCTGCCTGCCGGCAAGGCAGGGCAGACGGTAGACGGTAAGTCTGTAAAAACCAAAAATCAAATATATGAAAATAAGTGATAAAGTGATAAAGTGATAAAGTGATAGAAGTTTTTGTTTTTTTATTAGCATATTGAATACTGTCAAATTAACAAGAACGATTAAAAACGAGACGCCATAAACTCCGGTAAATTCCGAAATTTGTATTATCGGTAAATTGTTCCACTGCGTATATCCAAGAAGCGCCCACGGAAATCCCGTAAAGAGGTGTGTTCTTATAAATTCAAGAATAACCCATAGAAAAGCTGGAAGCAGTAAGTAGGGAGTAGTAAGTGGGAAGTGGGAAGTGGAAAGTAGTGAAAATAAAAGACAAAAAAGTCCATAATAAATTGCGAGATACAAAGAAAGTAAAAGAAGAACGGCTAATCCGGTTATTTTCGGTTCACCAGCGGCGGAAAATGTGGGTACAAGCCAGTAAAGTATTCCGCAATATGCAACTATCCCTGTAAAAATTCCGAGTATGAACGATTTAACCGGTTTTTCTTTATTGACGGCAAAAAGCATCGGTATTAAAGCAAAAAAGGCAACCGGCCATAGGGATGGTTTCGGAAATGACAACAACAGGAGTGCCGACGACAGGATGCACAAAATTATTTTTTTCATCAAATTTTGAATATTTCCGGCGGGCAAAGTTTGTGCTTTGCGGTTTTGATGTATTTTTTCAGTTTATTGTCGAATTTAGCGTTTTTTAAACGGTATTCCAGTTCGTCGTAACTCATCCCTATTTCACCTTCGTCTGTTTGGCCTGCCCACAATCCGGCGGTCGGGGGCTTCTTTATGATTTTGTCTGGTATTTTGAGAAATTTTGCCAGTTCCCTAACCTGCGATTTGTATAGACCGCCGATAGGCAGGATATCCACTCCGCCGTCGCCGTATTTTGTAAAATATCCTATTGATAACTCGGATTTATTGCCTGTGCCTGCCACCAAATAATCAAGATTATTCGCAAAATAATAAAGAGTGAGCATCCTCAGACGCGGTTTAAGATTCGCTCTGGCAAGTTTAGTGCCGGTCGGAAGAAATTTAAGCAGAGTTTTGTAAACCGGCGTTAAATCGATGACTTTCGACTTTAATCCCGATGATTTTATGAACATTTTTGCGTATTCAATATCTTCTTTAAAAGATTCGCACGGCAGAATCATACATCGGAGATTTTTTTTTGAAACCGCCTCCGCTGCAAGCACTCCTACCACTGCGGAGTCGATGCCGCCGGATATCCCCAAAACAATGCCTTTTTTCCCCGAGCGCCTTACTTTTTCTCTTATCCACCGGACTATTTTTGTTTTCAAATTTTTAGCGGTTATTGTGTTTTTATCCATATTTTTCTTCTCCGGGGGCCGTCGAATTCGCAAAAATATATACCTTGCCAAGTGCCTAATTTCAGTCGTCCTTTTTCGATTATAAGAGTGACAGAAGATCCAAGCATAGATGACTTTATGTGCGCCGCAGAATTGCCCTCGCTGTGCCTGTAATCTGTATTTGAATGCGGAACTATTTTATCGAGGGTACCGATGATGTCTTTAACAACATCCGGGTCGGCATTTTCGTTAATTGTGACTGCGGCGGTGGTGTGCGGCACAAAGACATGACAAATACCGTCTGAAACTTTCGAACGGGCAACTTTCTCCTGTATAATTGAGGTGATATCAATAAATTCGGTATTTCTTTTGGTATTTAATTCGATTTCAAAAATCATAATTTGGAGCGAAGCAATAAATTTGCAAGGAACCTTGAGGAGCGACTATTTGCCGCAGCATTTTTTGTATTTCTTTCCGCTGCCGCATGGACAGGGATCGTTCCTCCCGATTTTGATGTCTTTTCTGCCTGTGTCCTCATCTGCCTGCTTTTTTTGCTGCTTGCCTTTCTGTTCGCTTTGCGGCTGCCCGAGCGAGAACGACGCTTTGGGTTTCACCCTTACCTGCGGCATTATCTGAACTTTAAAGATATATTCGGTGGTTTCTTCCCTTATCCTGTCCATCATCGCCATAAAAAGCGAGAGAGATTCTTTTTTGTATTCTATTACCGGATCTTTCTGTCCGTAGGCACGCAGCCCTATTCCCTTTCTTAACTGGTCGAGATCGTACAGGTGATTTTTCCAAGCGTTGTCTATCACCTGCAGCATAACCTGTTTCTGGATATTTTCAAAAATCCCGGTAGAAAACTGTAGGTCCCTGTCTTTGTAGACCTCACCTATTTTTTTAATAAGCGTTTCACGGAAATCTTCCTGGGTAAGTTTTTGTATTTCGACGTCGGATAATTTAATGTCCAGTCCGAAACTCCTTTTCAGCCAGATGGATAATTTTTCAATGTCCCATTTTTCCGGATACTCCTTTTTAGGACAGTACATTTCCATTTTGTCGTCCAGGGATTCCTCTAACATATCATTTATTTTTTCGGATATTTTCACACCTTCAAGAATTGCGTTCCTGAGGGCGTAGATGACCTCCCTCTGCTTGTTCATTACATTGTCGTATTCGAGGAGATTTTTCCTTATTTCAAAATTCATCTCCTCTACTTTCCGCTGGGCGTTTTCAACTGCCCGTGATACGAGGGAATGTTCTATCACCTCGCCTTCTTTCATACCCAGACGTTCCATAATGGGAGCTATCCTGTCGCTTCCGAACAACCGCATCAGTTCGTCGTCGAGCGAAAGGAAAAACCGTGAAGAGCCCATATCTCCCTGACGTCCGCTGCGGCCTCTCAACTGGTTGTCGATTCTTCTTGCCTCGTGGCGTTCGGTCCCGAGGATATGAAGCCCGCCGATTTTCTTGACCTCTTCCTGTTCGACAGCATCCGCCGGATTACCTCCGAGCACTATGTCCGTACCGCGGCCCGCCATATTTGTTGCTACGGTCACCGCTTTCTTCCTTCCCGCCTGGGTGATTATATGGGCTTCCTGCTCGTGGTATTTTGCGTTCAGAACCTGATGCGGTATTCCCTTCTTCTTCAGCATCCCCGCCAGCTTTTCGTTTTTTTCAATAGAGCGTGTACCTACCAGAACCGGTCTGCCGAGCCGGTACATTTCTTCTATTTCATTTAGAATAGCGTTGTATTTTTCATGCTCTGTTTTGTATATGACATCCGGGAAATCGGTCCTTATCATCGGCATATTGGTGGGAATTTCAATTACATCAAGTTTGTAGATATGCCAGAATTCGCCCGCCTCGGTCATTGCCGTTCCGGTCATACCGGCAAGTTTATTATAAAGTTTGAAGAAATTCTGGTATGTTATTGTCGCAAGTGTCTGGTTCTCTTCGGCAATTTTCAGATTTTCCTTTGCTTCTATCGCCTGATGGAGCCCTTCAGACCAGCGTCTGCCCGGCATAAGACGGCCCGTAAATTCATCCACTATTATTATCTCGCCGTCTTTGACGACATAGTCAATATCCTTTTTGAACAAACTGTGCGCTTTTAATGCCTGGTTTATATGATGAATCCATTCCGACTGAACATCGTCGTAAAGATTTTTTACCCCGAGCATCTTTTCGCATTTTGCCACGCCCTGGGTCGTAAGTGTCGCATTGCGGTTTTTTTCGTCTATTACATAGTCAAACCCGACCGAAAGGTCTATGCCTTTGTGCTTTGCCTCAATTTCTTCGTTTTCTGTTATGAATTTTCCCTTAATGTAGGGTATAATTTTATTTATAATGTAATACTTGTCTGTGGATTCCTCAGCGGGACCTGATATTATCAGAGGTGTTCTCGCCTCATCGATTAAAATTGAGTCAACCTCGTCTACAATGGCGTAATTGAGGTTTCTGAGCACCCGATCCTCAATCGAGAGTTTCATATTATCGCGCAGATAATCGAATCCGATTTCCGAATTCGTGACATATGTGACATCGCACTGGTACATCTTTTTTCTTTCATCGTCGGGCATATCGTGCTGTATATAGCCCACCGTGAGTCCGAGATATTCGTAGACCGGCTTCATCCAGAAACAGTCCCTTTTTGCAAGGTAGTCGTTTACCGTAACTAAATGCACCCCTCTGCCGGTCAGCGAGTTCAGATATACGGGAAGGGTAGCCACGAGTGTTTTCCCTTCGCCTGTTTTCATTTCTGAGATTCTGCCTTTATGGAGGACTATGCCGCCGATTAACTGTACATCAAAATGCCTGAGCCCTATTGCTCGCTTTGATGCTTCTCTGACCGCCGCGAATGCCTCCGGCAGCAACTGCTCAAGCGTTTCCCCCTCAGCGAGCCGTTTTTTTAATTCGGCGGTTTTCCCTTTAAGCTGGTCTTCCGACAGCCCGCTCGTCTGCTTCTCGAGGGAATTTATAGTTTCTATGAGAGGGCGGATTTTTTTTATATCCCTTTCTGATTTTGTTCCGAAAATTTTTCTAATTATAAATCCAATCATAATTTTTTATTTTAGCATATTTTATTCGATTTGTAAACCCCAAAGTCACTCGGGATTTATCTCGTCACCACAGCGTCGGCGGATACGATTACAAAAGGAAGAAGGAAAAAGAAAAAAGGAAGATTAAAGTCGTCAATTTGTAATTTTGTTTCAAAGCCCTCGCTCCCGCATTAGCATGGTGGTTTATTTCGTTTAGATTCTTATATGAGGCAATAAGACCCCAATGTTCGCAGGACATTTTTTGCATTACAAAAAATGGGATAAAAAAACCCCCGATTTTTTAGGACCGGGGGTTTTTTTACTTTTGTGAATATTTGTTATTGTACCTTTTTTACATTTTCCGCTTTTTGCCCTTTCGGGGAGTCAACAACGTCAAACTCAACAGCATCACCTTCGGCAAGGGACTTGAAGCCCTCTCCACCGATTGTGGAATAATGCACAAATACATCACCAGAACCATCGTCTTTCGCTATGAAGCCGTAACCCTTGGAGTTATTAAACCACTTCACTTTACCACGCATCTATTTACTACCTCCTGTATTTAACTATCCGTGCAACTACTTAATGCACAATTCAATTATGGCATATTTTTAAATGAATGTCAAGTAAAAAATATGTTTTTAAAATTATTATTCCGGTGCGGTGTCCCAAAAAGATACTTCAGGTCTGCACTATTTCCTGATTTTTTGTTTATAACTATTTATCAAAATTCTTATCTTCGGCTCATCGGGGATGTTGTTTGTAAGCGGAATTAATTCATAATCATAATCTGAAACTTTTTTATTTTCATCAAATTTGAGTATGAGTTTACCGACATTCTGAGCATCCTGTCCTGCCTGAACAATCAGCGTCTTCCCGGCTTTATGCGCTTTCGGCAACAGTGTCTGTGAGTGGCCGCCAACAATTAAATCAATATCTGGAAAATCGGCAGCGATCTGGTTATCCATATCAAAACCGCTGTGAGATATAAGAACAAGCAAATCGAATTTCCCTTTATTCTGGGAAATGAAACCGGAAATTGCATCATTCACAGGCAGTATAACATATTTTTTTGTAAATTCAGGAGGATAAAGAGCAAATACATCAGGCGAAATACAAGAAATAACAGCAATTTTAAGCCCTGCTTTTTCTAAAAATATTGAATTGGAAGTAAGAAAATGGCACACATCTCCTTCACAATAATTCAGATTGGAAGAAATAAACGGGATTCTGTAATTTTTGTAAATATTGATAAAATTTTCAAATGAAACTTCCTGGTCGCCGATTCCGACAGCATCGTAATTTAAAATTTCATATAGTTTTAAAAGACATTCTGCCAGTTCTTCGGAACATTTCGGTGGAAAAATATCGCCTGAATCAAAGAGCAGATTTTCGGTATATTTTTGACGCTGCTGTTTCAGATAGGTCGCTCTTCTTACTATACCGCCGTACGGATGATTAGGGCAGTCGCAGGACTCTAAATAACCGTTTGTCGAATTTGTAAAGAATATTGCGAGAGGTTCGGGGATTTTTGACGACTCACTTTCTATTTCGGCAATTTTTTCCGTGAGTTTCTCTCCGCCTTTTTCACCATAGCCCCTCGCTATATATTTTATTGTTCCGCGAGGTGAAATTAAAAAGAGTTTGGGTATACTGATCCGTCCGGCTTCAAGAATCCCATAATTCTCTCCCGTCATTTTGGCATCCGGGTCCATTAAAACCGGCAGTGTAATATTTTTTTCCTTTAAAAACTTTGAAAGGTTTTCATTCGATATTGTTTCTACATTTATAAGATAAACTTTTATACCGGTTCTTTCGCTTATTTTCTGTAAATCCGGTATCTCTTTAAGACAGGGTTTACACCATGTGGCAAAAAATGAGATGATTACGGGCTTGTTGTCCGACAGAATGTTTGAGAGCGAAATTTTATTGCCGGTGACATCACTAAGAATAAAGGCCGGCGCCTTATTACCAGATTGTAATCCGTGTATTTCAGATGATAAGAAAATGAAAAAACATAGTATTATTCCGACAATTTTTGTGCTAATGTTTTGCATGCGGTTTCTAACTCCCTAGATGATGATGCGCTCTCTTTGTAGGAAACTTTAATTTCACCTGTTTCAACATCAACCAGATTCACCGTTATATAATAGGTGTCAATAAGTTTGGAAAGTGAACCGACAATCATTTGACGGACATTCAATATCTTGCCAATCTGGACGGCGCACTCAGCCGCCGTGCATCCTGTTTGCTGGAACGCTGCTTCTGCTAAAATTTTATCCATATTTGCCTTGTCGATTACCTTATAAACACCTATATTTACCAGTTCCGTTCTCAAAAAGTCAGCAACGATTGAACCATCCATAGCAGAGACATTTTTACCGGCAAAATCAGCAACAGCAATATTTATCTGAACAGTTGATCTTTCGACAGCCGGCTTTGTAATTACAGGGGGTATTTCAACCTCTGGCGGCGGCACGGGTTTAACTTCCGGTTCCGTCTTTCTTGGTTCTTCGACACGTCTCTGGGGTACTTCTCTTCTTTCAGCAAATTCTCCTTTAGATGGGCCGATCCCGAATGAAACTCCTATTCTGTGCGTATTTCCTAAATCGCCATAATTTAAAAATGCATAATCAATATTTGAATCTCCCAGTTTTATACCAAGCCCTGCCGCCATCCCGCCAAAGTCTTGATCGGACTTGTACCCCGACCTTAAACTGATAATTTTTGCCAGTTGAATTTCACCGCCGACACTAAACCCGCTCTCCTTTCTTACCAACTGTCTGTCGGATTCACATGATAATGTAAATCCCTTGTAAACTAAAGCAACCCCGGTTTTTAATGTCCTCGGCATCTGGACATCGGTTTCGCCGCCTTTAAGATTCTTTAGATTTAAGCTGGAAATTCCAAGCCTTAAAATTCCCAACCGAAACATCATGCCCAAATCAATAGGTAGATAGCTGACAGAATAGTCATCTATTGATTCTGAATAATACTTAAGAGTGGTTCCAAAAGAAAAATTATTGACCCCGGCTGAAATTGTCAGAGGTAGTATAAATCCGCTGTATCTGAAACTCTTCCCAGTGCTGTCTCCGAAAGAATCGTAAATTGGTTCGCTCTTCATATAGATATATGACGGCGTGATGGCAATTGCACCGAAATCCGGAGCAAAAACTATTCCCATCGACTCGGAATTAAAATCCTGAATATAGCTATGATGTGCAAAAGAAATCGCACCCTTGTCCATAAATGAAATCCCGGCAGGATTGTAGTATACACCGAACGGTTCGTCGGATAAGGCGGTAAAACTTTCCGCCATCCCTCCCGCCCTTACTGACGGAGGTATTTCAAGAAGCCCGGCACCGCTTTGCTTGGCATAAAGGCAATTACAAATTATGAATTGCAAAAGGAAAATTGTAAATAGCAAATTCCAAATTCCAAATTTTTTCAATCTACAATCTGTAATCTGTAATATGTAATTGATTTTATTCATCTTTTTACCCCGATTTTTCTTGTTTCTTTTCCACCAGGGTATTGATAATGCAAAAGGTAGATACCTATTGGGACAACATCCCCGTTCTCGTCTTTGCCATCCCAGTCCTTCTGATAATTACCTGAAACAAAATTATCATTAACCAAACTTCTTACCAATCGCCCTCTTAAATCATAAATTTTAATTGTAACTATTCCTGATGAAGGCACTGAAAATCCCACCTTACAGGTGCCGCCTTTTGATGGTTTAAAAAGATTATCCCCCATAGTTGTCTTGTAATTTCCCTGTTTCTGGCTCAACGGAAGATTCTGGAACAGCCATTTAGCTAAAAAGATATCACTGGCACCGGCAGTTGTATTACCATCAAGGCTGCCGCCTGTCTCCCCTGTAACATAAATATTGCCTGAACCATCAACTGTTACTTCATATCCGGCATCAGCACTATCAGTCCCGAGTTGCTTTGTCCATATCTTTGTCCCGTTAGGATTGTATTTTACTAAGAAAATATCATTACTGCCGGCATTAGTATTTCCATCAATGCCGCCATTTGTATAGCCGGTAACATAAATATTACCTGAAGTGTCTACGGTTACTCCCAAACCCTCATCATTACTACTGGTTCCGAGTTGCCTTGTCCATTGCTTTGTCCCGCTGGAGTTATATTTTAATAAGAAAATATCACTGCCTCCGGCAGTTTTGTTGCTGTCAAGTCCGCCATAAGTTGTCCCTGTAACATAAATATTACCGGAACTATCTATAGCCACTCCTTCACCACGGTCATCACTACTGGTTCCGAGTTGCTTTGTCCATTGCTTCGTACCGTCAGGGCTGTATTTTAGTAAGAAAATGTCATAACTGCCGGAATTGGTATTACCGTCAAGACGACCGCCGGTTCCACCGGTAACATAAATATTACCAGAACTATCTAAAGCTACTCCGGCACCCCAGTCATAGTTAGAAGTTCCGAGTAGTTCAGTCCATTGCTTTGTCCCGTCAGGACTGTATTTTACTAAAAAAATATCATCATTGCCTGCGTTAGTTTTGCCGTCAAGACGACCGTAAGTCCAGCCGGTAACGTAAATATTACCTGAACCGTCCACTGCTGCTCCATAACCGACATCGTTACTGCTGGTTCCGAATTGCCTTGTCCATTGCTTTGTCCCATTAGCGCTGTATTTTACTAAGAAAATATCGTCACCGCCGGCGCTGGTATTACCGTCAAGTCCGCCGGTGGTATCCCCTGTAACATAAATATTACCTGAGCCATATACGGCTATTCCATTTCCATAATCAGTAGTGCTGGTTCCGAGCTGCTTTGTCCATTGCTTTGTCCCAATGGAGTCATATTTTGATAAGAACATATCCCAGCCGCCGGCACCGGTATTTCCGTCAAGACCGCCTTTGGTCCCCCCTGTAATAAAAATATTCCCAGAATCGTCTACCACTGTTCCATTACCATAATCATCACTGCCGGTCCCGAGTTGCTTCGTCCATTGTAAAGAGTTCCTATCTGCCAGTTTAAAATTGAGTGTATCGGTTGAACCGGTAAGAACGGAAATAGATGATGTCATTATTATATAACCGGTTGCTGAGGCACGGATATTGTAGGTAGCAGTGTCGAGTGTTATTGAGTAGTTGCCGTTTGAATCCGTAGTTACATTCTTAACTATTGACCACTGAGCGCTAAGCACTTCAACTGTTGCCCCGTTTAGCGGTGTTGTGCCGTCGGATTTTGTTACCTTGCCGGAAAATGTACCTGTTGCCGAAGCGTATGCTGACAGAGAAAAGTTCACGGTTGTGGTGGCGCCTGTGGTAACCGTATAACCTGTTTTTGTCTGTGTAGTATAGCCGTATGAACTCGCTCTGATATCATATGTCCCTGTTGAAAGCATCATTGAATAATTACCTGATGAATCTGCAGCGGTTTGATTTACCGCGCTTGTTCCCTGTATCGCTTCAATTATTGCCCCGCTAATTGCTGTTGTGCCGTCCGATTTTGTGATTTGTCCGGCAATTGTGCCTGTATAAGTACTCGTGAATACATCAGGGGCATCTATTGAAATTGCAGGTGTCCCTGTTGCTGAAGCATTATAGACATCGTATGCATCAAAATAATATGTGTAGTTAGTGCCTGCAGAAAGAGTCCTTGTAGAAGTATAAATTGCTCCTGTGCTGTTGGCTCCTGAAGCATAACTCATTGTAAAAGGGCTGCTTGTTATTTCTGTTCCGCCTTTTTTGATATGAAGTTTCGGATACCCGCTTGCAGGAGCGTCATTATCAACATCGGTATATTTAACGCGATAAACGAATACCGTAGTAGTTGAACCTGTTGCCGGGTCTAATCCGTCGGAAGTGTAATTTGCCTCGCCTGTCCAGGAAAGAGTAGGGGAAGTTTCGGAACGATATTTTATTAAAAAGATGTCTTCATTACCGGCACTGGTATTGCCGTCAAGCCCGCTACTTGTAAACCCTGCTACATAAATGTTTCCTGAACTGTCGGTTGCTACTCCTTGACCCGTATCACTACTCGATGTCCCCAGTTGTTTTGTCCATTGTTTATTGCCGTTTGTGTCATATTTTGTTAAAAAGATATCATTATTACCGGCATTTGTGTTGCCGTCAATGCCGCCATAGGTCTCTCCTGTAACATAAATATTTCCTGATGAATTCGCTACTCCATAGCCATAATCATCCAGACTTGTTCCAAGTTGTTTTGTCCAGATTTTATTTCCTA
>Ga0315268_10001943_pt1 | contig 23684 bp, 27 predicted proteins | sample C1_top_MG_FD_204535 | JGI IMG/M metagenome (GOLD analysis project Ga0315268, IMG submission 204535) | Sediment microbial communities from Yellowstone Lake, YNP, Wyoming, USA - C1_top | ecosystem: Environmental > Aquatic > Freshwater > Lake > Sediment | place: USA: Wyoming | collected 2017-08-01 | reverse complement strand
ACCTAAATACTCTATCCATGAAGCAACCCATTGAGCTTCCTTTTCTGTGAATTCATTCAAGTTTTCCTTGAGCTCCTTGAAGTTCTTTATCGCTTTCTCCCCGCGATAGTACGGGTTCTTCCCCATAGGCGAGAAAAGCTTTGCAGCAATCCCGACAAGCTCCCCTCCCTTTCCAATAATAGGCTTGGGCTCTCCTTTGCTCATCCACCTTCTTTCCATCTTTATCACCTACCTTTTTACCATACGCTTCTTCTTTGTGAGAAGTACATTAAATATATTACTTGGAATATTTGGAAAAATGTTCCAGCATTATAAAAATCTAAATCAGTAGGATTTTATTTCTGGATAATCCCTCTCATGTTTTCAGCAGCGTCTTCTGGTTGAACGGTGTTGATGTACATGGCCAAACTTTTTTCAAATCCGGCCCAAATCGCGATTTTGGGGTAGACCTCGATGTGCCAATGATAATGCTCAAAAATTCCTTGGGTGGGCGCGATGTGAAAACCGAAGTTGTAAGGTGGATCATTTAGGAGGTTTCTTAGCCCGCCCAAACTCACCTTCAGGGCCTCCGCCAGATCGCTCTTTTGCTCATTTGTCATGTCCAAAGGCGTCGGTTGATGGATTTTGGGGAATATCCAAAACTCGTACGGATTAATGCTGGCCCAAGGTGCAAAAACAAGGAAGCTCTTGTTTTGCCAGATGAATCGTGGGCCTTCGGATTCCTTTTTTATAATATCACAAAATACACACACCTTTTTTTCGCGCCAAATTTTTTCTGAGGCATCGAGCTCTTCTTTGATAGTCCTTGGGATCATAGGGGTCGCTGCCAATTGCATGTGCGGATGGGACAGTGAAGCTCCAGCATCGATTCCATGATTTCGGAAGATCAGGGTAAACTTCACGTATGGATCCCGCGAAAAATCTCTTGCACGATCAAGTGCCGCATCGATCGCATAGATCAGCTGCGAAATTCGTGCGACCCCGGGATGCTCGTCATGATTTGGCGATTCAACTAGGATTTCGTGATGACCAAATGCATCCATCCGGGTAAACTCCGCTTTAACTTCCGGCATCTTCATTTCAGCCGGCGGGGGCGAAAGCGCCGGATAAAGATTAGGGAAACACCTAACCACCCATTTTTTATGCACCGTTCCGGCCTCGTCCTTCTCCTTTTTGATGCCTAAATCGGTTTGAACGTACACCAAGGTCGCAGGTGGGGTCATGTGCTCGTTCCCGGAGCAAAAAGGACAAGTGCCCACTTTTTTTTCTTCGCTCTTTTTTACCATATCGTAAGGTCGCTTCTTTCTCTGAGGGGAGATGATGGCCCATCGGTCGAGCAGGTAGTCCTTCCTTATTTCGTTTGTGGACATGGATCTCCCCTCCAAGTGTAATCAATCGAATTATTTACCTTTTCCAACCGGATTTTTTATTAACGTTGGCTTGCCACCGCGCTCAACCAAAAGTCTTGCGAACCCGCTTCTTTTCATGCTCTCATAATCATGGCCGGCGTCCGAAGGATAGACGGCCAAAAAAACCATCTTCCCCCTGCCGGTATTGATCGACCTGTGAGCCCATCGCGGCGGAATGTACACAACACCGCCCGCCTTGAGGGGCAGAGAGGCCACCCTTCCATCACGCGTCTGCAGGAGAATAATACCATCACCTTTGAGTCCGACGTACACCTCGCTCGTGGGCTCCTTGGCGTGAAAGTGCCCCTTTGTGAAATAGTATTCCCGGCCTACTTTTCCAGGGTGTAGCACTGTGCAGGCTAGGCTGAACAAACCCTTGGATGGGATTTGAGGGATCTCGTACACTTCATAGATAATCGGATTCTTGCCTCGGGCCAGTAATCCCTCAACGAGCTCGTCATCCGAGAAAAATCCGCGCAGATCGCTCAGGCGGCGCACCTGCTTGTCCTCATAGTGGTCCGGAATCCCAGTCTTTGGGTCGAGGTCGACTTGAAATGGTTTGGGTCCTTCAGACATTTCCATCGTACCTAGTTCTAATCTAAAGTTAAATATTCTATTGCCTTTCTTCCTCAATCAAGCAAATTCAAAAGATTTACAGAAATATCCTAAAAATCTTTGGAATTTAGAATGCATAATGTATATACGAGCGATACATAAAGCATAACTATACATATTTGGATGTAACTCCTTGGACATTTAAGGTGTAATACTTGAAAGAAGCTTTACCCACCTGGGCCAAAGAAATCCAAAGGGGCTACCTTAAGCTGTTTGTCTTGATGTTGCTTAGCAAAAAGCCTCTTCACGGGTACGAGATCATGGATAACGTAGAGGGACTAACCCTCGGTTTTTGGAGACCAACCGCTGGAGGAGTCTATCCCATTTTAAAAAAGATGGAGGCAAGCGGTCTGGTAAAAGGTAGATGGCAAAAAGTTCGAGGTAAACGTAGAAAGATTTACAACATAACTCCCGAAGGAAAAAATATAATAAGCAGGGCTTTGGAAAAACAAAAAATAATAACCGACGCAATAAGGCGTCTGCATTCAGAATTCGCATTTGAATTTCTCGATATTTCGCCCTCTAAAATTCCAAAGTTTCCTTCACCGCATCAATTTTTCTCCTTTGGACAAGATGAACCCCTTGAGGAAAAAGTTAAACGTCTGAAATATGCGAAGAGCCGCATTGAGGAAGCAATTAATAGAATGGAAACCCATCTGAAGAAGGTCGATCAGAACCTTACCGAACTTCAGAAGACGAAAACCCAGCCACGGGCTCGTGCGAAATGAGGCAATTATTTCGAGGTGTATTAAGTGGTAAAAAATATGATTGAAGTAAAAAACTTAACAAAAGAATTCAACGGGGTCACAGCAGTGAATCACGTTTCCTTTGGTGTAAAGGAAGGCGAGATATTCGGCCTGTTGGGACCCAACGGCGCTGGTAAATCCACGACAATAAGGGTGCTTTGCACGCTAACCAGGCCGACGGAAGGCACCGCCACGATTGGTGGTCACGACATTGTGAAAGATGGTAGCAAGGTAAGAGAACTCGTTGGGTTGGTATCTGAAAAGATGATCATGTACGACAGATTGACCGCTAAGGAGAATCTAAAGTTTTTCGGAAAATTGTACAATATTCCAAATGACGTTCTGAATAGTAGGATCAAGGAAATGCTTGAACTCGTCCATATGGAGAAATGGCAAAACAAACAGGTGGGAACGTACTCGACCGGCATGAAACAGAGAATCAACATAATAAGAGCACTCCTCAACATGCCTGAGGTATTGTTTTTGGATGAGCCCACGCTCGGTCTGGACCCGCAATCGAGTACCGAGATCCGTGAGTTCATACGGAAAATTAACCAGGAGAGGAAGATAACGATAATTCTCACAACTCACATGATGTTGGAAGCAGACATGTTATGCGATCGAATTGGTATCATGGACTATGGAAAGATAATCGCCCTCGACACCTCATTTAATTTGAAAAAGATGGTTAACGGCGGAAATACCTTTGAATTAAACATTTCTAATCTCAATAATCAGCTGCTATCACTGATAAAATCGCTGGGGTCTGTTAAATCCGTCGTTAGGGAGAGCGAGACGCGCGTCAAAGTCCGCGCTGAGGGAGCTGGAGCATTTGATGATATAGTCGACGCAATTAGAGCAAAAAATGGAGAAATACTATCAATAAACAGCCTCGACCCAACGCTTGAAGACGTATTTTTGCACCTTACCGGGCATGAGGTGAGAGAGCAAGTATCCGAGAGAGTTGAGTCTGGATTCAACCATATGAGAGAAGTGAAGCCGAGGATAAGGTGACATCATGGGCGCAAAGAGGATGGTTTCCCATAGTTTGTGGATTGCTTGGAAGGATCTGTTAGAACTCACCAGGGTTAGAATGTTGTTGGTGTTGCTAGTTCTGATGCCACTCTTCATGATGTTGATGGTCGGTTACATATTTCCAAGCAGCGGCTCAATCAATCACTTGCCAGTTGGATTGGTAGACTTAGATACGGGGAATGATAATTCTGCAGGCCACACATTCGTGTTGCAATTGGAGGCGATAAACAACCAAACTGGCATGATGGACCTCAGCAGTGCCACCAGTTTCGCTGACATAAAAACAAAAATCCAAAACGGTGACATTTACGGAGGCATAATCATACCAGAAAATTTCTCATCAAGTTTTATGACAGGTAAACAGGCGACCATAACAATAATCACGGACCAATCCAACCCGCAAATCTCACAAATGATGCAAGGTGTTTTGACACAGACGATCGACCAGATGGGCGTCTTGCTAGCTGAAAACAGAGTCATTAACAATACATCCATCGGAGCTGATAACGCATTAGCAATAGTAAAACCCTATGACGTTGAAACAAAGGGGATCGTGCCGGGAAATCCGAATTACTTCCAGTTTGTGGCACCGGGGATAATAGCGATGGTGGTAATGATGTCCTTGATGACGGCACTGCCCCGTGCCATCTCCCATGAGAAAGAGGTGGGTACTCTGGACGGTATGATGGCAGCGCCTGTCAATAGGCTGTCGATACTGCTCGGAAAGACGATTGCCCAGATGGTCAGGGGGATGCTCCAAGGAGTTATCATACTCGTATTGGCAGTGACTCTCTTCGGCGTCACGATTTACGGAAGCGTACCACTGATCTTCGCATTGTTATTGCTAGGGGTATTCAGCTTCGTGGGCTTGGGCATTGTGATTACATCATTCGCGAAAAATGAGGAAACGGCGGCCATGATGATGATGACAATTATGTTCCCCATGATGTTCTTGAGCGGGGTATTCTTTCCGATACAACAGATGCCTTGGTTCATGCAGGACATCTCAAAGGTGCTTCCATTAACGTACGCGACAAGAGCTTTGAGAAAGGTCATGACGCTTGGAGCCGGGATACCGGCCATAGCTACCGAGTTGGCTGTGTTAATAGGATTCGGAGCGGTGATGATACTTATCGCGGTACCGGTCTTCAGGAGAGCTATGACTAGGTAGGGGTTCAAAATAGGTGCAGGTGTTGGTCTACTCTAACCTAGTGTCTGAGTGGATATCCCAGAATAATCCTGTGGTGCGGAGGAGGGGATTTGAACCCCTGACAATCGGATATCCGCCCAGGACTTCAGTTTTGCCCCCTATGAAACATTTCAATAGGGTCCGACACTCTCCCAGGCTGAGTTACCTCCGCACAAAGAAATTATCCTCTCTTCGGGTTAAAACCAATTTCGCTTCACAAAATTTATTTGGCTCGACTCTGACAATCAGCGGGAACATCGATGAGAAAACAGGGTAAGCGCGTCGAGCACATTGAAGTCAGAGGAGACATGACCGTCGACGAGCTCGTGCGCGAGTTCGGCAAGTCGGGCGTGTTCAGCGCGGGGCGAGTTGCGGAGGCATGCGACATCTTTTACGAGATGGTGTCTCGCAAGGGTGTCACGAAGTATCTAGGCTTGGCGGGAGCTCTGGTGCCTTGTGGAATGCGGCAGATCATCACCGACCTCATACAGGACAGGATGGTAGATGTGCTCGTGACAACTGGCGCGAACATGGTCCACGACATGATAGAAGCGTTCGGGGCAGCGCACTACAAGGGTAGCGCGACAGTCGATGATTCAGAGCTATGCAGGCGACAGATAGACAGGATCTACGATGTCTTCCTCCACGAGAAGGACTTCGTTAAGTACGATGAACTCTTTGTGAAAATGCTCGAGGACATACCTTCGAGGCAGATGTCCATACGCGAGTTCTTGTACGAGATAGGCAAACGCATCGAGGACCCAAACTCGATACTGCGGACGGCCGCGGAGAAGAAAGTCCCCATATTCTGCCCTGCGGTGGCTGATTCGGCGATAGGTCTGGACGTCTGGCGGTTCATGTCCAAGCACAATCCGAACTTGTCGGTCAACGCATTCTCCGATTTAGACGATTTCATGAACATCGTGCAGAAGGCGGATCGGAACGGCGCGATACTGCTTGGCGGAGGGGTGCCGAAGAACTTCATACTCCAAGCGATGATAACAATCAAGCGGGGAGGCTACGATTACGCCGTGCAGGTAACGATGGACAGGCCTGAGCCAGGGGGCCTCAGCGGCGCCACGCTCGAAGAGGCTAAATCTTGGGGCAAGGTCAAGGGACGAGCCAGGTCAGTTCAAGTCATCGGTGATGCCAGCGTGATCTTCCCACTTATGGTCGCTGCTGTAAGGGAAAGGCTGGCGAAGAGAAAGCGGTAGAAATAAAAAAAATTACAAATGGCGGGCCCGCCGGGATTCGAACCCGGGCTGCCGGCTCACTGCCCGATGACCGCAGGCCAGTGTCCTATCCAAGCTAGACTACGGGCCCCAACAAACATATAGCGGTTATCATAAAATAAAAAGTGGCACGACGGCAAAAGCGTTAAATTCAGTCCTTGTAAAGATAGTGGGATAAAAATGGCTAATATCTGTACCTCATGCAACCGAGAGATAGCCCAGGGCGAGCGAGGGGTTAGATTCCAGTGTCCGAGCTGCAGCAACTTATTGATATGGCGATGCGAGAAGTGCAGGAGGCTCACCAACCCCTACGTCTGCCCCCAATGCGGCTTCAGGGGCCCGTAGGTGATTAAGTGGCGGAAGTGGCGGTCACAGTCCTTCTGATGCCTGAGAGCTCAGATGTCGACCTCGATCGCGTCGAAACAGATGTAAAAGCAAAGGTCAAGGTTCACTCAATTGAGAGGGAGCCGATTGCATTCGGCCTCAAGGCGCTGCGGATAATTGCTGTCGTCCCAGACGCAGCGGGTGGAACAGATCCCCTTGAGGAGGTGCTCTCTAGCATCCCCGGCGTGGGCAATGTTCAGGTAGTCGATGTTCGCAGGCTCCTGTGAGGTCTTTTTATGCCCGGTAGGCGAGGACCGGTAATACTTGGCAAGTTCGGGATAGGCTGGTGCATAAGTTGCAACCTGCCTCTGCTCGGAAAAACATGCGATAGGTGCGGTTCACAAGCGGTTGCTGTGGCACTTACACCCCCAGGAGATGCCAGGCCCGCGTTCGATGGCGACATCGAGCTCCTACGCTTAGTCACGACTCAACAATTCGGGCTCAAGGCATCCGAGGAACTATTTCCGCACGACAAATTGATCGTGCTCAACAGGGTGCCAGCTCTGGACAGGGCAGACGAAGTTATCTTAGATGGCTTTGTGATTGGCCTTTTCCGTTTCGATCCTTCCAGGCTAATTCTCGAGTTCGTCCCTAAGCTTGAAGGCGCTCGTCGGATAGCCCGCGCCGGAGGCAAGAAGTGGATACACGTCGACGAAGGTGCTGTCCAACCGATCATTGGTGGTTCTAGCGTGCTTGCACCTGGCGTTACCGGTGTAGAACCTGATATCAAGGTTGATGAAGAAGTCTACGTCCTCAACCCTGAAGGCCAGGTGATTGCGGTCGGAAGATCCAGGATGAGCGCCCGCCAGATCTTGGATGAGCGCCATGGCATGGCTGTGAAGGTTCGCCAGAGCGATAGTCCGATAGATCCACAGATATTGACTGGAGGACAAAATTGGCAGGATGCGGTCGATGCAAATCGCTCGACCATTAAAAGTTATGAGGCGCGGGTTAAGAGGCTCGTACAAGAGATCGTGCGAGAAAATCCAACTAAGCCCTGCACTGTGGCGTTCTCAGGCGGTAAGGATAGCCTCACCACATTGCTTCTCGTAAAGGATGTGGTCGCGGACCCGAAGGTGCTGTTCGTTGATACCGGTCTAGAATTTCCTGAAACGGTTGAACACACCAAGGAAATCGCGAAGAGGCTGGGCTTGGAGCTCGTGATCGAGTCGGCAGGAGATGCCTTCTGGCGGGGCTTCGAGCATTTCGGCCCGCCAGGGCGGGACTACCGCTGGTGCTGCAAGACATGCAAGCTTGGTCCCACCGCGAAGCTCATAAGGGAGCGGTTTTCGGACGGCTGCACCACATTTCTGGGTCAGCGAAAGTACGAATCCGACCAGAGATATCACCAGCCCCAAGTATGGGAAAACCCCTGGGTGCCCGGTCAGATAGGTGTGAGCCCGATCAAGGACTGGACGGCCATGCACGTCTGGTTGTATCTCCTTTCCCGCGGCATCGAGTTCAACTCGTTGTATAAAAAAGGACTGGAGCGCATAGGCTGCTGGCTCTGCCCTGCATCCGAACTTTGGGAGTTCAAATTCATCGAGCGAGAGCATCCAGAGCTCTGGCTCAAGTGGCGGGAGGCGGTTCGCGAATGGGCGCACGGGATGGGTTATTCAGATGCCTGGCTAGAGCACGGTCTCTGGCGCTGGCAGGAGTTGCCTAGCGGACAGATGAAGTTGGCCGAGGAGCTTGGCATAAAACTCAAGCCAGTGTCGAAAAACGTCGAGGCGATGAGCTACGAGCTTGCAGCCGGCTATAGCCCATGCACCGATGGTAGAACATCAATCGAGGGAAGCTTCAACTGCTCGCTAGATATAGAGCAGATTGCGAACATGCTCAGCACGTTGGGAGAGGTAAAACTCTCGCAAAAACTCGGGATCGCCAAAGTTGACATGCGCGGTGCGGACGCGAGCGTCTATTGCACGGGTAAATTTAGGGTTATCGCACGGGACGAAAAAAATGTCATGCAAAACGTCGATCGGCTGGTGAAGGCAATCATCCGCTCGGAGCGATGCGTGGGATGCGGCATCTGCGTGAGCAGGTGTTCGGAGGAAGCGATCTCGCTAGTCGACGGGCATGCACGGATCGGCGAAAAATGCACGGGTTGTTTCACATGTTACGAATATTGCCCAGCATTATTTTTCAGATAGTCCTTTAGGTAGAATTGACCATCTCCTTGTAGGAAATTAAATGAGATTTAAGGACCCGTCAGAGTGGATCACAACCGTTTCCATCTTAGTGACAACTGTCATGGGAGCGGTCTTATTACTAGCGGGTTTTATCTTCGGCAGCGTAGCATTCATCGCCGCAGGCACGGGTAACCTCTCTGATACCGTCACATCAATAGGCGTCCTTGTGGGTCTACGCGTTTCCAAGCGCCCGCCCGACGCGAGCCACCATTACGGTCACCGTCAAGCCGAAACTTTGGCTTCAATTGCCCTAGCCGGTGCATTATTCATAGCGGGCATCCGGGTCGCGTACTCGGCCGCGGAACGGCTCTACTAGGGCGGGGCAGTTCAGGCAACAACCGAGCTCTTCTTGCTAGTGGTTCTGGCGATTTTCGTGTTGGGGGCCCTCGCTAACAAAAAAATTCGCATTGGTAGGCAAATGAGAAACCTCTCAGTCGTCGCCGATGGATATGAGACGCTGGCCGACGTCGCCTCGGCATTCGCGGTCCTAGCTGGGCTAATATTTGTGAGACAGGGGTTCCCTAAGGCGGACCCGATCGTCGCCTTGGGTATATCTGTGCTCATAACATGGTGGAGCCTTAGGATTGGGCGTGACGCTTTTAACATCCTCATGGGGGCGAGCCCGGGACCTGAGGTCATGTCCGACATCAGGAATGTCTGTAGAAGCGTTCCGGGGGTGCTGGACTGCCACAGGGCCCGCGCCAGGCTCGTTGGTTCTCGAATACTCGCGGACATTCACGTGCTCGTAGACCCAGAGATGAGCATCGGGGACGCCCATGAGATAGCGACGCAGGTCGAGCGACGCCTGAAGGCAAAGGTCAAAGGGCTGAGCTCCGTGGTAGTACACGTAGAGCCGCATAGTAAAAGGAAGTCACGTGTTTGAGACCGTAGACAGGTTCTGACAATAGCTCGTAAATTTGTAGGCTGTTGTCAGATTATGATGGGTTAAAAAAGTTTAATATTAAGAAAATCAATCTCCTAGGGGAAGGTTGATGTCAAAAGTTTACACGGTAACTTCTGGAAAAGGCGGTGTGGGCAAAACCACCATCGCAGTAAACTTGGGCGTCAGCTTGAGCCGCATGCGAAAGAAAACTATCGTGGTCGATGCTGATCTGGCGATGGGTAGTGTAGCCACGATATTGGGATTGGACGAAACCCCGGTAACGCTGCACGAAGTTCTCGCGGGAAAGGGGTCCATCGAGAAGGCGTCATATCAGACCCAGGGCGTGAATGTTTTACCCTCTGGCCATACCATCATGGGGTTCCTGAAATCAAACCCAAAGAAGCTAAAGGGAGTCATCAACAAACTCACCAAGAAATATGATTATGTCATCATCGACAGCCCTCCTGGCTTGAACAAATATAGCTTGATACCATTGAAGGTTGCAGACGAGGTTCTGCTGGTTGTTACTCCCGACCATCCAGCTGTTCAGGCTACAGCCAAGTTACGAAGCGTCATAGATGTTGTTAACGTGAACGTAAGGGGTGTAGTCGTGAACAGATCCAAAAAACCTTCATTTCTCGCTGGACTAATGGGGCTAAAAAAACCATAAGCAATGAAAACATTGAGCACAGGCTGAAAACCAAAATTTTGGAAACCATTCCCGAGGATTCCGCGGTCATCGAATCCATGAACATGAAAAAATCAGTTGTGGTATACAAGCCGAAGAGCCCCGCCTCAAAGGCCATAGACGCGCTTGCAAAACGCCTCTCCAAGTGAGGTAAAATTTTAGATGGTCGTGAGTATGGCCGCGAAAGGGGTCGAACACAAAGTTAAAAAAAGCCCCAAAATCGCTGCTAAAAAGCATAGGCGCGAAGTTAAGGTGAAACCTGAAATAGCCGGGGAAGGGCTTAAAGTAATGCCAACAGGGATAGCCGCCCTCGATGGACCTATAGGGGGCGGTTTTCCGGCAGGATCTCTCGTGGTATTGATGGGGGAGGTCGGCTCCGGCAACAGTGAATTTGCCATGACGTCTTCTGTCATGTTGGCGGCAACAAAATCTGGGGTCATCAATCCTCCATCGGGAAATAACATTGTGCTTCCGAAGGAAATCTGGTGGGTCACGTTCATCCGCCCGCAGTCGGATTTAATGGATGAGATGTCACTAAGTTTCGACAGCGACCTTTACGAGCTATTCAACAAACAGTCCAACTTCAAGGATCTTTCCGAGGGATATTTCGCAACTTCCTCTGTACCCCTTGAGTGGGTGTCTGAGAGGTTGGCAGGAAAAAGAAGGGAGGATGTGCTTGCGTCTTTCGGGAGCACGCTTGCGGGGGTTTACAGGCTTTCTGAAAAGCCAAGCTCAAAACCGAAGGGCATATTGACATCGCTGGCAGATTTTCTAACTGAACACGGCCCAAACAACATTGTGATACTGCACACCTTGACGGACCTTGCAATGCTTTACTCGGATTCTGACGCGAGATGGTACGAATTCATGATGTTCCTGCGCGGGCTGCAGAGAGCGACAAAAAAATGGGGCGGCCTTATATATGCAACCCTCGACGCCGAGCTGCTCGGTAAACACAGGGAGCAAGAGATAGCGTCCTGCGTTGATGGTGTGTTGGCGTTCGAGTGGGTGCAGGCTGGGCCGGCCGAGCGGAGACGCATCTTGTACTTGAAGAAATTCAGGCGCCTGCTATCATCCCACGGGGGTGGAGGGGTCATGAGGTTCAACGTGAGCATCACGCCTTCAGTCGGTCTGCAGGTCGCCAAGCCCGAGTTGATCGAGGGATTGAAGGGAGCTTGATCTCGGTTACTTTCTTTTTTCCAGAAAACATTCTTTTAAAATTTGATCTCACGGTTAAAGGTGTATAACAATAATTTTCAAAGTGTATTGGTGTTTAACACAATTTCACGAAAGTAATTTGACTTGGCTGGGGGCGACTGGTTAGAAAAATTTCGGCGCGCCCTTGATGGAAGCGATCGCAAGCTTGATTGTGTTCTCGACATCCATCAGGTTTACCACGGAAAATGGGGTGTGTATGTATCGGGTGGGGATCGAAATAACACCGCTTGGGATGCCCCCTTTCGTCAAGGCTATTTTCCCCGCGTCCGTACCACCCCGTAGCCCACCCTCGAGTTGGAACGGGATTTTACTTTCTTCTGCTGCGCTCCTCAGGAGCTTAAGCACTTGGGGATGTGTGATCAAGCTTGCATCGGCGACCGTGAGCGAAGGTCCATTCCCGGTCTTAATGGGCGCCTCCACCTCCTTGATTCCCGGCACATCGCCAGCGATAGTAACGTCTATGGCGATTCCGAGGTCTGGGGCCAATTGGAAAGCCGCGGTGGTCGCCCCTCGCAACCCTACCTCCTCTTGAACAGTACCCACGGCGTATACAGTGGCATCGACCTTGGGTAGTCTGCGCATGGCTTCTACCAATACGGCGCAACCCACTCGATCGTCGAATGCTTTTCCCATCACCATCTCCTTGCCCATTCTGGTGAACTTCACATCGAAACTAACAGGATCACCAATCCTTACACCCATCTGCTCGACCTCTTCTTTTTTGCTCGCTCCGATGTCAATGTAGAGATCTTCCGCCTCGATGACTTTCTTCCTCTCCTCCTCCTTGAGTATGTGGGGAGGCTTGGACCCAATCACCCCGGGCAGAGATCCCGCGCGTGTATGGACCACAACTTTTTGGGATGCGAGGATTCGATCGCTGACTCCCCCGAGCTTCGTGAACTGGAGGAATCCATCCTTGGTTATGTTAATGACCATCAGCCCCACCTCATCCATGTGCGCAGCAAACATGATTTTTGGTGCACTCTTCTTGCCTTGCCTGATTCCAATAACATTCCCAAGCTTGTCTTCTTGGAGTTCGTCGACGTTCGGTTTTAGAAACTCTTTCATCAAAGCTCGGACTTCATCCTCACTTCCAGTGACCCCAGACGCGTTCGAAAGTTTCTCTAGGATATCTACCAATTCCATCAAATCCACCTGCCAGTGAAAATACTCTATGCTTTTTTGAGGATATTAATTAAAGCGACAGCGTTATTGTGCTCCTCGTCCTTTGCGGAATAAACTAGGGTAACAATTCCTTTTTCTTTTTCTGCTTGCTTTATTTTGCCGAGGAGTTCTTTCTTATCTCTCAACTCTTCTTTGTATTTGTTTTCAAATTCTTTCCATTTCCTTGAATCGTGGGCAAACCACTTTCGCAACTCGTCGCTGGGCGCGATGTTCCTCAACCACAGGTCAACTTTGGCTTTATCTTTCGATAACCCTCTCGGCCACAATTGGTCGACAAGAATTCTAAAACCATCCTCCTTAGTTGGCAGGTCATAAATTCTCTTTATTTTTATAATTTTATCACCACACCCATTAAAGTACTTATTACTTTTTGTATTCTTTAGATATATCACGTTTTCATGAGGTAAATTTCGGAAACCAATAATTCAAAACTGGCTTACATGGCAAAAAATCAGTTATTTGTGCGCCCACCTCATGGCCGCCGTTATCAGGAAGATGGTCATCCCCGACAAAACCGCCAAAGGCCCCGCTGGTAGGTTAAGCAAACTCGACAAGAGGACCCCTGCAGACGCGCTGGCCACTCCGAACGACCCGCTGAGGACAGAGTAACGGAACTTGTTATAGCTTATGTTTTTAGCCGCCGCGGCGGGAGTTACGACCAAAAAACCGACAAGCATTGTGCCTACTATTTTTATTCCAATGGAGACGACGAGGGACACTAGAATAAGGTAAAGTAGGTTGATCCGTGAAACATTGACGCGACTCGATGTTGCTAGCTCTTCAGAGATGATACTTAGGACGAGTCTGTTGTAGATGATTTTCGTGAGAATTATGGCCACAGCTGAAAAAATCACCGCCAGCACCGCGTCGGCAAGTACAACCTTCGTGATATCGCCGAAGAGCGCCTCGAGCAAATCCACTTCCGGTATGATCAGAATTCCTATCGCCAGGGCGAGCGTGAACATCGTTCCGACGAGAGTCTCGAAGGACAGCCTTGTGATCTTCCTAAGATACCAGATTGCCACCGCCGACCCAAACAGAAAGGCGAATGCCCCGATGAACGGGTAGAAGTTTAATAGTATGCCTATGGCGAGGCCGGGCAGGGCCACGTGGGACAGGGCGTCGCCAACCAGTGCCATCTTCTCCAAGATCATCAAAGAGCCAATATACCCAGCTGCGAAACCTGCCGTGACGGCTATCACCAAGCTGTAAAGTAGCGCGTACGCCGGCAAGCGATCACTCAACGTTGTAGGCTAAGCAGACCGGTTCGCCGAAGATCATCCGCTGCACTTTCAAATCGCCTATCTTCTTGGAATTGCTGAAGAATGTGACGCACCTGTTTAGAGCCAACATGTAGTCTGAGTAGTCCCTGATAATGTGGACGTCGTGCGAGATTAGAAGTATGGTTATCTCCCGCCGCTTTCTCAGTTCGTCGAGCATCTTGTAGATGGCTTCCACGCTGCCCAGGTCCACTCCCATCGTCGGCTCGTCGAAGAGGAGGACGTTGGGGTTGTCGATTATGGCCCAGGCGATTAGAACCCTTTGCAGCTGGCCGCCAGAAAGGACCCCGAGAGGCTTGTTCATGAAGTCTTTGGCCTCGAGTCCAACCGATTCTAGGGCCTCCTTCACGTTGGCTGAACTCTTGAACGCGAGAAATTCCTTGACAGAAATGGGTATGTCGCTTACGTACATTGTTTGCGGTACGTAGCCTATCTTTACTTGGTCGGTCCACTCAATTTTACCTGTGTGCGGTACGAGGTTGAGCAGCGTGCGGAAAAGTACAGTCTTACCTGCTCCGTTTGGGCCGACGATCGCCAAGGTTTTACCTTTTTTGAGTTTGAAGTTAATGTCCTCTAAGATGACCTGATCTTGTAACTTCACGCTTAGCTTCGATACCTGCAATATGTAGTCTTTTTCAACCATAATTAGCCGACCATTATTTTTTCATAAGAACCGCTTCTTGGCCAACATATCACATTAGTGCGATCTTTTTAAAGTATTATTGATTATTGTTATCAATAAGAAAAGGGATAACACATGGTAAAAAAATCGAGAAAAACGAGACAAAAGGAGTTCATCCAATCAGAGATAGATAATTATACATCACTTTTTACTGCGGAAGAATTGTTAGGTAAAGTAAGGAAAAAAGATGGCGGTATCGGAATTGCTACGGTCTACCGTTTTCTCAAAGATTTACGAAATAAGAGAGAGCTACATTCCTATGTCTGTGATAGACGGATGATATACTCTCGGCAGAAAAACAGTCATTGTCATTTTACTTGTCAGAAATGCGGGCAGGTGATACATTTCGATGTTGATAGGGTCGATTTTTTAAAAAGAAAAATCAGAGGGGATATTTGTCATTTCCAGATCGATGTCCATGGAATCTGTGACGAGTGTCTCCATAAAACAAAAACTTTATCTTAAAAAATCCAACCGATCGATCTCCATAGATTCATTTGGTTCTCTTTTAAAAAATGGTAAAATTTGTTGTGCAGTATCTAAGATTAAATATTGATGAAAAATAAACTTTTTAACGGGGTTCACCGATATAGGCAAGCGGGCGAGGTGGAGATTCAATGGAAGCTCTGCTCATAGGGTTTTTGCCAATCGGGGGAAAAAAGGAAAAGGCTGCATTCGAATTGCTAAGGCACAATGCTGAAGAAGTTTTGAATGTGGTGAAGAAGTTCGAGGAATTGATCATCGTCGAATTTTCTGAGCAGGATACGGCAAAGGGGGAAGCTTTGGGCAGAAAGTTGAGCGAGCTTGAGACATCTGCGGACAAGGGCAGAAGGAAATTCAGCGCCGCCCTGCAGGAGGGAGCTTTCCTGCCCGCGTTTAGGGGTAATCTGGCGAGACTAGCCGAGAAGCTTGATGATGTTGCGGACATGGCTGAGGAGGCCATGCGAGCGATCATGTTCAGGGAAAAAATCGTCCATATCCTCGCGAGGGCTGAAAAGAAAAAAAAGAGTTCAAAGGTTATCCGGGAAGGGCTGATCAAAATGGCCACACTGGCCACTAAAACAGTCGAAGCACTAAAAAACGCGGTAATTGCAACAACATCGGATATCGATGCCGCAAACCAGAAGGCGAATGAAGTAGAGGAACTTGAACACGAGTCGGACATACTGGAGCAGGGTTTGCTCACAGACCTCTATGACAATGAAAAATTATTCGATCCCATAAGCGTTGCACAATTAAAGGAAATAATCTATAAGATAGGTGATATCTCAGACCAAGCTGAAGATACTTCCGACATGATCCCAATAGTAGGCTACGCTTTTAGGCCCTAGATGCGCCTTGCGTTCCAGCTCTTACTTTTTCAATCCTTTTCTTTTTCTGAAAACTAAGTGCCTCAGCAGCGATCACAAATATCCAAATGAACGCAGCGCCAAACCAAGGATTGGAAATCCAACCGATCAATAACCCAATCAATACCGCCAAAACATATGTGATTTGCCAGTACTCAAGCGTCATCCCACTCACACCAACAAAATCAAAGATGTCAGGCTAAACGTGAGGATCAAAGATACGGTTGGGGTGGAAATCCACGCCATTACAATATCTCGCAACTTGTGTCTACCAACAGCTGCCATGCCCCCAATGAGACCAACTCCTGTTATCCCCCCAATAATGGCCTCTGTTGTCGACACCGGAAATCCAAATTGCGTAAACATATGAACCGTTAAAGCAGCGCCTAACTGAGCGGCAAATGCAGTCAAGGGTCCCAACGGCATTATGCCACTCCCCACAGTTGCCAATGTCTTGCGGCTATAGGTGAGCGACCCTATGGCAACGCCGATCGCACCTAACAAAGCCAATTTTTCCACGATGTTGGCAATGTTTAGGCCACTTGATACTGCGTACGCAGCGCCCATGGCCGTTCCTACATCATTGGCACCCATAGTATAAGCGACATAACATCCGCTCATTACAACAGATAAACCAAAAATCAGGTTCAATTTCTCCGGCGCTTTTACCCTTCTGATAGGTATTTCAAAGATTCGATAGATCAAAAAAGCAAAAAATGCCGCTGTAAAGGGAGTTAGAGCCCAAGCTCCGACTATCTTGACTAGTCTTAACCAGTTAACTTGAGCGGTTACAACTTTTGGGAACATACCCATCGCGAGACCTGCGCCGACAAGGGCCCCTATAATCGCTTGGTGGACCGAGACTGGATATCCTCGCTTCGTCTGGATTGTCACCCATAGTCCTGCGCTGACCATAGCGGCGGCGGCGACTTGGGGGAGGACGGAAAAAGGATTATTTCCAGTGATTATTTGCGTGCCCACGGGCTTCATGACCTTGTAGCCCTCGAGAGCGGCGCCCAAAGGGATGAAAACGATCATCAAGGTGATGGCCCTCCGATAAGATAGGACGTTGGCACCCACAGCCGTACCCATCGCGTTTCCGGTGTTGTTCGAGCCGATGTTCCATGCGACGTAAAAGCTGGCGAGCAAAGCGGCTAACGCGACAAGTTCAATCATGCCCTCTCACCTATGCCCGAATTAATGAGGTCATGTTTAAAACTGTTTGTGGAATCAGAGCTCGATTATCTCAGCGCTCAATCTGGACAAGTCGAGCACAGCCACGGTCTGACGCCCGCTGAGGTACCCGCAGACCTCCCCTGGATTCACCACGAGCGTTTTTCCCTCAATCACCTCAGCGCGATGAGTGTGTCCATGGACTACGGCGTCGAAGAGCCCGCCGTTCGCCAGCGAGTCGACGATAAGTTTGTGGGTGCCGTGCAGAAGCGCGATTTTTCTGCCTTCGAGCTCAAGTGCCGCAAAATCCCCGAGCGGTGCAATCCCAAGCTCACCGAACCTCAAACGCACTAATTCTCGGTCCCCCTCGTTGTTTCCCCAAACATAGTGCAACTTTGCCTTCAGTTCCTTGAATTTTGGAGCCACGAACGGCGAGACTAGATCACCCGCGTGGAGCACGTGCTCGACCCGCTCGCTGTTGAATAGTTTCACCGCCTTTTCCACTGCCTCAAGCCTGTCGTGCGTATCGGACATCATACCTATTTTCAAACCACCACCTCCCAAACTCATTGGCTAACTTTGTTTATAATGTAAAGAGAGGTGCCTTGCCCGGCCGAGTAAAGCAAATATTAGCCCTCGACAAAAGCATCTCGGGGTCGTGGGGTAGCTTGGTCTAGCCTCCCAGCTTCGCGACAACGCTGGATTGGGGTGCTGGAGACCCGAGAGGCCTATCTCGGCCCGGGAATTCAAATCTCGGCGACCCCACCAGTAAAAAATCATAAAATTATTGGCAATCAGACTATCTCCGATGCTGGTTTTGCCCCTATTCTATCAGGCGTTTTTTCATAAGGTTAATCGATAGGATCGCAAGGACTATTGAAACGATCAAAATCCATGCCAGGTTGTAGAGCTGAAGCCAACCAAGGCTTTTGAGGGTCAAACCTTGATTTAGGCTAACTAAATTAGCCAGAGGCAGCGCGGCTAGGGCTAGTATTTGCAACGCTTTTGGTAGCACAGAAAGCGGGAAAAAAGTGCCGCTGAATAACAGCATCGGAGTAATCAACAGAAAGGTTGGATAGTTCAGCGTATCTATGTTCGGTGATATCGCCGTGAAAATCATTCCCAAACTCGCAAAGAGAAAACCTCCAAGGAACGCGACCGGAAGGATCAAAAGTGCAAATGAAAAATCGACGAGACCGAAGGCAGAAACCACAAGTAGTATGATTGTACCGTTGATTAAACTCCTGGTAGCGCCCCACATTAGTTCGCCGGCTATAACATCCTCCAAGCTCAAGGGCGTGGCGATCATAGCGTCGAAGGTCTTCTGGTAATGCATACGGACGAACGAGCCGTAAGTGCACTCAAAGAACGCCGAGTTCATAATAGAGATGGAAACCAAGGCAGGAGCGATGAATCTTGTGTATTTTATAGTTAGGTTAAATATTTTTACCATACCAACTAAGGAACCAAGACCGAACCCCAGCGCGAACAGATAGAGCAGAGGCTCGAGGACAGGCGGTATAAAGTTGACCCTGTAGGTCTTGGTGAAGACATCTCTGTTCCTTTGCCAGTCTTTCAAAAAAAGTCTAGTAATCTTTGGCCGTTTGAAGGAGGAGAGAATTCCCATTCAATCACTCTATGAGCGCCCTACCCGTCAGCTTTAGAAAAACATCCTCTAGGGTCGCTTCCCTCGCAGCGACATTGGGTATCTTACAAACGCCGATCAGGGTGGGGACAACTTTTTTTGGTCTATCGGTGTAAATATAAACGGTATCCCCGACTATTTCATATCTTTCCTTTTTCATTTTCTTCAGGCATTCGATTACCTTAGGATCGTTGGCGGCCTCCACAACTGTTGACCCTGCATATTTTTTCACAAGTTCTGATGGAACACCTCGAGCCACGATTTTGCCATAGTTCATAATTACAATTCTGTCGCATAGTTGAGCAGCCTCCTCCATATAGTGAGTTGTTAAAACTATGGTGATGCCCTCCGACTTGAGGCTCTTGAGCTTGTCCCAAATCAGGTGTCTAGCTTGAGGGTCCAGCCCGACTGTTGGTTCATCCAAGATCAGTATTTGTGGATTGTTTATCAGCGCCCTGGCGATTATTAGGCGCCTTTTCATCCCTCCCGATAGCTTTTCTATGTTTACGTCCTTTTTGTCCCACAATTGCATGAACTCCAGAAGATTTTTCGCCCTAGCCTTAGCTTCCTCCTTCGGGATGTCGAAGTACCTGGAGTAGACCAGCAGATTTTTAAGAGTAGTGAAATCTTGGTCCAGGTTGAGCTCCTGTGGAGCCACGCCCAACATCCTCTTTATCTCAGTTTCGTGTCCTTCAACTTCCATTCCGGCTACTTCGATTCTGCCAGAAGTTTTCGGGGTGACGCATTGAATCATCTTCATCGTGGTCGTCTTCCCTGCACCGTTTGGACCGAGGAAGCCGAAGAGCTCGCCCTTTTCGATCTTGAAATCTATCCCGTCGACAGCCGCAAATTCGCCAAAGCGCTTGGTCAATCCTTCAGCTAAGATTGTCGGAGGCATGTTCACACCGTGATGATGGCTGGCAAATAAAACTTGCCTAACCCTTTAATTTTATAGTCCAGGCTATCAAACTTTCGAGCAATTCTCTTATTTTTTCTTTTAACTTTTTATCCGTTATTTTACCGTCTTTATCGATTTTTTCTTTTGCAAATGGGACCATGACCTCTGGATCGTTGACCGGATACATGTTCAGAGTAACGAATGTCTGCCTTAGATGATATTGAGATCTACTACCCCCGAACATCCCTGTAGATGCACTCATGATAGCGACAGGTTTGTTGTCAAAGGCATTATCCGGGTAAGGTCTTGAGGCCCAATCAATCGCATTTTTCAAAACGCCCGGTATAGAATAATTGTACTCCGGGGTGGCAATCAAAATCGCATCCGCTGCCCTGATTTTTTCCTTAAAATTCCCAACCTTCTCGGGAGGTTGATTTTCTAAATCTTGATTGAAAGGAGGGATTCCTTCGAGATCAAATATTTCAAGTTTGGCATTTTCTGGGCACAACTCCACGGCTGCGCGCAATATGAACTTATTAAAAGAGTTTTTTCGCAAACTACCCGCAAAACCAAGAATGGTAATCAACTTCTCCCTAGCCAAAAATCAGTATATTTGTTTAAAAATCTGGTGGTGTGGAAAGGCTTTTCGTGCGACAAAATTTTCCTGATTAAGTTCAAGATATTTAACAGTGCGTTTAGCGGTATCTTCAATAAAAAATAAAAGGCGGCATTTGCTACCGCCGATTCTCCAACATCACGATGTCAAAAAACACGGCGTAGTATTTTACTCCTTCGATCTTCCCTGGCGCGTAGGGCTGATATTTCAATTCAACCTTCAGATTCTTGCTGCCTCCACCCGGCACATAGAATTGATCTCCGTCCAGGTAATAGGTTCCATATTTTATCCAGACCTCTCCAAACTTCACATCGTTTTCCGAAGGCCCCTTACTACCGTCTGAGTCGAGGTAGAAGTTCCACTTGCCCTTATCGTACCTCTCGGCAAAAAGCGTCACAGATGAGTTGTCCTCGTAATCTATCCTTACTCCGACGTTGGCTATCCTAGACATGAGTTCAAAATCCCCTCGGTTGTTAACTTGCAAGCTTCCGCTGTCCGGAAAACCATCGCCATTGGAGTCGATGAGCTCGAGCCTGAGATTTGACGGGGCGGGGTGGTTTTCCACCTGCACCAGTGAATCGCCCGCTTCTCCGCGCATCTCGACCGAGGTGAGGTTCGAAAGAACAACTGCGGATACCGTGGCGGCGAGCAGACCGAACACTATGAACGGCAAATATGCTCTGACCCATTTCATATGATCCCGCCGACCTTTTGACTCGAGGTCGCATTTAAAGGAAAAACGAGGAAATGTCTGGAAAATTGATCGACGTACCTGAAAATATCCCCTTCTGGACATCGAGGGTAGCTACTTAAACTTGGATGACTCTGGTTGGGGTGATGATAAAATGCGAGCAATAATAAGCGGGTTATCCGCTCGCAAGATCCTCGACAGCCGTGGGAATCCAACCATCGAGGTAGAACTCATCGCAAATAGCAAAGCTGGCGAAATAGTGGGCCATGGCAAGGCTGCGGCCCCAAGCGGCGCGAGCACTGGCAGGCACGAGGTTGTCGCTTTTCCAAAGGGTGGCGTAGACGAAGCTGTCAAAGAGATTGATGAGATTTTCGCCAAGCTCCTAGGTGCAGATGTAAGCGAACAAGGTCGAATAGATGCTCTGCTTCGAAAAATAGACGGAACCCGTGACCTGCACAGGATTGGGGGCAACACTACGGTAGCCATCTCGATGGCCGTTGCCAAGGCCGCGGCCAGCTCCGCAAAGACGCCCCTCTACAGGCATCTTGGGAAAGATGGTGCGACCGGTCTACCTTACCCGCTTGGAAACATACTGGGCGGGGGAGCTCATGCTGGCAAAATGGCTCCGGACATCCAGGAGTTCCTCGCAGTACCCGTTGGTGCGAGGAGGTTCGTGGACGCAGCATTTGCGAACACCAAGGTCCACAAGAGGGTCAGGTCGATGATCGAAGAAAAGGACAAGACTTTTACGGGAGGCAAGGGCGATGAGGGGGCGTGGGCGCCGAATTTGGACAACCTTGCCGCGCTTGAAATATTCACGCAAGCGTGTGAGGATGTCAGCGATGAGTTGGGTTTTCAGATAAGGCCCGGGCTGGACTTAGCATCGAGTAGCATGTACGACGCGAAAAAAGGAAAATATGTCTACAAGCGGGAGGGTAAGTTACGAGATACTGGCGAGCAGATTGAATTCGTGCTCGATGCAATCAAGTCTCATAAACTTTTCTACGTGGAGGATCCATTACGCGAGGATGATTTCAGATCCTTTGCCGAGCTGACCAAAAAAGTTAGAAATTGCCTTATATGCGGCGATGATCTCTTCGTAACAAACGTCGATAGAATTCGTAAGGGTATCAAACTGCACGCAGCAAATTCGGTGTTGATAAAACCCAATCAGATTGGCACTATTAGCGGAACAATTGCTGCTGTTGAACTGGCAAAACAAAACGGTTACACCCCCGTTATGTCGCATCGCTCCGGGGAAACTACTGATGAAACAATAGCACATCTCGCTGTGGGCCTCGGATGCCCGATAATCAAAACTGGCACTGTGGGAGGCGAGCGGATAGCTAAACTTAACGAGCTCATACGCATCGAGGAGGAATTGGGAGACCGAGCGAGGATGGGCAATTTGCCTTTTAAGTGAGTTTTTTTGACAATTAGAGCATTAATAAGCCCCTATTTCACCTAACGATACTTTTTTAAGGAGGAATTTAATATACAAATGGGCGTATGGGGGTGAATTGTCGTGGCAAAGTACGTATCCAGCTTCGATGTGAAATCGGAGCTCGATGTGCCATCGGAGCTCGTTAAGATTGATGATTTGAGGCAGTTTGAGGAAGTTCCTGAAGATTTGTTGCGCGCTCTTTTTCTGGAGAAATTTTTCAATAAATACGGGGGCAAAAAAATAGAAGGCCCAAACGCGCGTGGCCCAGACTTTATCGGGGTCAAAGATGGCAAGAGGGTGAGGATAGAGATCGAAAAAAGAGCGTCAGATTTCTTGATGCACAAGCGTGAACCCAGAGAGTACGATGTTGTCTATTGCTTGTACAAGGACTCAGATTTGCCCGTGCAGACCGAGCGATTGATAGATAAAACACCGTCAAAAGCGGAAATTATTGAGATGATAAAAGACATGAGGCCGCCTGAAGCCTTGGGAAACTATGGCCTGCTGCATGCAGTGGCAATCTTGTTAAAAAATCACCACAGGATCGAGGCCCTGCGGCACATCTTTCGCTGGTCAGACCCAAGGATGTTTGGCGCGCACAGTAAATTTGAGATCAGGCTGTTCGAGTTCGTACTGCTTGGAGCGGATTGGGATTCCCTCGAAATACCATACAGCGTTGCGCATGAAAAACTTTTAAATTATCTATGTCTCGAATGAACTATTCTTTATAGGACCGTTGATTATTTCGCAAGCCGCGGAGAAGACAAATTTCCCTGCTTGTGTGTTATACAATTAATTTCTACTACTCAAATGCACGTGAGGAGTTTAATAGTTCCAATTTTAAAAACTAACAAAAGTAGGGATAATGAAGAGACCGAGGGTGAAAATTTTGAAATTTGTGGATCTGCGCATTCTTACGCAGGCGTCTCAAAAATTGGTTACGCTTGAAAAGTCCAAAACTCCCAGTTGGGGTCAGATATCGCGCAGAGACGTATGGAGAGAAACAGATCAAGCTTTGAGGGATTTAGATAGACTCAAGGACCGTTCCCTGATTCTCTAAATGTACTAAAATCGTAAAAGGATACTCTGAGAATCGCGGTAGGTAACCTTTTTGTGCGTTAACAGTATCA
>Ga0315268_10001942_pt1 | contig 23685 bp, 14 predicted proteins | sample C1_top_MG_FD_204535 | JGI IMG/M metagenome (GOLD analysis project Ga0315268, IMG submission 204535) | Sediment microbial communities from Yellowstone Lake, YNP, Wyoming, USA - C1_top | ecosystem: Environmental > Aquatic > Freshwater > Lake > Sediment | place: USA: Wyoming | collected 2017-08-01 | reverse complement strand
GGTTCTCCGACCCCCAGCACCACCGGCGCGGGCGCCTCCCTGGACGTCCTCGGCGGTCACGGCAGCCGTGGCGGCTGCGTGTTTTGCCATACGCCACACTCCACCGGCCGCACCGACACCACTGCCCAGAAGGCGTTCAACGGAGCTACCTTGAACGCGGTTGTGGGCAACACCCTCGCCGGTGGCTTCACCGACCCGTTCATCTGGCAGTCCAGCAGTTACGGGAACAACGTCAACGCCAACATCTACCTGTGGAACCGCGCCATCACCACGACCACCTTCCGGACCTGGGACGGCGCCAACACCTTTAACTCCGCCGGAGCGGGGCCGCAGAGCCCGCAGGTGCACACCCTGCTCTGCCTGACCTGCCACGACAACAGCATGTCCACCTATGCCATGACGTTGGGCGTAGGCACGCAACACGGTGGCTGGGGAGCTCCGGGCAGCCTTGGCATCATGAACGCCACCGGGCAGGATCCGGCGGTCACCCCCGTTTCCGGCGTCGATGCGAACGGCATCGGCACCTGGGGCGAGGGCACGCTGGGCCGCACCCACCCGGTGCACATGAAGTACGACCCCAGTCACAACTGGAAAATCACCATTAACGCCAGCAATAACACCGTCAGTTACGTCGATCAGGACACCAATCAGATCGGCGACAGCGGCTTCTACGGCCACCCGGGACGTCTGTACAGCGACGGCACCGACGCGTACGTAGAGTGCACCAGTTGCCACAACCCGCACCGCCAGACCAGCCCGGCGTACAAAGCCGCCGATGGTCATTACATTGTCGGCGCCTATGGCACCACGGAGAGCTACATCCGCGGGCCGTACAGCACCACCGACGGCACCATTTCGGCCGGTTTCTGCCGTAGCTGCCACTACAGCAAGAGCCCCGAGTATGTCCGCAACGGCGGTGTGGCGAAGTAAATCCGCGCAAGGAAGGGCGGCGGAACCGCCCTTCCTGCTTGTTCTTGGTTTGTGGGGAAGCAGGAAATGAAACGGACCTGCAGTCTGCTAGTGATTCTGGCCCTGACTCTGGCGGCAAAAGCGCAGCAGGGTCCGGTGCCGTCGCATGCAACGAGGGCGACGGCGGCAATGCCGGCCAAGGCCGATCTGGGACGGGCGGTGGCGCGGGTGAACGGCGTCACCATCAGCGAGCGCGACGCGCGCGAGCAGATGCAGCGCCTCTTTCCCTATTACGCCATCCATGGCGGCAAAGTCCCGGAGAAGTACCAGGCCGAGATCCGCAAGCGCGCCATCCAGGAGTTGATCGGCGACGAGTTGATGTTCCAGGAGGCCAAGCGGGAGAAGATCACGCTGCCGGCGGCGACCATGCAGGACGTGATCCGCCAGGCTCGGCAGCGCTTCGGTTCGCCGACCGCCTTTGAAGAATACGGGAAACGGCAGTACGGCTCGGTGGAGGAATTCGAGCGGCGGCTGCGGCGCGCCACCGTGATCGCCAAGTTCGAAGACCTGCAGATCACTCAGAAATCCAAGGTCAGCGACGCCCGCCTGCGCCAGCTCTATGACCAGAACGAGAAGATGTTCCTGCGGCCGGAAAGCGTCTGGCTGCAGAGCATCAGCGTGAACGTGCCGCCCAATCCCAGCGAAGCGCAGAAGAAGCTGGCGCGGCAGCGCATGGAGGAACTGCTGCCGCAGGCGCGCGCCTGCAGGAATTACCAGGAGTTCGGGCTGCTGGCAGAGAAGGGGTCGGAAGACGCCTACCGGGTGATGATGGGCGATCACAAGTGGGTGCACGTGGTCGGACTGCCGGAGGAGATGAGCAAGGCGATTGCCGGACTGCAGCCGGGCCAGGTCAGCGGCATCGTGGAGCTGGCCGGAGGCTTGACCATTCTGCGGGTCAACCAGCGGCGGCCGCAGAAGCAGATGGAGTTCTCCGAAGTGCGGGACAAGATGCGCGCCGACCTCGAGGAAGCCACGCGCAAGGATCGCCGCGACACCCTGGAGAAGCGGCTGCGGCAGGAGGCGCACATCGAGATCCTATGATCCGCACAGCCGCCATTGCGATGGCACTCGCGCTGCTGCTCGCCGCAGCGGCGGTGGCGCAGGTGCGGCCGATCGAGCAGATGCCCATCACGCTGAGCGGCGTGGCCGATTTCGGGTATGCCGGAGGCACCGGCAACGGAAGCCTCAACGACACCTTCTATGTCGGCACCAACGCCACCCTGGACGGCTACTACCACGACCCGCGTTTCCTGCGCTTCAACATCGCCCCTAACTACCGCTGGACGCGCAATGGCACGGAAGACCTGAACGCGCGGGACACCAACCAGGGCGTCAGTTCGCAATGGGAGTTGTTCAGCGGCAGCTCGATGCCCATCAGTTTCCACCAGTCGTTCCTGCGCGTGTACACGGCCACGCTGGCCGGCGGCGGCGTGCCCCTCACGGTGGCCTCCACCGGCGCCAGCAACGATTTCGACGTGAACTGGAGCTTCCACCGGGGCCGGCTGCCGTCGCTGTCGGCCAGCTACGCCTGGGGATCGGGCAACAACAGCATCGAGGGTTTGCAGGGACCGGAGATGAGCAACAGCCATTCCGGGCTCACGCTGCTGGCCAACTACACTATCTTGAAATTCCGGCTGACCGCGGGATACACGCTGTTCAACATGAAACAGCAGCGCCCGGATGTGTTCAACGTGGGAGTTTCCGGCAGCGGGCAGACGGACCAGAGCACGGAGAATTTCAGCCTGAGCCGCAGCTTGCCCCTGCGCTCCACCTTGGACGCGCGCTTCTCGCGCAACCACACCAACACGGACTACATCGGCACCCCGCTGGACCAGCAGTTTGACGTCGGCAACCTGAGCCTGAATTCGACGCCGACGCGCCGGCTGACCCTGAACTTCGGGAGCAATTACTCGTCCAACGCGGCGGCGCAGGCGATATCGCAACTGGTGACGCCCGGAGGCACAGCGCTGAACCTCGCCACCGGAGCCATCCAGGCGGGCAGCGGCCGCTCGGTCTCCACCTATGGCGGGGCCAGCTTCGCCGCCGGCCACGGCTTGTGGTTCACCGGCTCGGGCGACCACGAGAGCGCCAGTTTCGGGCCGGGGCAAAAGACCGATGCCAATGGTTTTTCCGGCGGGGTGATGTACAGCCGGGTGCTCAAGCGCGGCATTTTCAGCGCCAACTATACCGCCGGGTTGAACAACCTGGATTTCCAGTTGCCGACCCTGCAGGTGACCACCAACTCGCTGGCGCAATCCATGATGGCGGGCTACATCCGGCAGCTCGGACGCTGGACCAGCGAGGTGAGTTTCCGCTATTCCGGCACCGGGGTGGATACGGCGGTGACGCCGGTACCCCTGGTGGCGCGGAACTACGCCGCAGATTTCAACACCAAGACCCGGCTCTGGCACCGCTGGAACTTTAACGCCGGCTTCAACCTCAACCATAACGACAACACGTCGATGAGCAGCAGTTCGTCGTTCAGCAAGGGCTTCAACCTGGGGCTGTCGAACCGCAACTGGAATTTCATGGTGCAGGACCAGTTCAACAGCGGGGCGGCGCTGGTGACGGCCTACGGCATCCTGCCGGTGAACCTGCCGCCGGCGCTGCCCACGCTGCTCACCCAGACCTACAACACCAGCTCCTCGGGGCTGACCTTCGCGGCCACCTACAGCCGGCGCCGGCTGACCTTGATCGGGATTTACAGCACCTCGCACTTCGACCTGGCGGCGCCCACGGGACCGACCATGGCCGGGAATTCGAACCTGGATATGAAGCTGTACTACAAACTGCGCAAGATCGAGTTGCGCGCCGGCTACCACCGCTGGACGCAGGACACCACCACGCTGTTCAACCTGAACCGCACTACGCAGGCGTGGTATGTGGAGATTGCCCGCGCGTACAGGATTTTCTAGGAGGCGGGCGCAGGATATGAACTTTTTGGGGTCACATGGACGGCGAGCACGCTGCCTGCTGGCGGCCTGGGCGCTGCTGAGCGCCGGCGCGGCGCTGGGCGCCGGCAAGCCGGCGGCGGAGCCGCCGCCTGCGCCGCCGCCGCTGCTGCTGGACGGCGGACGCCGGCTGGAATACCGGCGCAGCTTTTCCTCGGAACGGGAGGTCAAGAGCAAGCGCTCGTTCTGGAGCAAGCTGGTGGATTTCGCCATCGGGGCGCCGGAAATCCATCGCATGGTGCGGCCCTTCGAGGTGGTCACCGACAGCCAGGGGCGAATCCTGGTCACCGACCCGGGCGCGCTGCTGGTGCACATCTTCGATTTTGGCAGGCAGAAGTACCGCAAGCTGGAAGGCAGCGGCAAAGAGGCGTTCAAGTCGCCGATCGGCATCGCGGTGGACGGCGAGGACAACATTTACGTCAGCGACTCGGAACTGGGCAAGATTTTCGTCTTCGACAAGCGGGGCAAGTTCCGGCGCTACATCGGCAGCGTGAAGGATGAAGGCATCTTCAAGCGGCCGACCGGCCTGGCCATCGACGCCGCGGCGCGGCGGCTGTACATCACCGACACGCTGCGCGACGCCGTCTACATCGCCGCCCTGGATGGCACGATTCTGGGACACTTCGGCAAGCGCGGCGACGGCGACGGGGAGTTCAACTATCCCACCGAGGTGGTGATCCGCAACGACGAACTCGTGGTGGTGGATGCGATGAATTTCCGGGTCCAGATCTTCGATAAGGAGGGCAAGTTCCGAGGCAAGTTCGGGCGCGTCGGCGCCGCCATGGGGCAGATGTTCCGCGCCAAAGGGCTGGCGGTGGACAGCGAAGGCGACCTCTACGTGGCGGAGGCATTCCGGGATTCGGTGCAGGTGTTCAACCGCTCCGGCGAGCTGCTCTATTACTTCGGGCAGCGCGGCACCGGGGCGGGGGAATTCCAGCTTCCCGCCGGGGTGTACATCGACCGCCAGGACACGGTTTACGTGGTGGATTCGTTCAACCGCCGGGTGCAGGTATTCCAGTATTTTCCCGCCGGGGCGAAGAGCGCCAACGGAGGCATGCGATGAGCCGCTCCTGGCAGGCGTTGGCGTGCGTGCTGCTGTTGCTGGGAGCGATGGCGGCGGCGGGGGACCGGCCGGCGGCGACGCGGCTCACGGTGTCCGACTCGGCGCATAATTTGTCGCCCAACACCGCCAACGGCCCGAATGTCTGCATCTACTGCCATGCCCCGCACAATGCCGCCCCGGTCAAGGGCCTGTGGAACCACCAGCTATCGAAATCGGAATACAAGCTGTACAACAGCAGCAGCTACCGGCAAGGAGCGCCGACGCTGGCGTCGAACTCGCCCAGCCGGTTGTGCCTGAGCTGTCATGACGGCACGGTGGCCTTGGGCTCGACCTACAGCGCGGCGCAGCCCTTGCCTACGCGGCACGCGCTGCCCGGCAGCGCCGACCTGGGCACGGACCTCAGCACCGATCATCCTTTCGGGTTCGACCGCTGGGTGCGCGATAACACCCTGCGCGACGAGCTGTTCGCCACTACCCCGCGGGTGACGGCCGATGCCGGGGTCAAGCTGAAGAACGAGCGCATCGAGTGCACCACCTGCCACGAGCCGCACGTGCCCAACATCGATGTGCAGCGGCCGACGAAATTCCTGGCGGTAAGCAACGCCAGCGGCAGTCTGTGCGCCGTCTGTCACGATTTGGACAAGCCCTCGCCCAACCTGCTGAGCGGGTGGAAGGCCAGCGCCCACGCGCTCAGCAGCACCACCGAGGGGGCTGTGATCACCGGGTACAGTTCGGTGGCCGAAGGCGCCTGCCTGAACTGCCACACCTCTCACGGCAGCGGCAGCGAGCGGCTGCTGCGGCAGGCGGGCGAGAGCGGGTGCTTCGCCTGCCACGCCAACAATTCATCGGCGGCGCGCTGGGCCAAGACTTGGGTGGGGCACGACGACGCCAGCAAATTCATGCATCCGGTGACTGCTCCCGGGCACCGTCCCGACGAAGATTTGCGGGCGGCTTCCACGCCCCGCCACTCGGAATGCTGGGACTGCCACAATCCGCACGCCACGCGGCAGAGCGGCACGGCTGCCAGCCCGCCGCTGCTGGAGAACGCGCTGGCCGGGGCCAGCGGCGTGGATCGCAATGGCAGCCCGGTGGCCGGCGCCACCAACGAGTACGAAGTCTGTTTCAAGTGCCACGCCGATAGCGGCAACAAGCCGCAAATGGCCGGGTACGGCAAGTTCGGCTACACCCCGGTACGTCAGGTGGACGCGCACAATGTGCGGCTGGATTTCGAGTCGCCGTTCGCCCGGCACAACGTAGTCTCGGGGCGCAGCGGCACGGCGTCTCCCACCCTGCGGGCGCAGATGCTGCGTTTCGACAATCTGCCGGGACGCTCGCTGGGCAGCGGCTACCTGTATTGCACCGACTGCCACAACAACAACAACGCGCAGTCGTCGGGCGGCACCGGAGCTAACGGCCCGCACATCAGCGCCTACGAGCACTTGCTGGAGCGGCGCTACGACATGAACCGTCCGCCGGCCACGCCCGGGGCTGCGGTCACGTCGCTGACCGTGCCCAGCGATGGCGGCGATCCGCTGAACGGCCCGTTCGCGCTGTGCAACAAGTGCCACGAGGTGGCCCGCTTGCTCACGCCGGCCGGCGATACGGGTTTCAAGTACCACGCGACGCATGTGGTGGCGGGCGGAATTTCCTGCGCCGCCTGCCACGCGTCGCACGGCGTGCAGGGCAGCGACGCCGGCCATCACGCGCACTCGATCAATCTGGACCTGAGCATGGTGGGTCCCGATCCGGCCAGCGGACGGCTGGAGATCGATACCGCCGGCCGCACCTGCACGCTGGCGTGTCATTTCAGCAATTACACGGGAGTGAAGATACACAGCGGCACGCGTTACTAGCGGGCCGCCGGTCGCAATGGCAGAGCGGTAGAAGCAGTTTTCAGCGGTCCTGACTCGCGGTAGAGGTTCATTTTCGGCATGCGTAGGAATGCGATGAAAACTACAGCGCTTTCTGTTCTGATTTCGTTTCTGTTGGTGGCGGGGTTGAGCGCCTGGGGGCAGGCGGATCAACTGGGGGTGCACAGCTTCAACAAAGGGTGTGTGGCGTGCCACACGCCGCACAGCACCGGCCGCACCGACACCACCACCACCCGCTACTTCGCGCCCAACCAGGCAGGCAGCCCGTTCGCGCCGATTGCGCAGGGCTTCACCTGGAGCGCCTCCAGCACCGGCCAACCGGTCAACGGCAACGTGTACCTGTGGAACCGCGCCCTGCCGCAGACAACGTTCAAGACGTGGGATGGCGGGCAGATTACCGGTACCGACGTCACCGGCCCGCAGAACGCGGAGGTGCACACACTGCTGTGCCTCACCTGCCACGACAACAGCATGAATTCCACCTATATGTCGCTGGGGAACTGGCTGGCGGGGGCGCACGTCGGGTTTACCCCCGGCACGGTGTCGGGCGGGAAGATCAGCTATGGCATCGGCAACCTGAGCAACAGTCATCCGGTGCACATCCGTTATGCCGACACGGACGGCAGCGGCAACGTGGTCGCGCCGGAGGAATTCTGGCAGGTGTCGATTAACAGCAATGGCACGGTCACCTTCCGGGATGCGGACACCAATCAACTCGGCGACGGCGCGCATACCGGGCACCCCGCCAAGCTGTACGCCGAGGGCGGGGCCGCGTACGTGGAGTGCGCCAGTTGCCACGACCCGCACCGGCAGACCAAGTACGCCTACCGCAAGGCCAACGGCGCCTACGCCGTGGGCGACGACAATTCCACCGTGCACTATATTCGCGGTCCCTACAGCGACCCGTATGCGCTGGCCGGCAACACCACCGACAACGGAGTGATGAACGCCGGGTTCTGCCGCAGTTGCCACTACGGCAAGAGCATGGAGTACGTGAACAACGCCGGCGCGCCGCGCTAGTGAGCGCAGCCGGTGTGGCCGATTGCAACTGCCGGAACCGGCGACGCTGTTGCTGGTGGGAAGCGGGCTGGCAGCGTGTGTGTGGGGCCGGCGCAACTGACGGCGCGCATACCCGCGCCGGGGCTAGAACTCACATGTCTCCAGGGTCTCCAGTTCACGGGCGATGGCCTGGCGCGCCTGGTCATCCATCTCCACGAACTCAACCCCGATGCCGACGCCGGGGATGCAATGCCGCACCTCAGCGCGGACGCGGATTTCCGTCCCCGTGCCTGCCAGGCGAAAGCGGATTTTCAGCACCGCGCCTTCGGGGAAGAATCGCGGGGTGTTGATGAACATGCCGTCCACGCTCAGGTCGGGCGCGCGCACTGGGATTTCGAGGCTGTACCCTTCGTAGACGATGGACAGGTCGCGGCAATACGACTGCCGGGGCGCCTGCCGCGCATTTCTGGTTGTGCTCATGCCATTGCCCTCTTGCGCTTGGGCCGCCGCAGGTGAGCCAGGGAGGGCTCGCCGTTGGCCACCGCGGCGCTGCAGTACGGACAGAACACGAAAGCAGGCGCCAGCAGGCGGCGGCATTGCCGGCAGCCGCGCTGCGCCGAATACTCGAACGGGACCACGCGCAGCGCCTCCTCCACGCTGGTGATGCCCTGCTGCACCTTTTGCAGGGCGTCTTCCTGCATCAATTGCATGCCGGCGCCGCGTGCCAGTTCGCGGATCTCGCCATCGCGCACGCTGTGCCGCATGGCGGCACGGATTTCCTCGTCCAGCACCAGCAGTTCGTAGATTCCCACCCGCCCCCGGTAGCCGGCCAGTTCGCATTGCTCGCAGCCGGCGGGAGAGAAAAAAGGGCGCGAGTCCAGGCGCGCCAGCGCCGGCGGCAGGTCGGTGACCCGTTCCGGGACGAAGACCTCCTGGCGCTTGCAGCCGCACAGCTTGCGCACCAGCCGCTGTCCGACCACGGCGGTCAAGGAAGAGGCGATAAGGAAGGCGGGAACGTCCAGGTCAAGCAGGCGCGTGAGGGCGGCCACGCTGTCGTTGGTGTGCATGGTGGAGAGCACGAGATGGCCGGTCTGCGCCGCCTGCAAGGCGATTTCGGCGGTTTCGCTGTCGCGGATCTCGCCCACCAGAATGACGTTGGGATCCTGCCGCAGCATGGAGCGCAGGCAGTCGGCGAAGCTGCGCCCGGTCTTGGGGCTGACCTGCACCTGGTTCACGCCCTCCAGCATGTACTCCACCGGGTCTTCGATGGTGACAATGTTGACCTTGGGCGTGCGCAGAAAATTCAGCGCCGCATACAGGGTGGTGGTCTTGCCGGAGCCGGTGGGGCCGGTGACCAGCACCATTCCCTGGGGCTGCTTCAGGACGCGCTTGAGGCGCTCGATTTCCTGCTGGGCGAAGCCGAGGTCGGCAAAGCCGCGGGAGACCGCAGCCGGGTCGAGCAGGCGCAGGACCATCTTTTCGCCATGCTGGGTGGCGATGGCGGAGGCGCGGATATCGAACTGGCGTCCGCCCACGCGCACCAGGAAGCGGCCGTCCTGGGGGGCGCGGTGCTCGGCGATGTCCATGTCAGCCAGGATTTTCAGCCGCGAAGTGAGGTGGGCGCGGATGTTGCCGGGTACGCGCATGGCTTCCTGCAGCACGCCGTCCACGCGCAGCCGCACCAGCAGTTCGTCGGTCAGCGGCTCCACGTGCACGTCGCTGGCGTTGCGCTTGGCCGCCAGCACGAACAGCGAGGAAACCAGCCTTACCGCCGGCGTGCGCTCGTGCCGCAACTCGGCCTGGAACTCGCGCATGGCGGCCTGCGCCCGCTCGTTTTGGGCGGCGGTGAAAAACTCGGCCTCCTCTTCCTGCACGGCTTCCACCACCGGCTCCGGCTCGGGCAGAGGATAGTGCTTTTCGATGGCGGCTTCGATTTCGGCGCAGAAGCCCTGCCGGGGCGAAATGTCGCGCCCGCACAGGAACTGCAGTTCGTCGATCAGGTGCAAATCCTGCGGCTCGGTGAGGATGACCACCAGGGCATTGCCTTGAATTCCGACCGGCAGCACGTGATGCTTGATGGCGATCTCACGCGGCACCAGGGCCAGAGCGGCCGCTTCCGGCTCCGCCGTGGCGGCGTCCAGGTAGGGGACGCGGGTGACCTCCTGCAGCGCCTCCACCAGCGCGGGCTTGGGCAGGCCGCGCTGCAGCAGGAGTTCGCCCAGGCGCAGGGCTGCCTGCTGCTGCTCCTGAACGGCCTCGGTCAGTTCCTGCGGGCTGATTTGCTGCCGCTCGAGCAAGACTTCTCCCAGCCTGCGCTTCATGCCTTCAGCGTAGCCCGGCGGCGGGGAGAGCAGGCGCAATGGCGAAAAGTTTATCGTCGCGGAGGACCGTTTCTGAACTCGGGGTTATTTCGGGAAGAGTTGGGCAGGCTTGATCAAGTACTTCGCCGGCCTCTCAGCGGCTAGGGCAATTCCACAGTAGCTGTATCCATTCTTGGTAGGCCCCGGCGCCCTCGCCGGGGCCGCGTTTTCTCCGCTGAAATTCACGTGGCGGCAGCCGCCCTCGGCTGCCGCGAAACTAAATACACGTTGTGCCGCGGGCGCCTCGCCCGCAGGGATACACCTTCGCCGGAATTGCTCCAGCCGCGCTCATGTTGCGGCATTTTGCCCGCTGTGCGTTCTTCGTTGTTTACCATGTGGCGAGGAGTGCGCCAGCGCCAAGGCGCAACGACGGCGCATCTGAGAGTAGCAGATCGAGAGCTCCGCCAGAGTGCAGGGACCGAGGCAGTTTTGAATATCCCGAAACAAAGCACAGATCCTGAGCGCGCCCCTTCGGCTTCGCTCAGGGCAGGCAACAGCGGGCGCGCTCAGGACGGCGTCCCTGCGCGAGGCACGTTATCGTCGCAGGGTGGGAACTGGGCGCTGGCGGCGATCCTGTACGCGGCGCTGCTGGTGGCGTTCTGGTTTGCCGCTCTGAAGCTCGAGATGCCAGAGCGCATCGGCGGACACTTCGGCAGCGGGTTTGCCAGCTTCGCGCTGCTGCTGGCGCCGTATTGGGCGTTCGGGTTCGGCGCCGCCGACGTGCTGCGGCGCTGGTTGCGTGCGCCGGCGGCGCGCGCGCTGGCGCCGGCGGTGCTGGTGGCCCCGTACCTGGTGTTCGCGCTGCCGCGCGGGGAGTTGCACTGGTACTACGCCGCAGCGCTGGTGGCCATTCCAGTTGGGTTGGCGGCGATGTTCGAGTTCTTGCCGCCTGCCGGGCCGGCACTGGCGTGGCAGGACGTGGTGGCGCTGGCGGTGGTGGGCGCGCCGGTGGAATTTCGCCTGCTCGCGGGAGCGTGGCCGCATCCGGGATTGAGCGCGCTGCCCAAGTTCGAGATGGTCGTCTCCGCCCTGTATGCGTTCCTGGTGGTGCGCCGGCTTGAAGGCGTGGGCTTTGATTTTCGCGCCCGGCTGCGCGACGTGGCGATCGGACTTCGGGAATGGACGTTTTACGCGCCGATCGCGATCGGGCTCGGCCTGGCGCTGCATTTCATTTATTTCGTGCCGCGGCGGCCGGGCGCGGGTACGCTTGCGGCTGCCTGCCTGATTACCTTTTTCTTTGTCGCCATCCCGGAGGAGTTCTTCTTCCGCGGCCTGTTGCAGAACCTGCTGCAGCCGCGTGTGGGACGCGGGCGCGCGCTGCTGCTGACGGCAGTCATCTTCGGCCTGTCGCACTTCAACAAACCGCTGCCGTTCAACTGGCGGTACGTGATCATGGCGGCCATCGCCGGCGTTTTCTACGGCCGCGCCTGGCTGGATCGCAGGCGCATCACTTCCTCGGCGATCACGCATACGACAGTGGATGTGGTGTGGGGGATGTGGTGGAGATAGGGAATTGCGGAATCGGGTAACTGCGGAATTGCGGAATTGAATTGAACTCACGGCCAGTGAAGGCGCCTCGATCCAGCCCAATTCCGCCTCAATTACCCGATTACCCGATTCCGCAATTCTGCAATCTCAATTGCAGAATCGGTGAGCGGTATCACCAGTAGTTGTGACTGCTATCACTGCCCCTGCGGACAGCCCGGCGAGACCATAACTTCAGGTTCTGGAAGCGCTTTTCGGGCCTGGGGTGGGCAGCGGCTCGCATTTCAGGGCCGCGGCGCGATGGCTGCCCGCCATTCTCCCGCCGCGAGGTGACCCATGATGTTGCGACGCACCGACTCGGAATCCAACCACTTCGAACACCTGACGTTGATGCAGCAGTTGCAGGAATTGGACGCGGCCCTGGCCGCTCTGGTCTGCTACGCGGAGGTCTACGCCAACCTGGGCAGCGCCGACAAGATATGCCGCTGCGGGCGGGAACTGCGGGAGACGGTGCCGTCGCATTTTGCCCACGAGGAGCAGGCGGTGCTGGACGCGGTAACGCTGCTGGGCCCGCAGTGGGCGGCATTCGCGCGGGAAATGAAGGCCCAGCACCTGCAGCTCCAGGGCAAACTGGATGTGTTCTGCGACGCCATTGACCGGCTGCAAAGCGCCGAGGACCTGGAGAACTCGATCTGCCAGCTGAAGCAGTGCGGCGAGCAGTTCGCCGACCAGATGCTCAGCCACATGGTGGCGGAAGAACGGAAGCTCAGCACGATTGCCGTCAACGCGTAAATTTGGCGAAGCGTGCCGCGCCGCTGGCGCTCGGGGATGTTATATGCGATCTTTCCCAGCGCTGCCGCGCTGGGCTAACGAATTCCGCCGCTCCGCGGCTGGATTTTCGCACGGGTCGGAGACCCATGCCACACAGTCCGAACGCAGCCTGCACGGGTCAGAGACCCGTGCCACACAGATCGCAGAGAGATCGATTCGTCGAAGAGAGAGGGAGGAACGGTGGCAACAGCAACAGTACCAGCCAAGACAGAGGAGAGCGGCGAAAAGAAGCAGGTCCGATACCCGGGAATTGTAAGCACCACGGACGGTTCGGGCGCGGTGGTGTGGGTGGAGTCGCACATCGCGCAGGGCGCGTGCGCCTATCCGATCACCCCGTCTACCCCGATGGGGGACGGATTCGCGGCGGAGTTTGCCAATGGGACGAGGAATCTCTGGGACGAGCCGCTGATGTTCCTGGAGCCGGAATCGGAGCACAGCTCGGCGTCGGCCTGCGAGGGCTTCGCGCTGGCCGGCGGACGTGTAGCCAATTTCACTTCCGGCCAGGGCCTGATCCTGATGAAGGAAGTGCTGTACGTGATCAGCGGCAAGCGGCTGCCGGCGGTGTTCCACATCGGAGCGCGGGCGCTGACCTCGCACTCGCTCAACGTGCACGCCGGACACGACGACGTGATGGGCGTGGCCGACGTCGGCTGGGGCATGCTGTTCAACCGCAACGCGCAGGAGGCCGCCGACCTGGCTCTGATCGCGCGCCGCGCCGCCGAGGACAGCGAAACCCCGTTCATGAATATCCAGGACGGCTTCCTGACTACCCACACGCTGGAGACCATCAGCCTGCCGGAGCCGGAGCTGATGAAGAATTTCGTCGGCGACCCCAAGCTGCGGCTGCGCAAACTGTTCGATCCCAAGCGGCCCATCCTGACCGGCTGCGTGCAGAACCAGGACAGCTACATGAAGGGCAAGGTGGCGCAGCGGGAGTTCTACGACCGAGTGCTGCCGGCGCTGTCGCAGGCATTCGAGGAGTTCTCGCGGCTGACCGGCCGCCAGTACGGCTTCCTTAGGCCATACCGCATGCAGGACGCCGAGTACGCCATCATCGGCATGGGGTCGATGATGGACACGGCGGATGCCACCGTGGATTACCTGCGCAGCCAGGGCAAGAAGGTCGGGACCATCACGGTGATCAGCTTCCGGCCCTTCCCCGCCTGGGAGCTGGCTTTGGCGCTGCAACACTGCAAGGCGGCGGCGGTGATCGAGCGCTGCGACGTGCCGCTGATGGAATCGAACCCGCTGACCGTGGAAGTGAAGGCGGCGCTGGCCGACGCCCACATGGGCACCAGCGGCGACCGCATCGCGCATATCCCGGAAATCTACTCCGGCGTAGCCGGCTTGGGCGGGCGCGACCTGCGTCCCGGGCACTTCGTGGCCGCCGCGGAAAACATGATGCACCGCTTCGGCAAGCGCTCCTTCGTGCTGGGCGTGAAGCATACCGACGCGCTGGAAGTCACGGTCGATCCCGATGTGCGGCCGCAGGGCGCCTTTTCCATGCGCGGGCACTCGGTGGGCGGCTTCGGCTCGGTGACCACCAATAAGGTGATCGCCGCGGTGGCCAGCGACCTGTTCAACCTGTACGCGCAGGCCTTTCCGAAGTACGGGTCGGAGAAGAAGGGCCTGCCGACCAACTACTTCCTGACGCTGGCGCCGGAGTACATCCGGCTGCACGCGGAACTGACCCAGGTGGACTTTGTCGCCATCCAGGACCAGAACGCGTTTCTCGGCGGCGACCCGCTGGACGGGCTGCGGCCCGAGGGCATGATCTACCTGCAGTCGCAGCTGCCGGCCGGCCAGGTGTGGAACAGCCTGCCGCTGGCCGCGCGCAAAAAAATCCGCGAGCGCAAGCTGAAGCTGTACGCGCTGGACGCGGCCGCCATCGCACGCGAGTGCGCCACCCGCGCCGATCTGCAGATCCGCATGCAGGGCATCGTGCTGCTGGGCGCGTTTTTGAAGCTGACGCCCTTCGCCGAGAAGGCCGGCCTAAACGCGGACCAGCTCTTCGGCTCGCTCTGCAACACGCTGACCAAGTACTTCGGCAAGCGCGGCGGCTCGGTGGTGGACGACAACCTGGCGGCGGCGCGGCGCGGCTTTGACGAGGTCATGCTCATCACCCCGCCGGCGATCGACGCGGAACCGGCGGAGGTGAAGTCCTACAAGGTGCTGCCGCCGATCATGGCGACGGCGCAGCCGGAGATCGTGGAGCCGAACTTCTGCGACCTTATCATCGGCAACTACGCCCGCGGCAGGGAACCGGAGTTGCCGGCCGACGAGTTCGTGGGCCGCAGCTTCATGCCGGCGGCCAGCGCCATCCGCCGCAGCTTCCGCACCCTGGCGCCGGACATCCCGGAGCTGGTGCCGGCCAATTGCGTGGGCTGCATGGAGTGCGTGAACGCCTGCCCGGACACCGCCATTCTCGGCAAGGTGGTGGAGCCGGAGGCGCTGCAACCGCAACTGGCCAAGGTGGAACAGGCCGAGCTGCGCGAGCAACTGCGCGGGCAGTTCATCAAGACCCTGAAGTACTTCAACGTCCCGGAGAAGAAGGGCGAGAAGGGCGGGCTGTTCAGCATCTTCGTGGATCCGGACAAGTGCAAGGGCTGCGGCGAGTGCGTGATCGCCTGCGGCTCGCACAAGGCGCTGGAGATGAAGCCCAAGGCCTGTCCCGAGCCAAGTCGAGGGGACGGCATGGCGAAGTACGACCTGATGATGGACCTGTACCATCACCTGCCGGAAACGCCGGCCCGGCTGCTGAACGAGAAGGCGCTGGGCGACATGATGCTGGCGCACCGCTCGCTGCTGTTCGTGGGCGGGGCCGGCTCCTGCATGGGCTGCGGCGAAGCCACGGCCATCCGCCTGATGCTGGCGGCCACCGGCTTCGTTTACGGGCCGGAGAAGATCGGCATAGTGGGGGCCACCGGCTGCAACAGCGTGTACGGCTCGACCTATCCCTTCAACCCGTTCTCGGTGCCGTGGACGAACTCGCTGTTCGAGAACGCCCCGGCCGACGCCATGGGCATCCGGCTGCGCTGGCGCCAGGAAGGCCACGACGACTACCGGCTGTGGTGCCTGGGCGGCGACGGCGCCATGTACGACATCGGCTTCCAGTCGCTGAGCCGGATGCTGGCCTCGGGCATGGACATCAAGGTGCTGGTGCTGGACACCCAGGTGTACTCGAACACCGGCGGGCAAGCCTCCACCGCAACTTTCACCGGGCAGGACGCCAAAATGGCGGCCTACGGCAAGGCGAGCCCGGGCAAGACGGAACGGCGCAAGGAAATGGGGCTGATCATGATGATGCATCCCAACACCTTCGTCGCCCAGGTGGCGGCCTCGAATGTCGGCCACTTCTACAAGGCTGTCATGGCCGCCAACGAGTTCCCTGGTCCGGCGGTGATCATTGCCTATACCAGTTGCCAGCCGGAGCACGGCATTGGCGACGACCAGTCCATGGTGCAGGAGAAGCTGGCGGTGGAGTCGCGGGCGTTCCCGCTGATGGTCTACGACCCGCGCAAGGGCAGCAAGATCCGCGAGTGCCTCAGCCTGGCCGGCAACCCGGCGCTGAAGGACGACTGGTACGTGGATCCCCGCACCAACCAGGCGGTGGACTTCATCAAGTTCGCCCGCAGCGAGGGCCGCTTCTCGCGCCACTTCGACGCCAACGGCAATCCCGACGAGTTCATCAAGACCGCCCAGCAGGACCGGCTGGAGAACTGGCGGCGGTTGCAGGAGTTGGCGGGGCTCAAGTAGTGATTAGTAATTAGTGATTAGAACTGGTTTCAAAAGCGCTTCTTTGAAAGGGCACGGCGGAACTTGTCCCGAGCGGAGCCGAGGGAGCCGTGTCGCTCGGGCCCGCCATTTACGCGGCTTTAGCCGCTGAGGGAGGCTGCACCGAACCCTGGAAGTGTACTTTTGAAACCACTTCTAGTAATTAGCGAATGCCGCCCGGAATGGGCGGCATTCCTTTTTGGGAAACAGTCCGGAAGCGCGCCAACCACCGGGGCAACCGCCCGCGGGTCTTTTGTCTTGCTCGCTGTTCCCTTATTGGGACGAGGCGCTAATGCGGGAAACAGCGCCCGGCGGCGCAGGCGAATCTGAGCGGCCACGGGCGCGCATGGTGCTAGCGTGGTTTCGCAAAAGATTCGCCACGGAGGCGATGTGAGCGCGCCGCAACCAGCCCCTGCCACCGACATTCCCGAGGCGTGCGCGCAGCCGGGCAGCCGCAGCGGCCGCAAGACGCCTGCCGACTCCCTGCTGTACGCATCGGCAATGGTCTGCGTCCTGATCGCCGGCTCCGTCATTGCCGGGTGGCACCTGCGGATCGCGTCCCTCATCCAGTACCGGGCGGAATGCCCGCCCATGCAGTACAACACGGCTGTTTGTTTCCTGCTGGCAGGCATTGCACTGCTTAGCAGGCGCTCCGCTCGGGCGGTGTGGGCGCTGGCCGCCGCCGCCGCTGTGGGCGCGATCGGATTGTTGACCCTGGCGGAGTATGCCGCCGGAATCGACTTGCACATCGACCGGCTGTTCTTCACCGCGGACTTCCTGGTTGGGCCACGGGGAATGAGGATGGCCCCCAACACCGCGCTGGCGTTCGCGTGTGCCGGCGCCGCGCTGGTGTTGGCGTTGCTGCCCAGGATCAGCGCAGGCGGGAGCATGGCAGTGGCGCTGCTGGCCTCGCTGCCGGGGGCACTGGGACTGGTGACGCTGGTCGGCTTAGCCATGGGGTTGCCAAGAGCGTACCAGTGGCAGCGTCTGATGCCGATGTCGCTGCCGGCAGGGCTGGGGTTCGTCGCCCTGAGCAGCGGCGCCCTGGCGCTGGCATGGCGGGAAAGGGCAGATGAGGAAGCGCCGAATTGGCTGCCTGTATCAATCGGCGTGGCGCTGGCGACGGTGTCGCTGCTCTTATGGCACGCGGTGGCACTGGAAGAGCAGGGGCGCTGGTGGGTGGCGGAAACGGTGCTGGCGCTGGGGCTGCTAATGTCGGGGCTGGTCAGCTTTGCGGTGTACGCGGCGCAGAAAGCAAGGCGCCGCGCACGCCAGCTCCAGGCGGTGAACCTTCTGCTGGAAGCGCAAATCGAGCAACGGCAGCACGCCGAGCAGGAACTGACGCGGCTGAACCGCAGCCTGCGCGCACTCAGCGACTGCAACCAGATCCTGGTGCACGCCACGGAAGAAAAGGAGCTGCTGCAGAAAATCTGCCGCGTGCTGGTGGAGCAATGCGGCTACAGCCTGGCCTGGGTGGGATACGCCGAGCAGGACGAGGCGAAGACCGTGCGCGCGGTGGCGGCAGCGGGGGCCAGGTCAGATCACGTGCAGACCGGCATGGTGAGCTGGGCGGAGGAGGAGCGCGGCGGCGGTCCCGCCGGTGCCGCCATCCGCACCGGCCGTGCAACCGTCTGCCAGGACATGCTGACGGACGCCTCGTTTGCCCCCTGGCGCGAGCGCGCCCTGGAGCGCGGTTTTCGCTCCTGCATCGCGCTGCCGCTGCTGATTGAGGGAAAGGCGATGGGCGCGCTGTCCATCTGTGCCCCAGCCCCGGCGGCGTTCGAGGCGACGGAAGTGGCCTTGCTGACCGAGTTGGCGCAGGACCTGAGTTTCGGCATCCAGACCCTGCGCACGCGCGCGGAGCGCGATCGCGCCGAGCAGCGATTGCGCTACCTGGCGCTGATCGTGGAGGACTCCGAGGACGCCATCTACAGCAAAAGCCTGGACGGGACCATTGTCAGTTGGAACCGCGGGGCGGAAGAAACGTACGGCTACGCGGCGGCGGAAGCGGTGGGCCGCAATGTCTCGTTTCTGTTTCCGCCCGAGCGGGGAAACGAGCTGGCCGGGCTGCTGCGGCAGGTTGCGGAGGGCGCTAACGTCAAGAATTACGAAACGGTGCGGCTCTCTAAGAACGGCGCCCGCCGCGAGGTGTCGGTGACTCTCTCACCGTTGCATGACCGGCAGGGCCGGGTGGTGGGCGTTTCCAGCATCGCGCGCGACATCAGCGAGCGCAAGCGGGCGGAGCGGGAGTTGGAGCGCTACGCGGCCGAGCTGCAGCGCAGCAACGCCGAACTGCAGGACTTCGCCTCCATCGCTTCACACGATTTGCAGGAGCCGCTGCGCAAGGTGCTGGCCTTCGGCGGCCGCCTGCAGGAGCACTGCGGCCCGCAACTGGACGACACGGGGCGCGACTTCCTGCGTCGCATGCAGAACGCGGCCGCGCGCATGTCCAACCTGATCGAGGCCCTGCTGCAGTACTCCAGGGTCAGCACGCGGGCGCAGCCCTTCCAGCCGGTGGACCTGCAGCAGGCCGCGCTGGAGGTGGTGGCCGATCTGGAGACCAGCATCCAGGAGGCACAAGCCCAGGTCAGCATCGGCGTGCTGCCGCGCCTGGTGGCCGACCGCACGCAGATGTGGCAACTGCTGCAGAACCTGCTGTCGAACGCAATCAAATTTCATCGGCCCGGGGCGGCGCCCGAGGTGTGGATTGACAGCCAGGCGGTGGAGAACGACTGCTGGGCCGGGGCCCCCGCCGAGCCTGCTTTTGGCTCGGTGGGGTGGTGGGAGATCCGCGTGCGCGACAACGGGATCGGTTTTGAGGAAAAACACTTCGAGCGGATCTTCCGTCCCTTCCAGCGCCTGCATGGGCGCAGCGAATACGCCGGCAGCGGCATGGGGCTGGCCATCTGCCGCAAGATCGTGGCCCGCCACGGAGGGTCAATCACCGCTACCAGCCAGCCCGGGCAGGGTGCCACCTTCGTGGTCACCCTGCCCGCCGTGGCCGAGGAGAGGAGCACATCATGGAGCAGCCCGGAGGACCCGTCCGCATCCTGCTTGCCGAAGACGATGACGACGATTACTTCCTGACCCAATTGGCGCTCAAACAGAACCGCCTGCTCAACCACTTGTACCGGGTGAAAGACGGCGAGGAGCTGATGGATTTCCTGCTGCACCGCGGCGCCTATGGGGACGAGCGAAGATCGCCGCAGCCTTCGCTGATCCTGCTGGACCTGAACATGCCGCGCAAGGACGGCCGGGAAGCCTTGCGCGAGATCAAGTCGGACCCGGTGCTGCGCCGTTACCCGGTGGTGGTGCTCACCACCTCGCACGCCGAAGAAGACGTGGTCCGCTCCTACGACTTGGGGGTGAATTCGTTCATCACCAAGCCGGTGACGTTCCAGGGATTGCTGGAGGCAGTCAGGGTGCTCGGCCGGTACTGGTTCGAGATTGTCGAGTTGCCGGACTAGGCATGCCCTGAGCGAAGCCGAAGGGCATGCCCTGAGCGAAGCCCTGAGCGAAGTCGAAGGGGAGGCAGCCATGGCCGAAAAACTTCAGTTTCTGGTGGTGGAGGATGATGAGGACGATTACTTCCTCATCCGCCACCTGCTGCAAAGCGGGGTGAAAGACGCGCAAGTCGAGCGCGCCGCCAGCGTGGACGACGCGCTGGAGCGCACCACCCGCACGCCCTATGACCTGTTTCTGCTGGACTATCGCCTGGGCGACAAGGACGGGCTGGAACTGCTGCGCGAACTGAAGCACCGTGACGTGCCCGCGCCCGTCATCTTCCTCACCGGGCAGGGCGATGAGGAAGTGGCGGTGCAGGCGATGAAGGCCGGCGCCATCGACTACCTGCCGAAATCCAAGCTGAGCGAGCCCTCGCTGTGTATGGCGGTGCGCTACGCCGTAAATCTGAAAACCAAAGAAGAGGCGGTGCGGGCGGCCCGCCGGGCGCTGCACGCCAGCGAGCGTCGCTTCCGCGCCCTGGTGGAGAACAGCTCGGATGTCATGGTGTTGCTGGACGCCGAGGGCGCCGTGCTGTACGTCAGCCAGTCCATACGAGGGCTGCTGGGGTTCGGGCCGGAAGAGTACGTGGAGCGCTGCGCCTTCGATTTCATGCATCCCGACGACGTGGCCGATGCCCGGCAGCTGTTTTCGGTGGGACTGCAATCGCCGGACGTGCCGCTGCGGGGCGAGTACCGCTGCCGGCACCAGGACGGCGACTGGCGCGTGCTGGAAGGCACCCTCACCAACCGCTTCAACGACCCGGCGGTGCGGGCCATGGTGGTGAACGAGCGCGACGTCACCGGGCGCAAACGCATGGAGGAGGCGCTGCGCATCTCGGAGCGCGAGTACCGCACCCTGTTCGAGAGTGCCAATGACGCAATCGTGATCTTCGAACCCGGCACGGAGACGATTCTCGAGGCCAACCGGGGGGCGTGCCAGATGTACGGTTTCAGCCACGACGAACTGGTGGGGACCAGCCTGAAGCAGCTCAGCCGCGACCCGGAGCAAGGTGAGCAGGCCATCGCAGAAATTCTGAAGGAAGGCAGCCTGAAGGATTTCGAGACCGTGCACTACCGGAAGGATGGCCGCCTCCTGTACATCCTGGCGAACGCTTCGGTGATCGACTACCGGGGGCGCAAGGCGGTGCTCAGCATCAGCCGCGACATCAGCGAACGCAAGCTGGCGGAAAAGGAAATCTTCCGTCTCAACCGGGCGCTGAAAGCGCAGAGCAAGTGCACCGAGGCGGTGCTGCAAGCGGCCGACGAGCAGCAACTGCTGGATGAGATCTGCAAGCTGGTGGTGGAGGTAGGCGGCTATCGCATGGCGTGGGTGGCGGTGCCCGACACAGGCCAGGGTACGATCCTGCGCCCGCTGGCGCAGGCCGGCTATGACGAGGGCTATCTGGAGGCGGTGCGCAGCCTGCCGGAAGCAGTGCGCCGGGAAATGCCGGTGGCAGTCGTGCTGCGCACCGGAGAAGTGGTGGTTTGCCGCGAGATCGCCGCCGACCCCAGGCTCGGTGAACTTGCGGCCAAATGCGCCGCCCGCGGCTACGGTTCTATGATCGGGCTGCCGCTGCTGGTCGATGGCAGACTGTTCGGCAGCCTGATCATATACGCCGCCGAGATGGACGCCTTTGACGATGCCGAAGTCGAGTTGCTGCGCGAGCTGGCGGGCAACGTCGCTTACGGCATCGGATCGCTGCGCGCCCGCGCCCAGCGCGCGGTTGCGGAAGCGGAATCGCGCAAGCTGCACAGAGCGTTGGAACAGTCGGCGGAGGTGGTGGTGATCACCGACCGCAACGGGGTGATCGAGTACGTCAATCCCGCTTTCGAAAGTCTGACCGGATACTCCCGGCAGGAGGCGGTCGGCAACACGCCGCGCATCCTGAAATCCGGCAAGCACCAACCGGAGTTCTACCAGAACCTGTGGCAGACCGTGCTCAGGGGCGAGGTGTTCCGCGACGTCATCATCAACCGCAAGAAGAACGGCGAGCTCTACCACTCGGAAAAGACCATCACCCCGGTGGTGGACCAGAACGGCGAAATCTCGCATTTCATTTCCAGCGACCGCGACATTACCGAGCGGCGGGCGCTGGAAGAGCAATTGCGGCACTCGCAGAAGATGGACGCGGTGGGGCAACTGGCCGGCGGCGTGGCGCACGACTTCAACAACCTGCTGATGGTGATCAGCAGCTACGCCGAGCTGCTGTCGGACGCGCTGCGGGACGATGCCAAAGCGCTGCGCCAGGCCGAGCAAATCCTGAACGCGGCGCGGCGCGCGGCCTCCTTGACCCGGCAACTGCTGGCCTTCAGCCGCAAGCAGGTGCTGGCCCCGCGCATCCTGGATCTGAACAGCGTGCTGGCCGATTTCGGCCGCATGTTGCCGCGGCTGATCGGCGAAGACGTGAAAGTGGAGGTGAAGCCGGCGGCGGAGTTGTGGCGGGTGAAGGCCGACCCGGTGCAGATCGAGCAGGTGCTGATGAACCTGGCGGTGAACGCGCGCGACGCCATGCCGCGCGGCGGCGTTCTTACCCTGGAGACGGCCAACGTGAATCTGGACGAAGCCTACGCGCGGCGCCACCCCGGAGTTGCGCCCGGGGAGTACGTGATGGCGGCGGTCAGCGATACCGGTGACGGCATCCCGCCCGAGATCCTGCCCCGCATCTTCGAGCCTTTCTTCACCACCAAGGAACAGGGCAAGGGCACCGGTTTGGGGCTGCCCACGGCGTACGGCATCGTCAAGCAGAGTGGCGGGTCCATATGGGTATACAGCGAAATAGGCGAGGGAACGGTGTTCAAGGTGTACCTGCCGCGGGCGGAGCAGAAACCGGATGCGCTGCCGGCGCCGGTGGCGGCCGAACCGGCCCCGCGCGGCTCGGAAACCATCCTGCTGGTGGAAGATGAGGAGGCGGTGCGGGAGTCGACGGGCGAATACCTGTGCTTGCGCGGCTACGCGGTGCTGCAAGCCAAGGACGGCAGCGACGCCCTGCAGTTATTGGAGCGCTATCCGGCGGCGGTGGATCTGCTGGTGACCGACGTGGTCATGCCGGGCATCAGCGGGCGCGAGTTGGCGGCCCGCGTTGCCCACATCCGGCCCTCCATCCGGGTGCTTTACGTCTCCGGCTACACCGAGGCCCTGGTGGAGCGGCATGGCATCGAGCCAGGCACCAGCTTCCTCCAGAAACCCTTCAGTTTGAGCGCCTTGGGCCGCAGGGTACGAGAAGTGCTCGACGTCGCCGCCGCCACGGCAGGGGCAGCATGCCCCCGCTAGGGCCGCGTTTTCTCCGCTGAAATTCACGTGGCGGCAGCCGCCCTCGGCTGCCGCGAAACTAAATACACGTTGTGCCGCCGGCGCCTCGCCCGCAGCGATACACCTTCGTCATTCAGAAGATAGCTTGAGCGCGGCGATTTAATGCTGCGGCCGTGGCGGCCGGGCGGCGGTGGTCCCGGAGCGGCGGGTCGCGGGCGCATGTTTGCGCGGCGATGCCCTGCGGGCCTGCTTTACGCTCTTGGAGGGCGCGGCCCCGACAGCCGAGCCGGAATAGGCTTGCAGCCGGCCGGCGGTGGAGGCGGTCTGCCCTTGCAAGCCCGAATTCCCGCCGCTCCCTTGCTCGGTGCGGCCCTCGTTCACGCTGGTACCGGCGAAGGCGGGCACGTTTTCGTAGCCGGAGCTGGCGCCCCCGCTGTTGGTCATGATCTGATTCTGGTCGGGGCTGGGGCTTGGTTCAGTGGTGATATCGCTGCGCTGCAGGTAACGGTCGGAGCCCAGCATGTCGCCGCCGGGAGGCGTCCGCTGCTCCTCCTGCGCGTTTCCCACCAGGGCCCCTGCCAGGAGCATGAACGCCACCACCAGTAAGCTGCGCATAAACCCTCCAGGTT